>ULSF01061335.1_pt1 | contig 40936 bp, 30 predicted proteins | sample 1956121 | NCBI WGS metagenome assembly ULSF01 (sample SAMEA4835701, study PRJEB28245) | human gut metagenome | biome: gut microbiome; material: fecal sample | place: Denmark | collected 2008
TGATGCGCATTACACAGTGCTAATGAATGACCTCCATCAGACTGCGCAGGATCTGCAGGATGCATACCGTAATTTAGAAAATGTAATTGACCCGGACATGATTGATTGCTGCATTTATGAACTATATTCTGTGCAAATGCGCTATAAATTTTTACTCGCTAGTATAAAAAAAATAGAGGATTCCTATACTAAGAATCCTCTGGAAGTATCAAAATCCTGATACGTCTCAACCAAATCATTTTTTCCATACGTATATCCGGCATAAATCTGCTGGGTATTACGCATAAGCGGTGCGGAGGTATCCTCTTTCATTACCTCCGCAAACGCCGTGTAAAGTTTCTTCATCAGGTTCTCCGCAAGTTCAACCTCTTTTAAATCCCTTTTATACATTGCTTTTGCAAGTGTCTCCCTGCAAAATACATAGATGCGATATAACTCTCCTGCAAGTTCATAGGAAAAATCAAGCGATGAGATCAATTCACTGATAGTTTTTGAGGCATTCCGCAATGCTGTCTTATAATTTTCCCATTCTCCGTTATCATGTGCCTCTTTTGTATCTTCCATATACGCAAAAAATATGTCATAAATCACAATGACCAGACCACCCCTGTTACTCTGACTGATCCTTCTTGTAAAATCCATTATCTGTTCTTTTTTCAAAACAGATCCCTCCTGTTACTGCAGAATCTGCAATACCTGCTGTGGCAGATCGTTTGCCTGTGTCAAAACAGAGATTGCTGCCTGATTTAATACATTCTGATGTGTATAATCTGTCATTTCCGATGCCATATCCGCATCTGTCAGTCGTGACTGGGCTCCTGTCATATTTTCTTCAAACGTATCCAGGCTTGATACCGTACTCTCAAGACGATTCTGGTATGCACCAAGTCTTGAACGCACTTCACTGACCTTTGAAATGGCATCGTCAAACTGTGTGATACCTCTGCCTGCTCCATTTACAGTCGTCACGTCTGCATCATCAATGTAAAGGCTCTTGCAGGAAACCTCCGGAATACGCACTCTTGTTTCCTGATCCTCATTTGCTCCAATATGAAGTGCCATCGTTCCGATATCCGTGACATCAAAATCCAGCTTACCCGTATAACCTGCATCAGCAAGAAATGACATCTCAAATCCGGCTCTGTCTGTAACCGTAATCTTATTTCCATCTGTTTTTACCGTAGCTGTATCACCAAACCCGGTTCCATCACTCGGTTTTGTGAGCGTTACTTCGGCATCTGTACCGGAAGGTACGATCACTTTGCCATTCTGAATCTGTCCGTATACATAGCTGCCTTTATTCTCTGGATCTTCTACAACACTGTTTCCTCCGTCTGCTGTAAATCCAAGTGCATTAGCAAGCTGCTTATCATCAAATGCGATCTCTAAGATGCTTGACATTCCGTACTGTTCTGCGGTAAATGAAAGTGCTCCATTCTTTTCAATCTTAACGGTTGTTTCACCAGTCTCTGCTGCATTTCTGATCTTCTCAAAAGCCTCCGCATAGGTGTCGGCTGCCTCTATCTCTACTTTAGAACCATTAATACTCATTGTTCCGGACGCACCGACCGGTGCTGTGGAATTATAATTCTGATTTGCTGTTACCGGTCCGGCCTGTGTAGCTGCAGTATCAATGGAAAGCTGATACTGTCCTGCTTTCACATGATCAGAAATGTCCACTCTTGTTGCATTTTTGGTGTAAACCCTGGTATCTAATGAACCATCTAAAAGTGTTTTGCTGTTATACTCTGTATCCGTTGAAATACGGTCAATCTCATCTTTTAATGAAGTGATTTCTTTCTGGATTGCTTCTTTATCCGCCGGTGTCATTGTTGCATCACTCGCTGCCTGCACGGAAAGTTCTCTCATACGCTGTAAAATACTGGTCGTTTCACTCAGAGCACCATCCGCAATCTGAATAACAGAAATACCATCCGATGCATTCTGGGAAGCCCGGTTTAAACCATCAATCTGTGCTTTCATCTTGTTGGAAATAGCCATTCCTGCCGGATTGTCCTTGGAATGGTTGATCTTAAGTCCCGATGAAAGCCGTTCCATCGATGCACTTAAATTATCCTCAATTCCAAGTAAATGTTTATTCGCAATCGCTGCTGACACATTGTAATTTATTCTCATTCTCTTCTCCTTCTATTGTCTTCGCCACGCATCCATGCTGTATTTCCGACACTCCATGTCCCAATTCTCTGCTGTATATATCGGTTTCAACGCACTTTCTCTAAAGAGTCAGTTGTTTGAAAAATTATAAATTTTTTTCACGGATTCTCCATGTTTATTTTTTCGTACTTCCGTTGGAACTGATTGCAATCCCTGTCGATTCGTATTATAATGACCACATCCAGGCATAATAAGCTGTGATAAAAACTAAAAACACCTATTTTTTTATAAGGAGGACTATATGACACAGGTAACAAAATCTACTATGATCGGCGAACTGCTTCAGATTGACGAAAACATCGCGCCAATTCTTTTAAATATCGGTATGCATTGTCTCGGATGCCCGTCTTCCCAGATGGAAACCATCGAAGAGGCTGCTATGGTTCATGGAATTGAGCCGGATGCTCTTGTAAAAGAGATCAATGATTTTCTTGCAAAAGACCTTGCATAGTAAGTTTGGAATACCATCTTACAGGTAAAAATGATTACATCAGAAAAGGATCGTGAAAATGATTTTGCTCATCTTCACGATCCTTTTCTGATATCAAACTGATCTATCGTTCATAAAATCATCGTCCGTCAGTTATAATGCGGCAAGCATCTGCAGCGCTTTTCCTTTTATCACCAGTCTGTAATGTTCGCCCAAAAAAGCCTCCGTCGCAGGTGAATATGCCTGCTGGGCTCCATACTCAGATAAAATATTGCACACCTTATTAAACTCCTCCGGTGACTGGCTGCTCTTACTTACCAGAAGATAATATCTGTGTGTTGCAACATCCTCATACAGGTCATTTTTACCTTTATAAAAACCGCCTAACACAGCCGCGAGTTTTGACAGTTCAGTGAGATTCTGGAACATAAACAATTTCGTAATGTCTACAAGGACCTTGACCGGATCTTCTTTTTCTTTCTGACCGCCATCTGACGGTACGAAATTGCTATTCTGCTGCGTTTTTGCTGCATTTCTCAATTCCTGTTGTTTTTTGAATAATCCAAGTATATCATCTGCCCCCTCGGAAATCGGAGCATTTCCACCAACAATAGCATCGTCATATAAATCCTCAGGATCCGGATCAGAAAACTTGGAAAATCTCGTATCAAGCTCCTCCGGATACTCTACTTTTGTAATGACTAATATAATGGTATCTGCCGAAAGCGGAATCGCCTCTATCATCAGCGGAATATCATCTGCCTCAAACCCAAACTCGTATGCTGCCTGCTGCATCATGTCACGGAACAGCATCTTCGCTTTTTCCGTGCCATATGCCAACTCACTTAACTTGATCTGACGTTCTGCTAAATCTTCTCTCGTCAGTGTGCAGCGAATCTGATTATCATTTACTTTTTCAATTTTCATACAATCACTTCCTTTTATCCGGAAAACCTTGTAAACTGTACATCTATTATAAACAAATGCAATATCGATGTAAAGTATACCATTATTAAAACTTTCTAAAACCATAACTGCTTTTTTTCTGTAACATATGCTGTATTATAAGCATTAATCTTTGTATATATTACACAAACATTACAAAAGAAGTTGCAATGTAAAATAATTCATGATATAAACTATGCATGAGATGCGAATATGACACGCCCAGAAAGGAGCGGATATCGCATAGATACCAAATTATTGTTTGGCAAATACCGTATTATTTCGACTCTTGGTGCCGGCAGCAGCGGCACTGTCTATCTTGCCGAACATCTCAAACTGAAAGTTTATCGTGCTATTAAGTGTATCCCCAAAGACACGGCACGAAACACTTCCAACTTTTCAGAAGAACAGCTTTTAAAGGAAGCCGGCCTTCTGAAGAATCTTAATCATCCTGGCATCCCCCTCATATATGATATCGACGAAGACGATCATTTTTTTTATATGATAGAAGAATTTATTCAGGGTGATTCACTGGAGGATCTTATTCTCCATCAGGAAATAATTCCAGAGGAACAATTCATAAATTACGGCATGCAGATTTGCGCCGTTCTTGATTATCTGCATCATTTATCTCCATACCCTATCCTGTATCAGGATTTAAAACCGGAGCATATTATATTATGTGGAAATCAGGTAAAAATAATCGACTTTGGAATTGCTTCATTTATTACCGTTTTCGGTAAAAATTTCCAGTTATACGGAACAGAAGGATATGCAGCGCCGGAAGCTCTTAACGGAGATACCGTAACTACAGCTTCCGATATCTATTCTCTTGGGAAAGTGTTAGAAGCACTCGCCAGAGCATGCACACCTGACTGTTCTGAAACACTCACGCATATTATAGAAAAAGCGGCCGACCGGAATCCGGATTCCAGATACCAGACAGCCACAGATCTTATGCTTGCACTGTCAGAACTTGCCGGGGGAAAAAATCCGGTCAAAAAAGGTCTTATCTTCCGACAGTCATCCAAAAAGAGATATTCTGCGTGTCACTCATTTGCACATCTCATAAAAAACATAGCCGTGATCGGCAGCCGTTCCGGTGCCGGTGCAACATTTTTTTCAGTATCCCTGGTAAACACACTGAATCACAGACATATTCCCTGCTGTTATATACCAATGGATCATTCTGACAACCTTATATCCATGACCCAGACAGGGATTTCGCTCACAGAACACGAGGGAATCTTTCAGTCAAAAAATTTTACCGCCACTCCCCGTTATGGTCCCGGAATTGAAGATCCTGTTTTACCATCTGTCATCCGGGTAAGGGATTTTGGCACTCACACCAGCGAATATTCTGACTTTGGTCATTTCGACCTGACATTTATCCTGTTAAGCGGCAGTCCATGGGATTTTGCAGATACACTGTCTTTTATCAGCCGGCTTAAAAATACTGGATCTTACATATATATCTGCAACCATGGCAATAAAAATGCTGCAAAAAAATATGCCAGATATCTGAAAAATCCGGTCTATTGTTTTCCTGAAGACACTAATCCTTTTTATGTGACTCCAGAGAAGGAACGTCTTATTATGCAAATTCTACAACGAAAGGAGCTGATACATCATCCGGAACATCGGAAAAACTGACTTAAATAAGAGACTTACCATAGGTATTTTAGGCTGCACAGCCGGTGCCGGTGTAACACACCTTGCAATTACACTTTCAAACCTGTGCCATTCCAAGCTGCATAAAAAAACTGCACTGTTAGAGCTGCATAAGAGAAAAAACCTTTCAACGATTCCCTCTGAAACCACGCTCCCATGCAGATGCGGGTTTATGGGTAACCGGACTGTTTTTGACATTCATGGAGTAGATTACTATCCGGACATAACACCGGACGAACTGCCGGAGCTATATAATCAGGGATACCATATCCTGCTCCTTGATTTTGGAAGTTTTAATGAGTGCTGTATCAATGAATTTCTGCGCTGTGACAGAAAACTTGTCATCGGAAGTCTCGCACCATGGAATATCAGGCAATATCGGGAATTATTAGAATCGATCAGTCACTATACAAACCTTGGGGAAGGTTTTTACTGTCTAACACGAACGGAAAGTCCAAAACAGATTCGTGATTTTTCCCGTCTTTATCAGATTTCCATAAGCAGTGTTCCATCCATTCCGGATCCATTTTATATAAAGAAAGAACACTTTTCCATTCTGCAGGAATTTATCTGCTGAAAAGTTTCTGCACAAAACATTTTTTTAATATATCACATAATTGTAACCAGCGAATTTCCTTTTGGGAACAAAGGACTTTGATCCGCTTTGTCATACAGTAAGTAATAACGGGGGATAACTACATTGGATTCTAAACATATGAAAAAGCTTTATTTAGAGCTCTCTTCCTTAGAACATATGGGGACAACCATCTGGTTCGAAGGTGTGCCAAGCAATTCAAAAGAGGTCACAGAAGAGCTTTCCGTCACAGAAGAAAATTCTTACATGAGAGATTATATATTCAACGAGGGGGTGTTAACAGAATTACATTTTGATAAGATCAAAAAAACGAACCTTTGATAACGGTCTGTACATTTTGCAGACAGATCCGGTATCATAACAGTTGACAGGGATGGAGTACCTCAATGCCCACCCAGTCAGAATAAGAAAAAATATCTAAGACGATATACAAATCCGACAAAAAGAAACGGCAGAGTTTTACCGAATATAAGCTCTGCCGTAAAATAAGAGTAAATAACTTTGAATTTACATATCATTATGCTACAATAGGAACACAAACGATAATTCTTAAGAAGAAGAGGGTTCTTAACATGAAGAAAAAATTTGTCCCTATTTTGGCTGCCGGCGCTCTGATCGTCGTCATTATCTGTTTTATGCTTCTCGGAAGCATCATAGAAAAATATACACCTTCCAAAGAACATATGAATTTATCTGATTATTATAATCTGTCCGGCGAACAGGACGTAGCCCTGATCTTAGATAACCAGATTCTCGACGCAAAAGGAAAACTCCTTAACGGAACTGTCTATCTTGATTATGAAACTGTATGTTCTTATCTGAATGACCGTTTTTACTGGGATCACAATGAAAATAAACTTCTTTACACAACTGCAACAGATTTGATTTCTGCGGATGCAGACAGTACCAGCTATTATGTGACAAAGGATTCTCATTCCTTAGATCACCCAATTGTCAAGGCGGATGCCCAGACTGCATATATCGCAATCGACTTTTTAAAACTGTACTCCGATTTCTCCTATGAAGTACTTGACTCACCAAACCGTGTAATTCTTACGACTGCCTGGGGTGACTACACCACTGCGCCGGCGAAGCAAAAAACACAGCTCCGTCAAAAAGGCGGCATCAAGAGTCCGATCCTCGCAGATATTGGCAAAAACACGGAAGTTACCGTTTTAGAAACAGGAGATACCTGGACAAAAGTATCCACTGCAGAAGGAATCATCGGATATATCAAATCAAAAGCACTTGGCGCAACATCCACAAAAACGCTGACCAGCGATTATGTTGCGGAAGAATTTACACATATAAAAAAAGATTTTAAGATCAATATGGCATGGCATCAGATCACAAACGCAGATGCCAATACAACCATTGCATCCGTGCTTCAGAACACCAAGGGGATCAATGTTATCTCCCCTACATGGTTTTACCTGAATGACAATAACGGAAACATTGCCTCACTTGCAAGCTCCGACTATGTAAATTACTGCCACCAGAAAGGTATTGAAGTCTGGGCACTTGTAAGCAATCTGGAAAACAAAGATGTCGACACCACATCCGTTTTAACTTATACATCCAAACGTGAGAACCTGATCAATAACCTGATCTCCGCAGCTATTCAATATAATTTTGACGGTATCAATGTTGACTTTGAAGCATTAAGTTCTGAAGTCGGTGACTCTTATATTCAGTTCATACGGGAGTTGTCATTAAAATGTGCAAACAATGGCATTGTTCTTTCCGTGGACGATTATGTTCCCAGTAGTTTTACTGCATTCTATAATCGCGCAGAACAGGCAACTTTTGCAGACTATGTTGTTGTCATGGCATACGATGAACATTATGCCGGTTCTGAGGAAGCAGGATCTGTAGCTTCGATCGGCTTTGTAAAAGAAGGCGTTGCCAATACCTTAAAAGAAGTTCCGGCAGATCAGCTGATCTTAGGCATGCCGTTTTATGCCCGTGTATGGTCCGAGACACCTGTTGATGACACCACAGGTGCTGACAGCACAACACAGACATCCGATAACAATAATAACGACACTGATGAAACAGACAATGCTGCTGCCGATGCCCAGGCTGCCGATGAAGCTGCTGGCACCAGTGACTCAGCCGACAGCTATCAGCTTTTTACACTGGATTCCTATGCAACAAGCATGTCAGAGATTCAAAAACTGATCAGTACAAATGCTGCCGAACCGGTATGGTCAGACATTGACGGTCAATATTATGTACAATACGAAAACAATGGTATCACTTACAAAATATGGGTGGAGAATGCTGCTTCCCTGGAAGAGAAATTAAAAGTCCTTCAGGAAAACCAGCTTGCCGGCGGCTCCTTCTGGAAACTTGGTTTAGAGCTGCCTTCTATCTGGGACACTATCATTAAATACATCAATTAAATACAATCATTCAAATATTCAATCATTTTATTATGACATAAACCCCGGATATCGTGAATATTTTATAAAAACGATACTCCGGGGTTTTTATGAAAAAAAAGATAGAACTTATCATGGCTGTCTGTCTGGTGATCGCCGCATTTTTTCTTGGAAGTCAAAGCGCCATACTTGTACAAAACAGTCACATAGACACAAAAGGCACACCGGACACAGATTCCGCACATAATACAGAGCTTACCGGGGACACCGGACAGACCAGCTCACCTTCCGGTAATTTATCGATCGTGATCGATGCCGGGCACGGCGGTATCGATCCCGGCAAAGTCGGCACCAATGACGCACTGGAAAAGGACATCAATCTTGCACTGGCACTGAAACTTCGGGATAAATTCAAGCAGGATTCCATCCGGATTATCCTAACACGCGACTCGGACATCGGTCTTTATTCTGAGGGAAACACCAACAAAAAAGCGGAAGATATGCAAAACCGCTGTAAAATCATCACGGAGGCAGCCCCCATCTTTACGGTCAGCCTGCACCAGAACAGCTATCCGTCTCCGGAAGTCTGCGGTGCACAGGTATTTTATTTTGGTCAGTCGCAGGATGGAAAAAAACTGGCAGATACGATCCAGGACAGCCTGATCGCAAATGTTGATCCTGATAATCACCGCGTTGCAAAAGCAAATGAAAGCTATTATCTGCTCAAAAAAACACCCACACCTACCGTTATTGTAGAGTGTGGGTTTCTAAGTAATCCGACAGAGGCAGATCTTCTTTTGACAGACGACTACCAAAATAAGCTCGTAAATGCCATATATATCGGTATACAAAATTATCTATCGGAATCCATGTAGTCCGAAAATCAATTTTTATGCCTCCTGTGCGAGTGTTCCTTTTACTGCTTTGATAAAATGCTCTGCAATTCCATACAAACGTGAGGTCTGCACACGGTAAGTATCCTGATCCTCAGAGGTCGGAGTTTCATTCTTTGCATCGACTCCAAACGCTCCCATGGAGAAATGATTCAGATCAAGGTCCTTTATGTGTGCACAGTGTAATTCTGTAACATCATCATTCTCTCCGCCAAGCGAATCCATAAGATTCTGTGCCTGTTCTTCAAAGAGTTCTGCCGTCTCCTCTGAATCTGTGGCGACCAGTCCATGTATACCATCTTCCTTTGCCTGGAATGTCGCCGCGATCTTTCCGCGCAATTCACTTTCCATCATTATATCGACGATTCCTTTTTTGTCCACACCGCGCACGATTTTAACAGAAACATTCATAAGTTCATCATTGACCATTACTGGAACAGCATACTGCTCTTCTTTTGCAAGAATACTGTTTACGGAAAGCTGCGCGGAAAGCATTTTCATCTCACGCACATCAAGACTCGTCACATGATCGCTGTTTATCATCGTCTTCATCACATTTTCTGCGAGTTCGCCTAACTTCTCCTGCGCAGCCGCCATATCTGCCGGTTCTGAAACAGCTTCTCCAAATTCCTCTAACAATTCCTGCTTAATTGCTTCTAAATCATCCGCATCTACCTGATTGTCTCCATTGTGGTCTGCCATACTGCTTCCAAAAATCTTACGAAACATCTGATTACGCTGGTTGAGCATGGATTCCATTGCCAGCACATTTGATATTGTATTTGGAATATCATATTTATCCAAAATACGATAAATACTCTCATCCGCATTTGCTGCCTGCTCTAACTGCGCAAGCTGCTCTTTTGCATAATCTGCATCAATGCCACTCTCATCTGCCTGTTCTTTTGCCAGCTCCAGCGCTGCTTTAAATTCCTCCGGCGTCATGTTCTCCCAGTCAGAATCCTGATCAAACAACACTTTCGCACGCTCCGGTGTCAGTAATTCCGAAGCATCTTTTAAGCAGTTATTCTGATAGGCTGCCTCAATCTGATCCGTAATCGAGCTGCCATTGGATGTCCCGGATACGCCATTAAAATCAGAATCTACAGAATAATCCATCTTATTGCTGCGTTTTTCAGACCGCACAGCTGTCAGAAGATTTTTCATCGTAAGGGGCGATCCCTGCTGTATCAGTGCACCGATTGCTGCACCATCTGTATTTTCTACCTGTCGGATCAGACGATAGATTCCTATATAAGAGCTTCGCTCCTCCTCACTGATTTCGTGATTCTGTTCCATTTTCCAGAGATATTCACTGAATCTACGGTTATCCTCCCTACCAGACTCCTCGCTCTTAATATTCTCTGCCTCCTGGTTTAACGATGTAAAATCCATTTCCAGTGGGTTGATCCCACGTTTTATCATCTGTGTAACAACCGCCGGAGTCATATTTTTAAAGACACGCTGCACTTCTTCATCTGCTGCTTTCATCTGAAACACAGAATCCTGGGTGATCTCGATACTGTTATATCCAAGAATCCGAACCGCACGACGGTTTTCATCCGTCAGTTCCATATCAAGGTCGTTTAAAATATCATCCACGTTACGGAATGCCTTCTGGATGGAATCCCCCAGATCAGTTCTCGGTGCTGTCATCAGGGTCTCATACTGCTGACTTGCCTTTTCAAAAGAACTTTTCAGTTCCATACCGGCTTTATGGACACCATTGATCGTCGACACCTCGGCATCTTTCATTCCAAGCACATATGCCGGAACATAACGCATATCGGAAACTTTTTTATCGACCTCTCTAAAAAGTTCCACCTGCTCGTCGTTCACATCCACACCTTCAGATATCAGGAGATTTTTATAATATGCATTTTCCTGATCCTTCAGCTGTTCCACCAGTTTTACCAACGGCTCGGTGTCAATGGAAACCCCCTGTTTTAATAGACGGTAATTTGCTTCCACCGTCATTGCAAGACGAATTTCTTCTAACTGTCTGCGTGCCGTCAGAAGCTGCTGCCCTTTTGGGGTATAACTCTCGTTCGCAATGCTCTGCGCTGCATCCTCACTCTGAGCTTCAGGTGATGCCACAGTTCCCACCGTCTGGCTTTCTGATGCCGCCGTTCCCGATGTCCGATTTGCCGCAGCTTCCCTTAAACTGTCCAGGGTAAGTGGCAATCCTTTTTCCACGATATAAGCAAGATCTTCATCCGTGGCATTTTCTACGGTATCCACAGCGTCTTTCGCCTGCTCCATCCATGTATAGCCGGACAGGATCACCGCATCCTGTGCGCTTTTCCCTTCGCTGACCGCCTCTGCTGCAAGTGCGGCAATATCTTCTGCCCCCGTGGTCAGTCCCGTCTGGCGCAGAGCCTGTGCATAAGTAAGATTCTCCTTCGTCAGCGGTATATCATTTTCTAACATCCACTTACTGGTTGCAATGGTATCATCATTTACTTCCAGTCCTGCTGATGCGATCACGTTTTTCACCTGTGGAAGGAAGGACGAAATATCCTGCTGTTCTGCCGAAATATAGCCTGCACTTGCAGAATGCTCAGCAAAATATATATTTCGCACCGTAGGCTCTAACCGATTATCAATCAGATATTTTACAGCGCCATCATCCAATGCGGATAAAGAATCCGCCATATTTACTGTCTCTGCGATCTGTTTAAAATTATCATCCGCAAGCGGCAGATCCGCTTCCCGCAGACTGTTTGCGATCTGAACTGCAAGTTCCGGACTGCCCGTGATCTGTGCAAGCTGTTCGAGATCAAGATCATCTCCAAATTTAGAAATATCCACCCCCGCCTTTGCCAGCTGTGCTTTGATCTTATCCGTCACGGTCACGATCTTATTGCTCGTGGTATCATCCAGCGAAAAGCCATCCTCCTGCATTTTTTCATAATCTTCCGGTGAAGTAGTTTCCGCAAGCACAGCCATCTGTGCTTTTCGCTCGCCTGCATCCATGGAACCGGACTGCTCTATTTCATCTATGACCGTCTTTTTCTCTTCTTTTGCCGGATTCAGATAAGTAATCTCTTTTGCCTGAAAAGACGTAGTTCCTGCAGATTTTTTACTACTCTCTGTCTTTACCGCATCCGCAAACATCTGAATTCCGTTTTTTTCTTCCACGGCGCCTGTCTGCGGCATTAAATCCATCACGCCCTTATTCTGCTGCTGTTGGTTATCTATTCTCATGATCCGACTCTCCTTGTCATTTCTGTTCTTACATACTTTCCGTACAGTTTTTCCTTGCCTGATTTCTGCTTTTCACTCAGTTATATCTGACCAATCCGGTTATATCAGGACAAAAGAATGGCGCATACTTTCACTTCCCTGAAATATCTGCGCCATCCATAGCTGATGTATATATCGGATACATCAGCACATTTATTAAGTTTTTCGATACGATTCCAAACGCTGTTCTGCTATTTTATACAGTTCTTAATAGCGGAATACTGCCACACCAAAGCCCGGAAGCGGATATGCAAACGAGTATGGTCTTCCATCACATTCCTTCGACACAGATTTATAATTTACCGGACGCTCTTTGCCGCTTCCGCCAAATTCTGCATCGTCACTGTTTAAAATCAGTTTATAAGTCTTGTGTTTTGGTACGCCTACGCGGTAGTCGCTGCGTTCCACCGGTGTAAAATTGCATACAAAAAGCAGATTATTCTTTCCGTCTTTGCTCTTTCTGATAAAGCTGAAAATACTGCGCTCAGCATCATTTGCATTGATCCATTCAAATCCACCCCAGCTGCTGTCAAGTTCATAGAGTGCCGGATTTTTCTGATAAATATGTAATAATTTCTTTACCCAGTTCTGCATATGCTTATGATCCGGGTTTTCCAGCAGATACCAGTCTAATTCTCTCGCCTCACTCCACTCCTGAAGCTGTGCAAATTCCTGTCCCATAAACAGAAGTTTTTTGCCAGGATGTCCCATCATAAACGCATAGCCGACCATCAGATTTTTAAATTTATCTTCCATCTCGCCCGGCATCTTATTGATCATGGAACATTTCAGATGTACCACTTCGTCATGGGAAAGCACAAGAATGTATTTCTCACTCTCGTTATAACTCATGGCAAAAGTCATTTTGTGGTGATTATCTTTGCGGAAATACGGATCAAGTTTCATATAATCCAGGAAATCATGCATCCATCCCATATTCCATTTATAACTGAAATTCAGTCCGTCATCTTCCACACGGCCGGTGACTTTCGGCCATGCCGTAGATTCCTCAGCGATCATGACTGCTCCCGGGTTTCTTCCAAGGATCAGTGTATTGACATGCTTAAAAAACTCCACTGCCTCAAGATTCTTATTATCACCGTATTTATTCGGAACCCACTGTCCCGGCTGCTTTCCATAATCCAGATATAACATAGATGCCACTGCATCCACACGCAGCCCGTCAATATGATAATGCTCGATCCACATCAATGCACTGCCGATCAGGAAATTCTTTACTTCATTCTTGCCGTAATCAAATATCTTTGTACCCCAGTCCGGATGTTCTCCTTTTCTTGGATCCGCATATTCATACAGACATGTTCCATCAAACTCAGCCAGTCCATGTGCATCTTTCGGGAAATGCGCCGGCACCCAGTCTAGGATCACACTGATCTTGTGCTTGTGACATTCATTGATAAAATATGCAAAATCCTGCGGCGTTCCATAACGGGAAGTCGGTGCATAATAACCGGTTACCTGATATCCCCAGGAACCGTCAAACGGATACTCAGAAATACCCATCAGCTCAATATGTGTATATCCCATCTCCTTCACATACGGGATCAGATATTTCACAAGATCCCTATAACTGTAAAATCCGTCATCCTCTCTGCCCGGATGGCGCATCCAGGATCCCGGATGTACCTCGTAGATCGCCATAGGTTTTGCATAGATATCTTTGGTCTTTGCACGCTCTTCCATCCATTTTTCATCGGTCCACTTAAAATGCTCTATATCCGTGACGGCAGATGCCGTTCCCGGACGAAGCTCTGCATAATTTGCATATGGATCCGCCTTATAGAGCCGTTTTCCATCTTTCGTCTCTATCAGGTATTTATACAGTGCACCTTCCTCGATCCCCGGAATAAACAATTCGAATATTCCCATGGTATCCGGCTCTAACCTTGTCATTTCATCTGCCGTTTCATCCCATCCGTTAAAAGAACCAATCACCCATATTCTTGCGGCATTCGGAGCCCACACATCAAAACATACTCCACGAATTCCATATTGATCCGTAAAATGAGCCCCCAGTTTCCGGTAAATCTCGTAATGCGTCGCCTGTCCAAATAAATAGCGATCCAACTCTGAAAAATTAGCCATACCCTTACACCCCTTTATTTTTATGTCATGATTATAGCCTGTATATTTTAGATTCCAAAATCTTTTTCGCGAAGAATCACATAATCTTCATCATCATATCTTCTGGACGTAATAATGCTAAATGCTTTTCGTAAACCGCCCTTCTCAGATTTATGAATCGCATCGTCCACAATCTCTTTTACCTCTGTAAGCGTTGTTGCCTTGTCATATTTCTGAATATTGCTGATACTGTTGTAAAGTGCCAGAATACCCATCTCATCTATTGTATAGCCAAGTTCGTTTGCATACGCTTTCGCAAATGAAACAAGCTCATCACTGGTAAATATCGGAATATTGATCTTCTCAGAGAAACGGGAAGCAAATCCTTCATCTCTGCCGAGTGCCTTCTCAATTCCACGGTGTGTATCTTCCATAATGACAAATAATCCGCTTGTATCACTTTTCAGAAGAAGTGCCAGCCGGACTGCCGTTTCTTTGGAAATATCTCCGGCTTTCTCTATGATCAGACAGCCCCCGGAAATTTTCTTTAACAGTGATGCTACATCCTTTTTATTCAGTGCGGAAGCTTCAATCTTTCCAACCTTTCCTTTTGGTTTTCCGGTTTCTTTCTGAAGTGCTTTCACCATAGCCGTTGCAAGGACTGTTTTGCCACTTCCGCTGCCACCCTGGATCACCATATTTCCGGTAGAAGCATCCTTTCCTGTTATCAGATGTCTTGCCGCACCTGTAAGTGCCTGACAAATCTGTTCTTCCATTCCCTTGATCGAAACAAAATAGGTAAATATCCCCCGAAGTTCTTCACCCAGTGATGTAACTGCCTCAAAACCGGTCTCATCCTCAGGCTCTGTGATCTCCGGAAGGACTCTTTCCACCCGGTCCTCTTTCTTAAGAACCTCTTTCGTTACCTCAACTGCCGTGTTGTCAGCCAGCTCTTTCTGTGTGATATCATCCGTCGCGCTTTCCGTATCGGTAATATGCTCTACCGCTTCGGCTAATGCCTGTTCCGTTACCACTTTGCCAAGATCGATCGTGTCTGCGGTAACTATATCAAAATCATCTGCTTCAGATGTTTTCTCTTCACTAATATCTGAAACTTCTTCTGCCGCCTTCTCCTCTGTACTGAGATCTACAGTTTCCTCATCCGTTTCTTCTGCGGAGAGATCTGCGATTTCCTCATCCGGCTGAGATCCCGGTATCTGCTCCTGTCCGGATATTTCCACATCTTCTGTCTCCTGCATCATCCCGGATACTTCTTCTGCAAGCTCCGCTGCATTCACTCCTGACCCAGATATCTCTCCCATTGACGCTGCCGGCTCCGGTTCCATTGCGGACGCTGCTGTTCCGGCTGCCTCTGCCAGCTGTTTATCGATATCCGCCGTCTCTGTCGATATCCGGTCAATCTCTTCCTGTAAGATCTGATTCATGTTTGCAACCATAGCTGCTGCCCTGTCATTTTCTAACGGCTTGCCTTCTATGTACTGATCCTGCAGTATATCTTTTGGAGCGACACCTGCATCAAGCTTTGGAATAATGTCTGCAAGACGTCCCATAATTTCTTCTGCTTCCTGCAGCGCACGCGCCTTTGCAGATTCAAGTCTGCGCTGCTTTGCATCTTCTAATGCAACTTCTGCGGCATATTTCGTCTTTTCCCACTCAGCAAGCACTTCTTCAATGCTCATCTGACCTGTGATCTGGTGCTCTAATGCCGTTTTCTCCGGCATATACATCCCAATCTGTCCATCATGTTCTTCTGCAAGCAGCTCTTTGAAATTGATCTTTAACGAATCATCGATCTCGTGATCCGTCTCTATATGTTCCAGCGTATCTTCCTCTTCCTCAGATGGATCATATTCTTCTTTCGGAAGCTGCAGATATGGAATCTCCTCCACAAGCTTTTTGATGTTGTCCATACTGTCTGTAACAGTTTCTTTTTCCGTCGCCTGCATGATCTGCTGCATGCTCTTTTGCAGCTCTTCCTGCAGATTCTGTGTATTAAACCGTTCCGGTGAAAGCTTCACATCCGGTATCTGTACGGTTTCATTCACGATCTCACCGGAGTCAAGCTCCTCCTCCGGTCTGACCTCAACAACACCTTCGCGTTTCTGACAAAATCTGCGATACTTTTCTTCCTGCTGTTTATTTAACGGCTGATAGATCATCTTCAGTTCTAAGGCACGCTCTACATATGGACCGTCACCAAACCACAGTACCAGTTCATCACATGCCTCCACACACTTATCTGCCATACCTGCTTTATGATACAGACATGCAAGTTCAAATGCCCATTCTTCGGTATATTCCTGCTCTTTTAACTCCTCTAAAATTCCGATCAGAGTTTCTATATTTGCACCCTGGGCTTTGCAGATCTCGTATTTCAACACATATTTCAAATTATCATGTGGTGCGATCTCCACAAATTCCTGATAATAATCTTTCGCCTCATCAAAATTTTTCATTTTAATGGCAACTTTTGCCAGGCGATAAATGATCATTCTTCCAATTGGAGACCGGTCATATGCCATAAGCAAAACCTCACGGCTGTCTTCTAAACGACCGGTATTCTCATAAATCTCTCCAACTTTTACAAGTGCATTTACATTTTTTATTTTATTCCAGTTAATCGTATCAGCTATCTCTGCTGCCTTTTCATAATTATGTTCGGCCGTCAGAGATTTCATCTGATCCAGCTTTAATTTATATTCATATTTATCCAAATTATGCCACCTCAGAACGCGCTATTCTTTTGCTGCTTCTTTTGTTCTTAGTTTATCATACGCACATATAGATGTCAAAATTTAATCTTAGAAAAAAAAGCCATGATACAGGCAAAAAAAGAGGGTTTGCAGTCTGCCATACCCTCTTTTCTATCATTGATCTTATTCTTCTTTTTTACTCTCTTCTATGGATTCCTCGATATGTTTTCCATGATGTTTTTTCAACTCTTTTTTTGACGGATTTTTATCATAAACAGGCTGATTACTCTCCTTGTCAACTTTAGTCAGATATACATATGCCAGTGTATCTGTTGTAAGTCCACGCTTCTTTAAGAAATAAGATACCGTTTTCTGTGCAACATAATAAATCACTGCCATTAACGGCACACCGAGCAGCATTCCCGGGAATCCCCATAATCCGCCAAATACCAGAATTGCAAATACAACCCAGAATGCCGATAATCCGGTAGAGCTTCCAAGGATCTTCGGTCCAATGATATTTCCGTCGATCTGCTGTAACACAACGATAAAGATCAGGAAATATAATCCCTGTATCGGATTCTGAAGCACGATAATGATAAAGGACGGCACCGCACCGATAAATGGGCCGAAAAACGGTATAACATTGGTGACACCGATGATCACGGCGACTAACACCGTATCCGGCATCTTCATGATTGCAAGCACGATATAGGCGAGCACACCAATGATCGCCGAATCTAATATTTTACCACTGATAAATCCACTGAAAATCTCATTGCTCTTACGGACAGTATCAACGATAACATTTGCCCGCACCGGTTTAAACATCGCATATACGATCTTTTTCGCCTGTCCTGCAAAATGTTCCTGGTCTGCCATCACATAGACTGAAATGATCAGACCGACGATCACATTTAAAACGAATTTGACACCATAGATCACACCGCTTGTGATCGATGTAAGATAAGTCTGTACCTTTGAAAAAATATCATCTTCAAAAAAGGTCTCAACCGTATCCGTTATTTTGTCCACGCCCTGCTGTATCATGGACGCAAGTTCCGTATCACCGTTTGTCACCTCGTCTACCCATTTCGTCAGATCCTTTGCTTCCTGTGGAAACGATGTGATCATGCTCTGGATACTCGCAGAGATAGATGGAACGATCGCCGCCACTAAAAGCACACAGATTCCCACTAAAAATACCAGTGATCCGGTAATTGCTATTCCCCGTGATGTCTTTTTCGCTTTGCGTTTGCTTTTCATCCGCGGCTCTAAAAACTTAAGCAGGTGTCCCTCTAAAAATTTCATGATTGGATTTAACAGATATGCGATCACTACACCGATAATGATCGGCTGTAAGATCAAAGACAGCTTCTTCCAGAAGTCTGTGAATCCATTGTAACGGTAGATCATAAAGAAAAACAGTATGCAGCAGCAGAAAGTCACAAATACGACCAGTGCGATGATGACATACTGTGGTTTTAATTCCCATTCTGTTTCCTGGGATGTTTTTTTTATCTTTTCCTGTTCGTCCAAATTGCCATCCTCCGTCTTATCTAATATTTTCATTATAACCTTCGCAGACAGGCAACGCAATCAGATTTTGCTGAAATTTTTGTTAATTACTGGATTTTGCAAAAAGGGACACCGGTGCTCATGCGCCGATGCCCCAAAATATCAGTCTGCGGTTTTACCCTCTGTAATAATTGATCAGACAGCCCTTTAAGATGATCTCTCTCTCATCATCAGTCATCGCACCAAGTCCAAGTTTAAACTCTTCTGCCTTTCCATCTTTGATCACATACGCTGTAATCTCGGACTGTTTGTCCTCGACTGCTTTACGGATATTCGGGATGTATAAGTAGTCAAGATTCTTGAACGGCAGTTCGCCCTCCGGGATGATGAACGGAAGCATACCCCAGTTGATGAGGTTCGAGCGGTAACGCTTGGTTGCATACTCATTTGCAATGTTTGCCCAGCCTCCAAGTACTTTCTGGCAGGAAGCAGCCTGCTCACGCGCGGAACCGTCGCCAGGTTTTACTGCAAAGATGGTACTTCCGAAACCGATTTCTCCATTAGAATGGTTATCCTCAAACTTTGTCTCCGGAAATGCTTTATCGATCGCATCCATAACCGGTCTTAACTCCTCGACTGCTTCTAACGGGCAATTTCCGGCTTCTAAGGCTTTCTGCGCTTTCTGGATCTCTTTTGCCCGGCCCACGTACTGCGGATCTTTTCTGGAAAGTGCAAACTCTGCAAGTCCAAGCGGGTTGGAACGGAAGGAGGATGTCTCTCCGGACGGGATCAGCTCGTCTGTGGTCGTGACCGGATCGTGGATCTCGGATACCACTTTTAATACCATATTTTCCGGCAATGCACTCATTGCCGGCCAGTCTTTGATGTTTGGTCCAAACTGGATTTCAACGGAAGGATCTGCTACACCCTTGCTGTCAAAGACACGGTTTGCGTAAATATTTTTATCGAAGAAGTACTTCGGTTTGCTAAAGTTCACATCCACATCGGTTGCGGCTGTCAAAAATCCCTTGTTTGCGGCTGTTGCTGCGATCGAACGTGCATCCATCAGCGCAACGGAGGCAACCTGTCCCTTCTGTACCTTGGAGCCTTCACGGTTCGGGAAGTTTCTGGTGGAGTGGCGGATGGAAAATGCGTTGTTTGCCGGTGTATCGCCAGCGCCAAAGCACGGTCCGCAGAATGCCGTCTTAACGATCGCACCTGTCTCCATCAGGGATGCAACTGCACCATTCTTTACTAACTCCATATAGATCGGCGTACTTGCCGGATATACGCTTAACGTAAACTCATCTGGTCCGATGCTCGCACCCTTTAAGATGTCTGCTGCATCACAGATATTCTCAAATCCACCGCCTGCGCAGCCTGCGATGATACCCTGATCTACATAGAGTTTTCCATCTCTTACTTTGCTCTTTAAGTCCAGTTTGACCGCACCGTCAAAACTTACCTCTGCACGTTTCTCACAGTCATCTAAGATGTCCATCAGGTTTGCGTTTAACTCTTCGATCGTGTAAGTGTTGCTCGGATGGAATGGCATTGCGATCATCGGTTTGATCTTTGAAAGGTCGATCTCGATCATTCCGTCATAATATGCCACGCTGCCCGGATTCAACTCTTTGTAATCCTGTGGTCTGCCGTGGATCGCATAAAACTCTTTTACTTTGTCATCTGTTTTCCAGATGGAAGAAAGACATGTCGTCTCTGTCGTCATAACGTCCACACCGATTCGGAAATCAACGCTTAAGTTTGCAATGCCCGGTCCGACGAACTCCATGACTTTATTCTTTACATAACCTTTATCAAATACTTCCCCAATAATGGCAAGTGCAATATCCTGCGGTCCGACACCTTTCATCGGTGTGCCTGTCAGATAAACGCCGATCACACCCGGCATATCGATATCATAAGTCTTGTTTAAAAGCTGTTTTACAAGCTCCGGTCCACCCTCGCCGACTGCCATGGTACCAAGTGCGCCATAACGTGTGTGGGAATCAGAACCAAGGATCATCGCTCCGCCTGCCGCAAGCATCTCGCGTGCAAACTGATGGATGACTGCCTGATGAGGCGGTACATAAACCCCGCCGTATTTCTTTGCACAGGTTAAACCAAACATGTGATCATCCTCGTTGATCGTACCTCCGACTGCACACAGGCTGTTGTGACAGTTCGTCAGCACATATGGGATCGGGAACTTCTCTAATCCTGATGCTCTTGCTGTCTGGATGATTCCGACAAATGTGATATCGTGGGATGTCAGCTTGTCAAACTTGATCTGAAGTTTGTCCATATTGCCGGATGTATTATGATTTTTTAAGATACCGTAAGCAATCGTATTTTCTGCCGCCTGCTCTTTGGTCACTGCTGCCCCGGTCTTTTTTACGACCTCTTCGATGGCATTTGCACCGTCCGGTACCAGTTCATTTCCATTTACGAGATATACACCGCTATCGTATAATTTCATGGTTTCCTCCATTCTTTTGCCCATTTTCTATTAGATCCATTGTTTAAAATTATATAGACAGCATCAGCAAAAATCAAGTACTTTTACACGTTAAACCGAAAGCATTGGAAAGCGCATGCCCTATCTGCTGAAAACAGCCGTAAATTTACTCTCTTATTCATCCGTATCTATTGTTTCCCTGTACATCGGGAATGTGATCGAAGCCTTAAACAGATCTCCGTCCACCCCGATGAAAAAGATGCCGCCCATAAGCTGTGTCAGACTCTTTGCAATGGAAAGCCCCAGTCCGCTTCCCTCGGTCGTTCTTGAGGCATCCCCACGGATAAAACGCTCTGTCAGATCTCCCGCATTACTGTTTTCCAACGCAAGGGAACGCTCCGAAACATTTTTGATGGAAAATGTCACTTTTTCCTCCAGTACATGCACATCCACATAAACTCTTGTTTTTTCCAGCGCATATTTTGCAACATTATTATAAAGGTTTTCGATGACACGGTAGAGCTGTCTGCCGTCCGCAAGGATCATCACTTCCGTTTTCGGGAGTTTGGTGACGATTGTAAGCTCTTTCGCCTCAAATTTTTCATTAAACTCGCCTGCCGTCTGATAGATCAGCTCCACTAAGTCAATCTTTTGCATATCCAGTTTGACATTTCCGGATGTAATACGCGATGTCTCAACCAGATCCTCCGTCAGCTGCTTTAACCGCTGTGACTTGGCATCCAGGATCCGGATATAACCATTCACCCGTTCATTATCAATATGTTCCAGTTTGATCAGATTGACATAATTAATGATCGAGGTCAGCGGTGTTTTGATGTCATGTGAAACATTTGTGATCAGGTCTGCCTTCATGCGCTCATTTTTCGTACTGTCATCCACCGCATGCAAAAGACCGCTGCCAATATTGTTGATCGCTTCGGCAAGTTTTTTATCCTCACCATGCAGTCCTTCTGTGTCGATCTTGTTGCTTAGTACACCTTCCGTAATTTTTTCCACGCCTTCATATACCTGATAATGTTCCACTGCAGAACGCAGCAGGAGATATGCCTCCATGCCGCTGAAGATTAAAAGCAGTACCAGACAGATTACCCGGTGGTAATAAAAAGCTCCCATCGCAAGCACGAAACAGACGATCATGTGGACTGCAAAGACAACCAGCACGCTCACCGTCACCGTCCGTTTTTCAAAAAACTTGTCCATCCCTTTTACAAACCAGCAGGCAAGGCTGTTTTCCCACATCACTTCCGCCTTCATCCGGCGCACCATGCTCAGATAAAAAATGAGAAACAGTACATCAATCAATAGACTGACCGTTCCCGATGCGACCAACAGTCCCGACACGTTCCACGTTTTATTATTTACATGGGACAAAAGCATGATGAGCTCACTGGTTGCTGCAATAAATACGGCGGTCACGATCTCTGTTTTTATCCGGTCCACAAAATTAAGATGAACTCCTTCTTCCCCATCTCTGTGTCCGGTTGCAAGTGTCAGATATACAAGACTTAATACCCATCCCATCAGACTGACCAGCGCAGCAACAATACTGACTTTGATCCACGGATGCAGTCTTACATACTCCATCTCGGCATCATACAGATCGTCTTTTGCCGTCAGATCCGTATCCACTCCGATCACAAGCACCACATTTTCCAGTGGCAGATACATCTGGTTATTATAACTGTCAAAAAAGTAATTCTCCATGCCGCGGATATCCGTTCCAAATTCCTTTTTCTCCATATCATAGATCAGATAATCCCCCATGGTCTTTGCCTCCATGAGAACAGTCTGTGTATCAAACTCCTGGCCTTCCACCGAATCCGGCTGATTGGTATACCACACCCCATTCTGTTTATACCAGTAACAGAAATTGGTGTCTTCACGCTTAAACTCATTTGTATACTGCAGATAACGCTTATCGTCCTCCGCACTCCGCTTATTGCCTTTTTGTAACAGATGCAGATAATCGGTCAGTTCACTGCATTTCTGCTCCATGCATTTGGTATAGTAGCCCGAATTAAAAAAATCATCTGTACCGATATCCGTTACCTGCAGAATATTTTTGCTGATCAGTGATGCCAAAAGATAGACAGCGATGGTAAGTATTACCGTAAAAAACAGGTGCAGGATCATCCCTGCCAGCTTACTGCCGTATGTGTATGATTTCTTTTCCATATGAAGTCTCCATCCCCGTGCCGGACATTATCCTGTATGCCGGCGTACGGAATCCCTCCCAGAATCAGTTCTTCTCGATCTTATATCCAACGCCCCACACAACCTTTAAATAGCGCGGCTCCTTCGGATTGATCTCGATTTTTTCACGGATGTGGCGGATATGTACTGCCACCGTATTGTCCGCTCCGATCGCATCCTCATTCCAGATGCTCTCATAGATCTGATTAATGGAAAATACCTTTCCCTGATTTTTGACCAGTAATAAAAGGATGTTGTACTCGATCGGTGTCAGCTTTACCACTTCTCCATCCACGGTCACTTCTTTTAAATCATCATTGATCGACAATCCACCGACTGTATACACCGATGCGCTGCTCTCTGCCGCATTTCCAAGCTGGGTATAACGCCTTAACTGTGATTTGACCCTCGCTACCAGTTCAAGCGGATTAAACGGTTTCTCCACATAGTCATCTGCCCCGATGTTAAGTCCTAAAATTTTATCCGCATCCTCCGTCTTTGCAGACAAAATAATGATCGGAATGCTGCTCTCCTCACGGATTTTTAAGGTCGCACGGATTCCGTCCAGACGCGGCATCATCACATCCATGATCAGAAGATGAACCTCATTTTCTTTTAAGATCTCCAGTGCTTCTTCGCCGTCATATGCCTTTAAAATATGATACCCTTCCTGCTGTAAATATATTTCGATCGCTTCCACGATTTCCTTATCATCATCACACACTAAAATTGTCTGCATAAGTTCCTCCATTCTTTTTGTGTCTTACTTCAAGTATTACACCAGATCTTACATTTATTTTAACAGGAAAGTTTAAATTGTTATAGAGCGGATTTCTTAATATTCCTTTAAATTCCCACTGCATATACAACATTTCCCACATTTCTTAATTTAATTTAAGAAATTGGCCTTAAATTTAAGAAATACTTTATTGCATCCTATTCATCCCCGCCTTATGATATCTTTCGTACCCGTACTGGTACACACAGGAATTCCGTAGATTTTCCACAGTTTTCCCGTAAATAAAATAAGTTTTACACAAAACGGAGGATTCTTATGAAAAAAAATGTGCACACTGCAGGCAAAAGCAGAAAGCAGAAAAAAATCATGCTCCTTCTACTGGAGCTGCTGATCATCCTGCTCCTTGCGATTGCCCTTTTTATCACAACCAAATTATCAAAAATTGAAAAGAATAAGCTGGACATGAACGACGTTTCCATCAATGACGATCTCTCCGATGAGACAAAAGAAGCGATGGCTCATTACAAAACGATCGCACTCTTCGGACTCGACAACCGTTCCAACGGCAGCCTCTCCAAAGGAAACAGCGACGTTATCATGTTGGCAAACATCGATACGAAACAGCATACCATCAATCTGGTATCTGTTTACCGTGATTCTTATTTAGATACCGGAAACGGCACTTACCAGAAATGCAACGCAGCCTACGCAAAGGGCGGACCGGAACAGGCACTGTCCATGTTAAATACCAATCTTGATCTTGCAATCACCGACTATGTAACCGTCGACTTCAATGCGATCATTGAATGTGTCGACCTGTTAGGCGGTGTCGACATCACGATCACCGATGATGAGGCAAGTCTGATGATCGGTTATATGAAAGAATTAAATGAACTGACCGGACACAATTCCACACCACCTGCCTCCGGCGGAACTTACACCTTAGACGGCGTACAAGCATGCGCCTACGCACGAATCCGTTATGGCGGCGGTGATGACTACCGCAGAACCGAACGCCAGCGTACTGTTTTGACCGCAATGATGCAGAAAGCGCAGAAATCCAACATTCTGACACTCAACAAACTGATCAACGCAGCTTTTGGGGACATTCAGACCAGTTTTTCCAACACGGATCTCCTTGCCCTTGCCACAAAAGTTTTCAGTTATGACATTGGAGATACAACCGGTTTTCCATATGAAAAAACAACGCACAAATATGATAAGATCGGCGATGTTGTCATTCCGTGCGATCTTGCTTCTAACGTTACACAATTACATCAGTTTTTATTTAATGATGAAAATTATACCCCATCTGCAACAGTTCTTTCAAACAGCCAGCAGATCATCTCTAATACAGGATATAAACAGGGAGACGGCCATTAAGGCTGTCTCCCTGTTTTGTCAGTTAATTTCCCAGTTCATTTATTTTTTCCCTGATGGTGTCCATTTGTCCGGCCACATCCTGTATGGACTGCTCTATCTTTCTTTTCCGTCTTTTTACCAGCAGTCCCCATTGTAAAAACAATACTCCATCGATGATAAGATACAACACCGGCAGACTGATCCGTTTCCCTGCTACATACCCGATAAAGACATACAGGATCATTGGATTTATGACCGCAATGGAAATCATCGTTGTCAGGTCACTTCTGCGTCCCGTAAAAACATACAGGCTTTCCCATTTTTTGTGAAACTCTTTTTCCTCCGGCTTCTCTAACATCACATTCTCCTTTTACTCTTTATGATGTCTGGAGAAGAAAGAATGTTTCTCCGGTTTCTTCTCGCCGGAAGCTTCCCCGCCCTCTTTCCAGTGGAAATATTCCGCATCCAGATTGACATTGACATTTACCTCTGCTTTTGGCGCAGCTTCCTCTGGCGTATCTTCGGGAATTTCTTCGGGCAGTTCATTTTCCAGCACGATTCCTGCCTTTTCAAAATACTCCTGGTTGATCTTAATTTCCGGTTTGATCGCAGAATAAGGCGATGGCTCTGTCTCCCCCTTTTCCTTTGCCCTTTCTTTTTCAATCTCACGGTTACGATCCTCGATCAGATTCAGATATTTGTCCGTATCAGCAAGATTCTGCAGATGTCCTTTCAGGTCTGACTGGTCTCTCCTTACAACATCTTTTTCTTTCTGAAGTTTTTCATTGGCATCCTTATAAATCTCCTGCATGGCATCCGTTGCCCTCTGCATGATTTCCTGTACATGCCGCAGTGCCTCATTGGTATACATAACAGACGCAGCATACACATCCTCCGCTTTCCCGCTGGCATCTTTTAAGATATCTTCTCCGATTTTTGCCGCCTCACGTCTTGCACGCTCCTTGCCCCGCGTTGTCAGTTCATACTCATCCAGCATCGCGTAAATGGCCTTATTTAGCTCTGCAAGCAGCTCTAACATTCTTTTTTTATCAAGGATAATTTTACTGCCAATACTGTCATAAGCTTCACTGCCTGCAAGCAATATATGCATTTGTCTTAAAATTTCTTCCGTTTTGTCCTGCGCGCTCATGGTTCTTCTCCTGCTTTACTTCCGCTGCGTCTTTTTCCTGTCTGGTATTTTACTAATTTTAACACTAACCGTATCAGCAAAACAACCAGTAAAATAGCGATCAATACTATTCCTGCGATCATGACGGCATATTTATTCGGATTTTTTATTAATTTTATGAGATTGAACGAATCATCTACCACTTTTCTTTCATGCAATCCGGCATAATATTGTGGAATATCCGCAATTCCATCTCCATTTTCATCCGGGAACGACTCCATATAATGTGCGATCGCCGTCCATGCCTTTAATTCCCCGCCATTATCTGTCAAAATCACATCTTCAAAATTTTCAATCGGTGTTCCGTCTGCCTTTTTCGGCACAACAGACAACAGTCCATACGATGTTTTCGTCACCGCAGACAGCATCTGCCCACTGTAAAGATCTGCCACCACGCGATACAGTTTATCATCTTCTAACTCCCTGCGATTGCCATCTGCATCCAGCAGATACACATCGGTAACACGGTTTAAGATCATACGATGCGGGTTGTAAGTAAACTGCAAACCGTACATATACAAACGTGCAGATGTCATCAGATCAGACACGGATGCGTCGATTTCTGCCACAGTTTTTAACTCTTTTCCTGTCAGATATGCTTCGATCAGCGGATACCCCGGCACACCGTCCGCACCGATTCCAAGTGAAAACGAATTAAACACATCCTCCACCGTAATGTTTCCTTTTGTATAGGTATCACGGATCGTTCCACTCGGCGCGATCGCCACATCCACGGGAGTGCCATTATAATCCGTACTGTTTGTGACCGCATAAGCATAGGCATCTGCGATGAGATCCCCCAGATTATGCTCGGTATGGATGTTGTAGAGATCCTCCAGGCTGTCAAATGCTACATCATTTTCCGCAAGTACCTGTTCTCTCGTAAACCCAAACTGTGCCAGATAATCGGTATCCACCGTCGCCATAAAAGAATTGATTTCTTCCTGTGTAGCAGCATTCTCTGCAATGTCCGTCTCGATTGGAGTAAGTTTATATTCTTTCATGTTCCATCGGCCATCATCCTTTTGTTCTAAGGATAAGGAACCTAAATACTTGCCGTACTCACCTGCGGAAACGATATAAGTATCCCCATGCACAATCGGCTCATCCAGTTTCGTATGCGTATGTGCGCTGACGATCACATCCAGATCCGGCACTTTTTTCGCAAGAATCTCATCTTCTGACTTTGACTCATCCTCTGAAGTTCCACTATGGGAAAGACAGACGATAATATCCGCATCTTCGTTTTTCTTAATTTCAGCTACGGTCTTTTTTACTGCTTCCACCGGATCCGTAAACTGCAGTTCGCAGGTCGGTGCACATGCCAGTGCATCTTTTCCGAATACGCCAAGCAGTGCCACCCGGACATCGCCCTTTTGCACCATCACATAATCTTTCACACCGTATTCCGTAAATGCATCACGGATCTGCTGCTGTCCTTCTGAGAATCCCTGCTGTTCCATGGCATCCCAGTTGATATTACAGACAAGAAGCTCCGGCACGGTATCTCCGCTTTCCGCCGCGGTTTCAAGCATCTTAGCAAGCCCCTTTGAACGATAATCAAATTCATGGTTGCCAAGTGTTGTCGCCTCACAGCCCAGTGCCCCTAACATCCGAATCTCTGCCGCCTGTGTCTCAAAAACGGTCTGCACCAGCGTTCCCATGGAAAAATCTCCGCCATCCACCACCAGTGTATCCGGGTCTTTTTCTTTCTGTTCATCGATCAGTGTCTTAATCCTTGCAAACCCGCCGATCATTTCCTGTTTTTCATCTACTACCGTTGAAAAGCTGTTCAGATGAGAATGTGTGTCATGCACGAACATGATATCTATTGTTTTCAAGTCCGTCTGGTCTGCCGCCTTCACACTGCCGGATAGCCCCGTCATTCCCAAAACCAGAACAAAAACAAGGACTGCAGCCAGTTCCATTTTCCAATTTTTAATCTTTTCCCGTAACATATAAGTCTCCCTGTTTTACAAAGCATAATTTTACTTATATTTTACTTGAACTTTTAAAATTAGTAAATGGTGGTGCAGTCCTAATTTTCACTTTATCCAAAATATTTTTTACAATAGATTGATCCTGTCTATGCAACCGTAAATTTCTTTGTGTCCTTCCGCAGCATCAAAGATGCTTCCTGCGTCTGTTTCATCAGTACACGCATATCTTCTGCCTGTCTGTCAACATTGGTAACACGCTCTGCAATGCTTCCGGTACTTGCCGCACCATCATTCGCAGCTTTCGTTACCTCCTGTATATTTGCAACCACTCCGCTGACTGAAGCTAAAAGCTGTTCGGATGCCGCACTGAAATCCGTTACAAGTTCTTCAACATAGTTTGCATCTTCATTATAATTATCTGCCATTTTTTCAAAATCATTAAAACTCTCCGTGACGTCTCCTCCCACAAACTCTAACAGACGTTTTGCATCTGTGGTCAGTCTTGCAACTGCTGTCTGGACACGCTCTGTCACTTCCTGGATATTCCCGACCGTGCTCGCCGACTGCTCCGCAAGATTACGGATCTCATCTGCAACAACTGCAAATCCTTTTCCCGCCTCTCCGGCTCTTGCGGCTTCAATTGATGCATTCAAAGCCAGCAGATTTGTCTGCGAAGTGATTCCCATGATGGACTCCGCAAGAACACCGATCTGCTCCACGACTTTTGCATTTTCCAGTGCTTCCGATAAGCTCTCATTGATTTCCCCATGCACTTTCCTTATATTTGCACGGCCTGCACTGATTTTTTGTTTCGTATCAGCCGCTCTGGTATGGATATCGTCAACTTTTCCGTTTCCCTCCTGCGCATGCTCTGCAATTCCTTTTGCAGCTTCCTCAATCTCTCCGGACATCGTATTCACTTCCTGTGCAGCTGCTGCGGTCTCCTGATTTCCGGCTGCAAGTTCCTGCGTGATACCGGATACACTGTCGATCTCGTCCGCAAGTTTTGCCAGTGCCGTCTCTGCTGTTCCAACCGTTTCATCCAATGTATCCGCTTCGCGCTGTACATAGCCGATCAGATGTCTCATATTGTGATGAATGTCACGGATGCTGCGTGCCAGAATACCGATCTCATCTTCACGTTTCAGGTATTTTTCCTCCACACGCTGCGTAAAATCGCCCTGTCCCATTTTTTTTGCAAACAGCGCAGATCTTTTGACGCCCGATGTAATGTCGAATGTAAGATACAGTACCCATATATCCGTGAGTATACACATAATAACCATAAAATAGAAAAACTGATCCTGTTTTGCTTTCTTTTCCTGCTGCATTTTCTGCAATATCGGCTGCAGTTCCTGTTGTATTTCTTCCTGGGAATATTCCGGATGTTCCTCACTTACATATTCTTCCATGCTGGCGATCGCATCATTACGGATAGCACCCATATTTTTATCTCCGACAACTACTCCATATGATCCGATTATTAAAATCTCAATAATCAGAATCGTCATTTTTACCTTTAATGATACTTTTCCACTTAGGGTCACATCAATATCCTCCTTTGTTCTTTCTGATTTATTCTCATAAACGGTCCTATATTGGTTTCATTCTACTATCATTTAATTTTGATTGCAATATACATCTTTGACAATTTATCAGGCTTTTGTTTCCTGTCTGGTGTATTCCAGTCATGAATTTTTAAATTCATAGGACGTAATTTCCTATGAATTTAAAAAAATACGGCATATCCTGCCGGACACACCGCATTTTCATATTTCTGTTTATTTTAATGCTGCAGGATTGATCTTCTTTGTGCGGATATCCTCTTTTAACAGTGCAAGGAAATCTTCCCTGGAAACTGTGGTGGAATTCTGCTCTCCATGCAGTCTGTAACTTACGGTTCCGTCAGCTGCTTCGTTCTTACCAAGTACTAACAAATACGGCACTTTCTCCATCTGTGCTTCACGGATACGGTAGCCGAGTTTCTCGTTTCTCTCATCGATCTCAACACGGATTCCGTTATCATCGAGATATTTGTATAAGTCATGAGAGTATGCGTTGAGTTCCTCATCCTCATTTTTTACCGGAAGGATCTTAGCCTGAACCGGAGCTAACCATAACGGCAGGTTTCCTTTTGTTTCCTCTAAAATGTATGCCATGAAACGATCGAGAGAACCTAAAATCGCTCTGTGTAAAACAACCGGTGTTTTCTTGGTTCCGTCACTGTCAATATAGGACAGATTGAATTTTGCCGGCAGACAGAAGTCTAACTGGCAGGTGGAAAGTGTATACTCATTACCGATCGCCGGTTTTACGTTTACATCAAGTTTCGGTCCGTAGAAAGCAGCCTCACCGATCTCCTCTGTATACTCAATACCGATATCATCAAGTACTTTGCGGAGTGCGTTCTCTGCGTTGTTCCACATCTCATCATCATCATGATATTTTACTTTATCTTCCGGATCTCTTAAGGAGAGTACACAGCGGTAATCTGTGATATTGAAATCTTTGTAAGTATCAAAGATCAGCTCAACCACTTTTGCAAACTCTGATTCGATCTGCTCCGGTGTTACAAATAAATGTGCATCATTCTGGCAGAAATGTCTTCCTCTCTCGATACCCTTTAAAGTACCACTTGCCTCAAAACGGAAGTCGTGTGCGATCTCACCGATACGGATCGGAAGATCTTTATAGGAATGCATTCTGTTTGCGTAGATCATCATGTGATGCGGGCAGTTCATCGGACGGAGTACGAAAGACTCTCCCTCAACTTCCATTGCCGGGAACATGTTCTCTTTGTAGTGATCCCAGTGACCGGAAGTCTTGTACAGATTTACCGTACCGACACAAGGTGTCATAACATGCAGATAACCAAGTTTGCGCTCTTTTGCTTTGATATAATTTTCAAGCTCCTGCCATACGGTATATCCCTTTGGAAGAAACATCGGAAGTCCACGTCCAACCAGATCATCGGACATGAACAGGTGCATCTCTTTGCCGATCTTTCTGTGGTCACGGTCTTTCGCTTCCTCTAAGAGTTTTAAATGCTCCTCTAACTCTTCTGCGGTCGGGAAACATACACCGTAGATACGCTGCATTACATGATTATTTGCATCACCTTTCCAGTAAACACCGGAATATTTGATCAGTTTAAAGTTTTTACATAATTTAGTATTGTCAACATGCGGTCCACGGCAGAGATCCGTGAAATCGCCCTGATCGTATACGGAAATATTTCCATCCTCTAAACCATCGATTAGGTCAAGTTTGTACTCATCATCTTTAAAAAGCTCTAACGCTTCTGCTTTTGAGATCTCACGTCTGTAAATCTTTTTACCTTCTTTGCAGACTTTTTTCATCTCTTTTTCGATCGCTGCGATCACATCATCATTGACAGCAGTATCGCCAAGATCGATATCATAATAAAATCCTTCTTTTACAACAGGTCCTACCCAGAACTTTGCGTTCGGATATAAATGTTTTACTGCCTGTGCCATCACATGTGCACAGGAATGGTTGAGCGTATTCAGTCTCTCATCTTCTTTAAAATCTACCATGATCAATCTCCTTTTCCTGAACTAAAAAGTCCCTTATACAGACAACTTATCTGTATAAGGGACGAATAAACAATCTTTTATCCGCGGTTCCACCCCGTTTATCTCCATGTGGAAAATCACTCATTTTGATGATAACGGAATCACCGGACCGGATTAGGGCCGCTCAGAGATGGTCTTCCTGAAGTTCCATTTTAAGATACTCACACCAAAATGTATCTCTCTCTTTAAAATTTCCGATCAGTACTCTTCTCTTCAATGCGTTTCTTTGATTTTATTTCATAGAATGCATTCTGTCAAGTTTATTCTTTCGTACATCACACCTCAATATATGGATATTCGTGGAAATAATCCATGATCAGTTCCACCATCTCCACATTGATTTCTTTGACCAGCGGACATTCTGTGTAAACATCATATCCACCAGCACCGCTGTAACGGTAATTGTTGAGACAGATCGTAAATTTATCATCATCAAGAACCGGTTTTCCGTCCTTTGACACTCCCTCGATCCGGCTGCCGATTGGATTCTCCGGGTTGATCTTAAAATCCACACCCATATAGTAGTCGTAATTATAGTGCTCGACTTTCGGAATCAGGAAGCTGTCGGAAACACAGACATTTCCATCCTTATCATAAGCAAAATATTCCGCACTGCGCTCCATCACGGTCTTTAACTGTTTTCCGGTGATCTCACAGACCACGAGTGTATTCGGATATGGATATGTCGCAATAATATCGCGCGTGCTCACTTCACTGCGGAATCCGGCGATCTCATTGGCCAGACCGACCGATGAGAGCATTGCCCTGGAAAAATGAAGCTGGATGCGGTTTAAAAAGTCAGCGATCGGTGAGCCGTACAATGCCATTTTCACTTTCTCTTCCGGCAGGATCGCGCGGCTTAAATGACCGATCGGCTGGTTCAGCCATGCCTGCACCGCATTTTCTGTGGAACGATACTTGTCCGCAAGCACCGTTCCCTTTGCCGCGTCTGACTGACGCAGTTCGGAGCGGATACTTTTTTCATGATCTGTCATCGTAACCTCCAGATACTGATACTCCTTCGCATTATCACAAGGCTGTACCGTATAAGTACCGGATATATCCCTTCCCGTCACGGACATATGCTGATGTCCGGTCAGTAAAATATCAAAATCCAGTTCCTTACAGATACGGTATCCGACATTTTCAGTCGTCTGGGACAATGTCTCTCCGCTCTCTAAGTCGCACTCAAAACCGCCGTGATAGATGCAGATCGTAAGGTCTGTCTGTTCTTTCATCTGCGCAAGTGCATTTTTTGCTGCCTCAAAAGGATCCGTGATGTGAATTCCTTTTAAATTTTCTTCTTTTTCCCAGATATTAACATAATCGGTCACAATACCCACGATGCCGACACGCAGTCCGTTTTTCATCGTATGGAGTTTCCACGGAAACAATGTGTTTCCCGCTTCATCCGTAATATTCTGACAGACGCATACACCGTTGTTCCGGCTGCGGTATGCTGCCTGATATTCAAGCCCGTAATTAAAGTCATGATTGCCGAGTGTATAGTAATCATAACCACAGTCGTTCATGATATCGGCGATCACTTCCGGTGAGTCTGCCACCTGACGGCAGTAATATGCAAAGGCAGAACCCTGCAAAATATCACCGCCATCTAAGATCAGCGTATCCTCATCCTTCTTAAAATTCCCTGCACATCCGAACAAACCGACATTTTTTTCTGTCATATCCCCATAGGTCGTCGGGTAAAAATAACCGTGCACATCCGAGGTAAAATAGATTTTTAATTTTCTCTGCTGCATCTTTTAACCCCTCGCTAATTTTGTACGGATCTTTGAGGAGATGACTTCAATAATTAAGATCAGTACGATCAGTCCCGCAAGGATGGCGCCTACCTGGTTCCATTTGTATGCACTCATGGCAAAGATCAGCGGCGCACCGATACCACCGGCTCCAACCAGACCAAGTACAGTCGCATCTCTTAAGTTCATATCAAAACGATAGATCAGCGTGGACATAAAATCCGGGAAAAGCTGGGATAAGATACCGTAACGGATCTTCTGGAACATCGTACAGCCTGCTGCATCCAGTGACTCTAAGATCCTGGTATCCAGATCCTCGATACTCTCAATAAACATTTTACTGATCATACCGATCGAACAGAGTGACATGGTGAGCAGTCCGGCGAATGGTCCCGGTCCCGTCACACGGATAAACATAAGTCCATATACAAATGCCGGGATCGTACGGATCGCCATAATAAACACACGGAAGATCAGTGCAACCGGCTTTGGCATCAGATTTGCTGCCGCAAGGAAAGAAAGTGGAATAGATAATACTGCACCGACGATCGTTCCTAAGAATGCGATACACATGGTTTCCAGTAACAGATATGCCACTCCGGATGTAGAAAGGTCAAACAATAATCCGGTGTCTGGATGGAAAATACCACTGATGATCTTTCCTGCAACGGAAAGGCCGCTTCCGTTTGATCCGGTAGACTGGACCGTAGAGAGTGACCATGCAAGTAACGCTGCAACAATCAAAGCTACAATGATCTTTGCATACCAGGTTTTCGGTTCCTGCTCATACATTTTTTTGATTGATTCATTCATTTTGCCGGTTCCTCCTACGTTAATTTCTTTCTGATATAATGGCTGATCGCTTCAATGATAAGAACGGTGCCAAAGAGAACGATCAGGATCATTCCTACACTGTCATACTCGCGCCATCCGATCTTTTCATTTAAGATCAGTCCAAGTCCGCCTGCTCCAACATATCCCAGGATCGCTGCGTAACGCACATTTCCCTCGAAACAGAATAAGCATACAGACATGTATGCCGGCAGTACCTGCGGCATGATCGCAGAAATAAAGGAGTACGCCTTTCCTGCACCCATGGCTTCCATTGCCTCATAAGCTCCCATGTCGACCGTCTCGATCATCTCGTATAACTGTTTTCCGACATAAGCAAAAGTAAATACTGCGATTGCAAAGGTACCTGCCATGGTGCCAAGTCCCCAGATATAGGTTGCGATCAGGGCTGCAACCAGCGTCGGAATCGTACGCACGATACTTAAAAATACGCGGACCACACCGATCACAACTTTATTTTTAATCAGGTTGCTGGATGCTAAAATCGCAAAAGGAATCGCAAGCACTCCACCCACAAAAGAGCCGAGCAGAGACATTTTGATCGTATCAAAAAGTGGTTCCCAGATACTTGAGATGTAACCGACTTTCGGCGGGAACATCTGCGCTAAAATGTCAAAGAAAAACCGTATTCTCGTCACAAGTGTTGTCATGGAAAAACCTGTAACTTTCACAGAGATCCATGTTGCGATCACGATCAGAATAATGATGAGCGGCGCGTGGGAACATTTTTCTTCCACAACTTTGCCGTTTGCAAGCACAAGTTTTTTCGGTTTAAATATTTTATCGTACAATCCCATTACGCTTCCTCCGTTTTCTCCGGAATCTTTCCTTCGTAAATTGTGTTTAACACGTCCTGTGTCACATTCTCGGAAGGTCCGTCATAGACGATCTTTCCGGCGCGGATTCCAATGATGCGGTCTGCATATTCAAGTGCTAATTCCACATGATGAATATTGATAAGGATAGAAATATTCATATCCTGATTAATTTTTCTGAAATCACTCATAACCTGTTTTGCCGTTACCGGGTCAAGTGCTGCAACCGGCTCATCTGCTAAGATGATCTCCGGATTCTGCGCAAGTGTACGCGCTAAAGCAACACGCTGCTGCTGCCCACCGGAAAGCTGGTCTGCACGGATATATGCTTTATCCAGAATACCGACTTTATCCAGACTCTCAAGTGCCTGCATTTTGTCTTCCTTTTTAAACACACCAAGCAGAACTCTCCAGAAAGGCATTTCCGGCACTTTTGCCATCAATACGTTACGGATTACTGTTGTTCGTGTGACAAGATTGAATGACTGGAAGATCATTCCGATCTTTCTGCGGAAAGTACGAAGCTCTTTTCCTTTTAAGTTCTTAACCTCTAATCCATCCACCGTCAGAGTTCCTGATGTGATGTCATGCATACGGTTGATCGTCCGCAATAACGTGGACTTTCCTGCACCGGAAAGACCGATGATCGCTACAAATTCACCCTGTTCGATCTTTAAATTGACATTATCCAGTCCCACTACCCCGTTCGGATATACCTTCGATACGTCCTTAAACTCGATCATAAATTTAAACCAAACCTTTCTTTTACCTGCTGTTTTTATGGTGTGTGTTTTTTATAGGTGTATACTCATTGAAAGGCTGCCGCAAAACCGGTTTCCCGGCTCTGCAGCAGCCCTCCTGCTGCCCGTCATACTGCCTGTTATTATTTCGTTGTTACTGTCCACTCCCTGTCAGACGTTCCAGTAACGATTAGTTTGCTGCACTTAATTCCTGGATCAGTTTCTGTGCTTCTCTCTCTTTATCATAATCAGAAGACTGTGCCGGCTCATATCCGTTGTGGCTGTAGATAGAGATAACTGCCTTACCTTCCTCTGTGTTACCGATATTGATGAGTGCTGTCTGGATTGCTGATTTTAAGCCGTCATCCATGATCGGAGATGTCTTGCTGACACAGACTGTATCATTGTAGATCGGATCTGTTACACCGATAACATTTGTCTCTTCCCAGATAGATTTTGTACGACCAAATTCACTTGTCCAGCTTTCTTCATAGTCACGTCTTGCATCTGCATAAGTTACAAGTACGTCGATCTGTCCGGAAGCAAGTCTTGCAAATGCACTTGCGTAGGAATCAGACTGTACTGCAGAAGAAAGATCTGTAATACCTTTCTGGTATTTATCCTGTAACCATAAAGCCGGGTAAATGTAACCTGCCGGTGAGGAGGAGGACATAACGCTCCAGTTTGCGCCGTTTAAATCATCCCAGGTAAGTTCTTCGCCGGAGTTAACTTTATCAGCAAGTTCCTGTCCTTTGTCAGAAGGACCTGCGATGAATAATGCACGGTAAGAAACTGCCTGTTTGTCAGTACCTTCTGTAGGCTGTCCGTCATTCCAGTCTGCAGGGTTGTCCGAATCTTTATTTAAACCATCTCTGGTTGCTGTTAAGATCACATCTGCTCCATCATCATAAAGTACATAGGTACCACCCGGAATAAATCCAACATCAGCAGTTCCTGCTGCAAGTGCCTCACCTACTGCCTCAAAAGTTGTACCAACGGTAATCTTTACTTCTCCGATATCATATCCTAAGCCTGCTAACTCTGTCTGCATTAAATTTGCAAGCGGCTCTGTTGCAGTTACGATCTCATCCGGATCTCTGGATGGAACGAAATATACGTTTAACGTATCGATCTTTACGTTATCAGCAGAAGCTGTCACGTCAGAACTTTCTGTTGCAGCTGCCGTATTATTTGTCGTATTGTTGTCTGCTGCGCTGCTGTTGTTTGATGTGCTGTTTCCACATCCTGCAAATGTACCCATGCATAATGCTGCTGCAAGTAACATAGCAATTTTTTTCTTCATAATGAAATGTTCTCCTCTCTCTCCTGCATCCATTCCCATGCAGGCGTGCACACTTTTGTTGTTGCTCTTTCAGGAATTGTCCAGCCAATGATCAGGCACTGTCTCCAAGTTCAAGCTTTGTTGGCAGATATACCTTCATCGTATCTTTCCTGCCATCTAAGATCCGCTCCAAAAGAAGCTTTATGGCAGTCGTCCATACGATATCCGGCAGCATGCGAAGACTTGTGTACGTCGGGTATTTTGTCGACAGTGTCTCAATATCGCGGTAAACCACAACCGCGACATCTTTCGGAATCCGGTACTTTAATTCTTTGATCGCTTCAAGAGCTCCCTCTGCAACCTCATCATTTCCCAGAATCAGAACCTCCGGCACGTCCTTCGTCAAAAGCATTTCCTTCGTAAGTGAATATCCACTTTCATGACTGATCTCTCCAACCTTAAAATAGTCTTCCCGATAACAGCCTTTTTTTTGCAGGATCTGCTTTAATCCATTCAGACGCCGTGCTCCGATACGCACCATATCATCTTCATAAATACCGCCAATATAGCCAATGCTGCGATACTCCTTCTCGTCCATCAGGTAATGCACCATATCGCTTAACCCCTGATCGTAATCCATAAGGATCTGATCAAACTCATAATCCTTCTTATCTGAATTAACAAACAGGATCTCCGTGCTCAGTGACCGCAAAAAGTCAACTTCCACTTCCGAGAACAAGCCAAATGCAATGATACCGTCCACCTGTTTTACTTCTCCATAAATCAGACGTAAAAAGGCGATATCTGCTTTCTGCGCAATACTTCCGGATAAGATATCCTCCGATGTAATGCTCACATCCGGTCTGTCTCTTCTTACGATATGCCAGTCCGCAACTCCGATGACGATCTGTCTGTCTCGTTTGGCATGACGCATCTTAGGCGGGACATATTTCAACTCATGAGCGATTTTAATTATCTGGTTTTTTACCTCAGGTGTCACAGATAATGTCTCATCCTGATTCAACACTCTCGACACCGTTGCCGCCGACACATGTGCCAGCTCTGCAATCTCTTTGATTGTTGCCATATAATCACGCCTTTCTTCTGCATTATATTTCACGATTTTACAGATTTCAATAGCTTTAGTAAAGTTTTACTAAAATTTTACCCAGTTTATACAAAAGAGAGAATATTTATCAGGTACGTTAATAAAAATCATTAATTCTGCTGATAAATATTCTCCCGTTTACTGAAAAACAAACCTGTTTTTTCCTTTTTTATATGATCATATTTTTGATTGTTCCGATGGATATGTAATTGGAAAGAACTGCTCCCGCATCCGTTCCATCCGCCGCTTCCGTTTCCGGCAGCCCTGCCGCTGAAAAAATACAGCTTCCGTCCGGTCTGTCCGTTCTCTTGTAGTTATCCCGGTAATACTGGTTCTGATCCGGGATACGATCCCACAGGATTCCTTTGTATTCCTCTAAAGTGCATCCCGGGAAATTGACGTTCCAGATCTCATTTTGCGGTAATGTTTTGGAGATCAGTTCTTTTGCAACCGGTTCTAAATATGTATTTAAAACCTCACACTCATCTTTCTCCGCAACGGAAAATGCGATCGCCGGGACACCCCAGCAGAGAGCCTCCATCGCCGCTCCGATCGTACCGGAATATAAGATATCCCGTCCAACGTTATAGCCTGCATTGATCCCGGAAAATACGATATCCGGTTTTTCTGTCATCAGACATCCAAGTGCCACTTTCACACAGTCTGCCGGGGTTCCCCCCACACTGTACGCCGTCACACCTGTGGCCGGAAAATCATACGGTTTTACCTCTAAATCGCCACGCACAGTGATCCGGTGTGACATGGCACTGCACTGTGCTGCCGGAGCCACCACCCATACTTCGCCAAGTCCTGCTGCCATCTGCACAAGACGCTTTATGCCCGGTGCTTTAATTCCATCATCGTTTACTACTAAAATCCGCATAAATTCTCTCTTCTACTTATTTTTTGATATAGTATTTGAATGTGCGTCTAAAAATTTATTTCCATTTTTATGAATCATATGTGTCGGTTCTTCTGCCACCCATATTTCCGTATCCCATGCAATTGATAAAAATTTTTGTTGGCATTTCTTCATTGTCTGGAATGCCGTCACAAAAATAATTTCTATATCTTTCGGACAATCTTTACAATATTCCTTAATTTTGGATACACGTTCTATCGTAAGTTCTCCTGTTGACGTATATGCCTCTATAAAAAGCAGCCATTTCTTTTCTTCCTGGTATAATATCAGATCCGGAAGCATTGCATGTTCCAAAACTGTTATGTTCAACTCATTTAAAAACTCAACGTCTTTGACCAATTCCCGCTTCTTTGTATCACCAATATATAATAATTTTGCACCTGGTACAAATATAGGGACAAACTCTTCTAAGATTGCTGCTTGAAGCTTATTATGAGCCGATCTTTTCAGATGAAACTGTTCCCCATTATATAACACTGACAGCCCTTTATCTACTTGTCTTATTTGAGAATATTTCTCCTCGTAAGTCTGATGTGTCTCACAATAATAGCAAAGTTCCTCTTCCCAATTTTCTGTTCCGTACGCTCTTAACAGAGTTGCAAACTCTTTCGTCAAACGATAACTGCTTTTCTCACTCTGGGATTTAGCACCATTATGTTCCATAACTGCCATACTGCACAAAGGTGAAACAGAATCATCTCTAATTGTCTCACGGGAATTTTCACTATAACCACCACGCTTTAAATCTGTTCCACCTTTATTAGGATAATATTCATTCATGAACACAATCATATCATGTGTTCTGGCATAACTTTCCTCTACCTGAGACCATTTTGATTTTTCTTTTACACGTGCAACAGCCAGTAAAGTCAGAATAGTCCGTGTATTTTTCAATTTTGAAGGCATCTGCAATACTTCAAGTATTTCGCGCATTTCATTCATCTTTCTGTAAGGGTATTCTTTCATTTAAAGCTCCTTTTTCTTCTGCTCTATCCAATACATTGCCTTAAAATTTCATCGCTGGATAACATATTATCTCTGGTAAAATAATCACCCTGTTTTTTCCATTCTCTCATTGCAGTTTTTCCTATTTTCTGTAGTACATCCTTTGCCGGAATCGGCATTGTATTTAATTCTGCCGAATTTACCTGTGTGCTGCCATTTAACATCCGATAATAACGTTCCCATATATCAGAAGACAATAACGTATAAAACCCATATACCTCACAAAGACTAATCCGTTCTCCTACTTTAATTAAATAATTTAAATGATTTTCTGCGGTAAATTGTTTATATGCAA
>ULSF01018701.1_pt1 | contig 40689 bp, 35 predicted proteins | sample 1956121 | NCBI WGS metagenome assembly ULSF01 (sample SAMEA4835701, study PRJEB28245) | human gut metagenome | biome: gut microbiome; material: fecal sample | place: Denmark | collected 2008
AATTGCTGCCGCAAAGCAGAAATATCAATTTCCAAAGGTTTAAGGTTTTGCTCAGCCGCCAATGCCGCTGCGGTTCCGGCAGCTTGGCCGATACAGCAAACAATGGGCATAATACGTATAGAGGCCTGTGCTTCATGCGTAACGGAAATACATCTTCCGGCCACCAGCAAATTATCGATATTCTGCGGAAGCAAAGAGCGATAGGGAATACTGTAATACTTTCCTTGCGGAAAAAAATAATGGCTGGTACCGCTGCCTTCGGGATTATGAATATCGATATCGTAATTACCCAAAGCAATAGAATCTTCAAATTGAACGCAATTGATTAAATCTTCTTGACTCAATTTATAAATACCGTCAATCATCCGGCTTTCACGAACGCCGATTTCCGAGGCGGTGGACAAAAGTATGCCGTTTGCAAAAGAAGTAAAATTTTCTTTCAAAAAATTGAACAGTTCAAATACTTGTTCCCTTGCTTCTATTTCTGCTTTTGTAATATCAAAGGCGTCCGTGGGATTCCGTTTTACGATACGAGTGGAATTGAAATGAATTACATTTTCCATAGTGTTAGGAAACACCAAAATATCCTCGCGCGGATTTTTTATTTTTCCTTGTTTTTGAAATTCATTGTAAAGCGCGTTGATTTCCTGTCTCTGCCGGTTGAATTCTTTTATGTCTACATTTCCTATCCGAAAACTTAACGTCATAGGCTGGCATAAATGATCCTCACTGCGGCCGAGCGTATAAGGGCAGCCGGCTTTATAGGCAATATCGGCATCGCCGGTTGCATCGATAAAATAGCGCGCCTCTAAATCCATGAGTCCTGATTTATTAGCTACTGTTATTTGGGTAATTCGCTGTTCTTCTTTTTTTGTTTGCGTAATGTAAGAATGAAATAATAAATCTACTCCGGCATCTGACGCCATGCGGTTTAAAATCAGTTTTAAATATTCTTCATTAAAGCACTGGGTTTCTTCAATGGATTTGTTTTGATACAATCCCCCCATTTCTTCAAGGCTTCGGGTTATTTCCTCAAAAATACCTTGACTTAAATAAAAACGTTTTCCGTCTTTTATCGTCCAGTAAGGCATAAAGGGATTGATTAAACAATTTACGCATGTTCCGCCCAAAGCGTTTGCTTTTTCCACAAGCAGCACCGACGCCCCCATCCGCGCCGCGGCAATAGCGGCGGCTGCTCCGGCAAAGCCGCCTCCGGCTACAATTACATCATATTGTTTCATTTTTTCACTTCCCGTATTTTTTATAACAGTATAAAATAAAATACGGTTTTTCTCAAGACGAATGTTGAAAATTATAAGACAGATTTTGCACTGTTGATTTACGCAGCAAGAAAACAAAATATTTCGGCGTATAAAATTTAAATCAGTACCGAATTTTTTTCGCTTTTTTTATAAATGCGAAGGGTACTGTTATCACAGATGACGGCTAAAAAAATATCTTCTTTTTTTATGTTTTGTTTTGCAAGTTCTTTTTCCAGCCATTTTTCATTTTTTTTGCAAAACTTTAGATTTTTAGTAAATACTCTTCCGTCGGCAATCACACTAACATCCGGATAGGCCTGAGCAACTTGTACATTCATATCTTTCGGTGTTGCGGGACGGGCGGTGCTTACCGGTAAAATACTGATTTTTCCGTTTCGTTCAAAGACGGCTAATTGAATGTCCGCTAAATTAAAAAAACCTTTCTGCCGACAGGAACAAAGAAACTCTCCGATATCTATTTTTGCTTTCTTAAAGCTTTCTTTGTATAAAATTCCGTTTTCCATTAAAATATATGTTTTTCCTTCTAAAAAAACTTGAAGTATGGAAAATTTGTTTGAAAGGTAAGGCATACATGCCGTTAATATGCCGTAGATGGTCATGGCAATCAAAGGTTCTGCAATATTTTCAATATTGATAGCGAATTCCGCGGCAATGGATCCTATGGTAATACTGCTGATATAATCAAAAATTCCCATTTCGGAAATCTGACGGTTTCCCGTAAGTTTAGTAAGAAAGAATAAATAAAGAAAAGAGCCTGCTGATGTAAATACGATAAATAAATAATTCATAAAAATTCTCCGTTATTTGAATACCTTTTTGTGCATATGCTTAATCGGTGATAGTATATGAAAAATATTTTTAGGGGATTCGTTGCTATAATTATTATCCTTTTTATGATTTTTACTCCCCGATTTTTGCTTCCCGCATTAAATGCGGATGTTATCAGTGACGAGATGTATGCACGAAGAGAAAAATTCTACTACGGTGTAATCAACGTCTGGCAAGTTGATTGCTTTGACGGCGGTACCGGCAGCCGCGCTATTTGGTTAAAAAATATATGTTCCGGTTTTGAAAGACAATATAACGGCGTTTATATCAATGTAGAATCGATTTCTCTTACGATGGCGAATCAATTGATTTCAGAGGGAAAAAAACTGCCGGATATTATTTCTTTCGGCTCAGGAATTGCTCTGAGTTCGGAAAATTTTGAACCTTTATCTTTAAACTTAACACAGGTGCGCAGTGAAATTTTAGATGTGTGCGGTGAAACAGCCGTTCCCTGGTGTATGGGGGCGTATTTTATGATTTCCTGTGACGGAGATAAAAATCACTGGGGAAACGACGGAAGAGTTGTATCGAATAAAAAGAGCAGCAAAACGGTTTATTCTGTGGGAATTGCCGAACGTGCGGGCTATCTCGCGCCTCTGGCGCTGATTCAGTACTGCGGGGAAGAAAATTTATCTGCTTTTCATCAGGAACTTTCGGTTTGCAGCGGTACATCACAGGAAATGTTTGAAGCCTATAATTATTCTCAAAAAATAAATCATATGTTAGGCACACAAAGGGATCTTTATCGTTTAAACGCCGCTGACAGCCGTGAAATGGGAAGAAGCAGCACGCTTTCGCTTTTGAGCGGCTACAACGATTTGTTTCAATATATCGGCATTCTGAAAACCGAGGATGAAAAAAAAGTTTATACGATGAATGCGTTTATTCAATATTTGCTGGAGGAAAGCCAACAAAGCAAGCTGGGGGAGATCGGACTTTTTCCGGTAAACAGCAGTGCGACGCCGGAATATAATAATCAATATATGCTTGAGGCATGGGAACAGGTAAAAAAGTCTTCGTTTCATTGCCGAAGCTTGGTATTTGAAGGGGAATATGCGCAGCAGCTGAATCAAAAAATCTTTTCTTGGCTGAAGGGATCGGAAGAAAAGCCGGAGGAAATGTTAAAAAATCTTATTGAATAAATTCCTGTTTTGCGGTATAATAATTGAGAATATAGTTCGGGAGGAACAGCATGTCTGTTGATCAGTTAAAAGAGTTTATCGCCCATAACGGTTTTGATTATATTTTTGATGTACCTATGAAAAATTATACGACTTTAAAAATCGGCGGCAAAGCGGATATTATTGTACAGCCACGTTCAGCTGATGAGCTGGAACAACTGATTTTAAAAGCAAAGCAATATACTTCGCCTATATATTTTATGGGAAACGGATCCAATATTTTGGTAAAGGATAACGGCGTAAGAGGCATGATTATCAAATTCGGTGCGAATATGGCATCAACCGAAATTGACGGGAATATCATTTCGGCCGGTGCCGGTATCAGTATGGCGCATTTGGCATCTATTGCGGCAGAAAATTCTCTTGCGGGGTTTGAGTTTGCCTCAGGGATTCCCGGCACCTTGGGCGGAGGAATTGTGATGAATGCCGGAGCTTATAAGGGGGAAATGGGCGATGTTGTCATTGAGGCAACCGCTTTGTGCGGCGATAGTTCCGTTGCGGTTTTAAAAAAAGAGGATTTGGATTTTTCTTATCGGCATAGTTGCTTTACCGGAAGCAATATGCTGGTTTTATCCGCAAAACTGTTGTTGCAAAAAGGAAATAAAGAAGAGATTAAAAGCCGGATTCGCGAACTTGCGCAAAAACGTCGGACAACACAGCCTCTGGAATATCCCAGTGCAGGAAGCGCTTTTAAACGTCCGGCCAGCGGTTATGCGGCGGCGATGATTGATTCCTGCGGATTAAAGGGATATTGTGTGGGAGATGCGCAGGTATCGGAAAAGCACGCCGGTTTTGTTGTCAATAAGGGAAATGCTACGGCAAGAGATGTTATAGAGCTGCTTACATATATACAAAAAACAGTAAAAGAAAATTTCAATACGGTTCTGGAACCGGAAATTATTATAATGGGCGAGGATTAAACATTGATCACAGGGGATTATCATACGCACGGCAGTTTCAGCCATGGCAAGGGCAGCGCAATGGAAAATGCGAAAGAAGCGCATCTTAAACAGTTAAAAAGTATTGCCATTACGGAACATGGTATGTACACCCTGATCGGCGGGCTGCGGGCAAAACAGATAGAGAAAGCGCGTGCGGAAATCGCCGACGCCCATCAAAAGTATCCCGATATAAAAATTTATTTCGGCATTGAAGCCAACTTGATTTCTCCGGAAGGAGACATTGATATTCCGGATGCCTTTAAAAATGAGTTTGAGATGGTTTTACTGGGCCTGCATTATTTTATAAAAGGAACCGGACTTAGAAATATCGCAAATATTATATGGAAAAACTTGTTCAGAAAATTTATTCGGCAAAAAAATAAGCTTTGCCAAATGAATACGCAAGCCCTGATCAAAGCAATGCATAAATATGATATTGACGCCCTGGCACATTTAGGGACAAGCATGCCCGATTACGATATTATGGCCGTGGCTAAGGCGGCGGAAGAAACCGATACCTGTATTGAACTGAACAATAAACACTGTTCTCTTTCTGTAGAGCAGTTAAAACAGCTGGCGGAGACGAATGTTAAATTTTTATTAAATTCAGATGCTCACGAACCCAAGGATGTAGGAATGACGGAACAGGCTGAGGCACTTGCAAGAGAAGCCGGCATTCGGGTGGAAAATATTTTGAATCTTGCGCCAAATGAATATATTCCCAAACGCTTACGAGGAGGGGGGCAAGTATGAAATTTGTTATTGTTACCGGAATTTCCGGTGCCGGAAAAACCACGGCGCTGAAAGCATTGGAAAATATGGGCTTCTTTTGTGTGGACAACTTGCCCAGTATTTTGCTCACAAAATTTGCAGACCTTTGTTTTCAGGGAAATACTGAATTTTCAAAAGTTGCTGTAGGCATTGATGTGCGCGGAAGAGAATTTTTCGGGCAGTTGGAGCAAGCGATCGATTATATGGATAAAAACAATTATATGGTGGATATCTTGTTTCTTTCCTGCGATCGGGATGTTTTAGTAAACCGATATAATTTTACACGGCACGTGCATCCGCTTGCTCAAGAAGGAACAATTCTTGAATGTATTGAAAAAGAAGAGCAAATTCTTGCTCCGATAAAAAAGCATGCTACCTTTATGCTGGATACCTCAAAAATGCAGCCTAAGCATATTAAATTGGCGCTTGAACGGCTATATAAAGAAAGTAAATCGGATATGGTTAAAGTATATATCACTTCCTTTGGCTTCAAGCGCGGCATTCCTACCGATGCAGACTTTATTTTTGACGCGCGTTATCTGCCCAATCCGTATAATATAACGGAACTCAGACCTCACAGCGGATTAGAAGCCTGTGTTTTGCAATATTTAAACGGCTGTGAGGATTTTAACAAAACAGTCGATATGATTTATACTTCTCTTCATTATATGATTCCCTTGTATCATAATTCCGGCAAGCAGGAAATGCTTTATGCCATAGGCTGTACCGGAGGATTTCATCGCTCTGTTGCTTTAGCAGAAGCTGTTTCTCAAAAATTAAAAGCTGATGGTTTTGATATTATCTGCGAGCACCGTGATTTGAGCATAGAGGGCGGACAGGAAAAATGGAAAAATCATTCACTGTGATGACGCGGCTGGAAGCCGCAAAGGTGAAATTCGGAAAAGTTCCGCTTCTTTTGGCGGAACTTGCGGCATATGCGTTTTCCTGCGGGAATATAAAATTAGGCAGGGGAGAACTCTCCTTGGAACTTTCCAGTGAATTAGAAGAAATTGCGCGCCGGATTTCCGCCTTAATCCGGCGTCTATATACACACGCGCCGGAGATTCGCGTGATTGAAAAAAGTCAGCCTAAAAAACATACCTGTTTTTTGATGGAAATCTCCCCCAATACTCCGGAAGGACAATTGCTGTTTGATATCGGATTGCTGGAAGGAACAAACGAAAATTACAGTTTTGGAAATTTAAATCTTTCGATATTTGAAACGGCGGATTGCTTTGATGCCGTTTTGCGCGGTGCTTTTTTAGGCTGCGGCATACTTTATGACCCTAACAAAGAATATCGGCTGGAATTTGTGCTTGCGCATGATTCTTTTGCCGAATATTTGTTAGAATCTATGCTTGCGCGGGGATTTCAGGCCAAAATGACCCGGCGCAGGGAACGTCATGTGGTATACGTAAAACAAATAGAAAATATTTCGGACATTCTGGTATGGATCGGTGCCAGAAATATGATGCTGGATATGGAGAATATCCGAGTTTATAAAGATGTAAAAAACATGATTAACCGAAGTGATAATTGCATTATCGGTAATATGGGAAAAACCATCACGGCCGCACAGAAACAGTTAGCGGATATTTTAACAATACAGCAAGCAGGGTATCCTCTTTCGCCTTCTTTAAAAGAGGCCTGTGAACTGCGACAGGACCATCCGGATTCTTCTTTAACGGAGCTGGCAATGCTGAGCGGCGAAACTACAAAATCAGCTTTGAATAAGCGCTTTATTAAACTGCATGAAATTGCCTCATCTTTAACGGAAAGGAAAATGTAAAATGAAAAAAGAGACGCTTACCATTACCAATGTACATATCTCGCCTGAGGAAATCAGCCATCTTTGCGAAAAACTTTCCAAACTTGACTGCAGAATATATATTGAAGTTGAAAATCAGCGCATCAATGGAAAAAGTGTTATGGGAATGCTCTCCTTTCGCGTGGAAAAGGGACGGCCGATTCAGGTTCTTGCCGAGGGAAAAGAGGAAAGCGCCGCAATATCAATGATAAAAGGATTATTTGCAAAATAATGGGATTTGTTCATCTTCACACACATACGGAATACAGTCTGCTTGACGGCGCGTCCCGAATCGATGAATTGGTAAAAGCCGCGGCTGACGCCGGTATGAGCGCGCTTGCCATTACCGATCACGGTGTAATGTACGGTGCGGTTGAATTTTATAAAGCGGCGCATAAATATGGAATTCAGCCGATTATCGGATGTGAGGTCTATGTCGCGCCGCGAAGCCGCTTTCAGAAAGAAGGGCGGGCGGATAAGGAATACGCGCATTTGATTTTACTTGCGAAAAATAAAGCCGGTTATCAAAATTTAATCAAGTTAGTTTCCGCGGGATTTACCGAAGGATATTATTATAAACCCCGAATTGATTATGATTTATTAAGTGAGCACGCAGAGGGATTGATTTGCCTTTCTGCCTGTATCGCGGGCGATATTCCGCAATATCTTTTGAACGGCAATTATGAAGAAGCCGTAAAACTGGCAACAAGATTAAAACAAATGTTTCCCGAAAATTTTTATATTGAGCTTCAGGATCACGGTATTGCCGCGCAAAAGCAAGTACTTCCGTTATTAATTAAGCTGGCACGGGAGCTGGAACTGCCGGTTGTTGCGACAAATGATATTCACTATGTGCATAAAGAAGATGCACAAATGCATGATACGCTTTTGTGCATACAAACAGGAAAAACTCTGGATGATCCGGACAGAATGCGCTTTGAAACCGAAGAATTCTATCTGAAAACCGAAGAAGAAATGCAGGCTGTGTTTTCCTTTATACCCGAAGCGATTCAAAATACGGCTCTTGTGGCTGAAAAATGCAGCTTTGAATTTGAATTCGGCAATATTCATATTCCTTATTATGAAGTGCCCGATGGACTGACTGCGGCGGAATATCTTTATAAATTAGGCATAGAAGGACTTAAAAAAAATTATTCGGAGATAACTCCGGAACTGAAAGAACGCTTTGAATATGAATTTGATATGATCAAGCGTATGGGGTATGTGGAGTATTACCTTATCGTATGGGATTATATCAATTATGCGAAAAGTGTTGATATCGTTGTGGGTCCCGGCCGCGGCAGTGGTGCAGGCAGTCTTGTAGCCTATGCTATCGGCATTACCAATATTGATCCGTTAAAATACAATTTGCTCTTTGAGCGTTTTTTGAATCCGGAACGGGTAAGTATGCCCGACTTTGACGTGGATTTTTGCTTTGAACGCAGAGGCGAGGTTATTGAATACGTAAAACGCAAGTACGGCGCGGATCATGTTGCACAAATTGTTACTTTCGGTACAATGAAAGCTCGAGCAGTGATCCGCGACGTTGGGCGGGTTATGAATATGCCTTACGCGGAGGTAGACAAAATCGCCAAAATGATTCCCCGGGAACTCGGCGTTACGATTGATCGTGCGTTAGAGGTGAATCCTGAACTTCGCCAGGCTTGTAGTGACCCGCAGGTTGAAAGCTTGATCCGGATGGCTAAGCATTTGGAGGGGTTACCGAGAAACGCTTCCACTCACGCTGCAGGCGTAGTGATTTCCAAAGAACCGGTAAATGCTTACGTACCGCTTTGCGTGAACGGGGACATGACGGCTACACAATATGTGGCCAAATATCTGGAACAGCTCGGCTTGCTGAAAATGGATTTTCTCGGGCTGCGTACGCTCACCGTAATTCGAGATACCTTGGATTTTGTGCAGGAACGTACGGGAAAGCGGCTGAATCTTTCTCAGATCGGCTTTGATGATGAAAATGTTTTTAAATTAATCGGTCAGGGAGACTGTGACGGAATCTTTCAGCTGGAAAGCAATGGAATGCGGTCCTTTATGAAAGAGCTGAAGCCTTCTTGTTTTGAAGATATTGTAGCTGGAATCGCGCTGTATCGTCCGGGGCCGATGGAGAGTATTCCTAAATATATTTTTGGGAAAAATAATCCCGATAAAGTAGAATACCAACATCCCATTATGAAAAACGTGTTGGATGTTACTTATGGCTGCATGGTCTATCAGGAACAGGTTATGCAAATTGTGCGTGATGTAGCCGGTTACTCTTTAGGGCGAAGCGATATTATGCGCAGAGCGATGAGTAAAAAAGACCGAAAAGCCATGGATGTGGAACGTCAGGTCTTTATATACGGCCTGCAGGAAAACGGTAAAACGATCGTTGAGGGCGCAATCAAACGAGGAATTGATGAGAAAACAGCGATAGAAATCTTTGATAAAATCGCGGCTTTTGCCGAATATGCTTTTAATAAATCCCATGCGGCGGCTTATGCGGTAGTTGCCTATCAAACGGCATACCTAAAATGTTATTATCCCTTGGAGTTTATGGCGGCTATGCTCAACAGTCTTCTGGGGAACGAAGCACAGACGGCACGTTATATCGGCTATTGCCGTGAGCACGGGATTCAGGTACTGCCGCCGGATGTCAATACAAGCGTTTCGGGTTTTTCTCCCGTAAAAGGAGAAAATGCTATACGCTTTGGATTGAGCGCTGTAAAAAATGTTGGGATTCCCGGCGTAAAAGCAATTGTAAATGAGCGTAAAACAAACGGAAATTTTACTTCACTGGATGATTTTGCGCAGCGTACGACGGGGATTGGTGAAGTAAATAAGCGAATGGTAGAAAGCCTGATTAAAGCCGGCGCTTTTGATTTTACGGGTTTCAGCCGCAAAAGCCTGTTAAACGGATATGAAGCGGTGCTTGACGGGGCGGCTACCCGCAGCAAAAACAGTCTGGCAGGCCAATTTTCACTGTTTGATGATCTTACAATCCGCCAAGAAGTACAGATGCAGACCATAAAAGAGATTGGAGAGTATCCCAAACTGCAGCTTTTAATGATGGAAAAAGAGATGCTCGGCGTATATTTAAGCGGGCATCCGCTGGAACGATATCGGCAGCAGATTAAAAAAACAGGCTTTGATCTTTCACGCATTATTGTGGAAACGGATGAAAATGGGGAAAGTATCGTTAATGATGATCTTCTTGCAATGGATAATAAAGAGATTCATTTTATCGGTATCATCAGCTCTGTACGGAAAAAAGCTACAAAAAGCGGATCAATGATGGCTTTTTTAACGATAGAAGATTTATATTCCAGCATAACGGCGCTGATTTTTCCCGCGGCACTCGCGAAATTCAGTTCTGCTATTTATGAAGATGCTATTGTACTGATAACCGGTAAATTAAGTGTGCGCGATGAGGATCAGCCTACGGTATTGGTGAATGCAATTACTTTAGTCGATGAAGACAGTGAAGAAGAAAACCTTTCGGTTTTCATTCGAATTACGGATAATAATAAAGAACAACTCTCGGTTTTGAAACAACTGCTTCCTGATATAAAAGGAAAAGCCTCAGTGATTCTTTATTACGAGAAAGAACGAATGAAACAGCAACTTACCGATAAAATTTCATATCAGGATGATATAATTATGAAATTAAATGATATATTTGGAACCGAAAACGTAAAAATAATAAAAAAGTAATTTAAAATACTGGTCAAAAAGTTATTAAAATGATATAATAAATCGATTTTGTTATACTGCTAGTATAAGGAGATAGTTACGATGGAAAAGAAAAGAATTGCAGTACTTACCAGCGGGGGGGATGCTCCCGGTATGAATGCTTGTATCCGCTCAGTAGTTCGTAACGGAATTTATTACGGCTTTGATATGGTAGGAGTGATCAAGGGATATAACGGATTGATTACAAATGAGATGATTTCCATGGACAACCGTTCGGTAGGCAATATTATCAACCGGGGTGGAACCATTCTGCGCACGGCACGATGCTTGGAATTTAAAACCGAAGAAGGCATGAATACGGCGCTGGAGAATATTAAGAAAAACAATATTTGCGGTGTAGTAGTAATCGGCGGAGATGGTTCTTTCCGTGGCTGTCGTGATCTTACCCAAAGAGGGGTACCGGCAATCGGTATTCCCGGTACCATTGATAATGACCTTGCCTATACGGATTTTACACTTGGATTTGACACCGCTGTCAATACCGCTCTGGAGGCAATTACTAAAATCCGTGATACGATGGCCAGTCATGACAGAGTCAGCATTATTGAGGTGATGGGCAATAAATGCGGTGATATTGCACTGTATTCCGGACTCTGCGGCGGTGCGGAATATATTATTGTTCCGGAGATGGAATGGAGTTTCGAAGCACTGTGCGATAAACTGGAAAACAGCAAAAAAAGCGGAAAAACGTCCAGCATTGTTGTCGTTGCGGAAGGTGCGGCAAAAGGCAACACGCTTGCGGCAGAAATTAAAAAACGAACAACAATGGATACTCGCACTACGGTTTTAGGATATATCCAGCGGGGCGGTTCGCCCAGCGCAAACGACGTTTTGCTCGCCAGCCGTTTCGGCGCTCACGCAATTGAATTAATTGCTAAGGGAATCGGAGGAAGAGTGGTTGGTATAAAAAGCAATAAAATATTTGATATGGATATTTTAGAAGCCTGTTCCATGAAAAAACAAATTGATAAAGAACTTTTTGATATCGCAGAAATACTTTCAAAATAAGAGGTAATTATGAAACTGATTATAGACGCGATGGGCGGCGATCACGCACCGGCAGAGATTATCAAAGGTACTGTGGAGATGCTTACCCGAAGGGATGATTTTTCGGTAATTTTAACCGGGCCGGAAGCGGTTATCCGCGCGGAACTTGAAAAATATCCTTATCCGCACGAAAGAACAGAGATTGTGGATGCTCCGGAACTGATATCTATGGATGAGCATCCCGTAGAAGCAATTCGTAAAAAGAGAAATTCTTCTATGGTTGTGGGACAGTTGCTGTTAAAAGAAAAAAAGGGGGACGCCTTTATTACCTGCGGTTCCACGGGCGCTTGTTTGGCTTGTGCACAGCTTCGGGTAGGCCGCATAAAAGGTATTCTTCGCCCGGCATTGGCACCGGTATTGCCAAATAAGAACAAAGGTGCGCTTTTGATTGATTGCGGCGCGAATATGGATTGCAAACCGATGAATTTGGCACAGTTTGCCGTAATGGGTAGCATTTATATGGAAAAAGTAGTAGGAGTAGAAAACCCCCGCGTTGGACTTGCCAGCGTCGGAGTAGAAGACGGCAAGGGCAATGAACTTTCTAAAGCGGCGTTCGCGTTAATAAAAGAACAAAACCTGGTAAATTTCATTGGCAATGCTGAAGGCCGTGATATTGTTGACCGCGTGGATGTGATGGTAGCGGACGGCTTTGTGGGAAATTTGATGCTCAAATCTATTGAAGGACTCGGCGGCTATCTGTTTGATAAGATGAAAACCAGTTTTACCGCGTCTTTTCGATCTAAAATCGGCGCGCAGTTATTAAGACCCGCGCTCAGAGACCTCAAAAAATCATTGGATTATAACGCTTACGGCGGCGCACCGCTTTTAGGAATTGACGGAGTCGTCATTAAGGGGCATGGTTCATCCACGGCAAAAACCATGTGTGCGACGATTGCTCAGGCAATTACAATGGTTCAAACGGATATTGTAGGAATTATTAAAGAAAATATTCCCGCGATGACCGCTCAAGAATAAAATGTTTTTATATTTTTTAGGAGGAAATTATGTTTGAAGAAATTAAAAATCAAATCGCCGAACTTTTGAATGTGGAACCGGAAAAGGTTACAGCAGAAAGCAACCTGATAACAGATTTGAAAGCCGATTCCATGGATATCGCGACTCTTTTGCTGGAACTGGAAGAAAAATACGGTATAGAAATCTCTGAATATGATATGGATTCCCTTCAAACCGTAGGCGATATCGTCCAATATATTGAAACAAAAAAATAAATCTGCCTTATGGCTAAGAAAGTGAGCACAGGCCTTTTTCAATGATTTTGTAAAAGGCCTGTGCCTGTGCTGTTTATATGGATAATCATGTATTAGAACAAAAAATCAATTATATTTTTAAAGATAAAACATTGCTGCAATTGGCTCTTACGCACTGTTCCTTTTCTGTAGAACACGGCTTGGAAAACAATCAACGCCTTGAGTTTTTAGGGGATGCGGTACTAGAAGCGGTAATCAGCACGTTTATTTATCAAAAATTTCCCTCTTTTGACGAGGGAAAGCTGACACGGCTTCGAGCATCCATTGTATCGGAAGAACCTCTTGCCAACGCCGCGGAAGATATCGAGCTGAATGATTTTATTTTACTGGGCGTAGGTGAAAAGGCCAGCGGAGGTGCCAACAAACCCAGCGTGCTTTCGGATACGATGGAGGCACTCTTTGCCGCGGTTTATCTTGACGGCGGATATTTTGCCGCCGAAACCGTGATATTGCACGTACTGAAAGAAGTAATCGCCGAAGCGAATGACCGTCCGTCTGACTATAAAACGGCGCTTCAGGAATATCTTTTTAAAAAGGGTACCGTGAATATCGTCTATACCTTGCTGTCTACGGAGGGACCGCCGCATAACGCGGTGTTTGAGGCCGAAGTTTCCTGTAACGGCAAAACTCTTGGCCGCGGAAAAGGATCCAGTAAAAAACGTGCCGAACAGGCTGCTGCGAAAAAAGCGCTGGAAAAAATAAAAAAATAAACGCCGTTGGAGGATACATGTTTTTAAAACGATTAGAGCTTTTTGGGTTTAAATCCTTTGCAGAACGGCTGGATCTCAGTTTTTCTAATGGCATTACCGCTATTGTAGGACCAAACGGAAGCGGAAAAAGCAATGTAAGCGATGCCGTTCGATGGGTGCTGGGTGAACAGAGCGCAAAACAGCTGCGCGGCGCCAATATGGCGGATGTTATTTTTAAAGGAACCGAAAACCGCAAACCGTTATCTTATTGCGAAGTATCTCTGGTATTTGATAACACGGATAAAGGACTGGATATTGAATATACCGAAGTTGTTATTACACGCAGACTTTATCGCAGCGGTGAAAGCGAATATTATATCAACCGTACCGGATGCAGATTGAAAGATATCATAACGCTGTTTCAAGATACGGGAATCGGTAAAGAAGGCTATTCTATTATCGGACAGGGGCGCATCGAAAATATACTTTCCGGAAAGCAGGAAGAGCGCCGTGCTGTATTTGAAGAAGCTGCCGGTATTGTTAAGTTTAAATCAAGAAAAGCCGAAGCGGAACGAAAATTAGAACATACCTGTGATAATTTACTGCGTATTAACGATATCATTGATACATTGGAAGAACGTTTGGCCCCCCTTTCTTCCCAGGCAGAAGTGGCGAAGGAGTATATAGCGCTCAGAGAACAGCTGAGAAATTTAGAAGTTAATTTTTATTTGGTACAAAATGAATTGGCTGAACAGCGGCGCCATACGTATAATCTCCAGCTGGAAGGAATTGATCAGGAAAAAGAGGAAAAAACGGACGCCGTTAATCGAATTACACTGGAAAATACGGCTGTTGAAGAACAGCTTGCACAAAAGGAGCAGGAGCTTTCGGAAATTCGCGCAAAACTGCTGGAGTTAACAGCTGGAAGCGAAAATCTCTCAGGCAAGAACAAAGTGCTTGCCGAGCGAATCAGCAATCTTCAAATTCAAATAGAACGCGTTGAAAACGATTTAAAAAGCAATGATCAGCGGAAAAAATCAATGGAGGACGCGATCAACGGAGATACCGGCGTTGAGAAAGAAAAAGAAGCCGATATTCGTGAGAAGAAAGCAGAAATACAGGCGCTTGAAACTGAAATTTCTCAAAGAGACGAGGCTCTTGCGCAGGAAAGCCGTCAGCTTGAGGAAAGCAAAAGCGAAATGCTGGCGAATATCAACAAGCTTTCGGATGTAAAATCCAATATCAGCCGCTGCGAGGCTATGCGGGCAAGTATTACGCAGCGAAAAGAAAAAATTTCTATCGCTCTTGAACAACTGTTGCTGCAGCGCGTAAATATTGAGGAGGCGCTGAACGATCAAAAGGCAAATACCGAGGTCTTTGATCAAAAGAAGAAAAGTTTAACCGATGAAAAAGAAAAACTATTCCGACAGCAGCAAGAACTGGATCTTCAGCGAAATGATATAAATAAACGGCTTTCCCAGATACAGGCAGAGGCACAGTCGGCTTCCTCGCGGTTAAAAGTATTGGAAGAGTTAAAAAAAGATTATGAAGGCTTTCAGTTTTCGGTAAAAAAATTATTGACAAAAGCGGAAAACGATGTGCAGTTAAACAGTCATATTTGCGGTGTTATTGCGCAACTGATTTCTGTTCCCGAACAGTTTGAAACGGCGGTGGAAGCAGCATTGGGCGCTGCCATGCAAAATATTGTAACGCCAACGGAGGATGACGCGAAAGCGTTAATCGAATTTTTAAGACGTTCTGACGCGGGACGCGCTACCTTTTTACCTATTTCCGCGATACGCGGAAGAGGATTGGACGAAAGGGAAAAAACCGCGCTTCAAATGAGCGGATGCTTCGGTGTTGCCTCGGAACTCATTACTTATGACGCAAAATATGAGGGCATTCTAAAGAATCTTTTAGGCCGAACGGTTATTACGGATAATTTGGACGTCGGCATTGCGCTTGCACGCAAAACAGCGCATACTTTGAAAATAGTTACCTTAAAAGGCGATGTAATCAATGCCGGGGGATCTATGAGCGGCGGCAGTATGCGCGGTAAAACCACCAGCATTTTAGGACGTGAACGCGAAATCGAAAGTATTTTGAAATCGCTTAAAGAAAAAAATGCCGAAATCAGCCATATGAAAGAGGAGCTCGCTCATTTTGATGATAAATACAAAGTGCTGAAAGAACAGGTAGCAACGGCAGAACAAAGCTTACATGCCATAGAGGTGAGCTTTGCCAGGGATTATGAAAAGCTTTCCAGTTTACAAAATGATATGCAGACCAGTTTGGATACTGAAAAAGAACTTCAATTAGAAAACGAACAATTGGAGGATACTCAAAAGGAAATTGAACTGGAGTTGGAAAATATTTCCCGTATGCAGGGAAGTGTTGAAACTTCGAATACAGATGTACAGGCGAAAATAAGCGCGCGTCAATATCAATATAATAAAAAGCAATTAGAACGTGAAAAGCTGGCACAAAAGCTTACGGACAGTAAGGTGGTATGTGCCGGCCTTGAAAAAGAACTTGATGCCATTAAAAATAATTCCGCACGAATGTTTGAACTGATTCAGGGTCTTGAAAAGGCAAAACTGCAACTGGTAGGCGAAGGTAAAAATTTGGAATTGCAGCTGCAGCAGGTACGGCAGGAACAGCAAGACAGCGTTTTACAGGAAAACAGCATGCAGGAAGAATTAGCAAAACACACATTGCTTGAAAAGGAACAGGAATCTCAACGGGAAGCCTTGATGCTTCAAACAAAAGAAAACGAAGAGAGAAGAAGAAGATTCGAGCAAGAAATCTATGATGCCGGAGAACGACGGCATAAGATCGAGATGGCTGTTAGTAAAATTGACGCGGATCTTTCTTATTTGGAAAACAGAATCTGGGAAGAATATGAGTTGACCAAAGCTTCCGCTGAAGAATTCAGGGATTCCTCTTTTAAAACTACCGGAGCGCAAACGGAAATCAATCGGTTGAAGAAATCCATCAATGCGCTGGGAAATGTAAACGTCAACGCGATAGAAGAATATATTGAAACCAAAGAACGGTTCGATTCTTTGACTGGTCAACGCGATGATTTGCAAAAAGCTGAGGCTGATTTGCGTGAAATCATTGCGGAACTGAATAAAAAAATGGACAAACAGTTCCGGGAACAGTTTACCTTAATGAATGAATATTTTACCAAAACATTCAGTGAGCTGTTCGGCGGGGGAAAAGCTGAATTAAAACTTGAAAACGGTGAAAATTCATTGGAAGCGGATATTGAGATTGTAGCGCAGCCGCCGGGAAAGAGCTTGCAGCTTTTGAGTCTTCTCTCCGGAGGAGAACGGGCGCTTACCGCTATTGCTATTTTATTCGCTATGCTGCGGCTCAAGCCTACGCCGTTCTGTATTTTAGATGAGATTGAAGCGGCTCTGGATGAGGCAAATGTGGGCAACTTTGCTGCTTATTTAAGAAAATTTGCGGCTGATACCCAGTTTATTGTTATTACGCACCGGAAGCCCACCATGGAAGAAGCAGACAGCCTTTACGGCGTAGCTATGGAAGAAAAGGGCGTTTCAAAAATTGTTTCGGTAAAACTTACATAAAGGAGTTTTTATGGGGTTATTGGATAAAGACAGCTGGTTAAAAAAGTTGGCCGGTGGTTTGGCAAAAACAAAAAACAATATTTCCGAAAAGCTGGATGAACTTATTAAATATTATAAAGAAATTAACGATGATTTCTTTGAGGAATTAGAAATGATTCTGATTTCTGCAGATATCGGTGTTCCGGCAACGGAAGCCATTTTAAAAGAGCTAAAGACGAAGGTAAAGGCGGAAAAAATCGGCAATTCCGAGCAGATTTACGCGCTTTTGCGTCAAAGTATCGCGGATATTCTTTCCGGTGTTTTAAAAGAAAATGAAGAAACCTATCCGCTTATCATGCTCATAGCCGGTGTGAACGGAGTGGGAAAAACTACCGCTATCGGTAAGCTGGCAAATTTTTATGGCAAAAACGGAAAATCCGTTATGGTTGCTGCCGCGGATACCTTTCGGGCTGCCGCGGCCGATCAGCTGACCGAATGGGCAAAACGCAGCCATGCGTTGATTGTCAGAGGTTCCGACGGAGCAGACCCCTCTTCTGTTGTTTTTGACGCTATTGCCAGCGCCAAAGCAAAGAAAATTGACGTGTTGATTTGCGATACCGCGGGACGACTCCATAATAAAAAAAATTTGATGGAGGAACTGGCTAAAATAGGAAGAATTATTCATCGTGAGTATCCGGAAGCAAGACGGCAAAATCTAATCGTACTGGATGCTACGACAGGACAAAATGCCCTGATGCAAGTGAAAGGATTTTCCGAAGCGGTAGGTATTGACGGCATTATTCTTAACAAGCTGGACGGTACCGCCAAAGGCGGTGTGGCGGTAGCAATTGCCAAAGAAATGAATGTTCCCATTTTATATGTTGGCGTAGGCGAGGGAATCGATGATTTACGTCCTTTTGACGCGCAGGATTTTGCGGCAAATATTATTTAAAAACGCTTGACAAAACAGATTATTGGTTATATGATTATAGCTGTAAAGCAAAAAAGCTTTACAGCTTTTGCTTTTGGGGAGGTGCCACGGTGGATTCCGGTACGGCTATCATTATTTTACTGGATATGTATGAAAAGCTGCTTACCGAAAATCAGGCAAAAATTTTGCGCTTACACTTTGACGAAGACCTTTCTTTAAGTGAGATCGGAGAACTTTGCGGAATTTCAAGGCAAGCGGTAAGCGATACCATTCAAAAAGGCCGACAGCAGCTGTTCCATTATGAAACAGTATTGAAGCTTGCGGAAAAAGAAGAAAAAATTCACCAGACAATTAAACTTCTTGAAAACAATATAGAGAATCCGCTAAGAATAAAAGAGGGCATCACGCAGTTAAAAAAAATTATGGAGGAACCGTAATGGCTTTTGAGGGATTGACCGAGAAACTGCAAAAAGTATTTAAAGGCCTGAAAAGCCGCGGAAAGCTTTCTGAAAATGATGTAAAGGAAGCTATGCGGGAAGTTCGTATGGCCTTACTGGAGGCGGATGTAAATTTTGCCGTTGCCAGAGACTTTATTAAAAAAGTTACCGAAAAGGCCATAGGGGAAACTGTTCTGAACAGTTTGACTCCGGGACAGCAGGTTATAAAAATCGTCAATGAAGAATTGATCGAACTGATGGGCGCCACGCATTCAAAGCTTACCGTTTCTTCCGCGTTGCCTTCGGTTTATATGCTTTGCGGGCTGCAAGGCGCCGGTAAAACCACGATGTGCGCGAAATTAGGTTCCTATTTAAAAAAGCAAGGAAAAAAGCCACTGTTGGTTGCCTGTGATATTTATCGTCCCGCGGCAATTGAGCAGTTGAAAGTTGTAGGCGCGCAAACAGAAATCACTGTTTTTGAACGGGGAACGCAAAAACCTGTGCAAACTGCGCAGGAGGCCATTGGATATGCAAAAAGTTATTTATATGATACTGTAATTTTGGATACGGCAGGGCGATTGCATATCGATGAGACATTAATGCAGGAACTGATTGAAATAAACGAAACCGTAAAGCCTACGGAAATTTTACTTACCGTAGACGCAATGACCGGTCAGGATGCGGTAAATGTCGCTCAAGCTTTTAACGAAAAGCTTGGGATTGACGGTGTAATTTTGACCAAACTTGACGGTGACGCGCGGGGCGGCGCGGCGATGAGCGTAAAAGCTGTGACCGGAAAACCGATCAAATTTTGCGGTATCGGAGAAAAACTGACCGATATTGAAGTATTTCATCCCGACCGTATGGCTTCACGTATTTTGGGTATGGGCGATGTGCTTTCCTTGATTGAAAAAGCACAGGAAAATTTTAATAACGAAGATGCTACTAAGCTGGTAGATAAAATCAAAAAAAATCAATTTGATTTACAAGACTTTTTAGAGCAATTCAAGCAAATGCGTAAGATGGGCTCTATGAAGGATATTTTAAAATCACTTCCGGCAATGCCGGGCGTGGATACGAGCAAACTCTCCGAACAAGAAATTGATGAAAAGCGTATTGATCGTTTGGAAGCTATTATTCTTTCCATGACCATGAAAGAACGCAAAAATCCGGATGTTTTAAACGCTTCCCGAAGAAGGCGTATCGCGGCGGGCAGCGGAACAAGCGTACAGGAAGTAAATCAGCTGATACGCCAGTTTGAACAATCAAAAGCCATGATGAAAAAATTCGGGTTGTTCTCTAAAAAAGGTTTTCCCAAATTCAGATAAGTTTCGTTCTGTGAACTTATATAAATTTTCTATTTTACTGGAGGATTAAAAAATGGTAAAAATCAGATTAAAAAGAATGGGTGCCAAAAAAGCTCCTTTCTACCGCGTAGTGGTTTCCGAAAGCCGCAATGCACGTAATGGCAAATCTATTGCCAATCTTGGGTATTATAATCCCATGACCGATCCGGCGGATATCAAAATCGACGTAGAAGCAGCCAAAGAATGGATTGGAAAAGGCGCGCAGCCGTCCGAAACCGTAAAAAAATTGCTAAAAATAGCCGGCCTTGAATAATTTGGAGGAATTTACTGTGGAATCATTGGTGGAATACATAGTAAAAGCGCTTGTTTCACAGCCGGATCAGGTAAATATCACGCGTGTGGAACGGGACGACGCAACGGTTATTGAGGTTCGCGTAGCATCCGAAGATATGGGAAAAATAATCGGTAAGCAGGGAAGGATTGCCCGTGCAATACGCACAGTTGTAAAAGCGGCTTCTTCTAAGGAAGAAAAACGGGTGATTGTGGATATTATCTGAGATGGATTATATCAGAATCGGCATGGTGGCCAAACCTCAGGGAATTCGGGGAGAAATAAAAGTGACTTCTCTTTCCGATCGTTTGGAACGTTTTTTGGATTTACAATACGTTTTTGTGGAAGAAAAAGGGACTTATGCAAAATATAATGTGAAAGGTTCCCGTTTGGGGGATGCGTGTGCGTTTTTATTCCTTGAAAAAATTTATACGCGCGACGAAGCCGAAGCCTTGCGGGGAAAATACCTTTGCGTAGATCGTGAGCATGCCATTCAACTTCCCGAAGGCAGATATTTTATCTTTGATTTAATCGGATGCCGGGTGATTACGGATACGGGAAACGATTTGGGTATCATTACCGAAGTTCTGCAGCCGGGAGCAAATGATGTATATGTAGTACAAGGAAATGGGCAGGAAATTTTGATTCCCGCGGTAAAAAGCTTTGTTTTGAATATTGATATTCAAAGCAAAATGATAACCGTAAACGAAGCTATGCTGCAAGAGGTTGCCGTTTATGAAGATTAGCGTTTTAACGATTTTTCCCGAAATGCTGTGCCCGATGCTTGAAAGCAGTATTTTGGGACGAGCCGTAAAAAACGGAATTTTGGAGATTGAGCTGATTAACATCCGTGATTTCAGTGACAATAAACATCATAATACCGATGATTACCCGTTTGGCGGCGGTGTAGGAATGCTGATGATGCCGCAGCCGATTTTTTCTGCGTTTGATAGTGTAAAAACAAAGGAAAGCCTAAGTATTTATCTATCTCCGCAGGGAGAGATTTTTTCTTCACAAACCGCAAAGGAACTGGCAAAGGAAAAACATATCATTCTGCTTTGCGGCCACTATGAAGGTGTTGATCAGCGGGTTATTGATTGTTTAATCGACAGAGAAATTTCTATCGGTGATTATGTTCTTACCGGCGGTGAGCTTGCTGCGTTGGTAATTATCGATGCTACGGCACGATTTATAGACGGCGTTTTAGGGAGTACGGACAGCGCGTATGAAGACAGCTTTTCCGACGGCTTGCTGGAAGCGCCTCAATATACAAGACCCGCGGAATTTATGGGAATACGGGTTCCCGAAGTATTGCTTAACGGGAATCATGCGCATATCGCGGCATGGCAAAGAGAAATGCAGCTCAGAGTTACTTTAAAAAAACGCCCGGATCTTCTGAAAAAGAGTTACCTTTCAGCGGAAGATCAAAAAATTTTAGAAAAAATAAAGAACGAATAAAAATTGCTTGCTAAAAGAAAAATAGTATGGTATATTATTTAAGATTGATAAGTACGGGCGGTCCGCTTAGCCGGTTTTTCCGAGTTAATGAACGCCTATGAGGGAAAAGGAGACAATGCAATGGAACTGATTAAAGCAATTGAAGCGGAACAGCTTCGCAGTGATATTCCCGATTTTAAAATTGGCGATACTGTAAAAGTCATGGTTAAAGTTGTTGAAGGAACTCGCGAAAGATTACAGGCTTTTGAAGGAACGGTAATCGCTCGTAAAAACGGCAGCACTCGTGAAACCTTTACGGTACGCAGGGTTGCCTACGGCGTTGGTGTTGAGCGTACATTCCCTGTACATTCGCCCAGACTCGGCAGTATAACCATTGTTCGCCGCGGCCGCGTACGCAGAGCAAAACTGTATTATCTGCGTGATCGTATCGGTAAAGCAGCAAAAGTAAAAGAGATTCAGTAAAAAGCAAAAAGCCCCTTTTTGTATAAAAAGCAAAAAGGGATTTTTTGTTTAATAAATTAAAATATTTATGAAAGAATAGACACTCCTTACTTTTTGCCAAATTGTAAATTCTGCGTCTTTATCGAAAAAATAAGCCATATTTTTTATTTAGGTATTGACTATTAAAATAGAAAAGGGTATAATTGTTATGTTATATTTATGAGGGGGTTTCCTATGAACAAGTTTCTACATATGAACAGCCTTTTTACAAGAATTATTTTGGGCGTTCTTTCTTTTGCTGTTATTATATGCGCCTTTATTCCTTATTTTCAAATACCTGCTGTTAAGGCTGTTCACGATGTGAATGTTGCGGATCAACGTTTGGAAATTTATATTGGAAAAGATGCCGAAACGGTTAATATAATTTCCGAATTCAGCAACGGACAGCCTTTTTTGATTTTCAGTGACGCGGAACTTACGCAAACCGTGGAAAGAACCGCAATCCCTACTCCTGACCAAGTAAATACTTATTGGGTGCAATTTTTTGCGTACGGTTACGATACCGCAGCGGAAGAAAGAGTGCTGGGATTTGTTCCGATCAGTGTATATAAACTTATATTGAACAAAGGTGCTACAAAAGATGACCTGACTTCCGTAAGCGTAAACAAAGTGGAAAAAACGATTACCATTAGCGTTCCGAAAACAACCACCTTTGATTTTTCTCGTGTGATTGACACCAAAAATGTATGGACAATCTTTGATAATCGCCTTACCGGTTTTTCTGATTCAATAAAAGAAGCAAGAAGTATTCCTGTAAAAAAGCATGAAAATGAAGGTGATAGGGATAAATACTATATTGCAATTACCTTAAAATCCGAAACCAATCCGATGAGTACAGGAACAACAAGCGAAGAAGGCTCTTCTTTAGTATATTATCCGCTGGATATGTATGAGTTATATATTTATCGTGATAAAGTACGTAGCACTTTACCTACTGTAGGTGAATTTGGTCTGGGTATACTTTCCAGTGTTGAAACACAAAAAAATAACGGAACGATGACGCTTTATACCGGGGACGCACTGATGCTTACCTTAATGGTTTATGCTTTGATATCGACTATTTTCAGTTTTGTAATTCCCAATAAATTTAGATTGATTCAAACCATTGTGGGCAGTCTTTTAGGGTTGGCTTTAATCATTGTACCGGTTCTTGATTATATAATGTTCTTTAAAGATAATCATTTTAATATACAACCCGGTATGTTTATTCTTATGGCTTTAGGTGTTTTGATTCTGTTCTTTGCTGTGTTCGATTATATTCGGTGTCACAAGGAATATGTTGCAGAACAAATTCATATTTACGGCGAAGACGCGTTTAAAAAGAAAAAAGAAAAAAAACTTGAACCGGAAGCACCGAATATGGAAACTATTGAAATTGACGGCAAGAAGGCATTAAAGAAGAAAGAGAAAAAAGAAAAAAAGAAGAAAGATTGACATAATGCCCCGAAAAAATAATTTTCGGGGCTTTTTTATGAGGGAAAATATGAGAATTGTAATCGGAATGTCCGGCGGCGTCGATTCCTCCGTTGCGGCATACCTTTTAAAACAGCAGGGATATGACTGCGTAGGAATCTTTATGAAAAATTGGGAAGAAGAACAAAATGAGCAGTGCACGGCTCAGCAAGATTATGACGATGTACGATCGGTATGTGACAAAATAGGCATCCCTTATTATTCAATTAATTTTTCAAAAGAATACTGGGATAGAGTGTTCCGTATTTTCCTTGATGAATATGCCGCGGGGAGAACACCGAATCCTGATATTTTATGCAACAAAGAAATAAAATTTAATTGCTTTTTAAATTTTGCATTGTCGATTAACGCGCAATATATAGCGACCGGCCATTACGCACGACTGGAAGAACGCGACGGCTTAATGACATTGCTGCGCGCGGCAGACAAAAACAAAGATCAAACCTATTTTTTATATGCGCTGAATCAGCAGCAATTACGTCCGGTAAAATTTCCGATAGGGGATATAAACAAAACGGAACTTCGGCAAATAGCCCGGCAGGCAGGTTTAGTTAACTGGAAAAAGAAAGATTCTACCGGAATATGTTTTATCGGTGAACGGCGCTTTCGGGAATTTTTGTCCGGCTATCTGCCGGCGCATGCCGGGGATATTCTTACACTGGACGGCAAAAAAATCGGGCTTCATAGCGGTGCTATGTATTATACATTGGGACAGCGGCATGGCCTTGGCATAGGCGGAAACAAAGACGGCAACGGCGAACCATGGTTTGTTGTAAAAAAGGATATTAAGAACAATATCGTTTATGTGGCGCAAGGAGAGCATCCTTTACTCTATTCTTCCTCTTCCGTTGCTTCGCAGCTTTCCTTTATTGCCGGCGAGATTCCCGCACGCAGCTTTGACTGTACCGCAAAATTCAGATACCGTCAGCCTGATCAGCAGGTTCATGTGGAAATTGATAACGGAAAAATGTTGCTTACACATAAAAACGCGCAGAGAGCGGTAACACCGGGACAATCTGTAGTGCTGTATGATCAGGATATTTGCTTAGGCGGCGGTATTATTGATGAGACGTATGGCTGAACGCGGCAATATACTGATACAGTTCCTCTTCGTTCTTGGGTTCAGTGATTTTCCAATACGGCGGCAGCAAATATTTATAGGTTTTAAATCGCTGATCCATTAATAAAATAAAGCCCGTATCTTCCGCGGTTCTGATGAGTCTGCCGGAAGCTTGGCAGACTTTATTCATCCCCGGATATACATAAGCATACTCAAATCCTTTATGATAAATTGTTTCAAAATGCGTTCGGATTCTTTCACGCTGTAAATTGTATTGCGGAAGTGCTACTCCTACAATAATAATCCCTTTGAGTCCGTGACAATCAATGCCTTCACTGAAATGACTGCCCATTACCGCAAAAGCAAGATGATTTTTCCCTTGCAGAATTTTTTGCATAAACATTTTTCGATCTTCCGGTGAAGCATCTGCCTCTTGCAAAAATACAGGGATTTTCATCTGCTCCGCCACAGCTTGCATAAAGCGAAAAGACGGAAAAAACACCATAAGATTTCCCAGTGAAATTTCGCGGCATTTTTCTATTTTTTGCGCAATAACACCGTAAAACTGTTCCCGCATCGTATAACGGGTATCTATGCTGTAATCGGCAAGGATTAAAAGATGATCCGGATTAAAAGGATACGGTGCCGAAAAGCCAAACGCATCATTTTGCGGCAAAATACTGTTTTTATAGAATTCATAGGGGGTAAGTGTGGCGGAATAAAGAATAGACGCACAGCCTTTGTTCAAACTTTCCTGCAAATAAGGTGCGGGATCCAAACACTGAAGAACTATCTCTTGGCCAGACTGCTGATATAAAGCAAAATGTGTTTCTTTAAAAAAAGTAAAAAGCGTTTGAAAGCGAAAGGCATCCTTGATAAATAAAACAACATCTCCGGGAATGGATTGCTTTTGCATGAGCTCATTTGCCGTTTCGTTAACGGAAAGAATTCGGAACGCTATTTTTTTTACTTCTTCAGGTTCTATCGGCATTTCCGGTTCATTTGTTTTCAGTATTTTATTGAATTCCGTATACAATTTGGTCAGCTGACGATATAGTTTATTTTCCTTAGGGAGCATTTTTTTTATTTCGAAGAGACGTTTTTTGGAAAGTAAAGAAGAATACATATCCCGTCCGCGCTCAATTAAATTATGTGCTTCATCAATTAAAAATACATAGCGGCCGTCTTTTCCTTCAAAATACCGGCGCAAATAGACAATAGGATCAAACAAGTAATTATAGTCCGCGATCACAACCTGTGCTTCCAGCGAAAGCTCTAAGGATAATTCGTGCGGACAGATTTCATATTTCTCCCCGGCTTCCTTAATTGTTTGGGGAGTAAAATTATCTTTTTTCAATATTTGCGGAAAGGCATCGTGTAACTTTTTATAAAAATTCCGGGAATACGGACATGATTCAGGCGAACAATCCTGCTCTTCCATCAAACAGGCCTTATTTTTTGCCGTAATCATACAACTTTTAATTTTTAAGCCTTTTTTTCGCAGTAAATTTAATGCGTCTTCATTAACCTGCATCGTCTGATTTTTCGCGCTGAGACAAAAAATCTTTTCGATATCTCCCTGTTCCATATTTTTTACGGCAGGGAAGAGCGCCATCATCGTTTTTCCGCTTCCTGTAGGCGCCTGTAAAAAAAGTTTTCTGTTCTGTTTAATGGCCGAATAAATCTGTGCTGCGCCTTCATGCTGTCCTTTTCGAAAATTTTCAAAAGGAAACGTAAGATGACGGACACTGCTAAAAAAATCATCCATGGCTTTTATTCGCAGATTTAAAATGTTAGAATAATCCGTCACCATTTCATCAAAAAATTTTTGTAAGCTTTCAAAGGAAAAACGATATTCAAAATCAACAATTTCCTCATTTAAAAGACAAAAATAGCTTAGCCGCGCGCAAATACAAGACAAACTATGTTCTTTTGCATAAATATAGGCATAGATCATCATTTGAGCCTTATGCGCGGATTTCAGCGGTGCTTCAATAGAGGCGGCACTGCAATAAGTTGATTTAATTTCGTGAATAAAATAATCCTTTTTATCGAAAAAGATACCGTCAGCTCTTCCTTGAATTTTCAAAGAAAAATTTTGGCATTTTACAATAAATTCAAGAGGTACTTCTCGCTGATATTTAATGGTTTCTTTTTCACAATAAACATTCTGCAGCTTTTTATGGGCGGAAGTTCCCTGAATCATTCTGTCTACCGACGGCATAACACCCAAAGATCCTTCGGGAAAACAATATTCGGCCAGTTCACCGGCAGATATCTGGATAAAAATATTTTCCATAAACACCTCCTTATATAGTATAGCATCTTATAAAATTTAAGTAAATATGATTTATTTATACTCATAATTGACTTCTATTCGACAAAATGCTACAATATTTATACTTAGGAGGAAAATCCGTTGAAGAAACTTGCTTTTTTTACGCTGTTTATCTATTTATGGTGTATGATAATACCGGTTTCCGCTTCTTCTGAATTACTGGAAAACGGCAGCTTTGAAAAAGGTTTGACCGGTTATTTTTACGCGGAAAACGGAGGGCAGTATCTCTATACTTCAAATGCGGCGGCTTCGGGTAAATATTCCGTATATCTATCCAAGCGGACAAGCCAAGACATTTGTATTCAGTATGATATAAAACAAATCTTAAAACAACACGGACCACAATACTATACATTTTCTATTTCTGCAAAACTGAATGAACCGGCATTTGATTATTCAAAATTCTGTGCCGTCATTAAAATTGTGACAACCGATCAAGAGTTTTTATATAAAAGTCAGGAAGAAAAAATTGTAAACGAAAAATTTACGTCCTGTAAAAGCAGTACGAACTTATTATGGCAGGGAGAAATTACAGAGGCTTATTTGTACCTGCAAAATTGTACGAAAAATGAGTATCCCAATATTTTTATTGATGACTTCTCTCTATCTTTTTCTATTGTTGACGTTCCTTCTTCTACGGATACACCTACTTTTTCATCCATACAGATCGGTGCGATACGAAGAGATATTTGGGAGGATTCCTCCGTAGAGTCTAAGGCCGCGGCGTCCGCGCTTTGGCCGGAGAGATATCGTATGCTTTTTCCTTTTCATACAGCTTTGGGGGAAGAAATCCATTTCGGCCTTTATCAAGATATCATCGATATTGAAATTGATTTTGCCGAATATGCCGGAATTGATTTTTGGGCTTACTATTGGCTTGAAAACGGCGGTGCTTACCGAGCCCATAAAAAAAGCAGCAAAGCCTCCAGCGTAAAAATGTGTTTTATTTTAGAGCAAACAACTTCATTACAGCAAATAAAAGAGATGGCTGAATATTTTTCTCTGGATTGTTATCTGAAACTTTCCCAAAGACCGGTTCTTTTCTTAGACGGCGATACAAATACCTATAATAAACTCGATATGCTTTCTCAGGTGTGCGCTTTGAAGGGAATACAGCTACCCTATATTATCTTAATGACACCAAGCTATCTGCAAAGCAGTGCAGAAGGAATCGATGCCATTGTCCCGACAGGTGACAGTATAACAGAAAGTGATTGGAAAGAAGTTTTTTCTTATACAAAAGAACTGATACCAATGGTCTATTGCGGAAAAAATAAAGCGGATTATTGCACAGCGGACGAAATTATCAGCACCTTAAAAACCGCTCTTGATTTTTGCAAAAACACCAATCCGGGCTGTATTTTGCTAAATGCATGGAATAGGAATGAAGCAGGCGCATGGCTCGTTCCTACGCTGAGCTTTAATGCTTCCGGAAACGCGATTATAGAAAACGGAAAGTATCGTTTGGATACTTCACGAATAGAGGCCCTGCATAACTTATTGAATCCAAACGGAGAAACCGATATTTTACATCACTACAGTGCTTATTCCCTGCAGGAACCGCAGGATAACAGAACGCCCGCTGTTACCGAAAAACCACAGCCTTCCGGCAATGAAGCAGGGAACAACATAGAAAAAGAAACCGCGGAAAATATTTTAGTTTCTCCTCAAATTACTGCTTCGGAAGAAATTGTTGTTGCTACGCCCGAAGGATTTATGCGGCCGGTGTGGATTTCTTTGATTGCGGTATTTGTGGTTTTAGTTGCAGTTATTCTATTTGTTTTATGGAAAAGGAAGAAAAATCATGAAAAAGAAAGCGGAAATCATGGATCGTGAGGCAATAAATCGTGCATTAACACGGATTTCTCATGAAATTATAGAAAGAAATAAAGGAATCGATAATTTATTTATTATCGGCATCAGGCGCAGAGGAGTTTCTCTTGCAAAATGTATTTTGGACAAAATATCCTCTGTAGAGGGAAAAACACCGGAATACGGTGAATTGGACATTACATTTTACAGGGATGACCTTACGGAAGAAAAATATTCCGGGGTTAGAAAAAAGCCTTCGCTTCAGCCTGACGGTAAACGGATTGTGTTAGTAGATGATGTGATTTTTACCGGCAGAACCGTTCGAGCTGCCATTGACTGTCTTATGGATATCGGACGTCCTAAATGTATACAGCTTGCCGTATTAATTGATCGAGGGCACCGAGAACTTCCGATACGGGCGGATTATGTAGGCAAAAATGTGCCGACCAGTCTGGATGAGGTAATCAAAGTCACTACCGATGAATTTGACGGAACACAGTCTGTTTCTCTGTACGAAAAATAAAATATTATTCCTTTATCATTTTACTTTACTGAAGCACTGCATTTGCAGTGCTTATTTTTATTGCATAAACACTTTCATTAGGGAGAAAATATTGCATATAAAGTAAAAAAAGGAGAATTTTTTATGCAAGCAATCATATTAGCCGGAGGCAATGGAACTCGTCTCCGACCTCTTACACAGGAATTACCGAAACCTATGATCCCCGTACTCAATAAGCCTTTGATGGAATATACCGTAGAATTACTGAAAAAACATAATATTGATGATATTGGTGTAACACTCAAATTCTTACCGCAATATATTAAAGATTATTTTACCGACGGAGAAAAATGGGGAACAAGAATCACATATTTTGAGGAAGAGACTCCTCTGGGAACAGCCGGATCAGTAAAAGCGGCGGAAAATTTCATACAGGATACTTTTATTGTTATAAGCGGTGATGCGCTGACCAATATTGAAATTCCCAAAATTCTCGCGTATCACAAAAGCATTCATGCTGATGTCACAATTGTACTTTCTAAACAGGAAAATCCGTTGGAATACGGTGTTGTTTTAACGAATACCGACGGACGGATTACTTCGTTTTGTGAAAAGCCGCAATGGGAAAACGTAATTACAAACACGGTAAATACCGGTATCTATATTATAGAAAAAAAGGTGCTTGAAAAGATTCCTGTCAATACTGTATTTGATTTCAGCAACGATCTTTTTCCTCTTCTTTTAAAAGAAAATGCCAACATATACGGCTATATCACAGAGGATTACTGGAGCGATTTAGGTACGCCTGAGGCCTATCTCCGAGCACAGGAAGAGCTGCTTGACGGCAAAGTTTTCGGTAAAAAAATGAATAGTATTTTTGAAGAAAATGTTTCTTTAGGGGAGGAAGTAAAAGTAATCGCTCCCGTATATATCGGTAAAAATACCGTAATTACGGGGAAAAGCAATATAGGGCCATACGCAGTAATCGGAAGCGGTTGTATTATTGAAAATAGCCGTGTGGAAAACGCGGTGCTTTGGAATCAGGCTGTACTTACTGACAGTGACTGTACACATTCGGTAATGGGCATGAAAACAAAAGCGGAAAAAACTCTTTTTGGCGGAAACAATATGATCGGTTCCCATGTAATTCTGAATCGAAACACCCAACTGATGACAGGAGCATCCGTTTTCAACAATATAGAAATCCAGCGCAATTCTATCATTGAAGGAAAATGTACAGCGGGGAAATGCACCGATACTGTGCTTTGGAACAACGGTGTCATTACAGGAATTTGGAATCATGATATTGATCACGGCACACTGGCTTCTATCGCTTCTTCGTATTTATCCTCAAAAATGCTTATCTGCAGTAATGAAGATCGTCTTGCAGGTTCTCTGGCAATGCTGATGGCTTCTTATTACAGTTTATGCGGTTCCACTGTCTATATATCGGTCTGCAACGTTTCTTCCTGCCGCTACTACGCCGATGTTTATAAAATGAAGGCCGTTTATATTCAAACATCGGGAGAAAACCTCTCGCTTGAGTTAATCGATGAGAAAGGGCTTACGATTCCTTCTCAGCAAGAGAAGAAAATTGACTTTAAATCCAACAGCTTCGCTTTGAAACGAGGAAAAATCATACGGTTACATTCGTTGGACGGTGACTTTGAATATTTCCTGAATCATTCCATTCCGTTTTCGCGAAGTAATGTAGAATTATATGCTAAGGATGCCTATCGTCTGCATAATTTGGTGCATCGAAAAACAACAGAGGTTTCCTTGCCGTTAAATCATCTTTTTCGAGCGGCCGTAAAAGCATCCAACGGCAGTGTACAAAGTATTTATACGCCGGACGGACGAAGAATCTCTGTAGACGACTTTATGCGCCTTAAAATACGTCTTACGGCTTTTTTTGGCGGCAAAGAGGTGTTCCTTCCGGCTTATGCTTCAGAAGGACTTCGCACGTTTGCACAAACCAATGGTCTGCGGATACTCAGGCAGCTGCAGCACAAAGGCAACATGATGCAGCAGCTAAAAAGCTTTAACTGTTTTGCTGCTTTGTTGGAATTTGAACCTTCATTTTTTGCGGAAGCGTTAGCGTATTTTCTTGATTCAAAGGCGCTGGAGGCCCCCGGAGAAACCATCGTAACCAAAATGGATTTCGAATGTGATCCCGGAGAAAAATGTTCCACAATTTTTGCGCTGAACAAAGATAAAAACAGCACCGGCATCCAAGCGGAATATAAGGGTGGTTATATTACAGTAATTCCCGCCAATAACGGATATTCCTTTACTGCTTACGGTCGCTTTGCCCGTGAGGAGTATGCGGCTGATATTACGGAAGAATTTATAAAAAGCCGTATAAACAGGGATAGATGACAAGCTTCGATCCTTTGCGTAAATTTAATTGCTTGCAAATTTTACCTAAATGATGTATAATTAAATGAAAATATTATACGCAAACAGGAGGCATATTTGTGGCGAAAAGTAAAAATAAACTTCGCGTAATACCACTCGGCGGCATTGAAGAAATCGGTAAAAATATGACGGCCATTGAGTACGGTAATGATATAATTGTTGTTGACTGCGGTTCAATGTTTCCCAAAGAGGATCTCTACGGTATTGATTTGGTCATTCCCGACGTAACCTATTTGGAAAAAAACGCAGATAAACTGCGCGGCTTTGTAATAACACACGGACATGAAGATCATATCGGAGCAATTCCTTACGTATTTAAACAGGTGAATGCTCCTATCTATTGTACCAAGCTGACGCAGGCACTGATTGAAAACAAACTGAAAGAAAATAAAATGCAGAACCTTGTAAAGATTCATTGCATTCAGGCAAAAGATGTTGTTAAAATCGGCTGTTTTACCATTGAATTTATAAAAACCAATCATTCCATTGCGGGAGCTGTTGCTCTGGCAATCACAACACCGATAGGCGTTGTGATACATACCGGTGATTTTAAAGTAGATTATACGCCGGTGGACGGCGACGTGATTGACCTTGCCGCTTTTGCGCGTTACGGTGAAAAAGGCGTACTGCTGCTGATGTCTGACAGCACCAATGCTGAGCGTGAAGGCTTTACTATGAGTGAAAGCAAGGTAGGGGAGTGCTTTGAAAAATACTTTGACGAGGGAATCGATAAGCGTATTATTGTTGCCACCTTCGCCAGTAATGTACACAGAATTCAACAAATAATCGATCATGCTGAAAAATATAATCGTAAGGTTTGTATTTTAGGCCGAAGCATGGAAAACGTATCGAAAATTGCCGCGGAATTAGGCGAGTTAAACGTCAATCCCAAAACAATCATAACGCCGGAAAAGGCCGAAAGCATGCCAAAAGAAAAAGTAGTGATTATCACTACCGGCTCTCAAGGAGAACCCATGAGCGGTCTTTCCCGCTTGGCAACAGGGGATCATACAAAAGTAAAACTCACCAAAGGTGATATGGTGATTGTATCCGCTTCAGCAATCCCGGGCAACGAACGTATGGTTTATCGCGTAATCAATAATTTATACCGTTTGGGCGTTATTGTAATTTATGAAGCGCTTGATGCGGTGCATGTTTCCGGACATGCCTGCAAAGAAGAACTTAAGCTTATTTTAAGTCTTACAAAACCAAAATATTTTATGCCGGTGCATGGGGAATACCGTCACTTAATGCAGCATGCATTGCTTGCTGAAAAACTGGGACTTGACAACGGAAATATTTTTATGCCGGAAATAGGTCATGTGCTGGAGATTTCCAAAGACGGCGCACGGTTTAACGGAAGCGTTCCCAGCGGTGTTATCATGGTGGACGGTCTGGGTATCGGGGACGTTGGCAATGTGGTTCTTCGGGATAGAAGAGTGCTCTCACAGGATGGCCTTGTGGTTGTATGTATCACGCTTTCCAGTATTGACGGCGCTCTGCTTACCGAGCCGGATATTATTTCACGCGGTTTTATTTATATGAAAGATAATGAGGAACTCATTAATCATTCCAAACAGATTGTACAAACGTTTATTGAGGAATTAAGTAAGGACAAACTGCGTGACTGGCCCTATATCAAAAATGAGATAAGGCATCAGCTGAAAGAATTCCTGTATGCAAAAACAAAGCGTACACCAATGATTCTGCCGATGATAATTGAGATATGAAATACAGCAGTTTTGATAAAAAGTCTCAAAAAAATGTTGAGCAAAAGAATATAGTGGATAAGCATTCCTCAAATCATAAAAAGCCAAAGCGTAAATTTGAAATGCCTTTTAAGAATTTCAGTGAATTTAAACTTTGGCTTAAGAAAATACGCCATAATATTCTTATTAAAATAGGCGGTTTGATCGGTACCGGACGAGATACGGAAAAAACTTGGAGAAAAATTAGGCCGGTAACGATTTATTTGATCAGCGGAATTTTAGTCCTTACTTTTTTTATTACCGCAATTTCGATGACTCTTTCAGCCTTGTTCTCACCGGTAAATAAGCATAATGATGACCCAGTACTTTTTACCATCAATAAGGGTGCATCCATGTCTTATGTAGCAAATAAGTTAGAGGAATGCGGATTGGTCAAGACCTCTTGGGGAATTAAGCTTTTAGCCGATTTTACCAGTGTTTCTTCTAAAATACAAAGCGGCGAGTACATATTGGACAGAACTATGAGCGCGCAAGATATTTTGGATGTTATTACACGACCCACGGCTTCCGCTTCGGTGGTAAGCGTAACCTTGATTGAAGGCACTACTGTAGAAGATTTTGCGGAAGTATTAGCGGCATCAAATGTAATTGAATCTGCCGAGAGCTTTTTAAATGAATGTAAAAACGCGCGGAATTATGCGGATTTTTATTTTGTTCCGGAACTTTATGACATGGGAAATCTTAAATATTTATTGGAAGGATATCTGTTTCCTGATACTTATGAATTTTATGTGGGTTCTTCCAATCAAACTGTTATCAGCAAACTTCTTTCCCGGCTGAATGAAATCTATACACCAGAGTATACTGAGCGTGCCAATGAATTGGGTCTTTCCATGCATCAGGTATTGACCTTAGCTTCTATTGTTGAAAAAGAGGGAAGAGGGGAAGATTTTTACAAAATCTCCGCGGTCTTCCACAACCGAATTGCAAAGAATATGCGCTTGGAATCAGATGTTACCGTACAATATGCACTGGGCGTAAAACGTTTGGTACTTACTGCGGAAGAATTAAAAGTGGATTCTCCTTATAATACGTATCTTGTATCGGGAATTCCTGCCGGTCCGATTTGTAATCCGAGCAAGGAAGCCATTAAGGCCGTATTATATCCCGATGAAGAAACCTTAAAGGAAGGCTATTTATATTTTACTCTCACAGATCCTTATACAGGGGAAGTTGCTTATTCCAAAACTTATGAAGAACATGTGGAAATTAAAAACAAATATCAATCCGTTTGGGCGGCTTATGATAAAGCGCAGGGTAACGAATGAAAAAAGTAACAATATATACTGACGGTGCCTGTTCCGGAAATCCGGGAATAGGCGGGTGGGGCGCTGTGCTGTTTTACGGCAGTTTCTCCAAAGAAATCAGCGGTTTTGCAGAAAATACTACCAATAATCGTATGGAGCTTACCGCGGCCATTCAAGCGATCGCTTTACTGAAAGAACCCTGTGATATTGAGCTTTACTCTGACAGCGCTTATCTGGTAAACGCTTTCCGGGAAGGTTGGATTTACGGTTGGAAAAAAAAAGATTGGAAAAAAGGAAACGAGGAAATTCCCAATAAAGATCTATGGCTGCAATTATATTCTTTTATTAAAACACATAAAATTGAATTTATAAAAGTAAAGGGTCATGCGGATAACAAATGGAATAACCGGTGCGATACGCTAGCTACCGGTGCCATTAAAGCATTTAAAGAGAACCACAAACAAAGTTAAAAAAACATCAATAAAAAGTCCGGAATTTTTCGGGCTTTTTTTAAAAAATGATCATGGTAACAGCATCAATTGATATTGCTGGTATTTTACTTTTTGTATATGTTAATTTTTTATTGACAAATTCATCGTTATACTTTATAATTTTCACAACTATTCGCAAAACTTGTCTTTTGCGAATAGTTGTAAGTGCGTAAATTATTCCCCAAAAGGTGTGTGTTTCAAATATGAATTCTTATTTTTTAACCCGAAGCCAAAAAACAATGGAAAAACTTGATTCCGTACTCAACGAGCTTCCGACTTTTTGCAAAACATTATTTGTTGGCATTCAAAATACCACAGGCCCTCTAACCAGGCTCAACTACGCTTACGATCTGCGGTTGTTTTTTCATTTTCTATCTGAAAAAACAAAAAAAGAAATAAAAAATATTTCATTGGAAGATTTACGCGCGGTTACGGTGCATGATATTGAAGATTTTATTCATCACATTACCCTTTATGAAAATGATGAAAATAAACTTGTTGAAAACCGTGAAAACGGCCGTGCAAGAAAAATTGCGTCCATTCGAATGATGTTTAAATACTTTTATAAAAGCGGCGATTTAGAATCCAACGTCGCGTCATTAGTGGATTTACCCAAAATACATGAAAAGGCCATTATTCGTCTGGATGTGGATGAAGTGGTAAAATTGCTTGATGAGGTTGAATCCGGCGATGGATTAAGCCCCCGGCAAAAGCAATTTCATGAACGCACCAAAAGTCGTGATCTTGCCATACTCACTTTATTTTTAGGAACAGGAATCCGAATCAGTGAATGCGTGGGGCTTAATGTGGAGGATGTTGACTTTCGAAATCTCAGCATCCGAATTACCCGTAAAGGCGGAAACCAAACCGTACTTTTTATTAACGACGAAATTGCGGAGGCACTGGACGCCTATTGCAACGAAAGAGCGCAGATGAAAGGCGCTGACTCCCCTGCCCTGTTTTTGTCGTTGCAGGGGGGGCGCATCACGACGCGTTCGGTACAAAATTTAGTAAAAAAATATGCTTCTATTATCACACCGCTAAAGCATATCACCCCGCATAAGCTTCGTTCTACATACGGCACTAATTTATACCGTGAAACCGGCGATATCTATCTTGTTGCCGATGTTTTAGGGCATAAGGATGTAAACACAACACGGCGTCATTACGCGGCTATGGCGGAAGAAAACCGCCGTTTAGCGGCGCAAACAATCAAACTGCGGGAGAAATAAAAATCCGGCAATATGCCGGATTTTCAACAATCACATATGAAATAATATTGTTTGAATAAGTTAATTATAGAGCTACAGATCTTTTGCAATTACAGTCTGTTGTTAATGTAATTTGTTATAGTCGTCGTATCTCCGTCAGGGCACCAAGCTGCCTTAGAAACATAAATACCGGCGCCCATGGAGCCTCTATGGCCACCAATCTGAAGCTTATTTGTATATCCCTTCGTGCCATAGGAATAATAATAATCTGCCGTGTCTGTTTCATAGGAACCGCCGCGAATATAAGCATATTCCGTGGCGTCTTCTCCGTCGCTGACGCAATGAACCAACCAATAGGCTCAGCCGCCACCTACGCTTTCAGCCGAATAGCAGACATTCCCAGCACAATCCATGGTGGTGTTCTTATATCTGGCAACGGAATATATTTTATTTGTATCCCATTCATACGCCTCCGGCGAACTCCAGCCGTAGGAGCCGATATCCAGCCCGCCGTAATTTGCGGCGGCCGGCTCAGCCGGCGTGGCGTCGGCGTTATCTGTGGCGCATAGCCCGACCACGGAAACAGCTGCAAGCACAATGGAACATACCGCGAATAACTTTAGCAATTTTTTCATGTTTTTCTTTCTCCTTTTTTGTATATTTCATATGTGAATTGCTTTCGGGTATTATCCGTTATTCCAATTTCCCGCCCAAATCTGCTCATAATCTTCAAACGACCGTAATTGGGAGGAAGCATTGAGGGTAAAAGCCACAAGCTGCGGTGTTTCACCGTTATAGCTTATGTAAAAACGAAAGGTCGCATTTCCTTTGTCCGGCGGGAGGGCGTATTTTTGATTGAACGCCTCGCTGCCGCTTTTTATATACACGTATTTTTCTATTATATAAACATTCCCGTAGACGGTATCCTGATACCCCTTTATAAATCTGGCGGATAATTTTTCTACGTTTGAAGTACTTACGGGGTCAAGCACAACGGCTGCGTTATACTTTTTGGCGTCCTGCAGCATTTGCTCCAAAATATTGCTGGATTTCAGCTGCGATTTTAAGCCGGGGGAGCACAGCGCATAAAAGCCGTCAAAATAATCGTTGGAACAATCTTTGTTTAAGTGAATCAGGTATTTGTAGGCTTCAATGCCTTTTTCCTGGGCTGCTTTCATTTTATCTGTTTCTGCAAAAGAAACAGATTTGGTAAAGGACTCATCCACCATAATCGGCAGATACCGGGATTCCTCCTGAACGCTTACCGTATTTTCCGTTGCTAACAAATATCTTTTAGCAGCGGTGCTTTCCTCGGTTTGATACGCTTCCCGCCAGCCGATGATCTTGTTTTGTTCGTTTACAAATACTAAAAAGTAAACCGGCAGCCTTGCCCTGAAAACGCCTTCTTCATTGCTGTTGAAGTCATAGTAGCTTCTTTTTTGGCTTTGATAATACGGCGGGATCACTTCATAAAAGCTGCTGCCTGTAAAGAATAACTCGGAAGAAAGCACTAAACCCCGGATCTTGTTCTGCTGCGGATCTCTGTAATATTCCATACATTGTATGGAATATTTATTGTTATTATTACTCGATAATAACGTTTGCTGAATGCCGGAAAGCGTTTTGATATGCGTTTCAAGAAGATTGTTAAAATCAAGTCCTTCCTGCAAATAGGGGCGCCTGTATTCAATGTTTTTTTGGAACATTTCGCTGTCTTCGTAATACTTTGTGTCATACAGGCACGAAATCCAGTCCATACACGCGTTGACGGTTTCCTGATTCATGGAATCGGTATAAAGATATTCGGCTTTTTCAAATTCCAGCTTCTGTATTAAAAAATCCAAGCATACGGAATCTTTCTCCGCCCATGGTCGATTTAATTCATATAATTGATGCACATAATTATGATATTCATCTAAATACGCATCTCTTGCTGTATTTTCAAACGTGACGATTCCGTCGCTTATACTAACGTTGGGCGTTGCCGTAGGGCTATGGGGAAGCAGCTCGTCACCGGAAGGTATCGACTGCCTGCATCCTGCCGAGGCTGACAAAAGAACGAAGCTTAGCAATATAACACCTATTTTTTTCATAGCTATTTTACTCCTCGCTTAAAATTCCGTTATCCATACTATAAACCTTGCCGCAAAGCGCCTCGATATCTTCAGGATGATGGCTTGTTAAAAGCAGGGTGAGCTTTTCTTCTTCCCGCAGCTTTTTTAAAAGCGCATGGATATCGGCAACGCCTTGCCGGTCAAGGCCGTTCATCGGCTCATCCAGTATTAAAAATTTTGGTTTTTCCATAATTGCCTGGGCAATGTTCAGCCTTTGGCGCATTCCCATGGAATATTTTTTGGTGGGGCGCTTATCCTTGGGGTCAAGCCCTACTAAAGCAATGGCGTTTTCCACGTCTTCTTTTTTGATATTGTTCCGGATGCTTGCCAGCAGGGAAAGGTTATTAAAGCCGCTTAAGTTCGGTAAAAAACCCGGTGATTCAATCAATACGCCTACATCGCTTGGGAATTTCCCCTTGGTGCCCACACGCTCGCCGAATACATACACCTCGCCCGAAGTTGGCGTAATCAGATTGCAGATTGCTTTAAACAGCATACTTTTTCCGCTTCCGTTTGCGCCTACAATGCCTACAGAATCTCCTGTATTCACCGTTAAATTGATATTCTTTAAAATTTCTCTTTTGCTGATGGTTTTGCATAAATTAATGATTTTTAACGCTTCTTTCATTTTTCCCTCTCCTAAGCTTATTTTTCTCTTGAAAGACTGATCAGGTCTACCTTCCGCATCACCAGGCAGTAAATGGTGATGGCCAGTGTTAATGCTGCGGCCCAATAGAGGATAGCATAATTAACAAAGGTAAAGTTATTGATTTCCGTTAAGGCTTTAAAATGACCATTATAAAACGGGTAAAAAGAAAATTCCTGATAATTTCTTGCACCGAACAGCGCTACCACCATTACGGAGAAAATACAGATGATGCTGCCTATGGATTGCTTGAACAGCGCGTTGACCGTCATGCTGACAACGGCAAGGAAAAAGGAGTAGAGAATTAAAAACAGCATTTCCAGCATTACCGCTCCAATCGGAGAAAAGGTTCTTATCACGATGGGGGCAGGATACAGGCTGCCGTATCCTTCTTCAAGATTCGCAGTTGCAAGGACCCCGGGGGACCATTGGTTGGCTAACGACATGTGATTATGTAAGCGGAAAAACAGGGCGTATATTACTAAAATAGCAAAAGCGAAAACAAGGACCGCCAAAAAAGCAGAAATCAAATTGATGCGGGCCACCGTCTGCCGTTTGCCCATTCGCAAGTATCTCGTGGCGTCGTCCTCCTTGGCGATGCCGATGCCCGATAGCAGCACTAAAAGCGACATCGGCACCCATAATTTTAGTAAGAAGGAATCGCAAAAAATGTTTTCCCAAAAGTTGTTGGATATGGAATATGCAATTCCGCGGCCGTACATAAAGTAAATGGGAATTAAAAGGGATACGAGGATGATCCAGCCCGGAATCCGCAAAAGTGTATTGGTAATCATGGTGATATTGCGTTTAAACATCTGTTTTGCTCCTTCTGAAAAAGAACAGAGCGTACACCCCCAAACTGATTAAAATAAGCGCCGCGTATTGAAACAAAACCTCCGAATAGTTATTTTGACTGGGTTCCAAAGCCCATATATTGATGCAGGAGGTAACATATGGAATTGCTATGTGCCGATGAATTTCTTCAACTACAATAGTAGACAATAAAAACCCTGTGGAATAAGCAAGGTATTTATTGTTCCACAGTGCGGAAAAGCACATGGTTAAAAGAGAATATACCCCGCCGAATAAAATTAGATTTGCGGATTCAAAAAGGCTGAAAAGCGGCAGGTTGTTTTCGTAAAGTGTTTTTAAAAAATTACGGTCTGTCAGCAAATCCAACTGAAATAAGGGAATGGATGACGTAGGATCTATTAGCAAGCAGAAAAGGAATAAAATAATTTCGCCGCACAGTACAACGGCCATGCCAGCAATAAACGAGGTAAAGACTTTTGAAAGGAAGTATTGAATCCGGCTTGTGCGGAGCAGCACGTTCCGCAGGTATTTGCTTTTATATTCCTGCAAGTAGAAATTTGCACAGGGCAGCGCACAAATTACCGGCAGCAAAAACGGCAGTTGTGTTGCTGAAATATCTCCGCAGGTGGATGCAATATAGCGGTTTAAAAAACCGAAATTCGTAACGCCGAATGTTTGTAACATCCGGGCTTT
>ULSF01004830.1_pt1 | contig 40625 bp, 36 predicted proteins | sample 1956121 | NCBI WGS metagenome assembly ULSF01 (sample SAMEA4835701, study PRJEB28245) | human gut metagenome | biome: gut microbiome; material: fecal sample | place: Denmark | collected 2008
TCAATGAGCAGATCAACTTCTGTCTTCGCGTACTTATCGCCGCGCTCTGCGGCTGCCTGATTGGCTATGAGCGCTCGCGCCGTTCCAAGGGTGCAGGTGTGAGGACACATGTAGTCGTTGCTCTCAGCGCCGCTTTAATGACAATCGTTTCAAAATACGGCTTTTTTGACGTTCTGGTTACGGGTATGACTGCCGATGTCAGCCGAGTCGCCGCAAATATCGTAACGGGAATTCCTTTTTTAGGCGCCGGGGTTATTTTGGTAAAACAAAACAGCTCATCCGTACAGGGACTTACAACAGCTGCGGGAATGTGGGCTACTTGCGGCATTGGTATGGCCTTTGGCTCGGGCCTTTACATAATCGGTTTATTTGCCACTATATTACTTATTGTTATGCAGCTAACGCTGCATCGAATTCTTACCGGATATGACAGCAGCTTTGTTGGAGAAATTATCATCGTAGCCGAAGGGAATTTTGATGCCGAAGAATCTGTGTGCCGCGCGTTTAAGGCCTATACCGTAACGATACAAAAAAACCGTGTAAAGCGCTTGGAAAACGGAAAACTGGAATACAGAATTTGTTTTAAAACCATGAAAGAGGTTCCCGCAAATCGTTTGGCGCAAATGATACAGGAAAATCCTCAATTTGTTACAATAGAAGTATAATATAAACGCCTGTCGTTCAATGAACGACAGGCGCTTGTTCTTATTCACACAAAGTATTTTTCACCAAAAACCCGCTGCGAAAAAGTTCGAAAACCGTTGACAAGTTAACGGCTTAATGCTACTATTTACTCGGTTACTCTTTATAAAGGTGGAGAAAAACTTGATTATTCTAACCATTATTCTTATGACTTTTATTGCCGGTGTAATCGGTACAGGATTAGGCGGATTCATCGGTGTTTGCTTTAAAAACAATAAAAAAACGGTAAGTCTGCTTTTGAGTTTTGCCGGAGGAATTATGCTTAGCATCGTGTGCTTTGATTTAATCACCGAAGCACTGGATTTAGGCAAAACCAACGGAGATGTTACCGTTTATCTGATTATTACCGGAATGCTTGCAGGATATTTGATCGTTTTTCTGCTCAACTATTGGATTGATAAAAATACTAACCATGAAGTAGCTCATATTGATGAAAACCATCCTAAAGCCCATGATGACTTAGACGAGCTCATCCATGCGGATCATTTTGAAGAACATAAAAAAGATAATTCTGTTTATCAGCTTTTTATTGCCGGTATTGTAATGGCAAGCGCTATTGCCTTGCACAATCTACCCGAAGGAATCGTCATCGGTGCTTCTTTTGCGGCAAAAACGGAAAATTTAGGGCTGGTTATGGCCATCGTAATCGGCTTGCACAATATTCCCGAAGGCATGGCGGTATCTGTTCCGCTGGCCGCCGGCGGTATGAATAAAGCAAAAGCCGTTGCCATAACGGCGTTAAGCGGAGCCCCCACTATTTTAGGCGCAATTATCGGGTACTATGTCGGCAGCATCGGCGATATGGCTTTAGCTATTTCTTTAAGTTTTGCCAGCGGCGCCATGCTGTATGTGGTATTCGGGGAGCTCTTGCCCGAATCTATCCTGATGTGGCGTTCTAAACTTCCTGCTTTCGCGGTAATGGCCGGATTGATTGTAGGCCTTTTGGTTATCTTTTTATAATAGATGTCAAAGCCAAATAATATAAAACTCTCAAAAAATCCGCAGAAAGCCAAATAAAAAAACAACGGGTATTTTTGTTTTCATAATTTTTTAAAAGCAAACAAAAATACACCGCGATATAAATAAACTTTTCTGTATCAATCAAACGTGTGTTCTCTACCGGGAACTCATCATTTTACCGAAAATTTATAATTTTTTATCCTCCCAAATAGGCCTTTTTGATTGTTTCACTGCCGGCAAGTTCGCTTCCGGTTCCGGAATATCGAATTTCTCCCGTTTCAAGCACATACGCCCGATCCGCAATTTTTAAGGCCTTTTCTGCATTTTGTTCTACCAAAAGAATGGTAATACCGCTTTGATGCAGTTCTTTTATAATGGAAAACACCTGATCCACCAGCAACGGAGAAAGCCCCATAGAAGGCTCGTCCAGCATCAAAAGCCTAGGATGACTCATCATAGCCCGTCCCATAGCCAACATCTGCTGTTCCCCGCCGGAAAGCGTTCCGGCGATTTGTTTTCGCCGTTCACGCAAACGGGGAAATTGCTCATAAATCTCATCCATATCTTCCCGAATTTTTTTGATATCTTTTTGCACATAAGCGCCCATCAGCAAATTTTCATACACCGTGAGCTCTTGAAAAATATGTCGTCCTTCGGGGACCTGCACAATTCCTTTATGAACGATCTTATGACAGGGCATTTTGGTGATATCTTGTCCGTCATAGGTAATGGTTCCGTTTTTTGCCGGAATTAACCCCATAATGCTTTGCATGGTTGTCGTTTTACCGGCGCCGTTGGCACCGATAAGCGTTACGATCTCTCCCTGAGCTACCTCAAAACTTATTCCTTTTAACGCCTGTATTACGCCGTAATAGACCTCCAGATTTTTAACCTCTAATAATGCCATATGTTTACCCCCCGATATACGCCTTAATGACCTCAGGGTCATTCAACGCGGTCTTGGTTTCTCCCTGCGCAAGAACCGTACCAAAATTCAGCACCGTTATCTCATCGCAAAGGCCGGATACGAATTTCATATCATGTTCGATCAGCAAAATTGCAAGATTAAACTGATCTCTGAGATAACGAATAATCTCCATCAGCTCAGCGGTTTCATTCGGGTTCATTCCCGCCGCGGGTTCATCCAGCAAAAGAATTCTGGGATTGGTAGCAAGAGCGCGCGCGATTTCCAGTTTCCGCTGCTGCCCATAGGGAAGATTGCAGGATAACTGATTCCGCATTTCCTCCAGCCCGAAAATACGCAAAATTTCCTTTGCGCGGTCTCTCATTCTGTTTTCCGTATCAAAATGCTTAGGCAAACGAAGCATACTGACCAAAGGATTACACTTAAATTCCGGCTGATTGTGCAGTCCTACCAAAACATTACGTATCACGCTCATATTGTTAAACAGCCGAATATTCTGAAACGTTCTTGCAATGCCCTTATGATTGATCATTTCCTGTGTTTTTCCGATGAGTTCCTCTCCCTCAAGAAAGAACGTTCCGCTGGTAGGCTGATACACACCGGTAAGCAAATTAAACACCGTAGTTTTTCCGGCGCCGTTGGGGCCTACAAGTCCGTAAATCTGCTTGGAATATATTCGCATATTGACATCCTGCACCGCTTTCAGACCGCCGAAGGAGATTCCGAGATTTTTGGTTTCCAATATGATATCTGCCATTACTCTTCCTCCTCTTCGGACCGTTGCGGTTCCTGCTTTTCATTTGGCTGAAGTTCTACCGAAAGCAATTCATCCATTTCTATTTTACTTTCTATCCTATTCCAAGCCGCGTCATCATCTTTAATGACCTCGGGAGCTCTATTCTTTTTTAGTAAATTTCCAATGCTGAATTTTTCTTTTATATTTTTTAATCCCGGCGCATTATTAAAGAGAATAATTCCAATTAAAATAATCGCGTATACAATCGATTTGACCGGTGCCAACGGACCGGAAAGTTCATTTTGAAGCACGATGTTCACATAAGTAATAATAGCAGCGGCAATCAGGGATCCGTTAATGCTGCCCATACCGCCAAGTACTACCATAACTAAAATTTCGATGGAATAATTATAGGAGAACGTTTCCTGACGTACTGTTCCAAACGTCTGGCCATAGATAACGCCGGCAACCCCTGCAAAAAACGCGGCAATAACAAAGACCAATAATTTATAAAAAGTGACATTAATCCCCATGGCTCTGGCCGCTATTTCATTATCCCGTATCGCCGTAACCGCGCGACCGTGTTTACTGCGGATAAAATTCTGACTTAAAAACAGAACCACCAAAAGAGTCACAAGCGCCACGATAAATAAAGTATCGCTGTCATAAAGCTGCGTACTTAATCCCATAGCTCCGCCGAACAGAGAAAGATTTTTAAAAACATTCCGAACAATTTCTCCGAAAGCAAGTGTAGCAATAGCCAGATAATCCCCCTTAAGCCGCAGCGCAGGCATTCCTACCACAAAGCCGAACAAGGCCGCTACCAAACCGCCGATAAGCATACAAAGAATAAAAATCAAAAGCTCACTGCCGACAGTCTGCCGCATCAAGTTTGCACAAAAGCATCCGATATAAGCACCCACGCACATAAATCCGGCATGTCCTAAACTAAGTTCTCCTAAAAAACCCACGACAAGATTCAGCGAAACCGCTAAAATGGCGCTGAAAGCAATGCGGGTGAGCATACTACGATCCCCTTTGCCTAAAATCCCCAGCTGGTTCAGGGCAATCATAACAATCAAGACTGCAAGAATAATACAATAATTAAGATAGTTTTTCCATTTGAAAGCCTTTTTTATATTCTGTAAATACCCCATTTTTCAGACCTTCACCCTCCTCTTTTTGCCCAGCAATCCGATAGGGCGAATCATCAAAATCAAAATTAAAAAGCCAAATTCTATCGCTGTTGTATAACTGGCAACCGCCTCAATACTAAGACAGATATTTTCAATCAATCCCAATAAAACGCCTCCCAGCATGGCCCCGGGAATAGAACCGATACCCCCGATAACCGCCGCCGCAAATGCCTTGATACCGGGCATAGAACCTAAAGTGGGGCTAATAGAGGTAGTGGGCAGGTAAAACAAGCTGGCAAAGGTAGCAAGCGCCGACCCGATAGCAAAAGTAATCATAATAATGGTATTTACATTTACCCCCATAAGCTGTGCGGCAGCTTTATCTTCCGAAACGGCCAGCATCGCACGCCCGGTTCGCGTCTTTTTTACAAACAGGGTAAGTCCGGCCATAATAATCGCACCGCAGATCAAGGTGATAATACTGCTTATTTTTACCGAATATTCTCCGATATGTACGTTTCCGAGCTTATCAAGAATCGAAACTGTTTTTTGATCGGCACCGAAAATAAGCTGCGCAACTCCCTGCAAGAGATAGCTAACCCCAATAGCCGTAATTAAAACAGCCAAGGGAGACGCTCCCCGCAAAGGCTTATAAGCAAGTTTTTCAATTACTATACCCAGTACCGTACACAGAATAAGCGCGGCAATCATCGCGACTACTGGACTGCCGCTTACCGCAAGCACTGCATAAATTGCATAAGCACCTACCATAATAATATCGCCATGCGCGAAATTAAGCATTTTGGCAATACCGTATACCATGGTATAACCTAGAGCAATCAGCGCATAAATAGCGCCCAGGCTTAACCCGTCGATAAATGTAACCATTGTTTTTTGACTCCTTTGTTTTTTCGGTTCAGCGGGAGGAACATTCCGTTTTATTCAACGCTTCTCCCGCTAAATCGATCATACGGTCGAAGATAGTTATCCCCGACCGTAGCACGATTTAATAATATTATATACTTTTTATTTGTTTAGGTCAACAATAACCGGTGTTTTTGTGCAGGCACCGGTGGTATCCCATGTCATATCCCCGGTAACACCGGCATAAGAGAAAGAATCATCCGTAATAGCCGCAACAACTTTATCACAAAGATCGCTTGGCTTAATACTTACGTCATTTACACCAGCGGCTTTCATAGCCTCAAAAATCACATACGCCGCATCATATCCATCAGCGGCAAACTGATCCGGTTTCGCACCGTATTTTGCCTCATAGCTGCTGACAAAGTTTTTGGTTTTTTCATCCGTAGCGTTCACATCAAACGGAGTAATATAACGAATGGAATTGGTTACACTGGCATCAATCTGATCCGCTACACCGTCAAGGCCGTCACAGCCGAACAAAGCGATATTCGTAAGTTCTTTCGCTACGCAGGCTCTTGCGATCAGACCGGCTTCCGTATAATAAATCGGAAGGAAAATCGCTTCGCAATCCTTAAGCGCCTCTACCTGCGCGGAGAAATCCTTTTTATTATCACTATCAAAAGTACGAACTCTGTATTCCACATTAAGCTCTTTCATTTTTCCGTCAAAAGCTTCCCAAATTCCGGTAGAATAGGTATCGCTGGTATCATAAATACAACCGATGTTTGTATACTGGGAAGTAAGTTCCTCTGCCGCCAGAATTCCCTGATCGGGATCTCCGAAGCAAACACGGAAAGCATTGGGACCTTTTTCAATTACGCTTGCCGCCGAAGCCGAAGGCGTAATAAAGAACAAATTATCCGCAGCAGCTCTTGCCGCAAAAGCCTCGCAGGAACCGGAAGTAACACTTCCTAAAGAAATCTGCATGCCCTCATCAAAAAGCTGATCATATGCCGACGCAGCATCCGCAGCCAGAGATTTATCATCCTTCATAATGAATTCAAAAGGCACGCCGTTAAGGCCGCCTGCCGCATTAATCTCCTCAAAGGCCAACATGGCTCCTTGATTGACAGAAATGCCGTAGGAAGAATTCTCCCCCGTAAGCGGACCGGTAGCCCCTACAATATAAGCTTCCTGCCCATTTTTCCCGCAGCCGGTAATACTTAGTGCAGCCGTACTCATCAATACAGCTGCCAGAGTAAAACAAGTGAGTTGCTTTATTCCCATTTTGAATTTCTTTGTTTTTTCTTTCATACTATTCTCTCCTTTTTTCATATTATTCAAGCTGTTATAAAAACAGCCTACGAGCATTTTTAATTTCCTTTGCTGATTTCTGCAAAGATTCCAAGCAAAAATTTTCCGTTTTCAATTTTTTCATATAAAATACACTAAAAATAAGTATAATCTTTAAAAGTGAATAAGTCAAGCGACATCTTATATATCGCAAAAGATTTAAATGATATAAAAGCCAAAAACGGCTGAACACTTTTTCTTGTGCTTCAACCGTTTCCGCTGTTTTTTCAATAAATAAGAATTTCTTTCTCTATGTAAACTATATTATTTTGAAAGATATTCATCGATTGCGGCGGCAGCAGTTTTTCCTGCCCCCATGGCCAAAATCACGGTAGCAGCTCCGGTAACCGCATCACCGCCGGCATAAACGCCTTCTTTTGTCGTAGCTCCCGTCTCCTCATGAACAATGATTCCGCCATGTTTATTCACCTCAAGCCCGGCCGTGGTATCTTTAATCAAAGGATTCGGAGAAGTACCTATGGAGATAATAACCGCGTCCACATCCAATATAAACTCACTTCCGGGAATTTCTATCGGACGGCGACGGCCGTTTTCATCCGGTTCTCCCAATTCCATTTTGATACATTCCATACCGGTAACAAAGCCGTTTTTAGGATCGCGTTTATCATCGGGATTATGATACCCTAAAATACGGGTAGGATTATTCAAAAGCATAAACTCAATGCCCTCTTCCATCGCATGCTCCACTTCTTCGCGCCGCGCGGGAAGTTCCTGAAGAGAACGACGATAAACGATATATACGTGTTCAGCGCCTAAGCGAAGCGCGGTTCTGGCCGCATCCATCGCCACATTTCCTCCGCCGACAACCGCCACTCGCTTTGCCTTCATAATCGGCGTGTCAGAATCCTGACGATACGCTTTCATCAAATTGCTGCGGGTAAGAAATTCATTGGCGGAATATACACCCTTTAGAGATTCTCCCGGAATACCCATAAAACGCGGCAGTCCTGCGCCGGATCCGATAAATACCGCTTCATAACCCATATCAAAAAGTTCGTCTACCGTAATCGTTTTTCCGATTACCACGTTGGTCTCAATGTCTACACCCAGTTTTTTCAGGGTATCCACTTCTTTTTGAACAATAGACTTGGGCAAACGAAACTCCGGTATTCCGTAAACCAAAACACCGCCTGCCAAATGAAGCGCCTCAAAGACCGTGACCTTGTATCCTTTTTTCGCCAAATCACCGGCACAGGTAAGACCGGACGGTCCTGACCCCACCACAGCTACCCGATGTCCGTTTGACGCGGGCACCACAGGGTCCGCCTGTACATGATCGTTATGCCAATCGGCCACAAAGCGTTCCAAACGGCCGATGCCTACCGGTTCGTTCTTAATGCCGCGCACACATTTAGCCTCACACTGCGTTTCCTGGGGACAAACTCGGCCGCACACTGCCGGAAGGCTGGAGGACTGAGATATAATTTGATACGCCGCCTCAAAATCTCCTTCTTTAATTTTCTCAATAAAAGCGGGAATATGAATTTTTACAGGGCACCCGGAAACGCACGGCATATTTTTACAGTTCAGGCAGCGCATAGCCTCATCAAGCGCGGTTTCTTCGCTGTAACCGGTAGCAACTTCAAGAAAATTATGAGCACGAACCTTTGGCTCCTGAGAGGGCATAGGATTTTTTTTCGGATTCATATTCGCGGGCATATTATTCTACCTCCTTTTTGAAAAGATTACAAGTTTCTTCATACGCATGCTTTTCAAAATCGCTGTATATCATACCGCGCTGCATCGCCTCGTCAAAATCTACCTCATAGCCGTCAAAGTCAGGGCCGTCCACACAGGCAAATTTTGTTTTTCCACCCACGGTAAGACGGCAGCCTCCGCACATACCGGTACCGTCAATCATAATCGGATTCATTGAAACCGTAGTTTTTACATTGTACGGTTTCGCCGTTGCCACTACAAATTTCATCATAATCAGCGGTCCGATTGTAATAATTTCATCATAGGTCTCGCCCGCCTCCAACGCTTCCTTTAACGGCTCGGTAACAACGCCCTTGCGTCCATAGGAACCGTCATCGGTCATAACCGTCAGTTTATCCGAAGCCGCGGCAAATTCCTTTTCAAGAATCAGCAGATCCTTATTACGAAATCCGATAATCGAATGTACCCGGCATCCCATTTCATGCAATTTTCTGGCTACAGGAAGTGCAATGGCGCAGCCTACACCGCCGCCAACGATACAAACATTTTTTAGTCCTTCTATATGCGTAGGTTTTCCCAAGGGACCTACAAAATCCTGAATGTAATCGCCTTGGTTTTTCCTATTCAGTTTTGCGGTCGTTGCTCCTACAATTTGGAAAATAATATCCACGAATCCTTTCTCCCGATCATAGCCGGCAACCGTTAAAGGAATTCTTTCTCCCTCAGCATCCACACGCAGAATAATAAACTGCCCGGGTTCAGCCTTTCTTGCTACCAGCGGCGCCTCGATACGCATCATCGTCACCGTGGGGTTCAGGATCTTTTTTTCAACAATTTTATACATATTTTCATCCTTTCTCCCGCAAAGCAGGAAAAGGCTCCGGGCATTTTCCCGAAGCCGTTATTAAAAAATCATCGGAATTTAAAAGTCAACCTCTGTACCGTAATAGGTGCATTTCAAAAGCTGTGCCATAACTTCCGGAGTAATCGCTCTGGGATTAGATCCCGTGCAGGCATCGCCTACAGCATTGACCGCAATCTCATCCACCTTAGCAAGGAATTCTTTCTCATCCACACCGAACTCCTGCAATGTATGCGGAATATTCATGGCGGTGTTCATATCATCAATCAATTTGCAAAGATTTTCAGTCAGCGCTTTTTCACTGCTGCCGGCAAGGCCCAGCATTCTGGCGATCTCGGCATAACGCGCGCTGGCTTTTGCCTCATGCGCGTTATACTTAATAACAAACGGAAGATAAATCGCGTTTGCGCAGCCATGCGGAATATGCTGATCGGCCATCGCTCCCTCATGGAAGGCAGCGCCGGTCTTATGCGCCATAGAATGTACGATCCCCAGCAACGCGTTGGAGAACGCCATCCCCGCAAGGCACTGCGCGTCATGCATCTGCGCTCTGGACTCTTTGTTTCCCTTATACGAAGAGGGCAGATAAGCGGTAACCATTTCAATTGCTTTTATGGCTAAAGCATCGGTATAGCTGGACGCCGCTGTGGAAACGTAAGCCTCAATCGCATGGGTAAGCGCGTCCATTCCGGTATGAGCAACCAGTTTTTTGGGCATAGTCTGTGCAAGTTCCGGATCCACAATAGCAACATCAGGGGTAATATTAAAATCAGCCAAAGGATACTTGATCCCTTTCGCATAATCGGTAATTACACTGAAAGCCGTAACCTCCGTTGCCGTTCCCGAGGTAGAAGAAATCGCGCAGAATTTCGCCTTGGTTCTGAGCTGCGGAAAATTAAAAGGAATACACAGGGATTCAAAAGTTGTTTCGGGATACTCATAAAACGCCCACATGGCTTTTGCTGCGTCAATCGGTGAACCGCCGCCGATGGCAACGATCCAATCAGGCTGGAATTGACGCATAACCTCAGCGCCCTTCATAACGGTTTCTACCGAGGGATCCGGTTCAACGCCTTCAAACAGCTTAACTTCCATACCGGCTTCTTTCAGATACCCTATTGCCTTATCAAGGAAGCCGAATTTCTTCATTGAGCCGCCGCCTACTACTACAATTGCCTTTTTTCCGCTAAGAGTTTTTAAGTTCTCCATAGCATTTTCGCCAAAGTAGATGTCTCTTGGAAGTGTAAATCTTGCCATAGTTTTATTCCTCCGTTTTTATTTATTCTTTACAGTAATTGTTTTTCCAATTACTGTAAGCATTATACACCTTTTTTTTAATTTTGTAAATACATTATTATATATAACAGCATATCGATACATACATATCGATTTCTATTTTAACACCGATATGGCTTCGGTAATTGTTTTTTCATAGGCCTCTTTGCCGTATTTATCCACCTCGGCTTTATTCTTTTCCCCGTGGGTCAAGCACCCCGCCCCACCGATACAGCCGCCGACACAAGCCATTCCCTCAATAAAGTTTCCGTCAGCCTTGCCCTTGGAAGCCTTCAGCAATGCCACTCTGCACTGTTCTATGCCGTCACAGGCAATCGGCGCAAGCGTAAAATTTTCTATTTTTTGTTCCTTTAATCCTTGGGCAACCGCATCGGAGAGTCCGCCGCTGCGTGCGAAAATACGGCCGAAATAAGAAGCATTATCCAAGCTGCTCTCTTCCAAAACCGTAATATCAATATCACGGCTGTCAAACAATGCCTGAAGCTCTTCGAAAGTAATGACGCTGTCGATATACGGCCGAACCGAATCCTTTTGAAATTCCATCTTTTTCGCCGTGCAGGGGCCGATAAAAACAACTTTTGCGCCATCGGTGGTTTCCTTAATATATTTTGCGATGGTAGCCATAGGAGAAAGATTATGGGAAATATGCATTTTCAACTGAGGAAATTGCTTTTCAATATAATCCACAAACGCAGGGCAGCAGGAACTGGTTAAAAAGCCCTTTTGAGCAAGTTCGGCGGCCTCGGCATATGCTACCATATCAGCCCCCAGCGCAGCTTCCACTACGTGATAAAAACCCAATTGCTCTATTCCCCTGATAACCTGTCCCAGCTTTGCATAGGTAAACTGACTGGAAATACTGGGCGCCACAACGGCATATACTTTATATTTTTGATTATTTTCACTTTTTTTCAGAATATCAATCACATCCAAGATAAAGGAACGATCGGTAATCGCGCCGAAAGGACACTGATATACGCAAGCCCCGCAGGCAATGCATTTTGCATCGTCAATCTGCGCGCTTCCGTCCTCTGCCATCGATATCGCTTTAATTTTGCAAGCGCTTTCACAGGGTCTTTTCCGGTTGGTAATTGCCGAATACGGACAGACTTGCGCGCACCTGCCGCAGTTAACACATTTTGATTTATCAATGTGCGCCTTTTGCTGTTCATCAAAAGAAATGGCGTTTTTCGGGCATACATCCTCGCACCGATGAGCCAAGCATCCTCGGCAGGCATCGGTAACGCTGTATCCGCCGGCAGGGCATTCGTCACAGGCGATATCAATAACCTGAATCACATTACGGTTCTTTTTATCTCCCCCGATAGCCATCTTTACACGTTCGTCCAAAATAGCCCGCTCTTTATATACGCAGCAACGCATTGTGGGCGTCTTTCCCGGAATAATTTCCTTGGGAATATCATGAATATGCTCCAAGAGTTCATCTTTCCACGCGTGACGCGCCACCTCACGCAGCACCTTATATTTTAAATGCTGAATTTTTGTATCAAATTTTCTCATTTATTCTCTCCTGAAAACCTATTAAAAATAACTTACTTTTATATGTTTGCCCATTTTCCCTAAACATTGAGCCAACTCTTCCACAAGCCGCATTTTAATATTAAAATTAATTGGTAAATTCGGATTCTGATGAGCCGGATTCACGGCGCGTCCTACAAAGAAATTAATATCGGTTGCTTCTTCAAACAGCATGCGCGCAATTTTTGAAGCGCCGTCCTGCTTACAGCTCCATTGCTCATAAGAAGTGTTATCTTCCAGATAATTCTTTGCATATTCCAGCACCCGGTTAATCGTAATCACGCCTTCCGTAACCAAATCAACGCCGTCTATTTCTGCAGTAGGCGGTATATCCGGATCACTAAATACCAAATTGGTTCGTATAGGTTTCTTTAAATATTCCGAAACAATCGTGGATGTCGTTCCCCCGCATACAATATGCTTTCCCTGCTTAGCAAAAAAAAGCGCCATCATCTTTTTGCAGTCATCACGATTTGACGGCGGACCGATCATAAGATTCATCGGAACACGCGTACGAATCCGCACGGTGCACACCGTAGCATCGTCTCCCGGCTCACCGGCATATAGCTTATCGCATTCATCAATTAAAATTTTTGTAAGTGTTTTGGCGGTAAATCCCACGCCGAAAAACACTTCCATAAAGGAAATGATATCTTCCCGCTTCCATCCGAAATTATATGTAACACCGACACCGGCATGAACCACGCCGTCGCTCATCATAATAAAAACATCGTTTTCCTTTAAGGAAATCTCCGAACGCAGAATCTTTTTATCACCGATGGCAATCTCCGTTACGGGATATTCAAAATTTTTGCCGTCGCGCAAAAGAATCATTTTGGGATTATCATATTGAATAATTTCCGCCCGACGGTTGTTCACAATGCGCATAATTGTAAAAGTAGAATAGGCAACGCCTCGCACCGAGCACACCGGCAAGGTAGCCGCAATGGTTTCTACCGCGTCCTCCAGCTTCATGCCGGCGGCAATCATGGTAGAAATAATCTTAGAGGTAAGCGTAGAAAGAATACTTGCCTTTACACCGCTTCCAAGTCCGTCAGCCAGCACAATAACCGTGGAATTATCCTCCTGTTCCACAACTTCTATATGATCGCCGCAAAGCTGCTCTCCCGCATGATTGAGACTCATATATCCGATATCGGCACAAAGCTCATTCGTCATCGCCACTAGATATCGACTCCTTCAATTTTGTAAGTGCTATTTTTGTTTCCGCCGCAGTCTCGCCCAGCAGAGACGCGATTTCCTGAACAATACGCATCTGCTTATCCACTACTTTATCGGCAATTTCCGCCGTCTGCCGGCCAAGCTCTTCTTTTTTTCGGCGCTGGGTTTCCTCATCCGTAACATCGCGCAGAATGCTGATCAGCATATGGGATGTTTTATCATGCACAATGGTTTGCTCAAAATATTTTTTATATTCCGCATAATAATCACGCTGATTGCACACCCGCCTGCCGTTTTCAAGCACCTCAATAAACGGAACAGGATCCATAATGCGTACCACCATTTCCCCCAAAACGTCACCGGGAGAAGCAATATGCAGCATTTTCATTGCCGCTGCGTTAATTTGTTGTACTTCAAAATCTTCGTTTACCACTAAAATTCCGTTGGGCGTATTATTTAAAATGGTATTGGAAAAATTTTCTGATCGTTCCATCAAGTATGGAAGGCACATGCTGATATCGGCTTTTCCCCGACATACGGCGATTGCTTTTTCCCGGCAGGTATTATATCCGCAGGTTCCGCAATTCAGCATATCTTCGGGTTTGTTCTTTCCCATTTTCTTTAAAACATCTTCAATTTCTTTTTCACTGGGTTCGGGCTTAACACAGCCGATATACGGACGCTGAGCCGCTAAATCCTCCGCCTCGGGCTGAGCAATAGCAAAATCCTCTTTTCCCGCGTAATGATTCACGGCCATATAATGCTTTACCGGCGAGTTCCGATATTTTTCCATTACGGGGCCGCCGATACAGCTGCCCGCGCAGGCTGACATCTCAATAAAGCAGTTTTCCACGTTTCCCGCGGCGATATCTTCTAATGCCGCTTTACAGTTTTCTACCCCGTCTACTGTCAAATAAGTGTATTTTCCTGCTTTACAGTCCATCGAGCGCAAAATCCCTCCCACCGTGGGAAACAGCCGCGCCTTGCTGTCCGTTCTGCTGTCGGGCTCCTTTTCCACCACAATACCCGCTCGATCAAGCATTTGAGAAATTTCCTCAAAAGTCAGCACGGCATCAACACCGTTGGCAGGCCCTTCGTCCTTTTTGGAAAGGCACGGACCGATAAAAACCGTTTTCGCGCCGGGATATCTCTTTTTTATATCCTTACAATGCGCCGCCATAGGAGAAAGCACCGGTGCCAAATATTTTAAAAGCTCCGGATAGTACTTTCCAATCAACAAATTCACCGAATGACAGCAGGAAGAGATAAGAATACTCTGTTCTCCCTTCTCCAGCAGCCGGTCATATTCCCGCTTCACAAGTGTAGCGCCTAAGGCGGTTTCCTCCACATCAAAGAAGCCGAGTTTTTTCAGCGCCCGTGTGAAAGACTGAATTCCGCTGCCTTCAAAATAAGCAATAAAGGAAGGGGCAACGCTGGCAATGACCGGAGCAGCCGGATCGGCAAGCATAACCTTTACCAATTCGGTTTCATCCAAAATTTCCTTTGCGTTTTGCGGGCATACCACAAAACACTGCCCGCAAAGAATACATTCATCATTCACAATGTGTGCCTGATTTCCTGAAAACTTAATGGATTTTACCGGACAATGCCGTATGCATTTATGGCAGTTTTTACAATTGGATTTTTTTAATTTTAAATATTCGGCCATATGTATTTCCCCTTTTATTTCAGCCGACTGAGCACATCATTTTCAAAGAACGACTGCACGCCGTCAGGCAAAACGGAAAAGCTTTCCTGGTCAATGCAAACATTCACTCCGTTATTTTGACATTTTCCCATGCAGAAGGTGCCGGCAAGTTCAATTTTACCGGCAAGATCCTTCTCCGTAATCAGTTCCTGCAATTTTTCCACTACCTGACGGGATCCCTTTAAATGACAGGAACTGCCAATGCAAACAGTAATTTTCATAAAATAATCTCCTTATTCGTAATCTACAACATCTGCCCATTTAAGCAGAAGTTCGCGTTCCTCTATATTTTCCTTTACGGACTGCGCCGCCGCTACGATCGGCAGCCAATTTTGCACATAACGTTTTTCCGTTCCGCTTTTTTCACAAAAGCCTTCCAAATATTTTTCCGCCAACGTTTCTTTTCCTTCCAAACAAAACAGCAGATACGTTCTGGCCACATCCGCCGAAGCATTTCCCTGAGCGACATGCGCCCAGTCAATAATATACGGCTCTTCCTTTTCATTGATGATAATATTGGAAGGATTGAAATCGCCATGGCATACCTTTTTATGCTTTGGCATCGCTTCCAGGCGCGTATGCAATTCATAGCGAGTAGTAGCATCCAGCGTTGTCTGGCAGATTTCCCGATGCAGCTTATCTTTCAGCTTATTCAAAAGCGGCGAGGTTTTGGAATGAACCTCCATTTGAAGATTTAAAAACAGCTCCAAATATTCATCCATTTTTTCCGGGTGTTCGTCCATCAGCTGCTGCAGCGTTTTCCCGCTGATATACTCGGTTTGAATCGCCCACTTTTCGTCCACTTTCAGTACATCCAGCAATTTGGGAATTCGCAATCCTGTTTCCTCAATGCGCGCATGGTTAAGCGCTTCATTCAGCACGCTGGATTTCAGATAGTTTTTATCAAAAACCTTAATAACGGTATCGCCGTCACGGTAAACAATTTTTCTGGTTCGTACCGCGATTACCTTATCAGCTTGAAATGCCATATCAAGATTCCTCCTTATTTTCCGTAATATGCATCTAAATACATTTGTCTGATCTCACTCATCAGCGGATATCTTGGATTCGCTCCTGTGCATTGATCATCAAATGCCTGCTCCGTCATTTCATCCAACTTCTTCAAAAACGCCTCCTCGTCAGGAACATAATCTTTGATTGCCGGTTTTATTCCTATTTTTTCTTTCAGCTGATGCAGCATTGTTAAAAGATTTTCAAATTTCTCCTCATCATTTTGCCCCCCCGCACCGAGAGTATCCGCTATTTCCGCATAGCGCTGCAGCGTATGCGGATACGCATATTGTGAAAACGTACCCATTTTGGCCGGTGCGGAAGAAGCATTAAACCGCATCACCTGACAAATCAATAAAGCATTGGCAATACCATGAGGCAAATGAAAAAAGGCACCGAGTTTATGCGCCATGGAATGGCAAACGCCCAAAAAGGCATTAGCAAAAGCCATACCGGCCATTGTTGCCGCATTGGCCATTTTTTCTCTGGCCTCCGGATCCGCAGAACCGTTTTCATAAGCACGCGGCAAATACCGGAAAAGTATCTTTAACGCCTGCAGCGCAAGGCCGTCGGTATAATCGGTAGCCATCATAGAGCCATAAGCCTCCAGCGCATGGGTTACGGCGTCAATACCGGACGCGGCGGTCAGTCCTTTGGGCGCATTCATCATCATATCGGCATCAATTATCGCCATATCAGGCATCAATTCATAATCGGCCAAAGGATACTTCACACCGGTTTCCCCGTCGGTAATCACCGCGAAAGGAGTAACCTCCGATCCTGTTCCCGCGCTGGTGGGGACGGCAATAAAATACGCTTTCTCCCCCATTTTAGGGAACGTATAAATTCGTTTCCGGATATCTATAAACCGCATGGCCATATCCATAAAATCCGCCTCCGGGTGTTCATAGAGTACCCACATGATCTTTGCAGCATCCATGGCAGAGCCGCCTCCCACCGCAATAATGACATCCGGCTCAAAAACTGCCATCCTTTTCGCGCCTTCCTGCGCGCAAGCCAATGTAGGATCAGGCTCTACGTCGAAAAACACAGTATAAGCAATCCCCATGGATTCCAATTTTTTTTCGATTTCCCGAGTATATCCGTTTTTATATAAAAAGCTGTCAGTAACCACAAACGCTTTGTTTTTCTTCATCACACTGCCCAGTTCATCCAAGGCAACGGGCAAGCATCCTCTTTTGATATAAACTTTTTCCGGTGCGCGGAACCAAAGCATATTTTCTCTCCTTTCGGCAACGGTTTTAATATTCAGCAAATGCTTGACTCCCACATTTTCCGAAACACTGTTTCCTCCCCAGCTTCCGCACCCAAGCGTCAGCGAAGGTGTCAGCTTAAAATTATATAAATCACCGATGCCGCCATGAGAGGAAGGTGTATTCACTACAATACGGCAGGTTTTCATTCTGCTTGCAAATTTCTCCAGTTTCTCCCGCTGCGTCACGGTATCCAAATAAATGGAAGAGGTATGCCCATATCCGCCGTCAGCAATGAGGCGTTCCGCCTTGTCAAAAGCATCCTCTATTGTCTCGGCCCGGTACATTGCCAGAACCGGAGAAAGCTTTTCATGAGCAAATTCTTCGCTCAATTCCACACTTTCCACCTCACCGATAAGAATCTTCGTATTCTCCGGCACCGTTACTCCGGCAAGCGCGGCGATATGAAACGCGCTCTGTCCTACGATATGAGCGTTGAGTGCGCCGTTGATAATAATGGTCTTGCGCACTTTTTCAAGTTCCTCTTCCCCGAGAAAATAGCAGCCGCGCACTGTGAACTCTTTTTTAACGGCCGCATAGATTTCTTTTGCCACGATAACCGATTGCTCCGAAGCACAGATCATGCCGTTATCAAAGGTCTTTGAATGAATAATGGAGCTTACCGCCAACACGATATCCGCGCTTTCATCAATAATCGCGGGCGTATTTCCCGCGCCCACGCCGATTGCCGGCTTTCCGCTTGAATAAGCCGACCGAACCATACCCGGGCCGCCGGTAGCCAAGATCAAATCACACTCCTTCATGATATAATTGGTCATGTCTAAAGAAGGAATATCAATCCAGCCGATAATATCTTTTGGCGCTCCGGCAGCGACAGCCGCCTCAAGCACTGTTTTCGCTGCTTCTATCGTGCTTTTTTTCGCCCTGGGATGAGGACTGATTACAATACCGTTTCGGGTTTTCAACGCAAGCAGCGTTTTGAAAATTGCCGTAGAGGTAGGATTGGTTGTCGGAATCACCGCCGCGATCACGCCAACCGGTTCCGCAATTTTTTTTATGCCGTAGGCTTCATCTTCTTCTACTATACCGCAGGTCTTAATGTTTTTGTAAGCGTTATATATATACTCCGAAGCATAGTTATTTTTAATAACTTTATCCTCCACAACGCCCATGCCCGTCTCTTCCACCGCCAGTTTTGCCAAATAAATGCGAGCTTTGTTGGCAGCCATAGCCGCTGCTTTAAAAATTTCATCCACTTTTTGCTGTGAAAACACAGCGTATTCTTTTTGCGCAGCTTTTACGCTTTTTAACCGTTCTTCCAGCTTTTCAACGCTGTCAATAATCGGATATGTTTTTGCTTTCATATTTTACCCTCCGTTATTCTATTGACTCTCACAATATTTTAATATTCCCGATTTAAAATGTGAAATGCAAAAGCCATATATCGATATGCTTTTATCGATATATTATTATTTTATAAAAAGTCGTTTGCTCTGCGTCAACTCCTCAAGAAATCGAATATCCACGGGCGTGAAACGATATTCCTTTTTAAAAATCAGCACGTCGCGAAACCGCTGTTTACCTGCCGAATATCTTTTTTGAACCAACCCGAATTTTTGCAAAAGATCCGGGGAAATCGGCGCTTCCAGCATAAACGTCTGCGGCAGCTGAGAAAGAACTTCAAATTGGCTTTCTCGATCAAATACAGAGATCTGTTCTTTCTTTTTTAAACGATGTCCGTCTTTTTTCATATCAACCACCGAAGGGACATAGGGTTCCGCGCCTATAATTTCTACTTGATTTTCCAAATCGTCCGGCTTCAACTCTTCTTTTTGCGCCAGATTGCTGTCTTTTGACACCACAACCATCGGATCAAATTCACAAATCAGTTCAACAATCAATCCTTTTTCATCCAGCATACTTTTTAAATTTTTATCATATGCCGCCGGATACCGCAAAATTCCAAGTTTATAATCGGCATTAACCACATCGCTGAGTGTACGGGTAAAATCGGTTTCTTTATAATAAATTCCGGAACATTCCTGACGATTTAAATTTTCGGCAAACCGGGTAAACGCGTATGAAATATAGCTGCTTCTGGGCACGGAAACCGAAAAATTATGTGTATCGGTTTTAGAAGTCCTATACATTTTTTCTACAGCTTCCACCTGAGAAAGAATACTTCTTGCCTGTTCAAGAAATTCTTCCCCTTGGGCCGTAGGAACAATTCCCTTTGATGTGCGCCTAAAAATATCAAATCCCAGGGATTCCTCCAGTTCTTTAATCGCCCGGCTTAAATTAGGTTGCCCCATAAACAAATTTTCGGCCGCTTTGGTGATAGATGCTGTTTTAGCCACTTCTATCGCGTATTTTAAATGAAGAAGATTCATTTAATTTTTTCCTCTCTCGTCGCCTGCTTCAAATGTTTGGAAAGTACTGCCAAAGAAGAAGCAAGGTTCTCATTTTCCACCAAAACACCGGCGGGAACCTTTAAAACCGTAGGCGCGAAATTCCATATAGCCTCAACCCCATAGGAAACCAATTCGTCACAAGCCGTCTGCGCCGCGGCGGCGGGCACCGTAATGATTCCTAATTTAATGGAATATTTTTTACAAATCTCGCCTAAATGTGCCATAGAAAGCACGGGTTTACCTCCGATATCACTTCCTATAACAGCAGAATCCACATCAAAAGCAGCCACTACATCCAGGCCGTAATCTAAAAAGCCATTATAGGAAAGCAGAGCTTTCCCCAAATTTCCCGCACCGATCAGAACGGTTTTATTATCCTCTCCGCAGCCTAAATAGGCCTCAATCTCCCGAATCAGCTCCAAAGTAACATATCCTGTTTTCGGGCGGCCGCTGCCGCTGACAGAACCGATATCCTTTCTGACCTGAACATCATTTAACCCCAATGCTTCGGCAATCAGCGTTGCAGAAATATTGGGCATATTTTTAACCGTTTTTAAATAATGAAGATAGATCGGCAGTCTGCGCAGTGTTTGAATCGAAACATTTTTATTTTCCATAAAACAATACCTGTTTTTGATGAAGTTTTAACATGTACTATTATACACAAAAAATATACTTATCGCAATAAAATTCGTTATTTTTCGTATTTCTCTTTTGATGAAATCCAACACCGAGAAAAGAAATCGGCTCAGAGAAAAAGGACCTGAGCCGAAAAGCAACGGTATTATTTTTTTTCAAATTCGTCAATCCTGTCCGAAAGCTTTTTCAGTGCCTGTGCAATAGGATCAGGTATATGAACATGATCCAGCATTTCCACCTTTTCCCCGGCTACGCGTACTACCTTTGCCGGCGCTCCCACTGCCGTAGCATGATCCGGAATCTCATTCAATACCACCGCATTGGCGGCGATACGGCTGTGATCCCCCCCCTTAAAAGAGCCCAGAATCTTTGCTCCCGCGCCTACAAGCACATGATTGCCCAACGTGGGATGTCTTTTTCCTTTTTCTTTTCCCGAGCCGCCCAGCGTTACCCCCTGATACAGCAGGCAATCATCACCGATAACCGTGGTTTCACCGATAACAACCCCCATTCCGTGATCAATCACAAGACGTCTGCCGATTTGAGCGCCCGGATGAATCTCAATTCCCGTAATCCGCCGAGAATGCTGAGAAATATAGCGTGCAATAAAGAAATGCCCATGCTGATAAAACCAATGGGCTATACGATAATCAATCACCGCCCGCACACCGGGGTAAAGCAAAAAAATACTGATTTTGCTTCTTGCCGCGGGGTCGCGTTCTTTATAAGCGGTAAGCAGTTCATTCAGTTGTTTAAACATATTTTTCTCCTACTTTGATTTATATAATCAAGGCATACGGTCATGAAGCCGCAGCCATATTACAGCATATGCCTTTATCGCAGCCGCAGTGCCTATTCTGACGGAAGCGTACTGAGCCGCTGCTGCAATATTTGTAGATTTTCATAAGAAATCCGGTATGAGTCCTTTATTTTTTTCACCGTCTGTTTTTGTATAAAGGCATCCATCTGGCAAATAGCGGCAGTTGTTTTTGTATGGTCCGTCAAAAACAGCACCGAAAGCGCCCAAGCGGCAGCCATTTTTGCGTAATAGCCCGAATGCCGGCACGAGACAATGCAGGCAAGTACTCTATCAATATACACAGAATCGGCAAAATAGTCAAGGAAAACGACCAAGGCCGCTCGTACTGAAAATTCATATGTTGATCGTGTCATTTCTTCTAAAGTTCCAAAGATCTCTTCCCTATGCGCTTTAATCTCCTTAAACGCCGCGCAGGTGCAGTCGCATACACCCCAATCCTTTATTCTTTGAGTAAACCGACAAAACGCCGCAAACTTTTGCTCAAATTCCTGCGGGCAAAGCGCAAGGACAAACCCTTGCAGCATCTGTTCTTCATAGCTGTCATCTCTGGCGATCCTTAAGAACTTTTTCCAATCTTGTTTTAGAATATCCTTTGCCATTTTTCTAAGCTGCGGAACACGCACGCCGTAGGCTACATTTGCACCCGGAAGCAGCCGCGCTTGAAACGCCTGATATTTCGGATCTGAGGCTTCCTCTAATTTTTTCAAAATTTCCGCATAATTCTCCATGGAAATCATATCATCACCAAAGATATTATATCATAAAATCTACATAGAGGGAAAGATATTTACTTGAATATATGAAAAACCTGTGATATAATAACGCAGGAAAGTTTTTCTTAAAAAAGGTGCGAATAAAAAGTCTTTCAGCGCGGACCAAATATATTTTCTTTGTTTGAACAAATAGAAATAAGAGGTTTTTTTATGTTTTTTAAAAGGCAGGATATTGCCATTGATTTAGGTACGGCCACCGTTTTGATTTACGTAAAAGGCAAGGGAATCGTTTTACGGGAACCCAGTGTGGTTGCTATAGAAAATGAAACCAACGAGGTTCAAGGCGTAGGCTTTGAAGCGCAAAAAATGCTCGGACGCGCGCCCGAGAGCATTTCCGTAGTTCGTCCCCTGCGTGACGGTGTAATTTCCGATTGTGATATCACCCAAGAAATGCTGCAGCTTTTCATGAAAAAAGCTCTGCCTAAGCGCAGCCTTTTCAAGCCGCGCATTATTATCTGCGTGCCCAGCGGCGTTACGGATGTAGAACGCCGTTCGGTCATGGGTGCTGCTCAGCGCTTAGGCGCTAAAAGCACTTATATCATGGAAGAGCCGCGTGCCGCCGCGATCGGCGCCGATTTAGATATTTTTAAACCGCACGGATCTATGATTGTAGATATCGGCGGAGGAACAACAGATATCGCCATTCTTTCCTTAGGTTCTTGTGTAATCAGCACTTCCCTGAAAATGGCAGGAAATAAAATGGACGACGCCATTGTAAAATATATGAGACGGAAACATAATCTTTTGATCGGCGAGCGCACAGCGGAAATGCTGAAAATTAATATCGGCACCGCGTGGCCCAGAAATGAAATTCTTTATTCGGAAGTCATGGGACGGAATTTACTCACCGGCCTGCCGAAAAGTATAGAGGTTTCCTCTGAAGAAATTCGCGAGGCACTGGAAGAATGCTTTTCTTTGATTATTGCGGAAATCCATAAAGTTCTGGATGATACCCCTCCCGAACTTGCCGCCGATATTGTGGAAAGCGGTATCGTTTTAACCGGCGGCGGCGCCCTGCTGTTCGGGTTGGATAAACTGATTTCCTCGTCTTTCGGCCTAAACTGCTATGTTGCTGATGATGCCGTCTCCTGCGTTGCCTTAGGCGCGGGAAAATGCTTGGATAATCTTGATTACGCCGATCCGGAAAATCCTACCGAAATTTAAATCATGCCGTAAAAAACCGTTCATTTGCCGCATTCCTTTGCGGCAAATCTTTTACAAGCAAAAAGCATGCTCCCTACCGCTGAAAAAAATTTTTCTTCCTCCTTAAAAAGATGATCAGGCAATGGTGAAAAAACGCTGTTATTAAAATTTTATTTCTTTTGCCATCCGATAAAATATCCCCATGGGCTTTACGAAATTTTTACAAAATCAGCATTTCCGGTGATTTCGTGCAGATAAGCAGTAACCTCCCGCCATAATATCAACCGTAGATATACACTGAAAAAATCAAATAGCCACACAGGAAAATCTGATTTTTTATTTTTCCCGACATCCGTTTCGCCGTTTTTTTAATCATCAATTCTTTCGTAAAAGCATTTTAAAACACTGCTTTTACCCCCAAAGATCACGCTTTCAATATGATTTTTCACGGTAGCAACGCCACATTTTTTCATTGATAAAAACGAAAAAAATAACTTATAAAAAAATCCAATCACAAATTATTTTAAAAAAGCAATCAAACAATATCAGTGACGATGGTGTGCAGTCCTAAAATTTTCCTTTCTGGAAAAAAGGGTATTTTAGAGGGAAAAACCACGCCGCTTTTTACTATCCGAATGTTTTTAACCTAAAAGCGATTTGTTTTTATTTATTGATAAGAAGACTTACGCTGCCATCTTTTTTTATAAGATATAATATGTATGTTCAAATGTGCATATATAAAATATCTTTTTTATCTTATCTGACCAAAAAATTAAAAGCAGAGAAACGGCTGTTTTTCTGCTCTTTTCTATTTTTAGATCTTAAAACCTTTTTATCATTTTTAATTTACCAAAAAGGAAAAAACTACTGCAGCTCTTTTTCCTGTCTGCGCATTTCTTTTAAAATACTGATCTGCAGGGGTATAGCAATAGCAAACGTCAGAATATCCGCAATAGGCTGCGCGATCTGTAATCCCAAAGGTCCCAGAATTCGAGGCAGCAACAGTACCAAAGGAATAAAGGTAAGTCCCTGTCTGGAAAGTGCTAAAATAGATGCCCGCACAGCCTTTCCCATGGTTTGCTGCATCATATTGCACATAACGATCCACCCGCTCAATGCAAAGGTAACGCATTGATACCGAAGAGAAATCGTTCCAAACGCAATGACCTCCGGTTCATTTTGAACAAAAGCAATCAGCCAAGGCGCAAAGAGAATTCCCAAAACCGAAAACACCAGCAGCACAACAGAAGAAGTTTTTACGCAAAACCAAAAAGCCTTTCTGACCCTTTGATAAAGTCCCGCACCGTAATTATATCCGCATACCGGCTGGAATCCCTGACCAAAGCCGATCAAAGCCGAAGAGGCAAAATAGATAATTTTAGTAACAACCGTCATCGCGGTAATCGGCGCATCGCCCGTTCCCATAATGACCCCTACATAGCCGGCACCGGCGTTCAAACACATCGTAGAAACGCTGCCGATGCCTTGACGGCAAAGCGAAGGAATTCCTCCTCGGAATATTTCTTTAAACCACCGAAAAGCAAAAGAAAAGTTTTTAATTTTTATTTTAATGGCATCGCTTTTATGAACCATAATCAGCAGAATAAAAAAGCTGATCATTTGGCTGATCATTGTAGCCGCGGCCGCACCGGATACACCGAGCTGAAAAGTAAAAATAAAGATGGGATCCAATATCATATTCAAAATTCCGCCGGAAGTGATACCGATCATGCCATAGAAAGCACTACCCTGAAAGCGGAGTTGATTATTCAAAACCAAAGAACCGCACATAAAAGGCGCGGCAATTAAAATATACGTTATGTACTCCATTGCGTAAGGATAAATTGTTTCGGTAGCCTGCAGCGCCCACACAATACTGCTTTGGAAAAGAAAGCCTACGGCCATAATAATAAGGCCGAAAATAAATGACCATATAAATCCCGTAGATGCCATAATTTCCGCGCTTTCGGTATTGTTTTTCCCAAGTTGGCGCGATATGTAATTTCCCGAACCGTGACCGAAGAAAAATCCCACTGCCTGTATAATGGCCATAAAAGAAAAGACTACTCCTACCGCGCCGGTAGCGCTGATATCATTGAGCTTTCCCACAAAATAAGTATCCGCCATATTATAAATAGAGGAAATCAGCATGCTGATAATGGTAGGGACCGCCATAGCGCATACCAATCTGCCTACCGGCTCCGTAGTCATCTTTTTTTGTTTTAATTCCTGTACCTGATCCATAAGTTACAATCCTTACACCGTATAATTTTCTATTAAAAAAGGAGCTGTATTTTCCCTCAACCAATAATCAATGCCAATATATGACCTTTGCGGCGTTAATGTTCCTTTTTCAATTTTCTGTCCATCAAAGCATTTACCGCAAGCCGCGGTTCCAAGCCGTGATTGACAATTTCATTCACACTGTACACAATCGGAAGCTCCACCGAATACAACTTGCTGAGCTGTAAAGCCGCCGGAAGCGTATTGATTCCTTCCACAACCATTCCTACCTTTTCAACCGCCTGCTGCGCGGAATATCCCTGCCCTAAAAGCACGCCCGCCTGATGATTTCGACTGTGCTCGCTGGTACAAGTCACCACTAAATCGCCGAGGCCGGCTAATCCACTGAAAGTCTGACGATTGCATCCCATAGCTATCCCCAGTCTTGAAATCTCGGCAATTCCACGGGTAATGATTGCCGCCTTAGCGTTATCTCCATAGCCAAGTCCTTTAGATATTCCCGCGGCAAGCGCAATAATATTCTTTAAGGCTCCGCAAATCTCCACACCTTTTTTATCACTATTGGTATACACCCGCATAAACGGACTTGTAAAAACTTTTTGGACAAATTCCGCCGTTTGGATATCCTCACAAGCCGACACAATCGTCGTGGGAAGGTCTATCGCTACCTCCTCCGCATGAGTCGGTCCCGAAAGTGCGGCGATTTTTACCTCCGTTTTTATTTCATCATGAATAACTTCCGTAAGCGTCATCAACGTATTCGCTTCTATTCCCTTAGCCACATCAACGATAATCTGCTCTTTTTTTACAAACGGCGCCGCTTTGGCCGCTGTAGTTCTTACAAAAGGAGACGGCACTGCAAATACGATAACGTCCTTTCCGCCGCAGGCCTGTTCAATATTACCGGTAAAACAAATATTTTCCGGAATACACATTTTTTCAAGTTTAGGATGTTTCCGCGTAAGGGAAAGATTCTGAATCTCGCTCTCAAAAGCAGACCATACCGTTACTTGTTTTCCGCACAAAGACAGCATTCTGGCAAGTGCAATTCCCCACGTTCCGGCACCTAATATCGCAACAGATAACAAAACACATTCTCCTTTTCTACGGTAAAATATTGAAAGGGCAGCGCTTTTTTTTGCGCATACCCTTTGGTGTTTATTGAATCATAGCGCTCAAAGCCTGCTTCAGTGTATCGATTTTTTCAAGCGCCTTCCGCGGCGAATCCGCTTTAGCAAAAATATAAACTTTCAGCTTTGGCTCCGTACCGGAAGGCCGTATCACAAAAGAACAGCCGTCACTGAGTTTATACCCCAAAACATTGGATTTAGGCAGAGAAATGGCTTTTCGTCCGTCCTGATTCACGGTAACGGACGCAAGATAATCACTGCTCTCCGTAATCCGGATGCCGGCGATTTCCGCTGGCATATTTCTTCTGAAAGATTCCATGATCCCGTTCATTTTTTCCATACCGGAAGCCCCTTCAAATGAAAAGCTTACCGTACAGTTTTTATAATATCCAAATTTTTCAGAAAGCTCTTCCAAAACATCAATCAATGTTTTTCCCCGCTTTTTGTAATAAGCAGCCATATCGCAAATCAGCAAAGAGGAACTAACGGCGTCCTTATCCCGAACATGGCCGCTGGCAAGATAGCCATAGCTTTCCTCAAATCCTAAAAGATAATCCTCCGCTCTGCCCTGTGACTCCAGTGCAGAAATAATTTCACCGATAAATTTAAAACCGGTAAGCACGCTTTCCAGCTTCACATGATAATACGCCGCTACCTCATCTACCATAGCCGTCGTAACGATAGTTTTTACCGCTACCGGATTTTTAGGCATTGTTCCGTTTGCCAGCCTGACTCGACAAATATAATCCAACATCAGCACGCCCATTTCATTTCCGGTAATCAGAATGTATTCCCCTTTATGATTTACCGCTATTCCCACGCGGTCCGCATCCGGATCCGTCGCCAGCACAATATCCGGCTGCACCGTCTTGCCCAATTCAATTCCTTTAGCAAGAGCCTCTCTGTTTTCAGGGTTTGGATACGGACAGGTAGGAAAATTACCGTCAGGCATTTCCTGCTCGGGCACCACACAGACCTGTGTGAGCCCTATCTTTTGCATTACCCGCGCAATCGGCATTCTTCCGGTGCCGTTTAAAGGCGTGTATACTACTTTCAACGCTTTTACGGCGTCTTTATCTTCTGTAACACGGAGTGAAAGAATCGTATCAATATAATTTTCGATAACACTTTGAGGAATAATTTCTATATGCTCATCATCCTCCGGTGCCATTTGCGCGTCAAAAACGCCTACTTGATCGATATATTTTAAAATCGCGTCTGCCATCTCGGGGCCGGCCTGACAGCCATCAGGACCGTATACTTTATATCCGTTATACTGCGCCGGATTATGACTGGCCGTTATTACAATTCCGCCGTCACAATGATAATATCGCACCGCATACGAAAGCATGGGCGTAGGCATCAGTTCATGATAAATATAGACTTTGATCCCGTTGGCCGCCATCACTCTTGCGCTTACCCAAGCGAACAGCTTAGAATTATTTCTGCAATCATACGCGATGGCTACCGAAGGTGTTTTAAAATTTTCTTTTAAATAGCCGGCAAACCCCTGTGTAGCCTTTCCAACCGTATAGATATTCATACGGTTGGTTCCGGCGCCCAAAATTCCCCTGAGTCCGGCGGTGCCGAATTCAAGGTCACGATAAAAACTTTCAAATATCTCATTTTCATTCCCGGCCATCGCCTCTAATTGCGCGCGCACCTGAGAATCAAGATTTTCGTGATTCAACCAATCCTTATATTTTTCCTTCTCCGTCATTCTGCTGCCTCCGTTTGCTTATATAGGTAAATAAATAAATCGCCAATCCTCCGGCACATAAGATGGCCGAAGAAACGATCAGGATTACAAAAGTATCAATAATCTGAATACTCGGCTGTTCAGCCGTAATACCGAACTCTTCCGGTGAACTCTCTTCAGACTCCTCGTCTTTAATAACCAATTTTGCATTCAAGATCGCCTCCGTATCAAAAGCACAGGGACGTAACGCCTGAGCAGAAACCTCCCCAAAGTTTGAATCTCGTACAGAAGCATACCCGTCAAGGCCGGAAATCACAAAGGAATCTCCCTCCTGCACCTGAGAAATTTGTACCCGCACAACCGAATTCCCGCTTAAATGCGAATTGGGCACATATCCCAGCTCATCATTTGCTCTTTCCGGATATTGCGAAATATTTTGCAGTAAAAATTTCCCCGTTGCCTGCGGCTGCAAGACTACATATCCCGATTCCGCGGTCGTCTGTACCTGATCGCCGCTATAGCCAATCGTAACCTGAAAATTTTTGGCTTCCGCGCTGGTATTGGTAATATAAAGTGTAATCGAATCACCGGCGGCATCATAATGACCGCTGCAACCGGAAAGATAGATTTGATAGGACGTATCGCTCATATCCTCTTCCAGGATCGTACAGCTATACGCGCCGCTGCCTAACGCTGAAAATTTAGGGACATATAACAGAACAAATAAAACAGTTAAAAGAACGCATAATTTTTTCATATTATTACCGCCTGCTTTACTATGCTTTTTTCCGAAAAATATTATACTATTATTTTGTAATTTTTACAAGCGAGAAAATACTTGATGATATAAAACAATTGCATTTCCGCTTCAAAACTTAATTTCTATACCTTCTTATTGACCTTAACATCATAATTTCAGAATAATTCTATTATCTCTTTATAGTGTTTTTATGCACATTTAAGCATATATTGTTTTTTGTTCAAAATTTCCTTTTGACTTAGAGGAAAGGTACAACACAAAGAAAGGATTACCTTTTAAGTATATCCTTTCTTTCCGAAAAGCAACTCCCTTAGTGCTTAGTATATATTTAATATATCTCGTTAAACGCTTGAGCCACAATCTCAGCACTCGCATTAACCTGTTCCAGCGTATTTTTTTCATTTCCCATTTCAATTAACAAGCAGGAAGTGGAAATATGTTGGTTAAAACGTGCATTTTTAAAAATAATATCCTTTGCAATTCCCGGACAAAGCTCATTCAGTTTATTGGTCAACTGTAAGGCCAGCTTATAATTTTCCTGCCAATTGGGCTTTTGTGTATAATTCTCGCCATTGGCAACAACAAAGCATACATAAGCGTATTCCCGCTCACCATTCTTTAAAAAATTAGGCTCTCGTCCCATATAGGCATCCCGATGCATATCTATGTATATATCCACACTGCCAATATATTTTTTTATCGTATTATAACTGGTTTGATAGGCATCCTTAAAACTTGCCGAAACATTATCCGTTTGATCATGAATTACCGAAAAGCCGTATTGTTCCAAAGCCGTTTTCAGCGTTTTTCCCACGCGTACCACACTGTAATCCGGATTCAGCGTTCTGCCGGCGCTGGTTTCCACGTAATCCTGATCACCCTTCAAAAAAGCCTCATCGGTGTGCGTATGATACAACAGTACCGAAGGTTTTTTCTCCGCGGGCGGCTCCGACGCTTGAGGCTGAGGCGTTTGTTGACTTTCTTGAATAACCTCGCTTTTGATTCGTTCAATCTCCACTTGCATTTCCTGCGAAATTTCACCGTGAGAAAGATCGATAAGAATTTCCTTACTCGCAGGTTCATCCCGGCTGAGCCCCATAAACATTTCCAAGACGCCATCAACCAATTTGTCGGCCAAATTACTGTTTACCGCGGGATCTGCCGCATCATGACTGAGCGTAACAGCCGGATTTCCCTTTTGCACAAATATAACGGAGAGAATCAATATCGCCGATATAATGCAGCATGTCCATTTTCTCATGTGTATCCCCCTTTGTACTGATCCTATACCATAGTATATTTACAAAAAAATTTTTTAGAACATGTATTCTGCAATTTCATCCAAACAAATATCCCGATGCAAAGCAAGATTAATTCCATCGGCCAATATCTTGGCGCTATCCTCCGCAATTACATCAATTTCTTTCGGTGTTACCACCATATCCTGCATTTTTTGCGTTGCAGCCTTTTCCGCGGCATCTCGTACAACTTCTTCCTTTTGCCCGGTAGCCGATACTAAAAGTTCCTCCACGGCGTCATACACTAAAGTAGAAGCATATACTACGGTAGGAATTCCTATGGCAATCACCGGAATTCCCAAAGCAGCTCGGTTCAAAGCGCTGCGCTTATTTCCCACTCCAGCACCCGGTTCTATTCCCGCATCCGTCATCTGAAAAGTAGAAAAAATCCGTTCGCTGCGCCTGGCCGCCAATGCATCGATCACAATAACAGCCTTGATGTCTGCCTTTTTGCAAACACTGGAAATAATATCTGCGCTCTCTAAACCCGTTACTCCCAATACTCCCGGTGCCAAAGCACACACCGGCCGCATACGTTCATCAATCTGCTTTGGTAAATATTGAAAAATATGCCGCGTAACAAACGTTTTATTTACTGTTTTGGGTCCGATAGAATCCGGCGTCATCGTTTTATTGCCCAGCCCCGCAACCAATACGGTATCTTTTTCTCCAAGTTCGGAAAGCATTTGTTTAAGCTCATCAGCCAATGCCATACTGATAGACTGATATTGTTCAATATCACGATCAAGTATCGCATTACTTTCTACGGAAATATATTTGCCTATAGACTTTCCTGCTTTCTGAGCCGCAGCAGCAGAGAGTATGCTCACCCTGTTCCCTTGAATTCCATAACTGTGAAACTCTTCACTGCGAATTCCTTCTTCATTTTCTAACCCTTCACAAGCTTCTTTTGCTAAATCGGTTCTGTAGCGCATAAGAATATCTCCTAATTTCTGTATATTACGGTTTTAATTATGCGCTTGTTATACTTCATTTATACAAAATAACGAAATGTTCTATATTCCGCAAAAAATTCCTTGCCAAATTTTTTTCTTCATGGTACAATATCAACGTTAATGAATGATTATACAAAGAGGTGAGTACCATGGCAAATATCAAATCTGCAAAAAAAAGAATTAAAGTCACGGCAAAAAAGCAAGCACGCAACCGCAGTATCAAATCTGCAATGAAAACAAATCTTAAAAAGTTTTATGCCGTTGTGCAGTCTGGTGATAAGGCAGAGGCACAAGCAATGCTTCCTTGCATGTCAGCCGTCATCGATAAAGCGGCATCTAAGGGTGTTCTTCATAAGAACGCTGCCGCACATAAAAAATCGCAGTTGGCAGTAGCCGTTAATAAAATGGCTTAATTTTACTTTTGCGAAAACAGCGGCTGCGGTTCACGGTCGCTTTTTTCTTTCGTTATTTTGCAAAATTTGTAGTTTATTGTAGTTTTTAACAATTATTGTAAAAGCATGCAATAACTGTGGAAAATAAATCTCGGTCGGAGGTATCAACATGAAAGCAACAGGAATTGTAAGGCCCATTGACAAACTGGGGAGAATTGTGATCCCCAAAGAGCTGAGAAGAATCTACGATCTTACCGTAGATGATTCGGTTGAAATTTTTGTAAACGATGATCAAATCGTTATCAAAAAATATCAGCCGGCTTGCATCTTCTGCAACAACACCGACGGCATTGTTGTCTATGATGGGAAATCCATTTGCAAAACATGCCTGGAAAAAATCAATGATGCTGCAAAAGATGTCAAATAAGATCTGCTGATTCAAAAGGCGAGAATACACAGTGAAAGATGATTTTTAAATTGCTTGTTGGGCTTTTTAAAATCATCTTTTCTTGTATTCTGTTAATTTTTCTCCGCTGAAGGGATATATATTTTTACAAATTCTCACTGTTTCATTACAACAGTCCTGTGTAAAATTTATTTTCTCTTACTTTTCCTTCTCAAAAATCATTCTATAGCTGCCCTGCTTTAGCACCTGCGCTAATTGCTTTTCATTGAATATAGCCTTTTCCGTCTCAATACCTGCGCAGCAAACCAGCTCCGGCGTATGGGCATCCGCGCCGGAAACAAAAATCATATTCGGATTTTCTGCGGCAAATTGCTCCGCGGACATATTATCAGCAAAATCATTATTAAAATTGTATACTTCTATTCCGTCAAGATATTGAATATCCAGCAGTCCCGGACATCTGATATAATCTCTATGTCGAAAGGGATGTGCCTGTACACATATACCGCCCTCCTGGTGAATCAGCATGCTCCATCTCTGCAATCCGCCTTTTCTTAATTCCGGATGCTGATAAAGAAATTCCGGTGTAATGCCATAACACAAAATTTCCTTTGCCTGACCTACATTTTCCTCTAAACCAAATAAAATATTCAGCCCATAATTTTTTGCTATCTTTTTACCGTATTCAAAATCTTTTTCATATTCCTGCACAAACGCCTCCCATTTCAGGCCGCGATCAATGCCGGTATTTCCGGATAAAAAATGGTTGGTAATCACACCGCCGCTATATCCTCCAGCAGAAAGCGCTTCCAGCAGCTGCTCAAAGTTCATTCTTGCGCATTTACTGCACGGATAGGTATGCATATGCATTTGATATTTATATTTCAAAGATCCGTAACCTCCATATAAATTTCATTTTTGGGTACGCCCATGCGCTGCGCTACCTGCTTAATGGCTTCTTTTTTCTCTGTACCCTCTTCCATTAATTGCAAAACTTGCTCTCTGGGAGTTTCATTTCGTTCTTCTGTTTCCTTTTTCCCCTCCACAACTATAACAAATTCTCCTCTGATATTCTGCACCGCATTCTGCCATTGACTCAACGAAAAAACAATGCACTCCTCATGCAATTTAGTAATTTCCCTTGCCAAGGCAACCTGTCTTTCTCCTAAGCTTTCCCAAAGCTCTTGCAGTGTTTTTTCTAAATGATGCGGACTTTCATATAGTATAATTGTACGTTTTTCCCGTGTTAGTCCTTCCAAACGCTGTTTACGCTGCTTACCGCTTTTAGGTAAAAACCCCTCAAAAACAAAACGATCGCACGGTATTCCCGAAAGTACCAGTGCACTCAGTGCTGCATTCGCTCCGGGCAGTACCGTCACGCTTATGCCTCGTTCTCTGGCTTTTTTTACAAAAATATATCCCGGATCCGAAATGCACGGCATTCCGGCATCAGAAATTAAAGCAATATTCTGCCCCATTTGCAGCTTTGTTAGAAGCTGTTCCGAACGCTGCTGTTCATTATGCTCATGATAGGATATCAGCGGCTTATTGATTTCATAATGCCGTAAAAGCACCGCGCTGTGACGCGTATCTTCACAGGCAACAGCGTCGCATTCCCGTAATATCCGCAGCGCTCGAAGAGTAATATCCTCCATGTTTCCTATCGGTGTGGCGCATATGTATAAAGTGCCGCTCATTTCTCTTGCTCCTCGCTTCTATGATAAATCCGATTGATTTCCGAATTCAATTTTCCATTGACATCATAAATACAAAGCGTACTCTCCCAATGCATATAAGGCTTTCCTTCTTTGACTCCCTCAACCAATATTACATATGCCGGCATATTCGGCCGTGCCTGCACCAATCGGCAGCGTTTCGGTTCTATGCGATATTGCCGCATCGTTTCAAAAATATCCACGATTCTGTCACTGTGATTAATAATTGCAAATCTGCCGCCGTTCTTTAAAAGATATGCCGCAGCGGCGCAAACATCCTCTAGGGTACAGGTTTCCTCATGCCGAGAAAGCGCATGAGAATTTTGCACATTATGCTCACCGCTATGGTTCTTTTTATACGGAGGATTGCATACTACTGTTGTATAGACACAGGAGGGCAATATTTCCTGAACTTTACGAAGATCGCCGCAATGGATCTTAATTTTATTCTCAAGCCGGTTATACTGAATGCTTCGCGAAGCCATATCCGCCATATCCGGTTGAATTTCCACCGCGTCACAGCGACAAAATTCATGCCGTCCGTAAAGAAGAATCGGTAAAATACCCGTACCCGTACCTAAATCACAAACAACCGCGTTTTTCTTTACCGTAGCAAAGTCCGCCAAAAGAACCGCATCGGTTCCAAAACAGAAAGATTCAGGGTTCTGAATCAGCTTCAGACCCCTGAATTGTAAATCATCTATACGTTCATGTGCTTTTACAAGCTCTTTCATCAAATAACGCGCCTTCCCCAAGAAAATCTGGTTTTATAATAATTTTCCGAAAGTCCGGATATAACAACTTTTCTTGAGGAACCGGATGAAGCATGAATCACCTGACCGTTTCCTATATAAATTCCGGCATGATCACAAAGATCATTATCCGATACCGTATTAAAGAAAACCAAATCTCCTACCTGCAGCTCACTGATCGATGAAATCTTTGTGCCGCTGTTCCAATATCCCTGAGAATATGCTGTGCGCGGCAAGCTGATTCCGAAATGTGCATACACATACTTTGTAAAACCGGAGCAATCAAAAGAATTTGGTCCGTTTCCGCCCAGCACATAAGGCACGCCAAGGAAATTTTGCGCATAAGCTGCTATTTGCTGACCGAGAGACGATCCCCCTGATGATGTTCCGCCGCCTGATGAAGACCCAGAGGAAGAACCGCCGCTTGACGACGATGCTGAAGCAGATTTAGCAGAAGAGGAAAATAATACCGCAAGAGTGTTGCTTCCGCACACGCCATCCGCACTGAGACCGTTATTTTTTTGGAAATTCTTGACCGCCGCAAGTGTAGCAGATCCATAATATCCCGTTGCGGAAGCTGAAAGATATCCCAGCTCACGAAGTCTTTTTTGGATGGTGACGACCGCGCTGCCTTCTGCTCCTTGCCGGTAAGTACCCGAGGGCGCCGTAAGCCCGGAAGAAGAATTGTTGCTGCTCAGACTTCCGCCCAATTTTGCGTATTGGCCGTCGATATACCCTTCTGTTCCGCCTGGAGTTTTAATCTTATACCAACTGCCTGAATCATCCAGCAATGTTACCACGGTTCCGTTTTTCACACTGGTTACCACATCATATCCGGTGCCGGGGCCGCTGCGTACATTCAAACTGCTGCTCACATCAATTGTACAGGTAGAATATCCGGTGCCTTTTTGAATATACTCCTTGCTGGCATATCCCTCGGTACCGTTTTTCAATTCCACGTAATACCAGTTTCCGCTTTGACCGCTGACGCTCAATGAGGTTCCTTTTGAAACAGTAGCCAGTACATCATACCCGGTACTGGGGCCGCTGCGTATTTTTAATGAGCTTGCTGTAACAGAACCTGTCCAAGCACTGAAAAGCTCGCTCAAGGTTGTTGCCGCACCAGCTTCGCCGCCTATATTTACATATTTTTTAAAAATATAACCTATTTTCCCTTCATAATTGATTTCAAACCAATCGCCCTGTCCGCCGATTACATAAATTTCCTGTCCGTTTTCTATCTGCGCGACAACACTTTCTTCCGTATTCGGACCGGAGCGAAGATTTACGGTTCCCTCAACATCGGTTATCGTTCCGGGGATCCCCATGGCATTTCCCGGCGTAAGATATTTTGTTATAATATATCCCTGAATACCATTTGCGGTTTCCACATGATACCAATCATCTTTCTCTGAGTAAATGTATACCAACGAATCACGGGTAAGAGAATCAATCACTTCACTCTCCGAGCTGGGCTGTTCCCTCACATTCAACTGCGTTTTTACATTCACGGTGGCTTCTATGCAACCTGCTGCTCGAATCGCCGCTACAGTGTCCTCATCAGCCGAACCGGTCTCTTCAAATCCGCAGTCCTTCTGAAACGCCTTTACCGCCGCTGAGGTTGCCTCACCATAGTATCCGGTGCAGTCACTGGAAAAATAACCGAATTTTTTTAGAATATACTGAATTTCAAACACCTCATACCCTTCGGATTCAAGTACATAAGGTGTAGCAAATGCGCTTAACTGAAAACACCCCAATACCAGAATAAAGGCCATGACAAAAACTGTTATTTTTTTCATTTTATATCCCACCGTTAAGAATAAGTTTATTGCATTTACAAAACTTTTCTTTCAGTCTTTTCTTCTATATTATTATATAAGAAAAAAAGCTTCGTTTTGTTACCGTTTATAGAAGTGTTTTGTAATACTTTTGTAATATATTATCATCGAATGGCGTTTTTGTCAATACCTAAAACATATATTTTTCATCTTTTATTTTATAAAAATTCCACTTGCATAAATAACATATCTATGGTATAATGCAATCTACTGATAAAACGGAGGTTTTAAGGTATGGCAATTGCAGAACTTATTTTTGAAATTCTTGTCCTTTTGCTGGGACTTATTCTGATCGTTTCCGTTATTCTTCAAAAAAGTAAAAGCGAAGGCATAACCGGTGTTACCGCTGCCAGTGAAAGTGATAATTACTTTGGCAAAAACAAAGGGCTTGCAGGAGAAGAAAAGCTTGCCAGAATAACAAAAGTTTCCACTATTCTTTTTGTTATCGCCAGTCTTGTTCTTACTATTTTATTCTCGGTAGAAGCTGTAAACACAGAAACTGAAACAACTACCGCGTTTATTACATCATTTCTATCGATGCTGTAACAAAGAAATGAATCCTGCCGCGTTTTTGTTATGCAAAAATGCGGTTTTTTTTATGTCTTTTAAGGTAAAATAATAATATGAATTTAAAAAAAGCAATAATGGAAATTGTAAAAACTTCATCAGCGCCCCTGACGCTCTTTCAGATTACAAAGAAGCTAAAGATTGAAAGAAATCAAACGGGAATGCTTCGAACGGTCACCGCGGAACTGGTAAAAAACGGAGATCTCTCCTATGACAGAGGAAAATATTCTCCTCAAAAAGCAGATATCCTTCAAGGCACGGTGTGCTCTACAATCACCGGCAGTGATTTTTTTGTCAGCGATTCCTGTAAAGAAGATTTAAAAATCATGCATAGTCCTTCCTTTTTTGCTATGCACAAGGATACGGTACTGGTACAAAAAAAAGGGCGTAGCTGTCAAATTGTAAAAATATTAAAACGAGCCAATACCCAAATAATTGGTACGCTTTTTCATGAGGGCTCACGATATTATGTCGTTCCCGATGAAAAAAAGCTGCACATAGAAATAACCATTCCCAAAGCCGATCGTTTAAAAGCACAAATCGGTGATAAAGTAGTGGTATCGATACTTTGTTATCCTACAAAAAAAGCAGCGGCCGTAGGAAGAATCATCGAAGTGCTCGGGTGCGCACAAGACGATGAAACTGCCATATTATCGATTTTGCGCACATATAATATTGCAGAAGATTTTAGCAAAGAGGTTCTGCAAAGTGCGGAAAGAATTCCTCAGCAAATTTCCGATTCGGATCTGTCGGGTCGGCTGGATTTACGAGGTCTCAACGTTATCACCATTGACGGAGATGACGCGAAGGACCTTGATGACGCCATATCCTTGGAGAAAACAGAAAACGGTCATTATCTTTTGGGCGTACACATAGCCGACGTTTCCCATTATGTGAAACCCGATTCCGTTATTGATAAGGCCGCGGCAGAACGCGCCACCAGCGTTTATATCCCCGGCACCGTTTTTCCTATGCTGCCGAAATCTTTGAGCAACGGCATCTGTTCTTTGAATCCGCAGGAAGATCGCTTAACACTATCCTGCTTTATGATTCTTTCGAAAAATGGCAAAGTATTGGAATACACAATCAGTCCCAGCGTTATCAACAGCAAATATCGGATGACCTATCACAATGTCACCGAACTGCTGGAACAAAAGACCTCTCCCCTGCGGAAAACCTATGCGGGTATTCTTTCTATGCTTCTTTTAATGCAGAAATTAGCCGCCGTTTTAAAGCGGGCGCGCCGTCAGCGCGGAAGTATTGACTTTAATTTTCCAGAGCCAAAATTTGAACTGGATAAGTCCGATTTTCCCGTTTCTTTAGAAAAATATCCTATCGATATTTCCAACGAGATGATCGAGGAATTTATGCTCAAAGCCAATGAAACCGTTGCCGATTATATGCTGAAAAACGGACTCCCCTGTCTATATCGGGTACACGCTGCTCCGGAAGAAAAAAAGCTTACGGTCTTTCAAGACCTGATTAAAATATTCGGCTATAGACTTTCTCAAGATCCGTCTCCCTCAGATTTCAGCAAATTACTGAAGCAAATTGAAGGATCTAAAGAAGAAACACTGATTCAAAAGATGATGCTGCGCACCATGAGCAAAGCAAAATATAAACCCGTATGTGAAGGTCACTTCGGGCTGGCGGCGGAAAAATATTTGCATTTTACCTCTCCCATCCGTCGATACCCCGACCTGCTTGTTCATCGTGTTTTGCATTGGAGCTTTTCCCGCAATCAAAAAGCCATAGAAAAATATTCCTCCCGGATGAATACCTTCGCCGAAATCTGTACCCAACAGGAAATCAACGCGGCCATGTGCGAACGCGATATCGATGATATCCGTAAAGCACAGTATATGAGCGGCCATATCGGTGAAGTATGGGAAGGAACGATTTCAGGCGTAACCTCCTATGGGTTATTTGCAGAACTTGAAAATACAGCAGAAGGATTTATTCCTGTTGCATCCATGAAAGAAGACCGCTTTGAATTTTATGAGAACTCCTTTTGTTTATCCGGTATATTTACGGACAAAAAGTACACCTTAGGAGATAAAATAAAAATAAGAGTACATTCCGTTTGTATCCCGGAAGGAACCATTCAATTTGAGTTGATAACGACTTGACTTTTTCTCTTGTTTGTTGTACTATTACGTTTGAGATTTTTTACGGAGATTACGATGAATAAAGGCATCAAAACTATAGCAGAAAATAAAAAAGCCCGTCACGATTATTTTATTGAAGATACCTTTGAAGCCGGCATCGAGCTCTTCGGCACAGAGGTCAAATCCATTCGTCAAGGCAAAATCAATCTAAAAGACAGCCACATACACATTAACCGCGGGGAGATGTTTGTGATCGGCATGCATATTTCTCCTTATGAAAAGGGAAATATTTTTAACAAAGATCCCCTGCGTACCAGAAAACTGCTGATGCACCGGAGTGAAATTGACCGTCTTTTAGGGAAGACAAAAATAGATGGCTACACACTGATTCCCACAAAAGCCTATTTAAAAAACGGACTGGTAAAAATAGAAGTAGCCCTTGCCCGAGGTAAAAAGCTCCATGATAAGCGGGAAGACGCCGCTATTAAAGACATAAACCGCGCAATAGACCGCGCCACAAAAAACAGAGGTGAATAAAATGAAATTTTTTACCGTTGATTTAAAAAAAGAATTTCCTATGCTTTCTTCCAAGCAAGCACCGTCACTTACATGCTATATTAACGATAATTCACCGCATTTTGCTCCCGGAAGAAAGAATCCCGCTATTCTTATCGCACCGGGCGGGGGCTACAGCACAGTATGCTTTCCGCGCGAAGGCGAACCCATTGCCTTTCACTATTTGACCGCGGGGTTCTCCGCCTTTGTTCTTGATTACAGTATCGCGCCGGAGCATTATCCGCAGCAATTATTGGAGGCCGCGGCGGCTATGCTATATATCAGAGCTCACGCGAATGAATGGAATATTAATCAAAATCAAATTGCTGTCAGCGGGTATTCCGCCGGCGGGCATTTAGCGGCAAGTCTCGGAGTATTTTGGAAAGATCCTTTTATCACAGATACGCTTAAAACTTCCGCGGATCGTTTGCGTCCGGATGCTATGGTCTTAGGGTATCCGGTTATCTCGGCAGATCCTTCTTTCAGCCATGCCGGTTCTATTCAAAACGTTTCAGGAACCACAGACTCCTCTTCCGCATTATATAAAAAGATGTCTTTGGAGAACCATGTGAACGAAGATACTCCGCCGGCTTACATATGGCACACCGCTGACGATACCGGCGTGCCGGTAAAAAACAGCATTTGCTTTGCTCTGGCTCTTTCAGCTAATAAAGTGCCTTATGAACTTCATATTTTCCCCCATGGTCCGCATGGTCTGGCTACTGCCGATTTTGCTTCCAATCCTGATATGAATTCTCCCTATGACTATTGTCACAGCTGGATGGATGAATCTTTGATATTTCTTAAAAAACTATGGTATACTAATTAACAATACGGGGGCGTAAAGGTTTCGACAAGGTTGTTCGGTGGTACGGTAAGCGAGCCGCGGTTCCGAATCCGTGTAAAAAAATCGGGCGTAAATATAAACGCTAACAATAGAACGAATTTAGTAGCTGCTTAATGCAGCTTCCGTCAGTCCCTGCTTACTGCGGGCGGGGTATCTGACGCCGTAATCGCAGTGAACGTCAGCTGCTTAAGCTTTGCCGCAGCGATGTATCCATGAAGCTACCTCTTAGGTAAGCCTGCCTTTGTGCAAACCTTTTAGAGGGAATCTTTCATCAAAGGCTACGCTCGTAGAAAACGGTATTTCCGCTTCTTTGGACAGGGGTTCGACTCCCCTCGCCTCCACCAATTTAATCGCAGGTCGAACCCCTGAGGTGACGA
>ULSF01019494.1_pt1 | contig 39933 bp, 40 predicted proteins | sample 1956121 | NCBI WGS metagenome assembly ULSF01 (sample SAMEA4835701, study PRJEB28245) | human gut metagenome | biome: gut microbiome; material: fecal sample | place: Denmark | collected 2008
TATCCAAAAAACCGCGCCACCAACCACGATATTCAGGAGAAACCGCTTCCCCCAAATAATCGATGCCGCCCCAATAAAACTGTCCCGCCGTGGGAAGCTCATTGATTTTTTCCCATCCGCACAAATCGGCATAACCTACAGCGGCTTCGCTCTGTATGAAAATAAAATCCGGATACTTTTGAAGATCCTTCTCAAAAAATTCCCAGGTGTAATTACAGCTGCATACATCCGTTGACCAGCATATTTCCGAAGGCTCGGAATCTTTCCAGCCTTCATCCGTCCACGTAATTCCCTTATATCTGCTCGGATACTGCGCGCAGGTCACCTTACGTGTAGGATCAAGCTGTTTTACATAATCAGCCATAGTTTTTATATACTCAGCGCCTTCTTCACCGCCGAATCGCTGTTGTTCTGTTTCGTTACCTACACTCCACAGAAAGACGCAGGGATGATTTCTGTCCCGTTTAATAAGCGCCTCAAGCTCTTTGCGCCAAGTTCCTTCAAAATCGTCTACATACTGATCTCTCAGTTTATCAAAGCACTCATCAAAAACAAGGATTCCCAATTCATCGCATACCTGAAGCACTTTCGGCGCATGAGGATTATGGGAAAGCCGTAAGGCGTTTACCCCCATTTCTTTCAAAACTTTAAGGCGATGCACAATCAGGCTGTCAAAAGCTGCGGTGCCGCATACGCCCAAATCATGATGAATATTCATACCTTTACATACCACGCGCCGGCCGTTTAATAAAAGGCCCTTCCCGGCGATCCATTCAATCCTACGGATACCAAACCGATAAGAAAATTCAGCGCCGTCAATTTCGATTACCGCCGTATAAAGCGCCGGAGAATCAATATCCCATAGGAGCGGCTTTTCCACCGTAAGTTCCGCTTCCAAGGTTCCCCTAAATTCTGTTTTTGATACGGTCTCACCCGTGGGTGCTGTAATCAGAATCGTTCCCGCCGCAGGTTTTGTCAAAATTCCGCTTATATATACCCTCGCCTGCTCCTGCGTGATTTCAGGCGTGATGATCCATACATCGCGAGGATCCTTTTCCGAACGAATATCCAAAAAAACATGACGGTATATTCCGCTGCCCGTATACCAACGGGAAGTTCCCGCACGCCCGTTATCTACCTTAACAAAAATTCGGTTTCGCGGCTTTAAAAAATCAGTAATATCCGCTTCAAAGCCCATATATCCGTTACTTTGGCGTGCGATCTCTCTGCCGTTAATATATACTGTACTGTTTCGATAAATCCCTTCAAACACCAAAAACGCACGATGATTTTCCGGCACTTCCAGCGAAAAATCCTTTGCATAGCAGCCCTTGCCCCTGGCAAGGAACCCGTTGCGTTCATCTCCCCGCCAATCTTCAGGCTTGGTTCCCTCAAAAGTATATTCACTTTGCCCCGCAAACGGAAGCGATATAGAAAAATCGTGCGGCAGCGTTACGTCATCCCAAGAAGAAATGTCAGTATTTTCATCAAACATTCCTAAGCGGAATTTCCAACCGGTATCAAAGTTTTTCATAAGCTTTTCCTTTCTGTTTTCTTAATTATCAATCTTTCTGCAATCAATAGAGCAATCCTGCTTATCTGAATTATGATAAACAATCATCATACTTTGCTTTTTCCTGATTTCTCCGGTAAAGCACAAAACGGGTACCGATCACCTGAATGCTTTCGCTGTCGGTCTGCCGCGCCAGCTCTTCAGCGGCTTCACGCGGAGAAACCGGCGCTGTCTCCAGTACACGAAGCTTGATAAGCTCGCGGGCAGTAAGCGCATCCTCCACCTGTACAATAAGTTTTTCGTTAATTCCGTCTTTTCCTATCTGCAGTATTGTTTCCGTTTGATTGGCACACGCGCGCAAACGGGCGCGCTGTTTACTTGTAAGCATAATATTCTTCCTTTCTTCTGTCCGTTTATTGTACACTTTTTTATAAAGAAGGTCAATCACAAACACAACTTAAAGAAGTTTTCTTACAAAAAAATATTCTCTATAAAACACACTTTTTCCATACCGTATTATTATAATAGAAGAATCAGCACTTTTTTTGCAATAATAATAAATTTAGCTGGACAAATAAAAAAATTTTGATATAATACTCTATGATGCTACCGTGGCTCAGTCGGTAGAGCGGTTCACTCGTAATGAACAGGTCGCCGGTTCGATTCCGGCCGGTAGCTCCATTTTTATATCATACCCGCACGGCTCTTTGCTTTCGGCAAATGCCGCCGGAGCGTCCATGAAACGCTGTTTTGCGCGGGTCATATTCTTTATGCCGGAATGATGGAATTGGCAGACGTGCTGGACTCAAAATCTACTTCGCCGTTTCATACCACTATGGCTGAAACCCTTGATTTATCAAGGCTTTTGACAACTCAATATGTAAATGGTTTTTAATGTCCCTCCACGATGTCCCTCCGATTTCTCGGAAAGGGCATCGGGAGTAAGACTTAAAAATATAAATGCCGGTGTGATGGAATTGGCAGACGTGACGGACTCAAAATCCGTTGGGCTAATCACCCGTGTGGGTTCGAGTCCCACCACCGGCACCATAAGAGGGCACTAAAAAAGATGCCCAAGCGAAAAGCCTTGATTTATCAAGGCTTTTCGGCATTTTCAGGGCAAGTTTTTCAGCATAGATTCTATAGATGCCAAACGGCAAAAATCCTATACTGACAGGACTTGAACCCACAAATAGCAAAAATCACACCGAAAGGCGTATGGAAAGTTAAAATCCATACGCCTTTTTCTTTTGCCCAAAAGCACTATTCTCCTCTCTGTTTCCATACTGCAATTAAATATTAACACATCATTTAGAGCCTTCGGTTTTTGATTATCACAGCAAAAACTGAAGGCTTTTTTTATTGAAAGGAAAAAGTCATGTATTTTACGGAAACACCTTCCCTACGGGAAATTGAAAAGGCTATGAAAATGGTTCCGAATTTTACTCCAAGAGGACACGGCGTAGTAATTCTCTGCAAACATGAATTTGCCGAAAAGAGTTGCATTGGCGATTCTCAAAAAGAAATACTTGCAAGAACTGTGTCGCGGATAAATAATCCGCTGTTTCAAAAGCGGTTCCAAAAATATATAAACGAAAGTGAGACGATCCCTGTGAATTTCAGAAATTCAAAACACAGCACCACCTTTACAGACGCAATCAAAAAAAAGAACAAAAGAGATTACGCTCTCATGTCCGCCCTCTATCTTCTGACAGCAGAGTTTGCATTATGGCAAACCGTCAAACGATATATCGTAGATAATTCAATTGATTTCAAAAGTCTGCAGCCTGCTGGAATAAGTGAAAACGGCTACACTTTGTTTTGCGCCGCCAAAGATTTATACCTTGGCACTAATTATCTCACAATCAGCGACCTCGCAGACACACAGCTGATACCTCCGAGAATGTTTGCCCTTATTTGTAACGCTATGGCAATCAGAAGATTTGGACTTAGTGCAATTCATTTTGATAAAAGGAGTGATAAAGAGTGATTACTGCAACGGTGAAATACAATGACAACTATACAGATATTGAATTCCCCTGTAGTGAGGCGTACCTGTCAGCTAAACTTATGGAGATTCATGTTGATGACTTAAGCAGCACAACACGCTATATTTCAGCCATTACAGAGCCAAAGGAACTGTCTTTTTTGAAAGATAAGATGATTAATCTGGATGAGCTGAATTACCTTGCGAAGCGCATGGATAGTTTTTTCGGAGATGAAGAAACTCAATTCTTTGAGGCGATAAAACTGGAACATTTTACGGAGATGAAAGATTTAATCAATCTGACTTTTAATCTCGACAAATATACCCTGATAAAAGATGTCAGCGATATGGGAAAAGTGGGCAGAGAATATTTGCTTAATACAGAAGGATGTATTCCTGCTCATGATGAAGATAATCCAAAATATGCCCAGATCGGGCGCGAACTGCTGCGTTCCGGACACGGTATATTTACAGAACACGGTTTGCTATTTCCTGACCAAAACAGACCGTTTGAAGAACTGTATAATGGTAAAACCTTTCCTGCGTATATATATGATCAATGCCTGTTTGTCGGAGAAATTGAATATGAAGGTCAAACCGAATTCATTTACCTTCCTGATGATGAGAGAGCTATTCAGAAAGCGTTCAGGCGGCTCGGCGCTGAAACACCGGAGAACTGCTCCGTTATTCTTACGGATTTCTGTTCTGAACACAATAAGATGTTTGATCTTTTTAAAAACATTCTCAATAATGAAGGGATTTACACAGTAAACAGTCTTGCACAGACGGTCAATAACTTTGTAAATCCGCAGGATCTTAAGAAGCTGTCCGCCGTTTTGGAATATGCAGATGTGAGTGATTCTGAGTCTGTTGCGGCATTGGCAGAAAATCTGGACACCTTTGGATATGCACAAGGAATCAATGATTATGCCGACCTCGGCAGATGGTGGATAGATAATCATGACGAATTACAACTGAGCATTGAGCTGGAGGATTACTTCGATTACGATCAATTCGGTTCCGATATTCATGAAGAATATTCAGGAACATTTCTTGCGGATGAAAACAGCGGTTATGTATATATAAAATACGGTCGAAGCCTTCAAGATATCCTTGATCGAGATGAAGACGAAGGCTTGAGCATGGGAGGAATGTAACATGGCAATTTTAAACGCAATCATAGAAAACAAGGGTAACACACTGATCATTGATTTTCCGCACAGTATCTATGATGTATATGAAAAGCTGCTGTCTATCGGAATCCGAAAGTCTCCAAACGATATTATGCTGACAGACAATGAGGATAATGATATTCAGATAAAGCTATATTCTGACAGTGATTTTGGGAATCATGTTATTCGGCTTCTCAGAGAGGATAACAGTCTTGCAGACGCCAACACAACTGCATATTTGCTTATGACAGCAGATGATGAACTCAAAGATGAACTGGAACAAAACATTCTTTATGACCAATATGATTCCATTCAGGAATTAACAGCAGATATCAAGAAAATGAAGGATATGCTGGGACAGTTCAAAATATCGTTCTTCTGCCCGCTTGACGGAAACATTGAAGACAGTGAATACAGTGAAATGCAATCAGCGGGAAACCGGTATCTGAAAAGTTATGAATGGGAAATCCGTGAGCTGCTGGAAATGGAACAGTCGTCGCCGGAAGATGAAATGGCACAGTTTTTTGACGATGATGAAAGCGTAAAGGCCAAGCTCGTCAGTGCGGTATGGACTGTCGACGAATACAAAGGGAAATTATACGGAAGAATCAACTGCCGGTTCAAAGAACAATTGGCCGAAGAAGAAACAGAGATTTTTAAAAACTGGCTGGTTGGACAGTGTGCAGACGGATTTGGAGAACACTTTGAACAACAACCGATTCAAACAGAAGACGGCAAACTTTTCGTTTCTTTTTGGAACTCTTCAGACAGCTACTTCCTATGTACTGAGGATGAATTAGAAAGCTGTATTGAAAATTCACAGGGATTACAGATGGGAGGAATGTAATATATGAATGTAACAGATAAATATCCGCTTTTAATTGGTCATTTCCCTGCCGGAAGGACAGAACTTCACAGCCTGCAGGAAGTTGCAGATTTTATCTGCACACATGGTCTGTATGATGACCTGTTGATTACGACAGCGGACGGTGAACCATTTATCTCTACCTTCGGTATCTATATTGATCGGATAGCCGATATGGGATACAGAAAACAGCTTCTGAAGGTACTGATTCCGATGCAGATGGAACTTGACGGCACGGCGGAAATATATGAATCGGAAGAACCTACAAATGAAATGGAGATGTAAGATATGAACGAATGGGAACGCCTGCACAGGCAGGCAGAACGATATAAAGAAATGTATCCCCCCGGCACCCGGCTGGAGCTAATCAGTATGGATGATCCATATGCTCCTGTACCGCCCGGAACAAGAGGAACAGTGCAGTATGTGGGCGACGCATCTCAGATCGGAATGAAATGGGATGACGGGAGAACGCTGTCCCTGATCCCCGGAGAGGACAGTTTCCGCAAACTGACGCCGGAAGAATTGGCAGAAGAACAAAATAAAAATATGAATAATGAGGACACTGCTCCTGTCATGGAAATGTGAGGTGAATAAAAATATAAAGAATGGTCGGATGCCCTATGGCAATCCGATTTTTCGATATGTTTGCAGGGATTGGCGGGTTCCGCAGCGGACTTGCTGCTGTCGGTGGTTTTCAATGTATTGGCCACTGTGAAATCGACAAGTATGCAAATCAAGCATATAACGCTATTTATGAACCGAAAGGAGAATTGTATTTTGAAGATGCAAGAACCATTGATCCAAACGATCTGCCCAACCTCGACCTTATCTGTGCGGGCTTTCCATGCCAAAGTTTCTCAGTTGCTGGAAAGCGGCTCGGATTTGCAGACGATACAAGAGGCACTCTCTTCTTTGAAATTGCCCGAATTGCTGAAGCCAAACGGCCTCCATTTCTTCTTATGGAAAATGTCCCCGGTCTGCTGTCGCATGACGCAGGCAGGACATTTAAAACCATCCTCTCCACGCTTATTGAACTGGGGTATGGTGTTGAATGGTGTGTGCATAACAGCGCAAATTTCGGAGTTCCCCAGCAAAGACGGCGACTGTATATTGTCGCAAGTCTTGGAGGACGAGGTACCGGAGAAATATTTCCTCTCCCCGGCGGCAATGCGGAAGATCTTAAGCAGCTCATCCCCGGACCGCAGGGACAGCGCGTCTATGATCCATCCGGAGTAGCCTGTACACAATGCGCGGGTTCGGGCGGCTGGGGCGGTAAAACAGGGTTATATTTCATCGATATGAACAGCAATCCTGTTATTACCCGGCACGCAAGATGCATTACAGCGAGACAGGATTCAGGAGTCAGCAACCACCGAGGGGAACATTCGGCAGTTCTGGTTACTGACGAACCGAGAGCTATTATCAGCCCCGACAGAGAAAAAGTGCGCCAGCAAGGCAGAAGAATCAAAGAACCAAACGAGCCGATGTATACAATAACGGCACAAGACCGGCATGGGATTATCCATCACGGAAGAATACGAAAGCTCATGCCGATTGAATGTTGGCGGCTGCAGGGTTTTACCGATGAACAATTTTATAAAGCAGCGGCAACCGGTCTTTCTGATGGACGGCTGTATAAAATGGCGGGTAACGCGGTGAGCGTTCCCGTCATTTCTGCTATCGGAACAAAATTAAAAGAAATCAATGAAAGATATGATATCGTGCAATGAGGTGTGACATATGGAAAAACAAATGCGAATTGAACTTGCAAATGAATATCCCGGAGGGGACGGATATTATTACGCATCCCTTGAACTGCCCGCGGAGGAATATGAAATCCGTGACGCTCTGCAAAAAATAAGAGCCGTCGGCAGAGAAAATGTATCTCCTGAAATCTCCGTTTTGGAATGCGGCCTTTTGCCAGAACTTTTGGATGTCCGGCTTGATTCCCCGACACTGGATGAAATGAACTTTTTTGCAAAACGCCTTGCTTTTTTGGGGTTTGAAGAAATATTGGCATTTCAGGCTATAGCCGGTCGGGATATCACGCAAAACAATGCAGATGAGCTTGTCAGCATAAAGGATTTAATCAATACAACTTACGGTCTTGAAACAGTCATGATTGCTGCCGATGTGAGTGACGATGAACTACTCGGTCAATTCGTCATCGAAAGCGAATTGCATGACGATGTAAACAGCGTTCCTGATAACGCAGTCTATCTGCTGGACAGAAAGAAAATCGGCAGGCTGCAAAGAGAAATTGACGGCGGTATCTTTATAAACGATTTTTATATCGTAGCCGGAGAATATGAACGGCCTGAAATATATGACGGAAAAACTCTCCCCAATGAAGAACCTTCCGAGTGGTATGCTTTCCGCCTTAAAATTGCAGAAGCGCCAATGAACAGCGCAGATGAAACAGCAGGCAGTGCCGAATGGATCAGCCTGCCAATCGTCAAATTAGAAGCAGACCGCATAGCCAACCTTCATAATGAAGGTTGTATAGAAGATTGCGTATACTTCGATTTTGAATCTTCTATCCCGCAGATCACTTCCGAAATATTCGGTGATATGCAGGACTTTGATAAACTGAACGCATTGGCGCAGCATATGGTGTATATGTCGCCGGAGGATCAGATCAAATTCAAAGCAGTTCTTACAGCAGAACAGCCGCAAAATATCAATGATGTGCTGGACATTTCCGAACGGCTTCGTGATTATGAGCTGTCCTATTATGCAGATGATGAAGGGGCGTTTTTCAAAGAGTATCTAAAGCATTTTATGGATACCCGTTTGGACAGTGAATGGCTGGATACGCTTTTCACAAGAAATGAAGGCGAAAGGCTGCTTAAACGCCTCGGAGCATCCAGCACACCATACGGAGTAATATCCGCAAGAGGCCATTCGCTGTATGTGCCGGTATCTTGTCATGAGCCGGAAGTTAAGGAGCTGAAAACGCAGGCGTTAACTGATGAGAAGCTGGATGTCATAGAGGTTCTTGGGCGAAAAGCATTGTTTTCCAACGGCAGAATACTGCCCGAAGAAATTCCTGAAGGTCTATATGCTTATGATTTGAGATACAGCGATGAAAAGGGGCAGTTTATTTCCATTGAGCCGAAAGTTGGTGTAAATCACGGCGGTACGGTACTGATGAGGGAACTGCTGGATTTCCGAGAAAAAGGATATCTTTCCTTTACCGATGAAACCTCCCCAAATTTCCTCGGCTATGATCTGACGCCGAGAGAGTTCATGGAAACTGATCCTTTACAGGAAGAAGAAAATGAGCAGCAGTTTGGAGGAATGCAGTTATGATCAGGGAAATTACTACAGATGATCTCAGAAGAATGGAAAACAAAGAAGGGCTTATTCTGCAAGACTGCGGCGGAGATTTGCAGGAATGGCAGGACGGCATCAACGATCTGCTGACAAAGGAAAACATTCTGCTTGACGGAAGCAAGTTTGAAAATTGTTTTTCGTTTGAACACAAGGGTATAACCTGCCTGCTCTTTCCATTCGAAGAAAATGTAAAGCTCGACACAGGAAAACTCGCCGTATGGAGACTCAGATCTCACAGTACTTTCGGCGGGACATGGCTGTCAGATTATGTTCCGATCCATCTCGGCGGTTTTACCGCCGAACATCAGGAACAGCAGAAACCGGATTGTCCGCTTATCGGTCAGGACGGAAATATATTTAATCTGATGGGTATTGCATCAAGAACTTTGCGGCGAAAAGGAATGACAGATCAGGCAACAGAGATGTGTGACCGAATTGCGCAGACTGCTGGCAGTTATTACGAGGCGCTTAACATCATCGGAGAGTATGTGAATATAACCTCCGCTGAAGATGCTGACATCGATGAAGATCAAGGGATGGTGATGTAATATGAACCGACTGAATTAAAATAACGGCATAATCTAAAAACAACGAACCGATATCAATCGCTCTGGAAAACGATTGATATCGGTTTTTTTATTGACAGGGCGATTGGTATCCTTCCGAAAGAAGGTGATGACCATCAAAACCCCTGTCAGCTGGATGGGCAACAAAACCTCCATCCTGCACATTATTTACGCTTTGTTTCCGAAAAGCTATACCCGGTATATTGAACCGTTCGGCGGTTCAGGCGCTGTGCTTCTGGGGAAATCCGTCCCCGACAAGTTCGAAGTGTATAACGACTATAACGCAAATCTTGTGAATCTATTCCGCTGCATGAGAGACAGACCGATGGAATTTATCCGTGAATTAGGGTTTCTCAATCTCAATTCCAGAGATGACTTCACAGTCATAAAGCGTTTTTTTCAGAAAGAAGAATTTGGTGAGAAATACCTCGAACAGCAGCTTGAACTGACAAATATCATGCTTCCCGAATTACAGGCAAAAGAGCTGTGTGAACTGTACCGTCAATCCAAAGGAGATTACGACCTGAAACGGGCTGTCATGTTTCTGAAACTCGTGCGTTACAGCTATTCCAGCGGCGGAAAATCCTTTGCCTGTCAGCCTTTCAATGTGGCAGCATTGTTTATTCTTATTGAACAGCTCGGCAAACGCCTTGCCAACGCCGTCATAGAGAATCAGGACTTCGAAGTTCTGATTAAACATTATGACCGGCCGGACTCTTTTTTCTATTGTGATCCGCCCTACTATACCAGCGAGTATGTGTACGAATGCGGTTTCACATGGGAAGATCATATGCGGCTGTTTCGGGTGCTGTCTGAATGCAAAGGTCAATGGCTGGTGTCATACAATGACTGCCCGGAAATACGGGAGCTGTACCGGGACTACAATCAGTTCTCATTTACACGGATTCATTCTATGGTACAGAAATATGAAGCCGGCAAGGAATTCCCAGAATTGCTGATCGGAAATTACGACCTCTACGAACGGGAAAAAGAAAAACCGGTACAGATGACGCTCTTCGATATCGAAGGAGAGCTGAAGCCCGGCGAAATCGAAAAAATCTTAAAGGAGTGTATCATATCATGCAAGATAAAAAGGTAAATGAATTTGTTCTTCTGCCTGTGCCGCTTGAAGACTGCACGGCGGCAGGAATCTGTGAAGGCTGTATTCTGCAGAGTTATACGGAAAACGGGAGACTCATTATCAGCAGAGTATCTAAAGAGGACTTTATTTGTGACAATGACTGCGAAAGCTGTCCTATAGCCGATGTAGACTGTGACGGAGACTGTAAAAATTGTCCCTGTGTTAATAATTGCGAAGATGCGGAGGTGGATGAAAATGAATAAAATGTATCGTGTTCTCGGCAAAAGAGGACGGATTACAATTCCGTTTGAAATTCGGAAACGGGTTGGTTTTGCGTACAATGATGTACTGTCGTTTACTGAAGCTGCAGACGGCAGAACGGTTGTGGTAAAACGAGAGAAAATCTGTAGCAACTGTAAAGGAGCAGAAAATGAAACCATAACCGATGAGGTCACGCTCCTTGATTTTCTAAACGGTCTCTCCGAAGCCGAACAGCGTGCCGCACTGATCCATTTGTCAGTAAAATGGGCTGAAAAGCAAGGAGGCGCAATGAATGCAGAATTATAAACCGTTGTACCTTTGGTCGTTGGAAGAAGCGATCAGAAACAATGAAAAAGATCTGTGGCGCGAAAGCTACAAAGAAAACTGCGATTGTGCAAGAACGATTGAAAAAGCGATTACCGATGCATATAACTACGAGAAATCATGCCTTACCGCCTGTGCAAAACCGGTTATTGAGCAATACGGATTTGACCGGGTGAACTGGGTGCTTGCCAATACCGTGCAGCAAAAAAATGAGGATGGCAGGTTCTCACAGGAAAATAAGGCATGGGCAAGACAGATATATATTCCGCATGATGAGGTGCGCTGGCATTTCTGTGTTGAATCCCATCCTGGACTGACAGACATCTTTATAAACGAAAGCCGTAAATTGTGGGAAAGTCTCGGACTATTTAACGCAGAACAGTGCGAATCCGAAAAGGACGGTCAGCTTGAATATGAAGGCAAAGTTCTTGTGCTGAAAGGAACTTCACTCAGAGATCAGTATAAGAAACCTGAGTATCAGCTCTTCTTAGCTGAAAGCGGGTTCGGATGCCATCCGAATGCGAGAGGGCGCAAGGTTTTCGGGAAGTTTCTGATTGACGGTGAAGAAACGCATTTTCAGCGCAGTGATTTTATCGGGATTCTGAAAGACGAGTATCTCCCCGATTGGGCAAAGGATAATCTTGCCGAAATACAGTCTTCCGGTGAGAACGACGAATTAACGATGGGAGGATTGTAAATGAAGTTTAAAATCTATCAGATTGATATGGACAGAGACAAAAACCGTGTCAAATTTGATAACCTTGAAAATACAAAAAAGCATCAGGGTTTTGAACAAATTGACGCCGGTATTTATAACCGTGTGTTTATGGGTGATACGGATAGCGAAACATTAGAGGATATTTACCGTCTTTTCAATACAGAAAAGCATCGGCTGCACCGCGGACATTCCCTGTCTGTCAGCGATATCGTTTCAACAGATGACGGTTCTTTTTTCTGTGACAGTGTGGGATTTCAGAAGGTTGACTTTGACGAATCTGCTGCTCATACACCGGACAATCTGATTCGAATTCTTGTTATTGAGCCGCACCGCACGCCTTATGAATCGGAAATTCCGAATACACCGAACGGGCAGCAGCGAGCAGTAGAGGGACTCATTCAATATCTTGAAAACGGAGACGGTACGGTTATCGTTATCAACGAGGAAAGCAAACTGAACGGAATGGAAGGAAACCGGCGAATAGAAGGCGATGTGCTTGTCGGCCCGATATTTATTGCCGGAATAACTGAGGACGGCATTTGCTCCCTTACTGATGAACAAATGCAAAAATACGCGCAAAAGTTTGCAGAACCCGAAGAAATACCGCCCGAAGAAATCGAACAGCATACCGGCTTCTTTTTTCAGAGCTGGTATTAAAAAAGGAGGAAAAAATTATGGCAACCAAAAAAACACCTGCGCCGAAAATGGCTCAGAGTCCAAAAACACCGTCTATCCATGCCCGCATTGACCGCATAAACAATTATGAGGGCAGCAATATCCGCGCTTTTGCCAGTGTGAACATCGGCGGTGCCTTCGCAATTCACGGAATTAAAATCGTGGACTCCCCCCAAAAGGGACTTTTTGTTTCCATGCCTTCAAACAGTTATAAAGACAAAAACGGGAACACAAAATACAATGATGTGTTTCATGCCATAACTGCTGAAGCGAGAACCGAGCTGAATGACAAAGTGTTGGAGGCTTATGAACAGGCGCTCGAAGAACAACAGGATGAATCCGAAAATGAAGAAGACAGTATGACGCAAACCATGTGACTTCTTTCTAAAATCTTTAAAAAAAGCTGGACTTTTGCGATGAAATCAGTATCCTTGTGTTTAGAGGATGGTGATTGCTTATGAAGAAAAAACTAATCGGTTTTATATTGTGCGGCCTCATTTTGGCGACAGCGGCAGGATGTTCTGACACTCCGACACAAGTCGGTCAGATCAATAACAGCAGCATGGAATCGGCAGATGTGACATCGGACAGAGAAGACAAAGATAATAGCGATGACTTCACTGCCGAGAAGGATCAGCTGTCTCAAACAGCAGATTCAGCAAGTTCAGAGAGCCAATCGGAAATATCGGCAGAAAAGAAAGAAGAATCTGCTGTACCGCCCGTCACCAATACTGACAAAACGGAAAAGGGCAGCAGCTCAAATAGCTCTGCTGAGTCAAATCCCACAATATCTGAACAGACCAATTCAGAAACAAGCAATCCGCCGGAAACTTCGGTCACAGACAAGCCTGATAATTCATCAGGAGAATCACAGAGTCCGCCTAAAGAGCCGGAGCCGGAAGAATCACAGGAACCGCAGACGCCGTCCTATACACAGGCAGATTATGACCGAATTATAAGCGAAACAATCACCTACGCAGAAAGCTATAAAGCAAAAGGATTCACCTTTGAGTGGAAGGAGTCTATGCAGTTCGGATGGGATGTTGGATATATGGGAACGCCAAGAATTGAACGGGACGGAACAGACGGAGTGATTAAAACACTGAAACACCATATTGACCTGATCGTTCAAACATCAAGCGATCCCGCCAACGGGATCACAACGGACTGGATGACCTACAAAGTAGTGCAAATCACCATCGATGGAGACATCGCGTTCGCCGTCATATACGGCGGATAAAACAAAATATAAAACACAGTTAAAGCATCGTCTGATACAGACGGTGCTTTTTTGCTGTACTTGAAATGGAGGAAAAATAATGATCACCAAATCTAAAAGAATCCTGTCCTCTGTGCTTGCAATGATTTTGCTCATCACAGGGCTGCTGCCGATGAGCGTTTCAGCAGCGGATGTAACAATGGATCTGTCAAAAGCAGAGGTCAGTTGGGATTACACTTTGACCGATGAAGAAGGAAATGCGTTTGCGGCGGCCTACGGTTTAAAAGCAGAAGACAATCCCTTTGGCGGAGCTATTTCTCCCATGCTCCGCAGAATGCACGACTATACCGCAAAGCGGCCCGGACTCACATCAGACAAGTCTCAGTGGGTATACGGCGAAGACTATGTGTATTGCTTCTGCATTGAACATGGTGTGCCTCTGCCGGACTCAGGCAGCTACAGCGGTTCAAGCAATCTGACACATGGCAATAAATATGAAATGCTGTCAGAAAATCAGAAAACACTTTTGTCGCTTGCGCTTGCCTATGGATATCCAAACCGCACTGATTTGGAAACAAGTAAAGACGCCAACGCCTGCTACAGTGCAACACAGCTCATTGTGTGGCAGATTACACTCGGATTCAGGACATCAGCTACGGAACTAAATGATAAAACCTATCCTATGAGCGGATACACCGGCACAATGACTGAACAGTATTGTCGCAACAAATACTTTAAGTATTATTATGATTTGATCCTTTCTGATATGGCATCCCATTATAAGCGTCCGAGTTTTACAAGCAATGTTCCCGCATCAGCGAAAACCTATGAGATGGAGTATGCCAACGGAAGCTACAGCGTTTCACTGACAGATACCAATAATGTACTGAGCAAATACAAAGTATCCGTTACAGGCGGCGTGTCTGTAAAGATCAGCGGCAATGTGCTTACCATCACATCTTCTTCCCCAATAAACGATGCGGTAACAATCAAACTCAACCGTAAAATGCCGTCTACCAATCAGACAACCGGATTTCTCATTTGGTCTGTCCCCGGCAAAGAGGAAAACAATCAGGATATGGTATCCGGTGTACCGGCAGATAATGATCCGGTACCGTCCTATCTTAAAGTGCAGACAGCTGCCGGAAATGTCAAAATTACAAAGGCATCTGAAGACGGAAAAGTTGAGGGCATCCGCTTCCACATTTCAGGAAACGGAGTGGACAAGGATGTTGTGTCAGGTAAAAACGGTGAAATTCTTGTAGAGAATCTCCGCCCCGGAATTTACACGGTAACCGAACAAGTCTACGACCAATATGAACCACAGGAAACCCGCCGTGTAACTGTAGTCAGCGGACAAACTGTAGTCGTGACATTCAGCAATACCCTGAAACGAGGCGATCTGACCGTAACAAAAACATCCGAGGACGGACTGACCGAAGGGGTGAAATTCCGCTTGTCCGGCACATCTTTGTCGGGACTTCCGGTAGACGAATACGCGGTGACAGACAGTTCAGGTACAGCGCATTTTGAGGATGTGCTGATTGGCTCCGGCTATGTGCTGTCTGAGGTGGATACAGGAATTCAATATGTCGTTCCCGATGATCAGACAGCGGCTGTGGAATGGAACAAAGTAACTGAAAAATCCTTCCGCAATATTTTGAAGAAATGGAACGCAACAATTACTAAGTCTGACGGTGAAACCGGCACGGCACAGGGTGATGCCAGCCTTGCGGGTGCTGTTTACGGTGTCTATAAGGGCGATCAGCTCATCGACACCTACACGACCGACAGTTCCGGCCAGTTTGTTACTAAGTATTACACCTGCGGATCTGACTGGTCAATCCGTGAATTAGAACCAAGTGAAGGATACCTGCTGAACTCCGAAATCTATCATGTAGGTGCAGAACCTGAACTGTATGAAATCGAATATAACAGCACCGCACTGGATGTTTCGGAAACAATCAGAAAAGGAAAAATTGCAGTCATCAAACATCACGATGACGGATCGACACAGATTGAAACACCCGAAGAAGGTGCAACATTCGAAGTTTATCTGAAAAGCGCAGGCGGTTATGAAAATGCAAAGGAATCTGAAAGAGATCTCCTTGTGTGCGATGAAAACGGCTTTGCCGAGACGAAGGAACTGCCATATGGCGTATATGTGGTAAAACAGACCAAAGGTGCAGAAGGCACAGAGCTGATGCCCGCATTCGATGTGTTCGTGAATGAGGACGGCGAGGTTTATCGTTATCTCATAAACAATGCCACTTTTGAAGCACTCATCGAGATCGTCAAGAAAGACGCTGAAACCGGTAAAGTCATCCCCGCTGCAGGAATCGGTTTCAAAGTGAGAAATGCTGATACCGGAGAATGGATCACCCAGCACATCAACTACCCCACACCGATGGATATCGATACTTTCTACACCGATACTACCGGAAAACTCATGCTGCCTCAAACCTTGCAGTACGGAAATTATGAACTGGTCGAACAATGCACCGCATACGGTTATGTGCTGAGTAAAGAACCGGTGCCTTTTAAAGTGGACGGAACGCAGACTGTTGTAACCGTAGAAAAGTACAATGTCGCTCAGAAAGGTACGATCACAGTATCGAAATCCGGCGAAATCTTCTCCTCTGTGGCAGAATCGGATGGGATCTATCAGCCGATATATGCAGTGAGCGGACTTGCCGGAGCTGTTTATGAAATCTATGCGGATCAAGACATTGTAACGCTCGACGGTACAGTCAGAGCCAAAAAGGGTGATCTCGTCAGCACGATTGAAACAGACTCGTCAGGTACAGCCGAAAGCGGACTGTTATACCTTGGAAAGTACCAAATCGTCGAAAAAACATCTCCCTACGGAATGACTTTAAATCCTGAGCCGCAGTTTGCGGAACTGTCTTATGGCGGACAGGAGGTTGAAGTAGCCGCCTCCTCTGCTGCGTTCTATAATGAGCGCCAGCGTGTTCAGATCGAGCTGTCAAAGGTACTGGAACAGGATGAAACATTCGGCATTGGTATGAACGGTGAGATTTTATCGGTGCAGTTTGCGCTGTATGCGGCCGAAGATTTGACAGCAGCAGACGGCAGCGTGATCCCGAAAGACGGACTGATTGAAATCGTGTCCTGCGATGAAAACGGTAAAGCTGTCTTTACAACTGACATTCCCGTCGGATCATCGCTCTATGTAAAAGAATACAGCACCGATGAGCATTACCTCATCAGTGACAAAAGCTATCCCGTCCTGTTTGAATACGCGGGACAGGATATTGAAACGGTGTATATCAGTATAAACAACGGCGAAGCGATCAGCAACGACCTCATCAGAGGCTCGGTCATGGGAAAAAAGGTTGACGAGGACGGCTTTGCTGTCGGCGGTGCAGTTTTCGGTCTGTTCAAAGCAGGCGAAACTGAGTTCACGGATGAAACCGCACTGATGACAGCAGAATCCAATGAAATTGGGGTGTTCCTCTTTGAAGATGTCCCCTACGGAAATTGGCTGATTCGTGAGCTAAAACCCGCGCCGGCATTTGTACTGAATGAAAATGTGTATCCTGTCACCGTCAGCGAAAACGAAGAAACCGTAGAAATTACGGTTGAAAACCGCTTTATCACAGGTGCGGTACAGACCACAAAGGTAGATGCGGAATATCCCGACAACAAATTGACCGGCGCTGTCTTTGAAGTCTATGTAGACGCAGACGGAAATCAGGAATTTGATCCCGATATTGACAGGCCGGTCGGTGAGATGAATGAAATCGAAGACGGCGTATACCGAATGGACGGACTTCGGTATAACGGGTATTTCCTGTATGAAAAAACGAGTCCCGAAGGATTCCTCAAAGATGAGAATTATCACTATTTTGAGATCAGGAATGACGGCGAAACTGTAATTGTCGAAAATGAAGCAGGCGTTGGTTTTGTCAATCAGCCGATTACCGGCGAACTCGAAATCACCAAGAAGGATATCTCAGACGGCAAACTCCTCTCCGGCGTTGGCTTCCGCATCAAAAACGATAAAGGCGAAATCGTTGCCGAGGGCTATACGGACGAAAACGGTATCGCTGAATTCACATTGAGGTATGGGAAATACACCTATCAGGAATTCGATCCTTTGGACGGATACCAGCCGGACGAAACGGAATATCCGTTTGAGATCAAGGAAGACGGTGAGATTATCAAAGCTGAAATGACCAACGAGAAAATTCCGACACCGGATATTCCGCAGACCGGCGATGATACCAACCTTGGCTTCTTTATCGGTCTCGGAGCAATTGCGCTTGGCGGTCTTGTTGCTTCGGTCATCATGTATATCAAACGCAAAAAGGATGATGACAACGAATGATGAAAAAGGTGTATATCTGTTCACCGCTCGGCGGGAATGTAAAGGAAAATCTCGAACAGGTTAAGAGATATACAAAGTACGCCCTGATGTGCGGCACGGCTCCGGTCGTGCCGCATTTCTATGCGGAATGTCTCAATGACGGTAATCCAAAAGAAAGAGAAATCGGACTGGCGGCAGGGCTTTCCCTGCTGTGGTTTTGCGATGAGATGTGGGTGTTCGGTGATGTCATTACCGAAGGAATGAAAAGTGAAATCAATTTCTGTAAAAATCTGAATATCAGAACCCGATATGTGCGGGATACGGAAATAAAGAAAATGATTGGAGGAAAACGCTTATGAAAAAGAAAACAGTACGGCTTCTGCTCTGTGTCACACTTGTGGCAGTTATGGCAGCGATATCCTCTGTGACGGTATTTGCTGCCGGTGATGTGGCGGGAGCGATTGAAAACACCTGGACGCAGGCACAGACGCAGATAAAGACAGTGGTCAACAATGTTGTGTTTCCGGTCATTGATATGATCCTTGCGATCCTGTTCTTTGTTAAGCTCGGTACAGCGTACTTCGATTACAGAAAGCACGGTCAATTCGAATTTACGGCGCCGGCAATCCTTTTTGCCTGTCTGATTTTCACTCTGACCGCACCGCTGTATATCTGGACAATATTGTAAGAAAACACCTTAAAATCTCTGGACTTTTTCAGCTTCTGATGATAGTTTGTTGTATTTGGAAACGGAGGTGAGATAGTGGAGGACTTATTGAAAGATATGTATTATCAAAGAATCCGATTGAAAAATGACAGCATAAAGCGTCAAAAAGCGCTGTGTGAATTATCTGCACTGATTGAAAGAAATGAGCAAACACTGAAAAATCAATTGAACAGCGAAGAACGAAAGCTCTTTGAAAAATATCTTGATGGCATTAATGAATTCAATTCGCTTGAATGCTGCAATGAATTTCTCGCCGGATTCCGTCTTGGCGGACGAATTGTCATGGAAATCATCTTTGGTGCAGATGATTCGGAACTTCAGGATTAACAACACAATTACAGAATTGACGGCGAAAGCCGTCTGTTCTGTTTGAAATATACGGAGGTGATGACCTATTTTTGACTGGTTAGGAGATATTTTTTCCGGAATCGGTGATGCCATAGGCGGAGTGTTTGACTTTCTCGGACAGCAGATATCCAATGTGATCTGGAACACCATGCTCCAGTGGTTTTATGAGACAATCTACGGTGCAGTAGCAGACTTCTTCACCATGATGGGAAATATGGGCGCCGACATTTTCGACCTTGACTGGATAAAGGCAACCATACAGCTTTTTACTCTGTTTGGCTGGGCGCTCTTTATTGCCGGAACGGTAGTCGCTGTATTTGATACGGCAATCGAATACCAAAACGGCAGAGCAACGATAAAGACAACGGCAATCAATGTCCTGAAAGGCTTTTTTGCCTGTTCCTTAATCGGAGTCTTGCCGGTAGAACTGTATAAATTCTGCATCAGCCTGCAAAACACCTTTTCCCATGACCTCGCCGCCATATTTGCAGGAGGAAGAACGCTTGATCTTGCGGGAGAAAGCACCAGTGTACTGCAGGGCAGCTTTGCGGTGTCAAACAACATTCAGATTAACCTGTTCAACATCCTTGCAATGATTGCTTTTGCCTACTGTGTGATTAAGATATTCTTTGCAAATATTAAGCGCGGAGGGATCTTGCTCATTCAAATGGCAGTCGGTGCGCTGTATATGTTTTCTGTTCCGAGAGGATATACGGACGGATTCAATCAGTGGATGAAACAGGTGGCGGCTATTTGTCTGACCGCATTTATGCAGACAACACTTCTCTTCTTGGGACTTTTGACCTTCCCCGGCAATATGCTGCTGGGCCTTGGTATCATGCTTGCGGCCAATGAAGTACCGAGAATTGCACAGCAGTTCGGACTTGACAGCTCGGTCAGAGTTAACATGATGAGCGTTGTCCATGCGACCACCACCGCAGTCAATTTAAGCCGCACTGTGGCAAGGGCAGCGAAATAAAGGAAAAAGCAAACTTTTTGAAAAATCTTAGCTCACCCCTTGATATTATTTCGGTATACCGATATAATAATATTAAGAGGTGATACAGATGATTATAGACAGTTTGCTTGAAAGAAAGCATATGACAAAATATCGACTTGCTGTCGAGGCGGGCATACCTCATGCAACACTCAATGACATCTGCAATGGAAAAACGAAGCTGGAAAAATGCTCTGCTGAAACAGTATACAAAATAGCAAAAGCCCTGAATGTAACAATGGAAATGCTGACCGAAAACGGCATACGGGCAGCTGAGCGTGAACACTTATTTGAACACGGACTGCCGGACTATCTCCAGCATGATCTGGATGCATACAAGGAAGGATTAAAAAACAAATCTTCTATTCTCGACTGCCTGTGGGGAGAGTTGTACGGCAGCATTAATATGGCAGAAATCAGTGAAGGTGCGATTACGCCGGAACATGCTGATTACCTCAGGCAAAAATATTTATGGAAAGGAGCTGGAGTATGACAAAAGGCATTGACTTTACGAATTGCCCCCGTGTATTTGACCGGGCATATAACGGGGCGAACGGCAAAAAGATTGCTGTGGAATATGACGGCAGACCGTATATGCTGAAGTTTCCTCCGTCCGGCGAAGGAAAGCCTACTGAGCTGTCCTATACCAACAGCTGTGTCAGCGAACACATTGCCAGCAGTATTTTTAATATGCTTGATGTAAAAGCACAGGAAACCATGCTGGGGACATTTACAGTAAACGGCAGAGAGAAAATTGTCTGTGCCTGTCTGGACTTTACCGGAGACGGAAAGAAACTTTATGATTTCTGTTCCATTAAGAATACGGTTTTGGATTCTGATTCTAATGGCAGCGGTACAGAACTCGAAGATATTTTGGAAACTATTGAAAAACAGCAGTATGTTGATCCTGTCCTCCTGAAGAAGCATTTTTGGGAGATGTTTGCAGTAGATGCTCTGCTGGGAAACTTTGACCGCCATAACGGCAATTGGGGATTCCTGTACGATCCGAAGGAAAAAAAGCGTGAAATTGCTCCGGTTTATGACTGCGGGAGCTGCCTGCTGCCGCAGGCCGATGACACCGTGATGCATGCGGTATTGAACGACAAAGATGCGCTTAATCTGCGGATTTACCGGTTCCCGACTTCTGCAATCAAGCTGAACGGAAATAAAATCAATTACTATGATTTTCTCTCCGATGCAAAATATGAAGACTGTAATCAGGCAGTAAGGAATATTTATGAACGAACCGATATGGATAAGATCAGCGCATTTATTGACGGGGTGCCGTATATCTCTGATCTGCAAAAGGAATTTTATAAGCGGTATATTGAAGCACGACTGGATGTGCTTCTGCGCCCTGTCTTTGAAATGACAGAACTGACCGAAACGGAGCAGACAGGACCGACAATATCCCTGTAACAAAATACTCTGTACAGAGCCATCGCAAAACTGCGGTGGCTTTTTTTATTTATCCTGAGAGGTGAAAAAATGAAAGAAAACAATGAATTGGAACGCAGGGATCTTGCCATTGATTCTGAAATGGAAGTGGACTGCGATATCGGGCAGGAAATCACGGTGTATATCGAGACATGGTTCGATGTTGACAAAAAATTCGGCACACAAATTGCCGATGAGGACGGCACATGGCTGAATCTGTACGGCAAATATAATCCGTTTGCAGATACACTCCGCCTTGAATGTGAAATCAGCCGTGATAACGGCAGTGAGTATTTTGACTATATGCCGACCGAATCAGAAGCAAGGCTCATAAAAGACATGATCACAGAAAAAATCAACGAAGTGTTCGGTCAAACGCCGAAGGAATTCTGTCTGACCTTTTATGAGACAGATGGCCTGTACGGCGAACATTCTAACGAGAAACCAACGATGGGAGGAATTATATGACGCAATACCTGTATCCGCAAAACCTTAAAGCGACGGCAAATCTGTGGCTTTGGGGACTGCGGGATTTTACAATTCTTTGTATTGCTGCGCTATTGTCGGTAGTGGCATTGGTACAGCTTCACTTTTTCATTCCGGCGGCGGTGACACTCTGCTACGGATTTTTAACAATTCGCATGGATGATACCACCGTTTTGGATTTTATCAAATATGCTGTTCGGTATTTTATATCAACCCAGCAATACTTTGAATGGAGGTGAGCAGCTTGGCAGCAAAAGAAAAACAGCAGAAAAAGAAAAAAGGACGCTCCACACAGGAGCTGGTGGGTATCAAAACTTTTACAAAATACGGTCTCGAAACAAATAAGAACGAGCTTCTTTTTTATCTCGTCGCGCCTACCAATATATCGGTGTTGTCCCATATGAGTGTCGAAATCAAAATCCGCCACTTGCTGATGGTACTGTCTGCGCTTCCAAACATTGAAATCACCTGTACCGACTCCTGCGAATGCTTTGATGACAACAAAAGTTATCTGCAGCAGAGACTTTCAGAGGAACAGAATCCGAAGGTGCGGAAAATTCTGAAAAAGGATGTAGATATGCTTGATCATGTGCAGGCTGAAATGGCAACCGCGAGACAATTCCTGTTCATCATGCGGTGCAAAGGCATGAAGCCGGAACAGGTCTTCCAAACTGCCAACCGCACGGAAAAGATCATTTCCGAACAGGGCTTCGAGGTACAGCGAATGAAAAAGGCTGACATCAAACGGTTTCTTGCCATATACTTTGAGGCCAGTATGAACGGAGATCAGATGCAGGACATTGACGGAGAGTCATTCTGTTACGATGAAGAAGAAACAGAACTGTCCGAATAATTTTTAGAAAACAAATCAGTCGTTTTGCAGACAGCAGGACGACTGTTTTTTTATGCCTTCTTCTGTCTGCAAAGCGGCAGTCAGGAGGTAATCTATGTTCAAAAGAAAACCGAAGGTGCTGACACCGCAGGAGATGGAGGAAATCCGCACAAAGGACTTTTTTGACTGCATCCTGCCCGGCACCATCAAGTTCCTCTCCGACCATTATATCGTCGGTGACAGTTACCGCTGTGTGTGGGCAATCAGAGAATATCCGCCGTCTACCGAGGAACAGGCAATTCTAAGTCAGCTTGCCGACCGCAACGGTGTCACGCTCCGTATTTATCATAGGCTTGTGGAATCTATGGAGCAGAGAAAAATCATTCAGAACGCCACAAGGAAAAACAAGCTGATGTCGGGAGGAAACGATGTAAACGAAACCATTGAAGCAGAGGGAAACCTGCAGGATGTCATTGAACTGCTTGCCAATCTCAGAAAAAACAGAGAACCCCTCCTCCACTGCTCTGTGTTTATTGAACTGAAAGCAAAAAGCATGGATGAGCTGAAGGAGCTTCAAAGTGAAATTGCGATGGAACTGACGCGTTCCAAAATCTCAGTAGACAGACTGACACTCAGACAGAAGGAAGGCTTTCTCTCTGCTCTGCCGGTGGGTGCAAATCAGTTTGGCGCACAGTATGAGCGCGTCCTGCCCGCAAGCTCAGTGGCAAATCTATATCCGTTTAACTTTTCCGGCAAGACCGATCCGCATGGCATCTATATCGGAAGGGACAAATTCGGTACGAACATCCTCGTAGATTTTGAGCGCAGGAGTGAGGATAAAACGACAAGCAATATCCTTATTCTCGGAAACTCCGGTCAGGGCAAAAGTTATCTGTTAAAACTCATTTTGACTAATCTGCGCGAATCCGGTAAATCGGTCATTGTACTGGACGCCGAGGCAGAATACCAAGATTTGACTGAATCGCTCGGCGGTTGTTATATCGATTTCATGTCCGGTGAGTATATCGTAAACCCGTTAGAGCCGAAAGCGTGGAGTGATGGAAGTGACAGCAGCAATGATCCCGAAGCACCTGCCGCATTCCGCAAGGTGACAAAGCTTAGTCAGCACATCGCATATCTGAAAGACTTTTTCCGCAGTTATAAGGATTTTACTGATAGTCAGATCGACACGATTGAAATCCTGCTCTCCAAGCTGTATGCGCGGTTCGGAATAACTGACTCGACAGACTACAGCAAAATGAAACCGACTGATTATCCTATCATGGAGGATTTATATAAGCTGTGTGAAGAAGAATTTATGACCTACGACAAACAGAGAAAATATCTCTACACCGAAGAAACACTGCAGGAAGTCTGCCTCGGCATTCATTCTATGTGTGTAGGGACAGAATCTAAATATTTCAACGGTCACAGCAACATTACGGATGATGAATTTCTTTGTTTCGGTGTCAAAGGCTTAATGGATACCAACCGCAGACTGAAGGACGCCATGCTGTTCAATATTCTTTCTCATATGAGCAACCAGCTTCTCGGCAAAGGAAATACAGCTGCTGCGATTGACGAATTATATCTCTATCTGACCAACCGTACCGCTATCGAATATATCCGAAACGCAATGAAGCGTGTGCGAAAAAAGGATTCGGCTATCCTAATCGCCAGCCAGAATATCAATGACTTCCTAATGCCGGAGGTCTGTGAGCTAACAAAGCCGCTGTTTGCAATCCCCACTCATCAGTTTATGTTCAACCCCGGTTCCATTGACGCAAAGGCATTTATAGACACATTGCAGTTAGAGCCGAGCGAATATGAACTGATCAAATATCCTGAACGCGGAACCTGTCTGTACCGATGCGGAAATGAGAGGTATCTCCTGCAGGTGATCGCTCCTGAATTTAAATCCGCCCTATTCGGTAAAGCAGGAGGACGATAATGAGTGCAACAGTAGCGGCAGCCCTCAAAAAAATAGCTGTCGCTTTGCTTACAAATCCGAAGGTGATAAAAACAATCGGCGGGGTTGTGCTTGGTATTATCATCATTATTATCATGCCGATAGTAGCGGTAGTTTCTATTTTCAACGGAGATATTGAAATTGACACCGACCGTCTGCAGACGATGGTGGTAGAGAATCTCTCCGCAGAAGAACAGGCGAAGCTGCAGTTTGTAGAGGATACCATGCTGTCTATTGAGAGTGAAATGCAAGCAGCCGGATTTGGCGGCAGAGTCAAAGAGGCGCAGGTCCTATATGTGCTTGCTCTTTCCGACCACGCCTCCGAATCCGGCTTCGTCTCAAAACTGGTAGGATGTTTTACCGCAGACCAAACAGATGAGCAGCTCATCGAATCCGTCAACTCTGCTTTTGGCACACAGCTCACAGCCGAAGATTTTGGCAAAGTCATGGGTAATATCCGCGCAGTATATATCGACACTTCCGGCTACACTGATCCCACGACAAAAAACAATCTTGATTTAGTACAGTGGGCAATTGAAGCTGAAAAATCCGGTTGGGGTTATGTGTGGGGAACCTATGGCGATGTGTTTGATCAGGAAATGTTTGATTTCAAGCTAAACCAATACCCGGATGAGGTTGGTGGCTATGAAGAATTCATCCGGCAGAATTGGCTCGGCAGCAGAACGGCAGACTGTGTCGGCCTTATTAAAGGCTACGGATGGTTAAATGCTGACAGTCATGAGGTGGAATACGGCACAAACGGAATGCCTGACATCGGTGCTGACACCATGTACGAAAACGCGACTGAGAAAGGAACGATTGATACGATTCCCGAAATCCCCGGACTTGCCGTCTGGCACGAAGGGCATATCGGTATCTACATCGGAAACGGCGAAGTGGTTCAGGCGGCAAATACACAGGCAGGCGTGATCCGCAACAAGTTAGAGGATACCGCTTGGACTCATTGGCTCAAGATACCGTATATTTCTTATACAGAAGCAGCGGAAAAATAATTATGTTTGAATTGATAAATTTCTCGCTAAATGCTGGACTTTCAAAAAAGAGTGTGGCATTGTTTGTTTACAAAAAAGATGATTGGAGGAATAATCATGTTAAAAGAACAGGAAAAAGAAAATGTCCGCGAAAGCATAAAAGCGATTTTGAAAATGGCACTGACTGTCGAAGCAACTCGTGATGAATACGGTGAGGACTTAGCCGAACGGTTAGAAACTACCGCAAAAAAAATCCAAACGGAATTCGGAATCGAAGAAACCATTATGAAGGAATTTCATACCGCAAAAGAAGCATCAAAAAGATGGAGTCTTGGAATGCCGATTGAATTGTCCGTCAGAGATATAAAAGAAGCACGAGAAATGATTTTTGCACTATGCGACAGGCTTGAGAGTCCGAAAGAAATTATGTGCCATGTGCGGACTGCAACTGAAATGGTGGAATGTGCAGACAATTCAATCTGAATAACAAAACCACAGAATCGGCGGTCAGTATTGACCGCTGATTTTCTTTAAAACGGCAATTTCACTGAAGTGAAATCAATTAAGAAAGGAAACTTATGCTATGAAAATTCACGCAGCTATGCGAGAAAACCAGCCGGAAATTATTGAAGAAGCCTATGAGATCTCTGAGATTCTTGAATTATCAGAATCCGAATACGCTTCTCTGTATCAGGATCTATTGGAGGATCAGGAATATTTTGCTCAAAGAAAATCTGAAGATGACGCAATCCTTATCCTTGGAGAAAACCAAAATGATGGTATTTTAGTTCAGACACAAAATAAGGGTTTTGCATACAAGTCATCATTTATTCCCGAAGCAAGGCTTATTGCAGAACATCATATTCGACAGCTCGCTGACTACTGCATTTCAGAAGGAACTCAATACTCTGAAAACGGCAACTGGTCAATTCCTTATGAGGAATTGTATCAACGCTTCGACACAAAAATATCCGATAAAAACGGCAACGGAAGGCTGCTCAAAAAGGAATTACAGCAGAGAAAAGAAATCAACGAACTCATCATGACCGAGGACTGCATTGAGATGACTTATCATATGGAATACTGTCAGCAATGTCAGGAAGGCGGTCTTGCCGGAGCAATGAGCCTGTTCTCTCTCATGGGCTGTAACCTTTTCGATGTGCATTTTGAATGCGGAACAGATGATTCAGATCTTCCCGTTGTGTCTGAATTAAGGAAAGACACTCTTACTGCAGAAGGAAAAAAAGACTGGTCGGATGTCCTTAATTCAACCGTTGAAAGCCTGCGCCACGGATACAATTGCCTTATCTGCAAGCTGAGTAATTGTGATCCGCATCGTCTTCAAGCCTTTTCCAAAATGCTGAACGGACAGTGCGAAGCAGAAGACTATGAAAGATGGGTACAAATGAATCGTGTTCAACATGTCGGAGCAGACGAAATTTCGACAGATGATTTTAATGACCGATACAGCGCCGACCTTGTTGCCACTTATGAAGAACTTATGAATATTCCCCATGAAAAAAGAGTAACCGCCTACTTCGGAGATTACAGTCTGCATTATTTTAAATACGGAACGGCCGAATCTCAAATCCGCCCGGCTTACGAGAACGCACTGAAAGCAATGGAAATGTCCGAACAAGAATTCCAAAAGCAAAAGAAAAACTTTCTTTACCGAGGTGAAATGATCGGACGAATGCGTGACTGCCTGTTGAGCCACGAACTGCATAATGGTGAAAGAGTGCTGTTTGTAGCAACGGAACCTTATGCATCCGCAGATGACTTTGCGCTTCGGGGAGGTATCATACTCGGTATAAACAGGGATGAAAAAACCTGCCGGATACACGGTGAGTTTTTTACTATGGAAGATATTCCACTGCATTATGTGCTGGGCAGACACGATCCCAATACCCATGAGAAGCATTATGGGTTTAAAAATGTACAGCCCTTATTTGGTGAGTATCCGGCTTTGGCGCAGCAATACCTTTCAGAAGTCAGATCTGCCTATAACGAAATGGCTGAAGCTGAAGAAGAACCTGATGATGGATTCGTGCAGAATTGTTCTGTATGAAAAATGACAGCAACACAGAAAGGAGATTAAATATGAAAAAATCTGCAATTACTATTTCGTTCGATGAAGACAAGCTCTCTGCACTGAGGATGTATCTCAGTCAAAAGAATGCAACGGTGGAAAGTGAACTGGAAAAGATGCTGGATACCTTGTATTCAAAAACCGTTCCTGCCGGAGTCCGTGACTTTATTGAAATGAAATCCGGCAACGCACCGCAGTCTCCTGCTCCGCGCCCTAAAAAGGCAAAACCTTCTCTTCCTTCTGCCGTGGGCGCTGATACAAAACCGGGGGTGAACTCTAATGAATGATATTGATATCACACTTTTTCTCAATGAGTATCGTGTCAAAGCGTTGGAAGAAGCGCTTGGAAACCGGACTGCCGAAACAATTGAAGATAAACTGAGCGAAGCCTTTGATGTGCTCTATCAGGAGTATGTAGATGATGAACAGCGGGCATCTATTGAAGCAAAGATTGAATGCGAAGAAGCTGCAGAACAGGCAAGAATAGAAGCCAAACGCCGCTTTGCCGTTTATCATGTTCGTGAAAACGGAGAGGATTATCATTTTACAAGTAATCATTTCCGTTCACCAATGCAGGCAGCCTATCGTTACCGGCTTTATGATCGGAACGAGCTGTCAGCCAATCCACAAACACTTACTGCAGCTTTTATCGAAACGAATCCAATCAGTCTCAAAAAATTCAATGACGCCTGCACGGATATCAATTCAGATAAACGCATTACCGCACTTGTTGAATTTGATTTAGACGAAGGCCGTGTCAGTGTATGCGATAACAGCGATAATGAATGGCAGACATTTACTCTGCAGGATTTTTCAGTTGCAGCATACAAGGCATATCGATCCGATTACCGCAGTGAAGATTGCCGCCGCGAAATTTTTAACAGCAGTCTTGCCGGAAAAGAAATCGACTTGGATAAAACCGAGAATGAAGCTCCCGATGAAGATCAAAATGAAAACGGAAATTTGACTATGAGAATGTGAGGTAAAAATTATGGGAACACCAAGTTATATTGCAAAGCAGATCGGCGCTGATTCCTATCTGACCATCTATTGTCAGATTGAGGGGCATCTGCATTCTACCGGCTATCTCCTTGATAAACATTACAACACTCCGGAACAGGTAGATGCACTGCTGGCATTAGGAGATATCTATTCCGTTGAATCAACATTAAATCCTGATAATCATAACTATGGTAAAACCGGCAGGCCGGCTTCGGTAATGGATATTGATACACTGCTGGATGATGAGGATTTTGCAGATTATCTGTATATCTTTACTCAGGACAACAGATGGAAATTCCTTTGCTTAACCTCAGAAGAAATGGAACTCAAAGATGTAAAGGATGCCTTGCAGGCAGACAACCAACAAGTATTTGATCCGGATGACCCCAACGCCTGGCTGAAAGCAGAGCTTCAGAAGTTCCTTGCACCGGTTGAAAACCGAGAAATACTCCCCATAGCTGACGGCGAAGATTCTGACGAGGATTTAGTCATGAGAATGTAACACGCCACAAAGCCTGTGGTAGCCCCTGTGTGCCGATTTGTGCCGCTTTGCGAGCAGGATAGACAAGTTACCGTCCAGCGATATACAGAGCGAATTCGGGGCAAATTTTGCCGATGAAAAACAGACGGCTTTCACAGGAACCGCAGGGTCGAAAAGCAAGCAGGTGAAAGGAACGGGGTTGCTGAGGCTTCCCCGTTCCTGCTCACAGCGGACGGCAATGCCGACCGCATCAGGGTTTTACGGCTCTTTCGACTGCGACAAACCTTAGGGGTTGTAAAACCGCCCGAATGCCTGCTGTCGGGGTTGTAGACGACCGTAATCACCGACTGTGCAAGGAAATAACGAGGGGTTGTGACAGGCGTTGTAAAACAAATAAGGAGATGGATTATGTTTGAGAACAAGAAGAAATTTGCTCTGTGGATGTATCCTGATACCCTTCAAAAGGTGGGAGAAATCTACCGGGGAGACAACTGCGAAAGCAAATCTGAATTTATAGAAAAGGCAGTTAACTTCTATATCGGGTATCTGACATCGGAAGACAACAAAAGTTTTCTGCCGAGTATCGTAACCTCTACACTCAAAAGTATAGTAGCCGAGAGCGATAACCGCACAAGCAGAATCCTTTTCAAAATAGCGGTAGAGCTTGCCATACTTCAAAATATTGTGGCAGCCACTAATGAAATAGATGATGTCTCGCTGAAACGCTTGCGCGGAGAATGCGTCAAAGAAGTAACGCGCCTGAAAGGATCACTTGATTTTGACGATGCTCTGGATTGGCAGAAGGGATAATCAATGGCAAAGCTGATCACCAAGTTTAAATATCTCAAACCGGATGCACGGCAGAGCGTCGGCGGCTATGCGAAATATATCGCTACCCGTGAAGGTGTAGAAAAAATCGATGAGTCATACCAGCTGGCGCCGTCTTCCGTAAAACAACAGCAACTCATTGAAAAAATCCTCGAAGATTTTCCCGACTCAAAAGAAATGCTGGAATATGAAGACTATCTGAAAGAGCCGACTGTCGGAAACGCTTCCGAGTTCATCACCCGTGTGTTGGAAGACAATGCCTATGAAGTGATGCAGACAAAAACCTACGCAGACTATATCGCTACCCGACCGAGAGCGCAGCGGTTTGGATCGCACGGATTGTTTACCGATGACGGTGTGAGGATTAAGCTGAACGAAGTCTCGGATGAACTGAATGTTTATGAAGGCAATGTGTGGACGGTCATCATATCGCTTCGCCGTGAAGATGCACAGATGCTTGGGTATAACACCGGCGAACGGTGGCGGGATATGCTCCGCACACAGACTCAGGCGCTCGCTGAAAATTTTAAGATACCGATGGAACATCTGAAATGGTACGGCGCCTTTCATAACGAATCCCACCATCCCCATGTACACCTGATGGTATATGCGGATGAAGGAATCAAACCGTACCTCTCCAAACAGGGCGTGATGAATCTGCGTTCTTCTTTTGCGAAGGACATATTTGCCCAAGACCTCTATTTTGTATATGAAAAAGAAACTGAACGCCGAAGCGAGCTTCGGCAGCAGAGCCGGGAATTGATTGCTGAGATTGTTTCAAAAATCAACGCAGGCAGTTATGAAAACCCAAAGCTCGAAGAAATGCTTCTGCAGCTTGCCGACCGCCTTTCAAAAACAGGCGGCAAAAAACAGTACGGATATCTGAAGGCAGATGTCAAAGCAATGGTCAACCGAATCGTAGATGAACTTGCTTCCGATGAGCGCATCTCTTCCCTGTATAATCTGTGGTACGAACAAAGAGAAGAAGTGATCCGCACCTATACGGAAACTATGCCGGAGCGCGTTCCGCTGTCCCAAAACAAAGAATTCAAATCCATACGCAATGCAGTGGTACAGGAAGCAATGAATATCGCGGCTGAGCATGATCCGATTGTTCTGCCCGATGAAGATGCGTTTACTGTTGAGGAACCGGATATGGATGAGCCGGAAAAAGATGAAGCATCGAAGCTGTCTGAAAAAGAAAAAACTTCTGTCATGTGGAAACTTTACAGGAAGGCAAAAGAGCTGCTCGACAAAGACAGCGCTGAATACAATCCGTCTCAAGCCGTGAAACTGCTTATGGAATCGGCAGCGCTTGGCTGCGGAGTAGCCAAATACCGTCTCGGAAAAATGTTTCTCAAAGGTGAAGATGTTCCGAAAAATGTAGATTACGCATTGCTCTGGCTGGAAGAATCCGCAGATGAGGATAATCCATATGCTGAATATCTGCTTGGCAAAACCTTATTCAAAGGCGAAGATACAAAACAGGATTTGATTCGTGCAGAAAGCCTGCTCCGCCGTTCTTCCGAACAGTATAACAAATATGCCTCATATACCCTCGGAAAAGCACTCTTAGACGGCAATGTGCTGATACAGGATATTCCCGAAGCCATCCGCTTACTGACCGAATCAGCCGACAGCGGTTTCCCTCCTGCAGAATATCTGCTCGGAAAACTTTTATACCACGGAGAAGTTGTGGGACGGGACATCAGCAAGGCACTTCTGTATCTGGAACGAGCAGCAGGAAAGGAAAATGTCTATGCTGCCTATCTTGCAGGTAAAATCCGATTGACCGAAGATGGGTATATGGATATTCAGAAAGCTATCAGGCTGTTTCAGATCGCCGCCGCACAGGAAAATCATTATGCCGAATATCAGCTCGGCAAACTGTATCTTTACGGTCAGAATCTGAAACAAGATTATGATTTGGCTCTGCGGTGGCTGACTGCTTCTGCGGAACACGGCAATCAATATGCCGCACAGCTTCTGCACAGCATCAAAAATAATCGAAACTGGTTTGCAGCAATGAGCACGCTCAGACTGCTGCATCATATGAGCCAAATGATTCGGAATCGTTTAGAAGACGAGCGTAAAGGAAAAAGCGGAGCAATAATTGACCGAAAACTGCGACGAAAAATTCAGGAAAAAAACGAAGCGCTCGGTATTAAGCAAGGATAGGAGGATAGAAAGTGGCAACAAAATATATTCATTTTACAGAACAGCAAAAAGAACAGGCACGGCAGACAGACATTGCAGAAATGCTTCGCAGTCAGGGCGAAACACTCCGGCGATCCGGTTCGGAGTATGAATGGCGCGACGGTTCTGAAAAGGTTACTGTCAGAGGAAATTTGTGGTTTCATCAATATGAAGAAGTCGGCGGGGATGCAATTGATTTTGTCAGACGGTTCTACAACAAAGATTATCCCGAAGCAATGGAATACCTTCTTGGCGGCTGTGTAGGAACGCTGATGGTATCACCGCCTGTTCAGCGAAACCCGAAAGTACCATTTGAATTGCCGGAGAAGAACGATAATATGCGCAGAGTATTCGCCTATCTTTTAAACCGTAGAGGGATTGACCGATATGTTCTCTATGCCTTTGCACACAAAGGGCTGATTTATGAATCAGCAGATTATCACAATGTGGTATTTGTGGGAAAAGATAAAGACGGCGTATCGGTTCATGCCCATAAGCGGGGCAGCGGTTCGGAAAGCTCATACAAAGGTAATGTCACCGGCAGTAATCCGAAATACAGTTTCCACTGGAACGGCGGTAATGATAGGCTGTTTGTTTTCGAAGCACCCATAGATATGCTCTCTTTCATTTCAATGCATAAGGAAGGCTGGCAGAAAAACAATTATGCCGCCTGCTGCGGTGTATCTGATCAGGTGCTGTGGCAAATGATGAAGGATAATCCGAATATCAGCAAGGTATACCTCTGCCTTGATAATGATGAAGCAGGACAGTCTGCAGCGAAACGAATATCCGATAAATTATTTATAAAAGGTATCCAACATGAAATCCTCGTACCGATCCACAAGGACTGGAACGAGGATTTATTATATCCGGTTGAAGAAAGTGAGGCAGAAGAACCATGTCAAATGTTACAACTCTGATTGTTGTGGGTGCGGTCATGTTCGCTGTACTCGGAGGGGTGACGCTGCTGTCCCACATCTACAGTCTGAACAGTATCAAAAGCCGAACGGTCGGTGACGGTCAGCACGGGACAGCACGCTGGGCAACCAAACGGGAGATTCGGAAAACTTACAAACACATTCCTTTCACACCGGACAAGTGGAGAAAACAAGCAAAGAGCGGTCAGGAGCCAACCGCATCTGTTGTACACCTTCGTCCGCTGTTTTCAAAGAAGGATAAGACAGAGGAAGTTTCTCTTCCGCAGGGCATTGTGGTCGGCTGTACCGGGAACACCACTGCCATGATTGATACCGGCGATGTTCATGCACTGATGATCGGTGCGGCAGGTGTCGGCAAAACTGCTTATTGGCTTTATCCCTGTATAGAGTATGCCTGTGCTTCCGGCATGAGCTGGCTTTCTACTGACACCAAAGGTGACATCATGAGAAACTATGGTCAGATTGCAAAGGACTATGGCTATCATGTTTCAGTGATCGACCTCAGAAATCCTACTAAGAGCAATGGCAATAATCTTCTGCACCTCGTCAACAAGTATATGGATTTATACAAAAAGCATCCTGACAAGCTGGTGTATAAGGCACGGTGTGAGAAGTACGCCAAGATCATTTCAAAGACCATTATCCTGTCGGGAATGGATGCGGCATCATTTGGACAAAACGCTTATTTTTATGACGCAGCAGAAGGTTTGCTCACAGCGACGATTCTGCTTGTTGCAGAGTTCTGCAAGCCGGAACAGCGCCACATTGTATCGGTTTTTAAAATCATTCAGGAGCTGCTGGCGCCTTCGGGCAAGAAAGGAAAAAATCAGTTTCAGCAGCTCATGGAACTGCTCCCAAACGATCACAAAGCGAAATGGTTTGCAGGTGCGGCCTTAAATACTGCGGAGCAGTCGATGGCTTCGGTTATGTCCACTGCTCTCTCAAGGCTGAATGCTTTTCTGGATTCGGAATTAGAGCAAATTCTCTGCTTTGATACCGAAATTGACGCGGAAAAATTCTGCAATGAAAAGTCTGCGCTGTTTATTATTATGCCGGAGGAAAATCCGGCAACCTTCTTCATGATCTCTCTGATTATCCAACAGCTGTACCGGGAAATTCTTGCCGTAGCAGATGAGAACGGCGGTAAGCTCAAAAACCGGTGTGTATTCTTTTGTGATGAGTACGGAACTCTTCCTAAAATTGAATCAGCGGAAATGATGTTCTCAGCTTCCCGTTCAAGGCGGCTACAGATCGTTCCGATTATTCAGTCGTTTAGCCAGCTTGAAAAGAACTACGGCAAGGAAGGTGCAGAGATTATCGTAGACAATACTCAGCTAACTATCTTCGGTGGATTTGCACCGCAAAGCACTTCTGCAGAAACCTTGTCTAAAGCGCTCGGCAGCCGTACTGTTATGTCCGGATCAGTGTCGAGAAGCAAAAATGATCCGTCAGAATCTCTGCAGATGATTGAACGGCCGCTGATGACGCCAGACGAGTTAAAGAGTATGCCGAAAGGTCAGTTCGTGGTGATGAAAACAGGTTTCTATCCAATGAAGGTAAAGCTAAAACTGTTTTTTAAATGGGGAATCCACTTTGATGAGGAACATCCTTATACTGTTTCCGATCAGGGAAACCGAAAGGTAGCGTATGCATCCAAGAAGGATATTACAGACGGCATTATTAAAAAATATCATCCCGAATTACTGGAACCGGCTGCGCCGCCAGACGATGAGACTCCGTCCGGAGGTCAGAATCAGCAGATGACGGAACATCACCAGCCTGCATCAATGGAAAAAAATGAAGGAAAAAATAAAAACGGAGGTACTGCGCTGCATCCGATCCCCAAAAACCGCAGGACACCGCTTCCGCAGATACCAAAAAACACGGAGGTAACCTCAGATGAGCAGGCTTAATTTTTTATATCAAACCGACTTGCCGCATCGTGCAAAACTGGTGTATATCTATCTGCACGACCGCATGGACAAGGAAAAAAAGGCGTGGCCGGGGCTTAACACCATTGCAAAGGATCTGTCTCTCTCCCGAAGTACTGTAAAACGGGCAGTCAAAGACTTGGAAAAAGCCGGTCTGATACGAAAAGAGCCGCACTACCGTGAAAACGGCAGTGCGACCTCTAATCGATATTATTTGCTCTAAAAAATATATTTTCACTCACAAGGGAGTAGTGCGCCTTTTAGGTGGACTGAGGGGCGGTTCATCATGAGCTGCCTTGAAGTACCCACTTTAAGAGAGATTACAGCAGAAAGAAAAAACATTTTATTTTAAAGAACTTATATTTACATTTCATTCACAAATTTAGGATTGCGTTTCTGCATTATTCTAATGTATAATAAAATAAATACTATTTTATGATTCTATATTTTATATTGTTAAATGGGAGCATAAAAAGATGCCGCGAAAATCTTATTCTATTGAAGAACGCCAACGAGTGAAAGAAACATTGATGACTACTGTCCTTCAGTGCATTATAGATAGGGGTCTAATCCATAGCAGCATTGATGTTCTGTGCAGGAAAGTAGGTATATCAAAAACCTTTTTTTACACTTTTTTCTCTTCAAAAGAAGAATTGGTCATACAGGCTCTTCGGTATCAACAACCCAAACTGATCTATTATGCGCAAAGTCTGATGGATGACCCGAATCTTAGTTGGAGAGAGGGAGTAAAAATCTTCCTGAAAAATTGTTGCTATGGAGCCAAAAATGGAGTTGCGGTTTTGTCGATAGAGGAAGAAGGTGAAATTTTTCGCTGTCTCTCTGCGGAAAATTATAATGCCTTTCAACAGGAGCAGATCGTCTTTTACAGCAAGTTGCTTTCCGTTTTCGGACTTCCTGTGAATAGCATTGATCCCCGTTTATTTGGAAATATGGCGCTTAGCATGATGATGGTCTACAAATCAATTCCTGATACTATGCCTTTTCTCTTTTCAGAAGTTGCAGAGGATATGGTAGAGTTCCAGGTCAACGCACTAATAGATGAGATGGAACGAGTCAAAGAAAAAACAAGGTGAACAAAAGATGTTCAGAAATAAAATTTTATATCCTATAAGATTACGAAGTAACCAAATGCATTTGAACCTTAGAAAAAGCCGGATTTTTACAACCGACTTTTGCTTCTGTGCGGCCTTTTCGCGCCTTGCGCCAGCCTGTCCAAGTGATAGTGTGTCGCAGGGCGTTTTTCTATCTTTATGAAAGGAGTCAAAAAATATGAGTTTGAAATATACCTGCCCAAGCTGCGGCACTCCCTTGGGCTATGAGGGTTTGTGCTGGAAGTGTAAGTGTGAGCAGGAACGGAAAACTGCTCTTGCCTGGACACCAGAACAAATTGCCGAGAATCAGAGAAACTTGATTCAGAACATCCAGCGGCTTGGAGATATGGAGGACCCGGAATCTACCGACTTCTGGCAGCTGCTCAGTTACCGTGATGCCATTACCCCGGAGATTCAGCGGGCGGCACTGACCGCAGAGGTGTTCTGGCCCTGCGAGATCTATTACCGTGCCCCGGCAGATGTTCGGGATGGTCTGATCGCCGCTCTGTTAAAAACCGAGAATGCCCATGAAGCGGCCAATCTGATGTGCTGTCTTGCCTTCCAGGGAGATGACAAGGCAATGGAAACGCTGCTGGAATTGGAGCGAAATCCTCGGCCATGGCGCAAGAGCCTCTATGTAGACCCATCTATCTATGCACAATGTGGTGGCTGGACCTTTGACAAAGAAGGGCATCGGACACAGATCAATTTCGATACCTGTTATCCCATGGTGAAGGGTGAGCCTGGCGAAGCAACTCCTGTTCGCATCGGTCGAGTCCGAGAAGATACCTGCCCTCACTGTGGCTGCCAAATGGTGGACATTCTTGTGTTAGATGGTCGAGATGAACGGCTTAAATTTTTGGGGCTGGATGGTATTTTAACTGCCACCTGCTGTCCCAACTGTGTCGGGTTTTTAAAAGGTCCCGCATTTAACAGCTTTACTCTGGACGGCGGCGCAGAGGTATTTCCCTCAGAACTCTTTGACGGTGCGGAAAAAATGGATTGCTATGTGCGACTGGAGGACTACAAAGTCCTCACTGAAAATCCCTTTGTACTGGGTAAAGCACCAGTACCCATGTTTTACGGTTCTGCTTGTGAAGATGTGAATACGGTAGGAGGCTTTGCCAACTGGGTGCAGGATGCGGAATATACCACTTGCCCACACTGCGACAAACCCATGAAATATCTGGCCCAGATCCAGTGGGATACTTTGATGGACGGCACAGAGGGCACACTCTACATCGAGTTCTGCCCTGACTGCCAGATCGTATCCATGCAGCACCAGCAGACCTGATAGGAGGAAATCGCTATGAATTTGCCAAAGTTCAACAGTGCGGACGGGCGCTGTTACTGGATGAAGCCCGAGGTACAGGAAGAACTGCAACCGCTCTTTGACCAGTGTATCCAGGATGCCATTGACGGGAAAATCACGCGGCTTGATGATTCCCACTGGCCGCCGGTAGTGGTCAGCAGTCAAGGTGCACCCTTTGAGGTGTGGCAACTGCTTAGGGCATGGACCGAAATACAGCGGGCCGAGACCCTGGATGCGGAAAAGGCCATCGCCTTCAGCGAAAACCTGCGCCGCCAGAGCCGCTGGGGTGAAATTGACCACCATCTACTTGATATGCTGAAACGGGAGCTACAAGAGAAGTATTTTTTTGTAACAGGCGATGAAGATGATCGCTTCTGGGATCGGGAGTATTCCCTGAAACCAGGTATCCGTGCAGAGGAGGTCCCGGAGCCGCTGCTGCGTTTCGCCTGCTATGTGGCGGTGAGCTATAAAGTGTATGGCTTGGACTTTCAGTATCTGGACGCCAATTACCTCTTTGGATTGGTGGAGAAAGTCCGTCCTGATATGGTGAAAAAGCTCCGGGAACACGGGACCGGCAGGCTGCCGCTCTCTCTGCAAAAGAGGAAAACAGAGCACTTCACCGCATCGGCCAACGATGCCTTTGCTGCGATCCGTATTACTGCCAGGGACAATACGGAGGAATGCTGCCGTGAAGTGCTGAACTACCTGTGTGAGCTTCTGGAGCAGGAGGATTTTCCCCGCAGCTATGCGGTGGAGTTCAAAGGACCGGAAAAGAGGTATCTTCCCATCACAGGTCTGCCCAAAAAGGGAGTAAACCAGCTCTTTGCCTGTGCCGTGCAGTACCCCGGCCTCCACCCCCTGATGGAACGGTACGCCCGGCTTGCCATGCGGCAATATGAGCAGTACACCAATCTCAGCGATGAGCAGTGCGCGCTCCCCGGAAGTTTTGCCGTGTTCGCCCTGGGAATGCTGGGGCAAGAGTGGCGGCAGCTGGTATGGGATTATCTCGATCTCTGTGATGATGAGCACTCCCACTTACAGGAAAAATTCCTCCGGGAGTATGTGAAACAGTTCGGATTTACCGCCGATACCGTCCCTGTATTTGTCCGTGGGGTGCTGTCCATGCAGAACATGAAGTATTCCAAGGACTATGCCGCGTGGATGGCAAACGCAGAAAGCCTGGACGCTCTGCTGGAGGCAAAAATCCACCTGTCCGAGATCGTTCCAAGCGGTTTTTCCTCCGACGAGGATGACGATGATGACGAGGACGAGAAACCCGCAGAAGAAACAGAAGCCAGCCCGGAGGAAGTGCTGCAATACGCATGGGAAACGGTCTGCTATGTGATCTGGGGAAAGGGCAGCGCCAAGGGTGGTCAAAAAGTGGTGGAAGCAGCTTCGGAGGAACTGAAAGAGCGTTGCCGGCAGATTTTTATTCCAATCACGGAGAGCCTGGAAGAAAGAGGTGGCCTGCTATGAGTTTACCGAAACGAGACGGCGTGCATGGCCGTTATTATCTGATCCATAAACCGGACACGGACCCCGAAGTGCTGGAACAAGCCGATCAGTGCATTCAGGATGTGTTGGATGGAACCGCAAAAGAAAACCATTCCGGCTACCCGGTGGTTGTTCGGAATCAAAACGGAACACCCTTTCTTCCCAGCCAGCTGCTGGAGCGGTACCTGTCCAAACTGCCTTTGAAGGGATTTCCCTATGCGGATGCGGTCGCCTTCTGCGATGCCCTGCGGCGGCTGGCGGGCTGGAAAGAGATTGACCACACACTGGGACAATACATCGAACATCAGGTGCAGGAGCGGTATTTTGAGGTTGGAGAGAAAGAGGATTACTTTTCCGCTTACCCGCCCTGCACCGTGTGGCCCGAACTGAGGCCGGAGGATGTGGATGACGGCCTGCTGCGCTTTGCCTGCTATGTGGCGGTCTGTTATACGGTATATGGAGCCAGCTACAACTCCCTCACCACCGAGCACATTCTCGGCCTGGTTTCCCAGATTCGCCCGGACATGGTGAAGCAGCTGAAAACGGGCGGCAGCGGCAAATTGCCAAAGGACATCCAGCGGCGTAAGACGGAGCATTTCACCGCATCGGCCAACGATGCGTTTGCCACCATCCGCATCACCGCCAGGGACTCCACCGAGGAGTGCTATGGGGAAATCCTGGACTACCTGTGCGCGGTGCTGGAGCAGGAGGA
>ULSF01076272.1_pt1 | contig 38636 bp, 35 predicted proteins | sample 1956121 | NCBI WGS metagenome assembly ULSF01 (sample SAMEA4835701, study PRJEB28245) | human gut metagenome | biome: gut microbiome; material: fecal sample | place: Denmark | collected 2008
TTTGAGTTTTTCCCGCCAAGGGGCGATTTAACCCACGGTACATCATGTCCCGATAAGAGGAAAATCAATATGGTGCAAAAAAGGAATTACTCACGTGAGTATATGGATGACCTTACAATGCGTGATCAAAGTATGATTTTCTCTATCATAATCATCGTACACACTGTTGATAGTCTCAATCAATTGGATACCGACACAGAGAGCCTTATATCAGTTGACAAAGAACATTTATGTGACGCCTCTGGCATTTGTTACCAACAGGAGGATGAGCTGAACTCGGCCTTACCATACGGCTTGAGGCGGCTCAAGCCGTTTCATACACTGACCACCGAGAGCGCAGCTACCATTCCGAGGATACAACCCCCAGCGGAATATCCTATGACATTAGTGTAATTTAAGAGAATACGTTTCACAATGAAACGCATTCAAGAAAAAACACTAAGCATTCATCATTCATGAACAAAAAACTATATCCTACTTTGTTAAGGATAGGTGTGCATATCCAAGGCTAACTATTACTTTTCTCTGATAGTGGGCATACATTACATTGTTATTGCGAACTTTTTAACCATGGCTTCATAATTCGTCTATAATGTTGTACAATACATATATGCTGAGTAAGGAGCGCGCACAGTGATAATTTATATTCAAATGATATCGTCCGAAGAGGACAAAGCAAAATTCGAGCAACTTTACCTCAGATATCGTTGGCTTATGTATTCAGTAGCAAAAAATATCCTAAAGAATGAATACGACGCGGAAGACGCTGTGCATCAGGCTTTCTTATCTATTGTTGAGAATTTACATAAAATTAACACAATAGATTGTCCTGAAACGAAAGCCTATATCGTTATAATAACAGAGCGAAAAGCAATTGATATTCTTCGTGCGAACAAGCGAATATCTTTTTTTGATGACGAACTATCCGGAATTGAGATAACATTGCCTATTGACGGAGGTATTTCAGACGCTATAGCAAAACTACCGGCTAAGTACAGAGAGGTAATACTACTCCGTTATGCATATGGCTACACAACGAAAGAGATTGGAAAGATGTTTAGTAGATCACAAGAGGCTATACAAAAATTACTTTGTAGAGCAAAATCCGCTCTTCAAAAACAACTTGATAAGGACGGTGTTATACTATGAACGGTACAGATACTGAGCGAAAGGATTCAGTTCACTACAGCGATCAAGATCTCATAGATGCTGCTACGAGAGTTAGAAATGTTCTTGCTGAGTTGGATGCACTACCAGAAGATGAAAAGCACACTTTTTCCACACATTTTCTACTTGAAATGGACAGTCTTATCAGAAGGGTTCATATCCGTTACTCATTAAAAAAATGCGCGCAAAGTGTAGCAGCAGCGATATTGCTATTATTAATAAGTTCTACTGCTTGGCTCACATTTAATGTTGAAGCCAGAGCTGATTTCTTGCAGTGGGCTCGTAACGAATATGAGGATAGCATTATTTATAGATTTTTCAACAGAAATGAATTATGTGATACTCTTTCCATTAATGTAAACTGGCTACCAGACGGCTTCGAAAAAAACTTTTCGGAATATAGCAACGGATCGGGCGTGATGCTCTTTACCGATGAGTCTGGACATGAGATAATTTTTAGTTATTACATAATAGCAGATGGAATGTCTACATCTATAACATCAAATGAAAATACTGTACATAAAGATGTAACAGTTTGCGGTTCTCCTGCTGATTTTTACGAGAGTTCCGACGAAAACGATTCAAATATGCTCTGGTGGATAGATGAGGACATTGGAATAGCTTTTGAACTTAATGCGTTTTTGCCGGAAGAAGAAATGCTAAAAATTGCCAAGAATGTGCAGATTAGTATTGGCTAGATTGCAACAAACTTGCCTTTTCTTTTGGATAGTTTTAACAAATTTTAAAAAATAAAATATTCTGTGTCTTTTTTCGCCCTCTTTCTCCGTTTTCTTATTAGAACCAGAAGAAAGGGGGCGAAGTTTATGAAAAGACTAATTTCTATAGTTCTTGTTGTAGTTATGCTCATGGCCATTCCTGCTACGGCTTTTGCCGCTCCATCTCGCGTCGCAAGCGCAACACCCTCATTGTCTTTCAGCGGAACAACTGCTAACTGCAAAGTAACAATAAGAGATTCCGGAAAAGCAATATCTGCCACGATGTCTCTATGGGATGGTAGCACCTGTATTGATTCTTGGTCAAGCAACGGAACATCGCTGGTCATAATAAGTGGCAGTCATGATGTAGAGTATGGAAAAACCTACACTCTGAAAGTCACTGGTACCTCCGGCAGTACAACGCTTGTCGTGGAACCAGTGAGCGGAAAATGCGGATAATTTAAGACTCCAAATGTTTCCCAGAATGGAAAAAACGAGAAGCAGGTTAGGCCTGCCTCTCGCCAAACAAGAAAATGCTATGAGCTGCTATGCCCAACATGGTGACCCACCAAATCCTGTTGAGAAATGAGGTGAAAACACAAACTGTCCTCCTCCAAGCCTGCAAGCAGCAGGAGTGCAGTCCAGCACAGCAACCCATAACATGATACAGTATAATATAAAAGAAGAGAAAAGACAACAAAAATTAATCGTATTATTGCTTGTTGATAATACTAATACAGTTGCTTTTCAGAGACAAAGATAAGAAGGAAAAAATGTTAAAATCCAAATCATTTAGACGCATTATGACCATGCTTCTCGCTGTCGCTCTGGTATTTGCGCTGGCTGTTTCGGCCTATGCTATAACCGGCACGTGGAAATCGAGGATTGAAGGCTTTACCCGTGTTAGTATGTCCCACAATCCGACATCGAATTACGTTAAAGTATTGCAAAGATTTTTGATCTGCTATAATGACACAACGAACCAGCTTATCATAGACGGCGGTGGCGTGGATGGAATTTTTGGTCAAAAGGCAGATAGTGCAGTCAGAGAATTTCAGTCTAAGAGGAAAATAACAGACGATGGTGATTGTGGGACTAACACTTGGGGGGAAGTTGCCACTTGCCTTTCCAGTAGTACTTCCGGCAATGTCACAACATTTATAACAAATTACCTTTGCCCTTCTGGTTACGGCTCTAACGTAATGAAAGCAACACTTAATTCTGCAGGAACTTATCATACATATTCAACATATGACCAATATGGAATTGCCATAAATTCTATTTTTACCCGCCCCGTTTAACATATAATGAAGGGCTGGAAATAAAATCGGTATGATGCATCTTAACGGGAGCTGGTCATAAATATGGCCAGCTCTTTGCAAAAGGATTCTCACCAGCGAATTTTATTAAGCTTAATTGAACAGCGCGTTTTGAACTCTCTTTATGAACAATTCATTTACTTGAGGAGGCTTATCTTGTGAAACAAAGGATTATTGCTGCCATATTATGTATGACAGCAGCTGCCAGCTTGTGTGCGTGTCAAGCCAACCCACAAAATGGAATTGTAACCAGTAAGAATGATGGCTCTTTTGATGCTTCATCTGTTAAGTCGGCGGAAAACAGCACAGAGAAAATCCAGAGCATAGACTGTACTGACAGCTTTTCAAGCACGGATGGCTCAGTTACCTTTACCGTTGATATTCATGAGCAAATCCAGATGTCTGCTTTGCCGGTCGTTGAAGTGGCCCCCCATACTTTTACAACAGAGGACGCAAAAAATATAGCAGCGGCCTTATTTGGAGACGCACAGCTTTATGAGACAGAACCTGAAAAACAATTGAGTAAGGCGGAGATTCGGGAAAATCTTGCGCTCTGGTCACAATACTTAAACAAGGAGAAGCTCCTTACGCTTTATCTTGCAGAAAACATTGACGATGCCGATACTCTTTTTGCAGAAATGAGTAGAATCATACAAGCGTATATAGATAAATATACAGCCATGATCGAAACTGCACCGGATGTTGTTGAGCAAACGCCGTGCCAATGGACCTTTTATCCGGATACGCATTACTATTATACACAGGAAGAACTCGAAACCTTGCAGTTTAAGGAGAAAAGCAATCTCATTATTTCGGCATGGTCTGAAGTGGCAGATATTCCGTATAGATTCAGCGTGTCCAACAGAGATGAGAATGACTACAAGATCCATAATAGTTTTACTTATATTATGGATGAAGACAGCCCCAATGGTATAAACAAAGCAATTATCCTCTCTGAATTATGCAGAGCGGGTGTGCCAACAGAAGAACAAATGGAGAGCGCGAAGAAAAAAGCATTTGAAATATTGTATGAAATGGGGATCGGCGATTGGAATGTCGATCAGTGTTATTATGAGCCGCTTGGATTTGGCGGGCAGGATAAATATACGATCTATGTAAACGCGGTTCCGGTATTCAACGGGATCCCGGTTGTACGCCAGGTACAGCTGGGGAATCTAAAAAGCACAGAAAGCTATGCTTCAAACTATTATTATACAGACGCATCCTTCCGCTTCACAACGGACGGTTGCTTGCTTAGCTGCACGATCATATCCCCAGTTGATGTCGTGCAAATTCTGAATGACAATGTGCAGACCCTTGAATTTGATGAGTTGCTTGAAAAAGCAAAGACGCATTTATCACTTTACGATTATTATGAATATGCAAAAGATGTGATGTATGACTCAGAGCAGGTATTTGACTGCACCGTGAACATCACAGAGATGGAATATGGCCTAACACGGGTCAAAGTTCCAAACACAAAAGACAGCTATTATTATGTCCCCGCAATAACCCTGCGCGGCAATTACCAAGCATATGCCGCAGATTCCGGTGAGCGGTGGTTTGATTCGAACGATTGGTGGAACGGAGAACAGCAGACACTGCTTGTGCTAAATGCTGTGGACGGATCCGTGATAAACGTCTCCAACGGTTACTAATAGAACAGACTTCAGATATCTCCCTACTGTTACAGTAAAAGGTTTTTATAAAATCTTTGATGAAAACGGAAATCTGATTTACGACCTTGAAGCTATGCAGGAAAGAAAAGAAACCCTTCTTGTCCTCAATGCTATCGACAGCAGCGTAGTTAATACAAGTGCCGGATACTAATACGATGAGGAAAACCAATGAAAAGAGCGATACTGTCCAACTTCAAACAAGGAATCTTATCAATTTCATTTGCCGTTGGGACGGTCGCCATTGCCGTGCTGATCTTTCTCAGCTCAATTGAGACGATCCTTAACGCTGTCAGAGGTTCAGGGCTTTTATACAGCGGATTTCATACCTCGCTGGTCCTTAACGCGCTGAAATCAGACAGCATTGCGTTTTTTACGCCGGTGGCGGCTGTGCTGCCTATGGCCGCGGCCTATGTGGAGGATATAAAAAGCAACTATGTGCGCTATTACCTCTTCCGCTCCTCCCACAGTGCATACATAATCGGAAGAATATGCGGCAGCTTTGTCTCCGGCGGACTTGTACTGCTGCTGGGGATCCTGCTGGCCTATGGGGCATCCTCGCTGCTGTTCCTGCCAATGGAAAGGACTGCCAGTGCCGGAGTGGAAAATGTCCCTGGTCTGAGGGATGTCATCCTTTCCTCGTTTTTGTTTTTCCTTTCAGGCGGCTTCTGGGCTTTGCTGGGGCTTGCTATGTCAACACTGATGGAAAGCAAATATATCGCTTATGCGTCTCCTTTTATCCTGTACTATCTTCTGGTCATTCTCCATGAGAGATACTTTACTTCTCTGTTCGTTTTGTCTCCGAAAGAGTGGCTTGTTCCCTCGGACAAATGGTTTTTGGGAAGTTGGGGCCCAGCCGTTATTGTGCTGGAGCTGACACTTCTGGCGGCTATGCTGTTTGCGATAAACGCGGAAAGGAGGCTGCGCCAATTGTGAGAGCGATGAAACAGTCTTTTGCCGTGGCGGGCTACAATTTCCGCCAATGGCACAAAAATCCCCGTATCATTGTCACCTTTGCCCTGGCCTTTATTCTGTGCTTTCTGCTGTCGGACAAAGCCGTGCGCTTTGCCGAGGAGCATAACACCTCCATGCAGGCGGTTGAGGCCTTTATCTGGTCCTTCGGTGACAGCAACTCCATCCTTCTGTCCTCCATGCTGCTGATACTGCTGTTTGCGGATATGCCCTTTTTGTCCTCCGGTACGCCCTTTTATCTTGTGCGGACAAGCCGCCGGGTCTGGGTAACGGGCCAGGTCATTTATACCATAGCTGCCACAATGATCTATCTGCTGTTTATCCTGCTCTCTACAGCATTTGTCTGCGCAAAGCAGACCTATATCGCCAATATGTGGAGTCCTACGGCGGCAATTTTAGGCTATACCAGCGCGGGTAAGCGCGTAGCGATCCCGGCTCTGGTCAAAACGCTGGAGATGAGCTGGCCGTATCAATGCATGGTGTCTATTTTCTTCCTGATGCTGGGCTATGCGCTGGTCCTGGTGCTTATCATGCTGTTTTTCAATCTGTGGAAGGGACAGGCGGCAGGCGTTGTCAGCGTGTTTGTGTTCAGCGTCTATGGCTTTTTGCTTCGGCCTGACACGATACAGACCATATTCAATCTTCCCGACGAGGCCTATTACAAGGCCAACGTGGCCATCGGCTGGCTTTCGCCTTTGAATCAGGCTACCTATCATATGCACAATTTCGGCTATGATCTCCTTCCCAGACTGTGGCAGTCTTACCTTATCTTTGCCGTTTTAATCGCTATGGGCTGCGCCGGAGCTTTATGGGCCATAAAAAACTATAATTTCAATTTTACCGGAACGGAGGGATAGCAATGGACGCCATAATCGATGTACAGCATGTCAGCAAATCCTTTGGTGAGGAACAGGTATTGAAGGACATCTGCCGCAGCTTTGAGATTGGGAAAATACATGGGATTGTCGGCAACAACGGCTCAGGAAAAACCGTGCTGATGAAATGTATTTGCGGCTTTCTCAGGCCTGACAGCGGGAAAATATATGTGAACTATAAAGAGGTCGGGAAAGACATGGATTTTCCGGACGATCTGGGAATCATCATTGAGACGCCGGGCTTCCTTCCCAATATCTCCGGGTTTAAAAATTTACAGCTTTTGGCCTCTCTGAAGAAAAAGGCCTCGGATGCCGTTATACGGGATGCCATTATGAAGGTTGGCCTTGACCCATATATGAAAAAGCCGGTAGGCAAATATTCTCTGGGTATGCGCCAGCGCCTTGGCCTTGCCCAGGCCTTGATGGAAGATCCGCAGCTTCTTATTCTGGACGAGCCGCTGAACGGTCTGGATAAGCATGGCGCGGCTCATATCAGAGAACTTATTAAATCCCTGCGTGACGAGGGCAAAACGGTCCTCCTCGCCAGCCACAATCAAATGGATATAGACGAGCTGTGCGACACCGTCTGCGAAATGGACGGCGGCGTAATGACAATGGTGAGAGAATGAGCAGAATACTTTGTGTTGACAACATCATCCGGGTCCTGCCAGGTGGGACGCGGCTCATAAGCCCGCTGTCGTTTGAGGGTAGCAGCGGCGAAAGCATTTTTGTTCAGGCGTCAGAAATACGCCGTGAAGCGCTGTTTGACATTCTCAGCGGCCTTTCCAAGCCGGACACCGGTCGTGTCCTGCTTTGTGGTGAAGACCTCTATGACAGGACAGAGGAAGAAACGGCTCAACTTCGATGCCGTAATATAGGGGCTGTTCCGGCAAGAATCAGATTTCTGCCCGAATTGGGCACTGTAGATAATATCGCCCTGCCGCAGGTGATTGCCGGAGTTGATCCAGACAAGGCGGCGGAGAATATCAAACAACAGTCATCCGGAATTGTTTCGTCTATGATACTTGAGCAAAAAGCAGCGAGCCTTACTCCGTTCGCCAGAGCCTTGACCGGGCTTATCCGCGCTGCAGCCAATACCCCAAAACTGCTTTTATTGGACGATTTTATGTGCGAACTGGATGAAAAGAATCTCCCGGATATTTGGTATACAATACATGAAATTCGACCGAAAGATAGTTTGCTTATCTATATGAGCAGTACTGTTGCTCCGGAAAAATGTGTCTGGACGCAGGAAATCAGGCTTTGACCAGGAGGTACATCCATGAGAAAAATGCGGAAAATTCTATCTGCTCTGATGCTGACTGCGCTCTTGCTCAGCGTAAACTCCGTATGCTATGCAGAAGAGGATGCGTTTGCCGAGGCAGATAAACCGGTTGAAACGGCAGAGTCTGAACAAACACCGCCTCCGGAGCAGACGCCAGTCCCCGAACAGACACCGGCTCCTGAGCAAACGCCGCCCCCGGAGCAGACACCGGAGCCAACACCCCCAGAAGAACCCATACTGACGCTTCCAACCGCGCTTGAGATCGATACGGAAAATATCTATCGGGGAATGGACAAGGCGTACAAGGATGGATATATCCCCACCGTAAAAGACGGCAAGGTTTATGTCGTTCTTCCTCTTATCCCCAGCGGCGAGGTCTATGGGGACAAGATAACGGTTACACCTGATTTCAGTGGTGCAGGCACAACCTTTGTAGTGTCAAATTACCAAAAGACTGTTAATCTCACGGAAGAAAAAATCAATCATACCGAAGAAACGCGAAAACTGTTCTATGTGGATTTTGAGCTGCCTCTCTCGGCCTCACGGGCGAACGGCACCTTTCCGTTGATTATCAAGATAAAAGCCTACGACAAATCAGGGACTCCGATCGATAGTCAATTTACTGTTTATGTGAATATTACAGATGTTCCAGTTGAAGAGACCCCCGTGTTCAGCGGAGGCGGCTCTACGCCTACTGCGGAACCGATCGTGCTGATTTCCAAATGTGAGATTACTCCGGAAAAGGCAGTCTCCGGAGAGCAGTTTACGATGAAGCTTACGCTTAAAAATTCACTGGAAACGAAATCGGTCGAAAACATGCTGGTAAGCGTTGACACTGGGAATTTACAGATCAACATAGAAGATGACAGCAATGTATTTCGAATCAAGGGAATCGAGAAAGGCGGAACGACTGAGCTGGAAGTGCATTTCAGCAGTGATAAGTCAATACCCGCCGGAAAATATGTGGTCTCTTTTTCTTTCAGCTATGACAGCGGGCAGACGCTCAAGCTTTCCTCTTCCGGCTCTGTTGTTGTTGAAATAAAGCAGCCAGCAAATATGGAGTTGGTAATGCCAAAGATCCCGGACAAGGTTAATGCCGGAGAGACCCTTCCGCTCTCTTTTCAGGTAATGAATATGGGTCGTGACAGCATGTATAATGTGCGCTGTGAGATATCCGGCTATGGACTTTTACCGGTAAATACGGGCTACATAGGTACTATGGCTGCGGGGACCTCATCAACAGCAAAAATCGATCTTTATATTGGTTCTCTTCTGATGTCAGAAGATTACACGGGCAGCGAAAAATATGGGGATACCACAGGCACGGTAAAGCTGATCTATGAAGATGCAAGCGGCGAGGAATTCTGCGAGGAGCGCCAGTTTGAAACGACCATTGGCAGCCCGATCATTACGGGAACAGTAGCTTCTGCAAATCCCGAAGCGGAGGAAGAAGCTGCGGCAAGTCAATGGTGGATATCTGTATTGATCCTTCTTGTCGTTATTGCAGCCGTTGCAGCTTTCGTGATTCTGCGCAGAAGGAGCATCCGCCATGAAAGTGCACGTCATTAAGATAGCCCTCCATACTGTAGGCCGCATAGGTTTTTCGGCAGCGCTGTTTTTTCTGGTTGGGCTTTATCTTGTGTTTCCTGCTGCCACATCATTCCTTGCCATGCAGGAGGACAAAAAGGAAGATTTTGAAATAACGGCCACTGCGACCAAAACAGTAGATCTGGAGGAGCTTGAAGGGATAAAAGGAGTCAAAAAACTTTCTCCCGTCATTAAATTCAACGGCAAAATTGCTTACGACGAGTATGTATTGGAAACAGAAATTGATGGAATCATGGGAACCTATTTGGAAGGAGAAAATATTGACGGAACGATTTTCCCTGACGGGTCCAATATGCCTTATCTCATCTTAAACGAAGAGGCACTAAAGTCCTTCAAGGATTCGGACGGTAAGTCCCCTGGCAACGTAGATATAAACGGCAGCTTCAGCCTGTTGCTTGAGAATGAAAGTCCGGCTATTCTTTGCGGTGTTCTTAGTGACGGAGCAGAAACACCGAAAGTCTATATGAATTATGATGCTGCAAAATCACTTGCAGGTTTTCAGGAGCAATACCAGATCCGCTTTCAGCTTATCAGCGCGGGATATGGAAATAAAGCGACCCGGGAGTTAAAAACCTATGGTCTTGAAGTCCAAAGCGAGTATGGACGAATAGAGCAATGGGAGGCTACGGAACGCAGCATCATGCGGCAGTGCGTTTCCAGTTTGGGATTTCTTATCTGTGCCCTTTTGCTGACTCAGAAAAATTATACGCTGGAAAAAATTCAGCGCCGCGAAGAGATAAAAAACCTGCGTTTATCTGGTCTGTCGATGAAAGAGCTTTATTACATACTTAGATTGCGCTTGGCAATCATGCTTGTGCTTTGTATTGCTGTTGCGTGTATCGCCGCATGGTGGACCTCAAATATGAGTAGTCTTGCTTTGCTCATTGCGGTTATTGTTTCAGGGATCTGCCTTCTGCTTCTGAGCGTTTCATTCAGCAAAGAACCTCTTGGTGAAGCATATGAAGTGACCTAAAACACAGCTGTAAGCTTGGCATATACTCTTACTCCATAAACTTGATGCAATTTATCTGATAATATGAATTCATTTCATGGCTGACTATCATGCCATTTCTTAATCTTCCCCTGCAATTTCAAATTGCAGGGGCTTCTTATACGCAAATCCGAGAAGGAAAACGACATTTATCCATCTCAGCCATACCGTCCGTGACGACATTATGCGATGTGTTCACATACAAAATCGCCCATATTTGTTGTATAATTAAAGCACATTAAAGGAAACGGAGAACAATAATGTGCTTTTTGCTTAGACGTTATGTGAGGTCAGGCAGTGAAGTTATACATAGTACAGCAGCACATTCCCTGCTGTCGTTCTCCCCCTTTTCTGAGCCTTCCTGCATCATAAAAAAGAAAGAAGGATTCAGATATGTTCTATGTTTACCTGCCGGATAAGCAAGGCGGGATTCCCATTACGGCTGACCGGCTGCTCAGGAGTATCGGCGCTTCCGGGCGGTACACCGGCTTTGACTATGCCGTATATATGATCGAACAGGTTGTGGACTCTCAGGAAAGCATCCGGCTTATCACCAAGCGTCTGTACCCGGAGACAGCCAGGCATTTCGGTGTAAAGCCCCATTCCGTGGAACATGCGCTCCGGACGTTGATCAGCGCCTGCTGGACCCACGGGGACCGGGACGCACTGAATGAGATCGCCGGGAGACCGCTTATACAGGCTCCAAGCAACACAGAGTTTATTGACATGATGGCAGCATACATAAAGGGCATGAATTAAGGGCAAGGAAGGACGAGGCTGCATCGTCCTTCTGACAAGTTGGCTTAATGCGTTTCACCGTGAAACGGATTAAAAGAGGAGAGAGCAATGCGCATACCTGCTTATATTACCAATGATGACCGCTGCGTGATGTGCGGTGCTGCTGTACCGGAGGGGCGAATGGTCTGCTGGGCCTGTGAAACCAGTGCACTGGAAGAAACACGGCAAAGCAGCAAGAAAAAGCCAAACCGTCGATCGGTCAAAGCACATCGGGGCTGATGTGTTTTCGCGGATCGACGATCCGAGAAAAAATGAATAGGGCAGACAGATACGTTCTGTCTGCGTTGAGCCGTACAGCTGGTGCGCGAAGATATGTCCCAGAGAGGAGAGAAAAAGGACGAGCGGGAAACATTGTGCTGTGAAGCAGCTTCGGCAAAGCTGCGGGCCAGGATACGCAGACGGGAACAATGATACTTGCGTTGGCTACACGTCACAGAGTAGAACGCCCCGCCACAAGAATGGAGGGAGGCACGGAAAATCCTATGGAGCGGCTTGCTCACCGCCGTCTGTTTGCCTGTGATAAATAACGTGATCTACAAAAATCCGCACATGGTACTGTGCGGATTTTGTTGTGTGATGTCGAGAAATACTTCTCATGGTGAGAACTATTTTTGAGCCAATGCCAAAGGCCAGCTAAACGCTTGCTTTTGGCATTGGCTCATTATATCAACTGTACTGAAATAAACTGTATGTATGACGGGGAGGGATGAATATGTACATTGATGCAATTGAAAAGCTTGCCTCGGCTGATATTCGCAATATAGATACAGACAGCTTGATTGATGCAGGAGATATGAGCTTGGATACAAATATACCGCTGGAAAGTCGTGCGCAGTATTTGGTCCGACAATTAGGGAATCCATACTGCTTCAAGGTCGGCAGCATAGCGGTAAAACTTGAATTTGACAACGATGCATCAGAAAGCGTTACCAACCAGTGCTCTAGCGCTCTTTATAATAGAAAATTATATCGCTTTAATGAATGATAGAGATGAATACCGCATCTGCACCTATGTACTGCACCTAGCCCCAGTTCATAATGGCCCCCCTTGAAGGGAATACTCTAAGACTTAGTACAGAAAATAAAATACTGATTATACTAACGCACATACCACATAACCATCCGTATGCTTTCGTAACCTAACAATTACTGAAACTCCCTACTATTTCGATAGGTTATTTTTGCAATTACATGTAAAGAGTAAATCATGAGATTAGCATTCTCGCCGCACTGCATGAGCGGGAGTTTATTGGAGAGGGTCAATATCTTGCAGTGGCGTTGACCGATGCCGCATTATCGGCAACACCGCCCGCGTGCAGTCGCATATTAGCATCTGACGAAGTGCTGGGCAGAACAGTCAATATCAATCTACTGTTGCACCGTCATCATGTTTTCAAGCTAGTGATGGTAAATTCGTATTAAGCTGCGGCAATCAATCGTTGTGGGAGCGTCTGTGCCGACAAGTGCTGAATTGTCCGGAGCTTATTGAAAAGCCACATTATGCCGATAATGCACACCGTTTGGCGCATAACGACGAGCTGATTTGTATCGTTATCTGAGCGGGCTGCAGATAAGAGCGTTTGCCGACTGCATTAGAGAATTCAGCGTGAAGCAGACTTTCTTACGTGCCTGTCTGGGATTTAAAGCAGGTATATAACAGCGGCTTCTACCGCGAAGAGCGGAGAATGTTTATCACCGTGCCTACCCCTGACGGTGCAACTGCCGATGCTATGGTTCAGCCAATAGTTTTCGGTTCACATCCACGCAGGCTACGTTTTTCCGCAGCAATTTGGCCAACACACAGACAAAATACTCCATCAAAAGCTGGGTATCCCGCAGAACATAATAGACGCTTATCGCCGCATGGGTGTTATCAAATAATTTGCTCAATAAGGTACAGGTAATTTACCTGCGTCTTATTTTTTTGCACTTCTTTAACGTAAATTCGCTCATATACAATGGCGCTCTTATGGAGAACACAATACGGGGCACGAAGCCGGTGCCGAATCACTTATGGAGACCGCGACATGTTCTTTGCTGTACTTTTCTAATCCATATTTGCAACGCTAAATTTACATACCAAATGATCCGAGCGCCTCCCGTTCTGAATTTTGACTTTTTCAAAATTCAGAATAAGGAGGATCTGCGTAATGGCAGACAACTATTACATAACCATCAACGGTGAAAAAATCTGTGTTTCCGAAGAAGTATATAACGCTTACCGCCAAATGAGGCGGCATGAACGCACGCTGGCCGAAAAAGATTCCCGTAACTATGTATTGAAGTATGAGGACTTTGCAGATGGAGAGATTACCGGTGAGGAGCAGATATACGATTTCTTACAGCCGAGTGTTGAGGAACTTGCATTAACGAACCTCATTTACCGCAAGCTACACAGGGCTATTGAGATGCTGCCGCAAGCTGAAAAGGAGTTGATCTCAGATTTGTATTTCAACGGTTATTCAATGCGCACTATTGCAGAAAAGCGGGGTGTAAGTCACATGACAATACAACGCCAAGTCCAAAAAATCCTTACAAAATTAAAAAATTTTATAAAAAGTTGAAAAAACCTGTTACAAGCCCCCTACGAACTCGCTTAAGAAGTGAGGGGATAAAATATCACCCCTCGGTGTACCTTGACAAACACCGGGGCAACCGGTCATATCCGGCTACTGAATAACATCAGTGAATGTACGAGCGAGACGAAGGATGCGCCAGAACTCACTTGTGCGGGCAACCGCATCAATCGACGGCCATAAGGTGACGAGCGGGTCAGTCCATTCAAAAGCGGCCTTGGCAAGCCGCGCGCCATGACTGCATTCACGCAGGTACTCCTGTCCAGCCACAGCTTTCAGGCAATGGGGGCAGCTCGGAGAGATCCTCGGAGGGGTGAAATTCCCGTGCGCAGCGCCAGCTGCGGTTCAGTAGTCCGCCCGGCCTGGGGAAGTAGTGTCTAAGACAGGTTAGCAAAAATCCAAAAAAGTCAAAATTCAGAACAATGGCAGCCGGTGTTATACATCGGCTGCCGCATTATCAGGAGGAAACATGGAAAATGAGAAATCCACATTGACCGTGCTCATGGTCGAGCCGGGCAAAGCACCGTATCAGGCCACTATCGGCGCTGATCTCAAGTCCCTGCAGCAGGTGGTCGGCGGGTATATAGAATCGATCGCACCCTACGATGACCCTGTTGCGATCGTCTGCAACGAAGAAGGCAAGCTCGAACAGCTCCCATTCAACCGTGGGCTGCGTGATGAGTCAGGCAATCTCTATGACTATATTGCCGGTAACTTTATGATCGTCGGTCTCGGAGAAGAAGATTTCACATCCCTGCCGCCGGAGTACATAGAGAAGTATTCTCAGCTCTTCGCTCAGCCCGAAATCCTCAACATTACAAACGGCAGGTTTGAAGTTCTGCCGGATGCATCCTTTGAACAGCAGGAATCCGAAGAACCGAATATGAGTATGTGAAGGAGGTCATCATGGGAAAGAAAAATCGTCACAAATGCAAAGCACCGTACCGCGCGCCGCCGCAGTGCGGCAAGTACCAGAAGAAGCTCATGAAAGCCGCCGCAGATGAGCGGCAGAGAAAAAGAAGGAGGTCGTGATCATCACTGTCACAAAAAGCGCTTATGTACACAGACGCATATTCTCTCTGCTCTGTGTGCTCCTTATCTTTATCGCAATCTTACCAATCTCAGCCTTCGCGGACTGGGTCACGGTCAGTACGGTAAATTCAGCGTCGTACTTCCAGACCTTCAGCAGCAAGGGAGTCTGGACCGCAATAGGCACTCCCGCGCACTACATAAACGAGACCGGGCAGGTCGCCTACTGTCTCCAGACTAATTACAACTCACCCAACAACAGCGGATACTCCTCAACGAGCGGCTGGCAGTATTACGATGAGACCACCATCCGCGGTCTGCAATCCATCCTTGAGCACGGCTACCCAAACGATGACGGCGGCTTCTCGGCAGATGAGGCTCGGTATGCCACTGCCAATGCCATCCGCTTCTGGCTTGCAGAACGCGGCGCGGAGGGCGTTCCGGCTTGGATGAATCTCCAGTTATATTCTCAGTTCTTCCGTGGAGCATCCGGCTATGAGTACCTGTTCCAGTGGTGCATGTATCTCCTTGAGAATGCACGGCATCAGGTGACGTACAGCCACTCGGTCAGTTTCTCACCCATCACGCTCACAGAGGACGGAGACTACTATGTCGGCACAACTACCGTCACCCTTGTGAACTGCACAGGCGGTTATACGCTCGACCGCAGCGGTCTGCCGTCAGACGCCGAGGTATACGGCTGGACAGGCAATGACGGAGACGTGCTCACGATACGCATCCCCAAAATCTATGGCGGCGCTGCATTCACATTGAATGCCACCGGCATAGACAATCAGACGGACGCTTCGCTTATCTTCTTCAATCCGGACAACTGGGGCGAGCAGAGAATACTCGCCTACACTTACGACATTGAAAAGGATGTTGCGAATGCAAACGTTGAAGTCGTAACACCGGAGCCGGAGCTGCCCAAAACTGCCGGGCTTGCCATCCGCAAGATAGACGCCGACACCGGCGCGGCCATGCCCGGCGTCACGTTCGCTTTGTACAACACCGCAGGCGAGACCGTCGCTTACGGTACTACAGGCGAGGACGGGTATGTATATTTCACGAATATGCCTCTTGGGGATTACTACTACGAAGAGATAAATACCCTTGATGGGTATGTCTTAGACAACACCCGTTATTCGGTCTCTCTGGTGTCCAGCGGTCAGACGGTCGAGGTCACGATGACAAACAGCCGCTTCCGTGCAAAGCTTGTCATCGTCAAGCAGGACGGCGAGACTAAAACGCCGCTCTCCGGTGCCGGGTTCAGGTTGTTCAATGCTTCTGGTGAGATAGTCGGAGAGGGCTATACCGATGAGAACGGACAGATAGCCTTTGAGAACCTCAAGAAAGGCAGCTACACGTATCAGGAGTACGAAGCGCCGTCGGGGTATGCTTTGGACGACACCGTCTATCCCTTGGACATTACCGAGCACGGCAAGACCATCACAGTAACGGTAGACAACACTGCCATCCAACCGGAGCGTGACGGGAGCATAACCGTTATGAAGAAAAGTCCGGATGGCAGTATTCTCACCGGTGCTGAGTACTTGCTCGAATACTCCACAGACGACGGTACGTCGTGGCAGCCTGTGTTCACCAGAACAGGTGACAGCATAGAAGCCGGAGGCTGTACCAGCTCCGTGCTGAATAACGGTCGCCTCACCGTAAACAGTGCGGGCACTGCTACGTTTTCCGGTCTCAAAGCAGACCGTTCCATTATATATAAACTCACAGAGACAAGAGCACCTGACGGCTGCACGCTGCTGGCAGAGCCGCTATACACCGGCACGCTCCCCGTGAAGGTGGACAAGTCTTTCAGCTCTGATGACTGCGAGGTAATAGACGGCGAAAACTATTGTTACGCCCTCTACGTCACAGCAGTCAACGGCGCGATGTACCGTCTGCCGAGCACGGGCGGCAGCGGCTTCGCGTACATCCCCATCGTGCTCTGCATTCTCGGCGCGGTGCTCTACGCGTTCACGATCACACACGACACAAAATCTGATGAAAAAAAGGAGAAAAACACGCATGAATAAACTCAGAAAAGCCCTCGCACTTGTACTTTCCCTTGCGGCGATTCTCTGCTTCCCCATCTCGGCAAGCGCGCTGTCGGACGAGGCGCTGCCCACCATAGACTATGCCCGCACAGGCTCGGTGGACATATATAAATATGACCTCACCTCGGCAGAGAAAGACGGCGTATGGAACAGCTCATACGTTTCAACCGGTGTCCGTGATGAAGCCGGAGTTGAGTCCATCCTCGGCAACACTCAGATAGTGAACCAGCTCGCCGGTAACGGCGAAGCCTACGGCTACGCCATCAAAGGTGTTGAGTTCAGCTATCTGAAAATTGCGGACATCTGCACATACACCGATGTGGACAACAACACAAGTAATACACAGGCACTCTACGGCATTGAGCATAACGACACCACAGATAAGTTCCTCGCCGCGCTGGGGCTGACAACCGAAAATAGATATTCCGCCGCAGACAACGGCAATGTATATGCGTATCAGTCGGATGTGCTCATCGATGCGTTGAAGAACGCGCTCACAAATAATGCGACCTCGGTCAAGAACGCGCTTGAAGCTTACGTCCGTGAGAATGGCGGCACTGCCATGACGGAGACTGACGGCTACGGTCACAGTGCAGTTTCAGACCTGCCTCTTGGCCTGTATCTCTTCGTTGAGACCCGCGTCCCCGAAATGGTCACTGAGACCACCGCGCCCTTCCTCGTCTCTCTGCCCATGACCAGCACCGCAGATAAAGCAAGCTGGCTCTATAATGTGACGCTTTACCCCAAAAACCTCACCGGAATTCCGACGCTTGAAAAGACTGTGCGTGAAGCAAAGTCCAGCAGCGGCAAGAATAACGGCAGCGCGGACATCACGGACGGCTTTGCACATACCGCGACTGCCTCTGTCGGCGATACACTTGAGTACCAGATCATATCTACGCTCCCGTCCATCACCTCGGCAGCTTCGTATCTCACGGATTACAGCTTCATAGATACCGCGGAGAAAGGCATCCCGTATCTCCAGAACGGCGTCACGCTTGAGTTTTTCAAGGATGCAAACTGCACGGACAAGATAGCTACGTGGGCAGAAGCAGACGGTAAGTTCAATGTCAGCTACACGACCAATGATGATGGATACGTCATGAGTATCACCATGACTGAAGCAGGTCTGGAGGAAATAAACACCAGCAAGGCCGTATATGCCGATGCTTCAATGGTCAACTCCGGGTATTCCGACTGCACTCTCCGCATTACATACTCCGCCCAGCTGGACAAGTCCGCAAACTACGGCGATAATGGCAACACCAACGACGTCGTCCTCACTTGGAAGCGCACGAACAGCAGCTATTACGACACTCTCGTCGATGACTGCCATGTGTACGTGTTCGGGCTTGACCTCACAAAGAAGTTCTCTGATGGCAAGGGAGATCTCAGCAAGGTCGAGTTCTGCCTCCAGAACGATGCGGACGAGTACTACGTAGTCGCCAAGTATGACGAGAGCGCGAAGGCTTACTACGTGACCGGCAGCACTGATGACAAATCCAAGGCCACACGCTTCACTCCTCGTTCTGACGGACGTATGTTCATCTACGGTATTGAGGATGATGCATACACCATAACCGAGCTCAAGACAGACGGAGCATATACTCTTCTCAAGAATGGCATAGGTCTTGTAATAAGCGTCGGCGAAAGCAGCACGGTATGTGATGTTTACAGCTCCGATGTCCTCGGCCTCATCCAGAACGATCCCCGTTACGCAGATGTTGAAGAGGGGCTGTTCCACAATATGCCGCAGAAGCATCTGGATCACAAGCTCCTGACCGCATCGGCAAAGGTGGACAACAAGCAGGTCTCGCTCGGTTCGGACAACGGCTCGGCGAACGCGTTTGTACCTTTGACTGTCGTGAACACCAAGGGCTTTGACCTCCCCAAGACCGGCGGTTACGGCAACTGGATGTTCCCGGCTATTGGCCTGAGTCTTGTGGCTGTCGCAGTTGTTGTTATATACTTCGCGTTCAGAGACAAGAAGAAAGAAACAAATAAGTAAAGGTCAGGGAGGCAGGCTAAGAAACCTGCTTCCCGCTTTCGCGTATGAGCAGAAAAACAAAGATTATATTAGGACTAACAATATTAATTATTGCTCTGCTCTTCTGCCTGTACCCTGTCATAAGTAATTTCACCGCCGTCAAGTACCAGTCTATAGTTCAGACCAGATATGAGAAGGCTGTCAGCAATATGGATGATACAGAACTGCAAAAGGCAAAGGAGGCGGCTTTGGCGTATAACCGAACGCTGATTCCTGGTGTTGCAGATAACCTCTCATTCTCAGAAGAAGCACTTAAGTCTGCCGCCGAGAACTATGATAACCTGCTGAACATCCGAGGTGACGGGATCATGGGCTATGTCGAGATCCCGAAGATAGACGTAAATCTGCCTATATACCACGGCACTGGTGATGATAGCCTTGACCGCGGCGTCGGGCATCTGCTCGGCAGCTCCCTGCCGGTCGGCGGTGAAACGTCCCATGCTGTGCTGACAGCGCACTCAGGGCTTGCCGGACTGCGTCTGTTCTCAGATTTAGACAAGCTGGAGTGCGGCGATACATTCTACATTCACACGCTTGACGAGACTATGGCGTATATGGTACTGGAGATAAACACCGTGCTCCCGGAGGACACTTCCAAGCTCGTGATCCTTCCGGAGCATGATGTCTGCACGCTGGTTACATGCACGCCATACGGTGTCAACACCCATCGGCTCATGGTGCGCGGGACACGCATCCGCAATGATCAAGCTAAGTATGTAGAAAATCTCAAGGCTGAGAGGAATGAGCGCGAGGGTGTCACGCAGTCCACATGGCATCAGGAATATTTCAAGGGCATAGGGCTCGGCGTTATCTGCATAGCCGCCATTGGGATAGTCTTTGAGATAAACCGCATACGTCCAAGGCGGAGAAAGCGAGGTCTGCATGAAAAGGGCTAAGATAATTCTTCTCTCACTTATGGCGCTCCTCGCCGCAGCTGGACTCGTTGTGACTTTCAAGCCGCTCATGGAGCGAGCCTCTCGGCAGAAGCAGGTGGACGAAGCCAACGATAGCTTTATCCAGCAGTTAGAGCAGATGCAATCCGTACAGCAGGATACACCTGAGTCAACGCCGTATGCGCAGCTCCGTGAGCAGATAGAGCAATACAACACCTGGCTGTATGAAGGAAAACAGATAGCGCTCACAAATGCGGCAGCATACGAGCAGCCCGCATTCATCTTAACGCAGTATGGCTTGCAGGATGAGACTTTCGGGATAATCTACATTCCAAAACTTGAAGTGACTCTGCCGATATACCTCGGCGCGAACGATGAGAACATGGCAAACGGCGCAGCAGTGCTTGGGCAGACGAGCGTTCCCATCGGGGGCGTCAATACCAACTCCGTGATCGCAGGGCATCGCGGCTGGAACGGCTATCCGTATTTTCTGAACCTTGATGAGCTCCAAATCAGCGACCTTGTGTACATAGATAACGTATGGACGCTGATGGAGTACGAGGTAGTAGATATACAGGTCATCTCGCCGGATGATGTTGACGCAATAAAGATACAGGAGGGGCGCGACCTTGTGACCCTCCTGACCTGCCATCCGCCGAACACCGGTGGTCGGCAAAGGCTCCTCGTTTTCTGCGAGAGAGTAATTGAATAGACTAAGAGCCGGGCACTCGCCCGGCTCGAATTATTTGGAGGTAAATATGACAGTAGATATTGACCTGTGGGTGACAGCAACAATCCTCAGAGAGCTGCGAGACAACGGACTGATAACGCAGAAAGAGGCTGAAAAGATCCTTTCCCGCGTTGCCAAACAGACCGGCGCAACGCTTATTATTTCCGTTTAGCCAATCACAAATCAAGGGATCCTTCATTCAGCAGAAATTCATAAAGGCCCAAATGTAGAATACCGTCATCATCTGTCCAAGGTTTCATTGAGGTTTTGCTGATGATGATTTTTTTGAAAAAGTCATTTGTATTTTTAAGCGGTCTGAGCTCAGTATCCATTTTACCTGGGTCGCTGACATTGAGCGCCGATTGAATGTAATACTTCTTAGAGCCTCTTGCGGCAATGAAATCTATCTCGCACTGCTTCTTTGAGACTTTCCCATCGGCACGGGCAGATATCTCTATAACCCCCACATCAACGGAGTAATCCCTGCAAAGAAGTTCATTGTAGATGATGTTCTCCATGATGTGAGTTTCTTCCTGTTGCCTGAAATTCAGTCTTGCATTACGCAGTCCGACGTCTGTGCAGTAATACTTTGAGGGATACTCAAAATACTTCTTGCCTTTTATATCGTAGCGCTTGGCGTTGCTGAACAGGAAAGACTCTGTAAGATAGCCAAGATAGTTTGAGACCGTAGTACCAGAAACAGATATACCCTTTATAGATTTGAGAGTGTTCGATATCTTGCTTGCATTAGTCAGGGAGCCGATAGATGAGCATAGATCGTCAGTCAGCTCCTCGAGTACATCCGGAAGTTCAATATCGTAGCGCTCAGAAATGTCCTTAAAATACACCTCGGTGAACAGACTCTGCAGATACGCCATTTTATCTGCGTCGGTCCTTTTTGAAAAAACCAGCGGCATTCCGCCATACAAAGCGTACTCCTCGTATGCTTCGGATTTGTCCCCACCAACGGAACTGTAATACTCTTTAAAAGAGATTGGATATACGCGAACTTCATCGCCTCTGCCGCGAAAAACAGTCAGCACATCTTTTGTAAGCATTTTAGAATTGCTTCCAGTAACATAGATATCGACATTCCGCAGACGCATCAATCCGTTGAGCACATTATAAAGCCGAATCGTTTCAGGGGCTTTAAGTTCATCCTTTGTAATGGCATACTGCACTTCATCGATAAGGATATAGTACATATCCGGATTGACCAACTTGGAGCGAATATACTTGGAAAGCTCGGCTGGATCACGGTAGTCTACGAAGGTGTCGTCATCGAGCGCAATCGAGATGATTTGCTCCGGTTTGACACCACTGTCTATCAGATAGTCATAAAACAAATTGAACAGCAGAAAGCTTTTCCCGCACCGTCTTATTCCGGTTATGACTTTTACTAACCCGTTTTCTTTTCGATCGATAAGTTTTTGAAGATAATAATCTCTTCTAATGATATTACTCATGGCAAGCTCCGTTCACTTAAAACTTAGTACAAATGTTACCCAACTTTCAAGTCAGTTATACCATCTATCGAGAAAAAAATCAAGTGGAAATAGGTTTGGGTAGAAACATCTTGCTTATTAACTTGCGTACTCTCTTGCGTATCAGAAAGCATGGGAGAGTTAGTACAGCCAGAGAAAACTTGCTTATTATCTTGCACATTTTTTGATATTTCAGTAGCTATTAGCGAGGTGTTGTGATATTGTGTGTTGCTGCAGGGGGGAGGTGAACAGGCACATGGCACAGGAAAACACCGCAAGAGTTATAACAATAGCGGCAACCGAACAGCCGCAGGATATACGACTGAGAGTCGCAGCCTACGCCCGCGTCAGTTCATCATCTGACGAGCAGCTCAATTCTTTTGCCGCACAGAACCGATACTATACCGAGCTTATATCAAACAAAGACAACTGGCAGCTTGTAGACATCTATGCAGACGAGGGCATTACAGGCACTTCGATAGAAAAGCGCGACGACTTTAAGCGTATGCTCCGAGACTGTGAGCGCGGGCTGATTGACAGGATACTCGTGAAGTCCATATCCAGATTTGCGCGTAACACCACCGAGTGCCTAGAGACGGTGCGCTCTCTGAAATCTCGCGGCATAAGCGTGTACTTTGAGAAAGAGGGAATTGACACCGGCAAGGTTTCCGGTGAGATGCTCACCGCCGTGTTCGCATCGCTGGCACAGGCCGAGAGCGAGTCTATCTCGAAGAATATGCGCTGGAGTTACCAGAAGCGGATGCAGATGGGAACCTTTGTACCAACGCATTTGCCATATGGCTACTGTAGATCAGATTATAAGATCGCAATAGTAGATGCAGAGGCTGAAATTGTAAAGCGAATATTTAACGAGTATCTGATAGGTAAGAACATGGAGCAAATTGCAGCATCACTGAATACAGACGGCATACCATTTAATAATAGAGGCACTTTGCAAAGCTGGTCCAAATACACAGTGGGGCATATTCTTGAGAACGAGAAGTATATTGGGGACTCACTGTGGCAAAAAACTTACTATACTTCTACACTCCCACGCTATCAGAAGAAAAATCTTGGAGAGATGCCTCAGTATTACGCACAAAATACGCATCCGGCAATAATTGATAGCGAAACATATGCAGCAGTGCAAAAATTGCGAAGTTCTAAAACGGATAATCGCCAAGTAATGTGCCCTGAAAAACAATATATGTTTAATGGAAAGCTTATCTGCGGGAACTGTGGTTCACCTTTCAGAGTAAAGAACAGCAGAACATTGAGATACTGGATGTGCCTCAATAGAGCAAGTGGGAAAGATAATTGTACAGTTCCTCAGATACCTGAATCAGAGATAGTAGCTGCATTCCTCAGATTGTGTAACAAACTTCAATATAATAAGTTCATACTTAAAGATACATTGGAAAAGCTCAATACAATCCAAAACCGGCGGATGCTATGGAGTCCTGACATAATTGAACTCAACAAAAAAATATCTGAAATTATCAGTCAGAATCAAATGTTAGCCGTACTGAAACAGCAGGGGCTCGTTGATCCTGACATTTTCATATCCAAGACCAATGCGCTGGCTGAACAGCTTCGCAAGCTGAAGCTTGCGAAAGAGCGTCTGCTGGAATCAAAGACGGATGACACATTATCTCAGACAAAGCAGATCATAGAGGTTATCCGTGATATCCCGGACTTCCTTGAGGAATTCGATGCGGAACTATTCGACGAACTCGTTGATAAGATCATAGTTGAAGATAATACTCACCTGAGATTCAGACTGAAAAATGGTCTTGAGTTCAGAGAGACTATTAGAAGGGCGGTGCGATGATGAGCATCAGGCGGCAGCCATTCGGGTATCAGATATGTGGCGGACGGATATCTGTTAATAGTTCAGAGGCGGACATCGTGAAATATATCTTCCGAGCGTATATAGGCGGCGCATCATTCAATGATATAAAATCGAGTTTACTGAATCAGCCGGTTGCCTATGATGGGGATAAGGCTTGGAACAAAAATATGATAGCGAGAATCTTGGGGGATAGACGTTATGTGGGAACAGATGTCTATCCCCCGATTTTACCCCGCAATGAGTTCGAGGCGGCTGAGAGCATACGAACATCCAAAATCCAAACAGACACGCGGACAGAAGCCCAGAGGCTGCTCTATAAACTGAGCGATAAGCGCCCTGCAGTGCAGGCTGAGGCAGATGTGCTCGGTATTATAAACGCACTGATTCATGATCCGGGTTTAATAAAAGAACAAGAAACTGCGCCGGAAGTAACTGAGACATTTGAGCTGCAACAGGAGTTTGATGACTTGCTTCTGGTGCAGCCAATAGAGGAGGTCAAAGCAAAGCGGCTCATATTTCAGATAGCGGCTGCGCAGTACTCCGCGATAGATAATAGCGAGTATGAGACTGCGCGACTGCAAAGGCTCATATCCAAGTGTGAACCATTGACTGAGCTTGATGCAGACCTTCTTGCAAAAGTCCTCGATAAGGTGATTGTAAATAAACTCTCTACACAAGTGATCTTGAAGAATGGACAGACCATAAGTTCGGAGGAAGTGCTATGAAAGATAAAACACCAACAGTTATATGTATTCCAGCCAAGCCCGAAGCTGTGCGAGCTTCTAAGCGTCAGCTCCGGGTGGCGGCTTACTGCCGAGTCTCCACCGATGATGAAGAGCAGCTCACCAGTTACGAGGCGCAGAAAAATTACTACACAGATAAGATCATGACTAATAAAGAATGGACTATGGCCGGTATCTTCGCTGATGAGGGTATAACCGGCACATCTGCCCGCAAGCGCCCTGAGTTCCTACGTATGATCCGCCAGTGCAAGCAGGGCAAGATAGACATAGTGCTTACAAAATCCATCTCGCGCTTTGCCCGCAACACAGTCGATTGCCTGAATTATGTACGTGCTCTAAAAGAGCTTGGCATAGCGGTCATCTTTGAGAAAGAGAATATGAACACTCTCGAAATTGACAGTGAGATACTCATAACCATGCTCGGCGCGTTCGCGCAGTCTGAGAGCGAATCCATCTCCGCCAACGTCCGATGGGGTATTCGACAGGCCATGAAAGAGGGCAAAGCCACCATACAGTACAAATATCTGTATGGCTATCGCAAGGGCGATGACGGAAAGCCTGAGATAATACCGGATCAGGCAGAGGTTGTCAGAAAGATATACGACATGTTCCTAAGCGGCACACCGGTTCGTGGGATACAGGAGTATCTGAATGAGAATGCCGTTCCGAACATAAACGGTGAGCCAAAATGGGCGCGGAGCGCAATAGACAGCATACTTACAAATGAGAAATATTGCGGCGATGTGCTGCTCCAGAAAACCTACATCGATGACTGCATCAACAAGAAAGTCAAGAAAAACACCGGCCAGCTTCCGATGTATCTGGTACAGAATCATCACGAGGGGATAATAAGACACGAGATCTTTGACGCCGTTCAAGCTGAGCTTGCACATCGTAGTGCAGGAAAAAGTCCATCAAAGAAAAATGCTCCGACCGGTCGGAGCAGGTACAGCAGCAAGTACGCGCTGTCGGATAGGCTGTATTGCGGCGAGTGCGGCACACGGTATCAGCGCTGTACATGGCGCAACCGCGACGGCAGCAAGCGCATCGTCTGGCGCTGTGTCAGCCGGGTAGACTACGGCAACACATACTGTCACGACTCGCCGACGCTGGATGAGGAGCCTCTGCACAGAGCCATCCTTGCCGCTATAAACAGCGCGGTCAAGGATAAAGATACCATTATCTATAATCTCAAGAGTGCGATGGAAAAGGAACTTGCTCCGGTTGCGGGGCAGCAGCTCAGTCTGTCTGAGATAGATAACCAGCTTGAACAGCTAAATATCGAGTTCAGCAAAGTGCTTGCCGAGGCATCCGAAAGCGGAGACCAAGCAGTGTATAGCGATAGATTCCGCGAGATTATGCAGAAGCAAACTGCATTGAAAGCCCAGCGCGATAAGATACAAGGGATGTTGGTTGAGAGTGGTAAAGCCGCAGCCCATATAGATCAATGCCGGCAAGCAGCGGAATCAATACCAGCGACCATAACTGAGTGGGATGAAGCGTTGATCCGTCAGGTAGTTGAGAGTGTGACGGTAGAAATGGATAGTAAACTGGCTGTTCAATTAAAAAGGAGTCATTGAGAGAGGCGGTTCAAGCTCCGGTGGCTATTGAAAAATAAATAATTTCTGATATGCGGATATATTGTTTTGATTAATGGCTCATATGCATTTGCACGGTATACATAGCTATATTATACCAAGCAATTTATGCAGTCGTGTGCAAATTGCGGGATAATCTGAAAGAAAAAACTTGATTTTACTACAATCGCGTGCTAAAATAAATAAGCTATTCATATAATAATACGGGTACGCTATTACTGTGCCTGTAGTTGCTAATAATTAGTTCAATGAGGGGTTGTTTTATGAATAACTCACTGTCTGCAATCTACGAAAAGATTTATGGATGCCCTTTTTCCTATGACAGTTTTGAAGATAGGAAAAAGTTGCAAAAAGCAATATATTTGTTGGAGAATATGGGAGTCAACGTAGGGGATTATAGTTTTTCGTGGGATTCATATGGGCCGTATTCACTCGGCTTAGATTGTGAAGCAAGTCAACTGGATGGTATTGTTTCTATAGCGCATACACGTACTTTTAGTAGGTTTGCAGAGGATTCGTTTAAACGGTTGAAGGAGATTGCCGAGACCGAGTCTGGGTATGATACTTCCTATTGGATGGAGTGCATTGCTTCTTTGCATTATCTGAGAAATGTTTTCCGCGTTGATGAAGATTCTGCCATTGCGGAGTTGGTACGAAGAAAACCATATTTGTCTGACAACAAGGCCAATGAGCGCGCCCTGCAAATTGCAAGTGCAATTAAGGTAGGTATATAGATTATGGAAGCAACAAAAGCAGATATAGAATATCAGCAAAAAATATATAAAATTGAGTTTGTGGACAGGGTTCTTGATCCTGTCCATGGTTTTATTGATCTTACCCAGGTTGAAAAAGAAATCATTCAGCTTCCAATATTTAAGCGTATGCAAAGTTTAAAACAACTTAGCCTTACTAACTGGGTTTTCCCTGGTGCAGAACATACTCGCTATATGCATTCGCTTGGCGTGATGTATATAGCTGATTTGATGGCTTCTAATCTAAAGGACGAGAACTTTAAACCGGTATTTACCGATGGTCAACGTCAGGTTCTAAGGCTTGCAGGATTGCTTCATGACATCGGTCACTATCCACTGTCACATGTTACAGAATACGTTTATGTGAACAACTTGTTTGAGAATGATGGTAATCTGTATACCCATAACAATCGTATAAAGCAAAATATAGACGCGCTTAATAATGATGTGGTGGATTCTGCCGATTATATGAAGAGCAGGTATTCTAAGCCCATGCACCATGAAACTATGGGTACTAGAGTAATTGAAAATGATCCAGATATCAAATTAATAATTGGAAAGTATTGCCCTTTTATTGATTTGCACGATATTGAAGATATTATTGTTGGCTGCGTCGATAGAAATCCATCAATTTCCGCAATGGTCCAACTAATTCACTCTGAGTTGGATGCAGATGGTATTGATTATGTCATGCGTGACGCAACATTTTCCGGAACAAGTTATGGCGGATTTGAACTTGGACTGCTGTTACGAAATCTGGCAGTAAAAAAATATGGTGATGTGGATATTGTAGGTATTAGACCTAAGGGCATTTCTGTTGTTGATCAGTACTTGATAAGTAAATATTTCTCTTATACGCAGGTTATATTTAATAGGCATGTGGCTATTTTTGACAAGATGGCTGAGGTGTTATCTGCTAAATTCGTCAAGCTGGATAAGTCTGCATATCCGAAGTCTGACACCTTGATTAAACAAATTGAAATGCACACACAAAATGACGATTATTTGACATTTACCGACAGAGCTTTTTGGGCACAGGTTGACAGTGTTTCCGAGAAAGATTTGAAGGGGTATATTGCCGATTATGCAGTTACTATACATAAGCGACTTTCTCACTATCAAGAATTTGAAACTGCTCCAAACGGGGAAATAATTTATACATTGAGTGACAAGAAAGAGGCATATAAAAGATTATCTTCTACGGATATATACTCGCGTTTGGATTCAACGGATGAAAATCGTTTGATGCTGTTCCATTCTCGCGGTTTTACATCCGAAATTCCAGAAGAGGAATTTAGAAAAAAACTCTCGTTAGCCTCTAAAGAAAAAGGTGGTGTGGTTTCTGATGAACGATTTGTATCTAAGAACACGTTACGATTACAGGAAGGAATCCCAGTAATTGATGTGGGTAAACCACTAAAACTATTAGTTGACGATCCGAGATCAATCATGAATCATTTGTATGGGACATGTACTTACATTTTACGTGAGTATGAGATATCTTAATTACATGATAGTAGTCAGTCTATTTCGAGTTGAATGAAACTCGTTTTTTGAGCAAATCGTTGAAAAGCGGGATTCTTATTACGGAAAGGGGCTGTAGCGAAAGAAAGGAGTCGCTACAGCCTCTTTCTTTCATCATTTTACCAGATATGATAAAATGGTACGTTAAGGATTATGCGTAAAATTGTTTGCAGACTTCGCCTAAATGAAGATAGTCGGCAAAGGGGGCGTCATTCAAATCCACATCTAAGTGCTTCGTGTTCATGTATTTCTTGCCGCCTTGCTAAGTTTCTACCCCATGTGGCACAATCTTGCGCAGGCCAGCATCAGAGCAGAACTTCCATCAGAAAATGTCCCTACCACTCAAGCCCTACGTTGGATTTTGCGGCTTAGTCGTTCGGCTACAGTTGGTATACGCTAATGTCCACTTTGGAAGCTGCAGTATCTTAATGCTTCTTCAATGCCGCCTCTCACATACTGTAAACCGCGGAAGTCTCACCCTTAAAACGTGCAACTGAAAATTTGATGCGCAGGCGTGTATCCAATCCATAGCCCCAAACATTACCGTATATTTTTGGCTTGAGCAGATTTGTAGAAAGCCGTGGCCGTAGAATAGAGAAAATATGCTTGGCTCGCAAGAATGACAGTGCTCCGCAGCCTAAGAACATCATTAATCCTGAAAATGTTATAATCAAGTTCGTTACACCGGAAGATGGGAGCGTCACGGTTGCCGATATGGTGACTGAAAATAGGCAAGTAGTTTTTCCCCGCTCCTAGATATATTATTATGTAAATGTTGGCAGAGAGTCGAGTGTTAGTAGAAAATCCATCGCAAAATGCATGAAAAAGCTCAAAGAAACGTGGTTCATTGAAAAAATGCAGTGGGTACTAGAAAATAAATAGGTAGCTATTAGGAACGCCCAGCCAGCAAGTCCACCAAGCGGTACGTTATGGCAAAAAATGATTTAATCTTGCTCGATGGTATATTAACCTGAAAACTATCATGATTTGGATGAAGTACTTGAATGCATATCCACAGAACAAACTTAAAAAATTAGGCAAAACAGCTACGAAGCAGCCCTGCACACAGACATAATGTTGACAGGACAGACGAATTTCTCGTTTTTGTAAGTAGGAATATAGCAGAAAATTCAAACAAGGGATTTTGGCAAAAATCTACTGTGGAACTTGAAGTATATATTATCCCATGTAGACATGATGACATATTCAAACATGTATCAATAAAAATCCAAAACTAAAAGTGGTGTGTATCTGGATCTCACTAGTAACTCCCGTTTTGGGGCTTTAAGTCGAGGTGGAGTCAGGCGTATACAAGCATGCCATCTATACATACTGCAAAATAAGAACACCCACTATACTGCTTATAGCAAACCGCCAAATTAGTGCAGCAAACCATTACTGAACTGATTTGGATTGTGCAGGGTAAACTCGGTATCCGCGGGAGGGGGAGCGATACTCACAAGCTTATTGCCCCAATGTCGACATGGGCGGCACATTATTGTTCAGCATCGGCTAAGATGAAATTCACCTTTTCAAAATCGCGCTCATATATATGAGCGGATATCACAATCAGCTCGACCTTTCCAAGCATATACCCCAAGGCATCCGCAACGTCCTGATGAATTTGATGCAGTGCCAACATATTGCCCGGATGGCTCCAGAATATATTCTGACTCCTATAAATCACCGTCATATCCAGTACGCCGTCTCTATACTTAAAATCAAGCATAGACAGGCAGGCGAGCATTTCTTCGCCTGGTTTATGTAACGTTATTGTTGCGGATTTTGTTTCCGGCTTTTTCCGGATACGTTTAATCACCCAATCTATCTGGTTAATACCGTTATTATTATAGATATAGCTACCATAATCCATTTTGTAGTTTCCGACCAATCCGCAGGTAGCATATTTCTGCTTCATTAGTAAGATTCTGTCTTTATCTGCGTATTTTTGCAAAATGAGATCTGCCTCGTCGATTTTTTTAATTGTAATATATAAATTCCGAATCTCACGCAGTGGAACGTCTTCATCAAAGATGTTCTTCCCCCTCTGCATAACCATCTTCATAGCCGCAAGCCATGCTTCCCCATCAGTTGCTGCATAAATATATTCCATAATTGTGCCTCCTCCTGTTAAGCCTTTAATGCGGCACATATCTCAGCGAATGCGCCGCTCACGTTTGATGGAAGCAGCCTTTTGCACCGATCCTCAAACACGGTTTTGGTGGTCCACATCTTAATGGTAAAATTGTTCTGTTCATGCATATCCGCCATGCTTGCCAAGAAAATCCTTCGAAAATTATCAATCTCATTAGAGTTTATCATTTTGTTTACAGACTCCACTGTTAACGTATCTAAGGAACAACGGTGTTCAAATTTTTTCAGGTAGAAGTCAAAGCATTCCAACCTGTATAATGTCTGGCTTTCATATGACGGATGAAATTCCAGTATCAGATGTTTGCCAGCATTCATCCTACAGTACAACAAATCCATACGCAACGTAATTGCATCCAGAAGTACATCCTGCAGCTCACTTGGGTCAGCAATCAGCTCCCTGATTGCCTCCACTAAAGCCGGCCGCGCAACCGCCTGTCCCTTTCCCAATGCTCTTCTGATTCTTGAAAAAACAGTGTCCACGCTATTTGAATCAAACACGTTTTGTATATTATTATTTGTGCTCAAACTGTAATATTGCGCGTGAAGCAATTGATATACTGTTTTTTCTACAGCAAACTTTTTTGTCTGGGCAAACATATTGTCCTCTTCACTGTCAAGGCTAATAACAATTTGTTCATTATTATGCTTAATATCCAATTTTAGAAGCTCTTCAAATTGGCTGCTGATTGTTGAATCCTTTCGAATATAATATTTGGATTTGCCAAGAAGATCCTTTACGCTCTGCTTGTAGGCTTCGGTGATATGATCCTGCCGTAATGATTCTGCCTCAAGGCTCGCAAAATACCCGGTTTGATACTCGGTATATTTTCTGTTTATGTATTTTTCATAGTCCTGCTGCCAATCATTTATGTCATTACTGGCAATAAAGCGAATTCGTCCTGTTTCAATCCAGTCGATGTGATCGTTCAGAATTTCTTTAATCAAAGGGCTGCGAAGAGGGTCAGAACAATGAAGAATCACAATATCAAACATAATAACAGCAAAATATAGTCTTTGTGTCACCTGTGCCTTAAGCTTTTTATAGCTTCCTTCTGAATCATGCCCTTCAATATGGAATTTTTCAAATGCTTTCAGCGCTTGGTCACCGGCCAACGAGAAATAACATACTCTTTTCTCCAAATCATTGACTTGGAGAACTATCTTTCCAGACTTCTGGTACGCATCATCACATTGCTTGCCCCCTCCTTTTTCCTCCACGGGGGGTAGCGCAATGCCGGGATTAACCAGTGTATATGCTGTTTTATCGCTTCTCTTTTCTGTCTCTTTTTCCCACTGCATTACCGTGACCTCTCAGCTATTATGATATGCTTCCCTTGACAACATCCTACCAAACAGGGTTATGGGTTGCTGAGCACCATCTGTCGACGCATTTCCTCCATATATTTATCACCAAAGGACTTGCATTTATCGCAAAACGACGTAACTTTAGCCTTATCTTCTTCCAAGAACTCCAGCCCTTTATGTTGTGTCAATTCTATAACTTCAAACATGTCCAGAACAATACCTTGTATAGTTTTGCCGTCGCAAAAATTCGAGAACAAAAATAATCCTGACATCAGCTTCCTCTCATCACTTCTAATATTCATCACTAACTCTTTTAAATCAAGCATACTGCCGTATTCCATAAAATATAACGAAAACGCTTGGTTGAGTTGATTTGGAGTATCTATCTCCCGAATTGCTTCAGCAAATGAAATATATTTAAGATAAATAATATAGCTTGAGAATCTCAAGTCAAATAGTGCAATGGCGTTTTGCCTCTGCGCTATACGCTTTGGCGCGGATACCGCAAACCAGATTGCGACACCCGAAATCACTGCCGAAGTCCACCCTCCAACGGCATCAATTGCGCCCCAGTCGTTTTTCAATGTGGGATTATATACGATTTTCCATCCAGACGCCACAAATACAATCAATACTATAATGAATATAGAGAGCATCCAATTGGGAATGCTCCTGCGGTAAAAAAATTTTTTAATTATAGCTTTCATCCCGGCATCATTCATTTTCAATTGAAGATAACCTCCTTTTGACCAATGAACTTCGCATCAGCTTCTGTTTACGATTCATTATGTCGCGTAGTTTTTATCCAGCTTTTGCCGCTACTGCAAGGATGGTTTACTAACTGTTCTGCATCTCCTAAGATTTCCATCTTTTCTGCAGTATAGCAGAAAAGACGTGATTTGTATAGTATTATTTTGCCTTTTCAGGATCCTATCTACTTCTCCAACAAATCATAGAGATGGCTTAAGAATTTCGAGATAAGCAACAATCTTCCTAAGATGAGGCTTTTGGAAAATGTGTTGGCTGCTATCAATCCGACTCCAGAACTTATAGCATATTTGGGCCATATAAATTCTTTGGAAAAAAGGGGCTCAATTTCCCAAGATGAAGCGACCCTTTTGCGCATAGAACATTTTGCAAGAACAGAGCTTATGAGCATAACTCACGGAAATCCTGCGGCAGTTGATGAGATTGTAGTTGATGAAATAAGATGTATAATGAAGGAGCAGAGTTATCAAGAGGGTCTTGATAAGGGAAAGAAAGAAGCAGTGGAAGAAGCGAAGAAATTTATACAAATCAGAAAAAATAAAGCTTGTAAGAGAGCTGAAACGGAGATTGATAAAGAGTATGCGAAAAAAGAGATTAAAGGCATCAGAACCATAAAAATGTTGCAGTAGTAATAGCGCTGTGTTTTGTATGTGCTTCAATTTACAGTTTTATAAACTCGGTTGATGGGAAAATAAGCTATGCTTTATTACTCATTACTCTTGTAACTACTGTACAGGGAGCATGGCCGTTTTTTTGGAAAGGATAACTGGGCAATAAACCTTTTCAAACGCAATTTTAATAAGAAAAAAGAGCAGCATTAGATGAAAGAAAGAAGGAATATCTTTCACTGTTAGAGTAAGATCGAACGAACTCCGCTTTTCGGACAAATTTGCTGAAAAGCAGGGTTCTTCTTATATTCAAAGCTTTGAAAGAGCAGAACTTTTCCCTTCGGAGGGGCGCACAGGCGCAAAACTCTAAAAACACAAAACTAATATTTTTAGGAAAGGCCGTTATTTGAACACTGCTTTTTCATATACCTCCGCCATATATGCATTTTCAAACGCTTGAGATGTCTTGTATTTTAAGGTTCGATGTGGACGGCACTCATTGTAAAATCGAATGTATTGATCTGCGCTCTTGCGGTAGCTTTGCTCCTAGGTATACTCTCTGCGGTATGCCTAAACACATTTTCACAAAACTATATCGGTTGATTTTACTGCCTTGTCTGTTATAATATAATTAGAGTTAATTACATCTCAGAAAGGTTGATATATATGCCTGAAAGCCAGAACATTGAATGGAAAAGCAAATGGAAAGACGAATACCTTGAGTGGATTTGCGGCTACGCAAATGCTCAGGGCGGTAAAATATATATCGGCTGTGATGACGAGGGAAATGTAATTGGCTTGAGCAATGCCCGCAAGCTCCTTGAAGATATCCCTAACAAAGTGCGGGATGCGATGGGCATTATCGTTGGCGTCAATCTCCTGACCGAAAGCGGTAGGGACTACATTGAAATTGATGTTCCGACATATCCCATAGGTATATCCTGCAAGGGCGTATACTATTACCGCAGTGGAAGCACAAAACAAGTGTTAACAGGTCCGGCACTCGAAGCGTTTCTGATGCGTAAGCGCGGGGCTACATGGGACAATCTTCCGCTCCCGGCTTTCTCACTTGATGATGTTGATGACAATATCGTCGAGCATTTCAAGCAGTGGGCATCTAAAAAGGGTCGTATAGATAACGGTGTACTTGACGAGCCGAAAGATACTCTTATGGAAAAGCTTCATCTTACAAATGGTGCTTACCTGACTAACGCCGCTATGCTGCTGTTTAGCAAAGATCCGGAACGCTGGCAGCTCGGTGCCTATGTAAAAATAGGCTACTTTGAAAACGATGCTGATTTGCTATATCAGGATGAGGTGCATGGTTCCATCTTGGAGCAGATTGATAAAATCGTTGAGCTCGTCTATCTGAAATATATGCGTGCAAAGATAGCCTACGACGGTATGCAGCGCATAGAACGATACTTTGTGCCGGAAGCCGCTCTGCGCGAGGCTCTGCTTAACGCACTGTGCCATAAGGAATATCAGTCGGGTGTTCCGATTCAGATCAGCGTGTACGCGGACAAGTTGTATATTGCAAATTGCGGGCGTCTCCCGGAAAATTGGACGCTTGAGAACCTGATGCGCAAACACGCATCCAGCCCATATAACCCCAATATTGCACATGTCTTTTATCTGGCTGGATTTATAGAAAGCTGGGGACGCGGAATAGAGAAGATATGTTCAGCCTGCAAAAATGACGGAGTTCCGCAGCCTGAGTACACCATCAATCCCGGAGACATCATGGTCAAGTTCACTGCGCAGGGAGATAGGATCGTTAAGGTTGCCGAAAGGGTGACTGATAGGGTGACTGATAGGGTGACTGAAAACGAGCGAGCAGTCATTCTCTTGTTGGAAGAAGACCCCGGATATACCATGCAACAGTTAGCGGAGAAATTGAGCGTGAGCAGAAAGTCCATTGCAAGTCGCTTGAAAAAGCTCAAAGAGAAAGGTGCCATTGAAAGAGTTGGTTCAGATCGCAGTGGATACTGGAAGGTAAATGGGTAGTCTGCTACACTTGAGAATAATATGAAGGCAGGTAGAGCGAATCATTTTAGATTCGTTTATTCTTCGTGCAGGAAAAGTTTGAAGAAAATATAATTGCCGTAGATGGTCATCCCTAGAAGAATTGGAGGAACCATATGTCAGTCCTTATTACAAAAATAAAATTGTACAATTTCCGCCGATTTAGGGAATACGTTATCGAGCCAAATGAAAAGTGCAATATTCTCATCGGAGACAACGAATCTGGCAAAAGCACTATCCTTGAGGCAATTGATTTAGTCTCAAGTGGAAATATGCGCAGATTGGAAGCAATTGGCCTAGACAACTTAATGAACATAGAGGCAGTTACAGAGTTTGTTAATGGAAGCCGTTGCTATAATGACTTGCCAAAACTTAGAATTGAACTATACCTCAGCGAAACATCTGATCCAACCGTTAATGGCGAGAACAATTCAGACAAAAAAGAGTGCGACGGTATTAAACTCGTCTGTGAGCCAAACGAAGACTATCGAACCGAAATAACAGAAGCACTGCTTACTCAAGTCGACTATTTTCCTTATGAATACTACTCCATGCGCTTCTCTACATTCGCAGATCAGGCATATACAGGATACAAGAAGAAGCTGCGCTGCGCAATGGTGAACAGCGATAAAATGGACTCCGAATATGCAACAAACGACTTTATAAAGAGAACTTACTATCAATACACGGAAGGTGACCCAAAAGAGCGAGCCATATTCAAGAGCAAGTACCGCCAGATGAAGAACAATTTTCGCGCTAATAGTTTAGTTCCATTGAATGGGCGAGTTCCGCAAGACAAGCACTACACCTTTGGGCTAAAAAGCAGCGTTGCTACTGATTTTGAAAACAATTTGATGATATATGAAGATGAAATTAGCATTAACAATAAGGGCACTGGAAAACAGATTTTTATTAAGACTGACTTCGCTTTGGAGCATTCAGGTTCAAATGTAGACGTTATTTTGCTCGAGGAGCCTGAAACGCACTTAAGCCATGTGAATCTTAGAAAATTGGTCCGAAAAATTGCCGAAACGCAAAATGGTCAGCTTTTCATTGCAACACATAACAGCCTTATTAGCACGAGGCTTGAACTTAACAATGTTATTATTCTTCACTGCGACAGTGATAATAGGCCAGTTGTTCTCAAAGACTTGAGCGCGGACACAGCAAAGTATTTCAGAAAAGTGCCGCCGGCAAGTATCACAGAATTTGCTCTTTCAAGGAAGTCTATTCTTGTAGAAGGTCCCGCAGAATACATTCTTTTTGAGAAATTCTACGAGACCGTATCTAACCACAGGCCCGAAGACGACGGTATACAAATATTGGATGTACGTGGACTGAGTTTTAAGCGTTATCTTGATATTGCACGTCTTACAAAAGGAAAAGTTGCTGTCGTAACAGACAATGATGGCGATGTCCACGAAAACTGTATTGAGAAATACGCCGGTTATTCTGATAATGCCAACATAAAAATCTGCTATGATACTGACGAATCGAAACACACATTTGAAATTGTTTTATATTGGGACAACAAAGAACTTTGCGATGAATTATTTTCGAACAGTGCTCAACAATATATGCTGAATAATAAGACGGAGGCAGCATATACATTGCTCTGCCAAGATAAAGACATCACTGTTCCCGCATACATAAAAGAGGCAATTGAATGGATAAGAAAGTAATCTTTGCCGTCGCAGGATCGGGAAAAACAACATATATTGTTAACAGTCTGTCTTTTCAAAAGAAATCTTTGATTTTAACCTACACAGATGGCAATTACGACAATCTTTCGCGGAAGATACTCGGCAAGTTCAATGGAGTTTGGCCCAATACTGTTACATTGATGACGTATTTCTCGTTTCTCTATAACTTCTGCTATAAGCCGTATCTTGCAGATAAAACCCACGCTAAGGGAATTACTTTTAAGAGCAATCCTAACAGATATGACCGTTGTACTGAACAAAAATATTTTCTAAGTTCATCAGGTCTTTTATATAGCAACAGGCTCGCATTCTATTTTGAAAGAGAAAACATAATATCAAAGATAACGAACAGGCTTGAGAAGTATTTTGACGAGCTCATCATTGACGAAATACAAGATATTGGCGGACGGGACTTCAACTTTCTTGAGGCTATTATGGAAGCTAACATCAACATGTTATTTGTAGGTGATTTCTATCAGCACACATTTGACACCAGCCGTGATGGTGCAACAAACAGCACACTATTTAACAGTAAATCAAAATATGAATCGCGTTTTACTGCAAAAGGATTTATATGTGATAATACAAGCTTAGTTAACAGTTGGCGCTGCAGCAAAAATGTTTGTCAATTTGTTACTGAGAATTTAGGTATCCACATATGCTCTAATAGGCCAGAAGAAGATAATACACGCATTGAGTTAGTATCTGATCCCTTGATAATCTCTGAGCTTCTGTCGAACAACGACATAATAAAGCTGCATTATCAAAATGGTTCAAAAAATGGATATATGCATAAGAACTGGGGCGAGACGAAGGGTGAAGATAAATATATGGATGTTTGTGTACTGCTTAATAAGGCCACCTCAAAAAGGATGTCTTCGGGGACATTATCCGAATTAGCACAGCTAACAAAAAACAAACTATATGTTGCCATAACGAGAGCAAAAGGAAATGTCTACATTTTTGATGAATAACTGATTATTTATCTAAGTTGAAAGTGAAAGGAGTCTTAATGCAATGTGTAGATATATCGTAGCATGTAGTTATCCAACAGTAGAAGAAATTAAACGGCACAATTCTGGAATTAATATCAAAGAATTCCCTTGGTATAAAAAGCTGGACTTTGTATCAGATATGTCGACAGATGAAATCCTCGATTATACTCTGAAGAAGTATGGGCACGAGCTATTGACCAAGGGTCCCACGCCGTACCTGTTTTTGGTAGAGTCTGATGGAACAGCAACGAGATTGTGATTTTTCGGTGATAGGGCATTATCCTACAGGATACGCAATATTTGAGCGTAGGCTCCTGTCCTCAAAATTGGCTGACCTTGCCATCATGGTCAGCCAATTTTGATGACACTGCGTCAAACGC
>ULSF01054650.1_pt1 | contig 38322 bp, 32 predicted proteins | sample 1956121 | NCBI WGS metagenome assembly ULSF01 (sample SAMEA4835701, study PRJEB28245) | human gut metagenome | biome: gut microbiome; material: fecal sample | place: Denmark | collected 2008
GCAGAAGTTTTTCATTATGATTTGATAAAAAGTATAGGTTTTGTTTAAGAGAGGAGATATAGAAAAATGAAAGCGGATCCATAAAAAATTATCTGCGGAGGGAAGATAAGGATAAATATTGTTTTACAACATACGTAAAGTAGGAAAAAGCGCATAAAAATTAAATTTTGAAAACAATAAATTATAATGTGGACAATCAAATTAAAGAAATCGCGGCTTACAAAAAATGCGTATAAAAGAACAATTGCTTATAACATTGGGGATAGAATCAGACCGCGGGGCAGAGCCGGATTTGCGGAAGTTTCAGGACAGCCGGCTGTGAAAATCGGAAAAGGGGAAAAATGCATTTTAGAAAGTTGATTTGAAATTTTTATCAAAGCTTCTGCATGATATTTCCTTTTAGGCCGCGGCTCGTTATTAAGAGAGCGAAAATAAAATATATACCGGCGACAGTCTGTGGAAAAAATCATTTAGCTTCAGGCTGAACGATAAAAGTGTCGACAAAGTCAATACTCTCTTTGCCGAGGATGCTACTCGTTGAAAATTAGTTGATTTTCGGGTCTACTACTCCCTTGTATGCTTGAAAACCGCTTGTCAAGCGGCTTTTCGCTTATAAAGTAACTGTCGCCGGAAAAACAAAATGCGGCTGAACGCCGCAAAAAAATTAGATTTCAGGTTTGTTTACAGTCTGAAGCGAGGGAGTTTTGCTCCCTCGCTTTTTTGGATCTTTCGCGGAAATTCTCCGTAAACAGAAAAATCTTTTTACTTTAAGAAAGAAAGGCTGCTGATAATAGCAGGCTCTTTAGCTTTTCCTCCGCATACCGAAAAGAAAGAAATGATTCGTATTACCAATAGAATCAACATGCAAACCGCCGCGATAATGGGTACGATAATGGTCCAAAAAAGTACAAACATACAAATGGCTATCAGTACAGAAACAATTTCAATTTTCAATGCCTGCCGTACATGAAAAGCGGCATATTGAGAGGATCCCGCTCCCAGCAGCGCGATAATAATACCGATAAAACCAAGGATATACGGCGCCATGGCGATAACTTTATTTTGAGAAATATCCTGTGGGTCAAATTCCGAAGTATGATCGGTAGGCGCCTGATACTGGGGCTGTTGATATTGCTGTTGCTGTTGATATTGTTGTTGTTGTTGTTGCTGTTGTTGTTGCGGCTGTTGCTGCTGTTGCTGCTGTTGCTGTTGCGACTGTTGCTGTTGCGGCGCGGCGGAAAGAGAAGCGCCGCAGGTATTGCAAAACAGCGCGGCATCATTGCACTGATGATGACAGTTGGGACAAATTTTCATGGGATCGACCTCCTTTTTCTTTATAATTTGATTATAACAGCTTTTTATCGTTTGTCAATACGGGTTTTGCTATGAAATTTTACTGCGTAAAACAAAAAATTTTTTCTTGCCGTGCCTTATCCAAAGGCATGCTTTTATTTGGGGGTTCCTTTAAAAATCAAAGATTTTGGGTATTTTGTAGTGTTCCTCGGTTTTTCAGAAAGTGTGCGTTTCTCTATAAACAGTTTTTTTGCCGTACCGGTGATAAAAGGAGTTTTTAAAGTTGAGAACAGGGCAGGAAGGCTTTCCTGCCCCACTTTATTCTTTTATAAATACATAATAATCTGTATCAAAGCCGCCCCAGCTGTAATCGCCGCTTTTCCACTCCATGATAAGATATTGTTTTCCGTTGATATTGTTTATTTCATAAGCACAGGCGGTAGAATTCCATTTGCGCAAAACAAAACCTTTTGTCCATTCCTGCATTTCTCTGGAGGCGATTCTTTCCTTTCCGTAGTTATAGCAGCTGATGATTTCACCGTTGGGTTTAAATTCTACTTTTGAAAAAAAATATTCCTTGTCATTGGTTTTTTCAGCGTGGAAATCCTTCTTGGCTTTACAGAAATCAATCGCTTTCCATTTCCCGATAACCCCCGGGTCGTCGATAAAGGGCATATCAATGTTATCTCTTCTTGCAATTTCCGTCGCGGTATAGGCTTTGTTATCCGTTTGTTTTAATACCAATACCGTTGTTCTGCCGCCATGACGATATGGATAAGACTTTAAATTCACGAACATATAATGCTGTCCGTTTATGTTTTCCGTGCTGAAATCGTTTACGGTGGCGGAATCTCCGCTGTCGATTATTAATTTTCCTTTGCTCCAGCCGTAACACCAATATCGTTCGCCGCCGGGGAGAAAATAGATTGAGCGAATGTCTTGCTCTTTTTCCTTACCGATTCTTTCAAAATCCTCTTTAACGGCAATTTCCCCTATGATTTCCCATTTTCCGATGATGGTAGTATCGTTCTCAAAAGGAACATGGATATTTTCATTTAGAACAATCTCTTCTTCTGTAAGTTTAACAGCCTCACAGGTAATTTTAACCTTTTTTTCTTTATCAGCGTGTATTGTGAAACTCGATATACGCTGGAATCCCTCCGATGCGATGGATTGATCCATGAAATCATAGGCATCTTCTATATTGCGGGCGTCAATTTTTTCAGTTTCAAACAAAATTTTGTTATCTGCTTCCGTAATGTTTATTTCCAAAAATGACTCAACTCCTAAGATTATTTTTTTTGCCTGATCTAAGTGCGATAGGGTTTCATAGAGGGTTTCTCTTTTTTTATCAAACAATTCCATAATCATTTTATTGCTTTTCCGTTCCGTTATTATGAGCTTAATTTCGGCCAATGAAAATCCCGCGCTTTTCAGCATGGATATTTTTAAAAAATCCGTAATTTGTTCTTTTGAATAGTATCGGTAGCCGGTAAAGCGGTCTATATAATCCGGCGGCAGCAGTCCTTCCGCGTCATAATGCCGGAGCACCGAAATTTTTGTGTTGCAGATTTTTGCAAATTCGCCGATTTGCATAGAGTACACCTCCTGACTGATTGTTAAGGTACCTTACAAGCACAGTATAAACCTAAAGGTAAGCAGAGAGTCAAGTATTTTTTTTAGCGATAAAAATTTTTACGGTATAAAAAGAGATAAGACCGATAACAGATCTTATCTCTTGCTTTTATTGATATTCTTTTTGCTTAGTCCTGATAATATTTTTCCTTTTTCTTTTTGCGTATTACCACAACCACGATAACCGCGATAATGGCGGCGGCAACGACTCCGCAGACAATCGGCAGCACCAAACTGCTTTCACCGCTGTCTTGAATTTTCAAGCGGTCCCAACATTCATTTAAGTATTGCTGTGTTCCCTCATCCAGGCGAACAAAACCTTCTTCTTCAAAATTAAAGGAGTCTTCACTGTAAAGCAGCTCATAGCCGCGTTCATGCATTTCGTTTTCAACAAAATAACGGTATACTTCATCTTGCTGAACAGCCATGTTCGGCGTAGCGTAGCAAATATATTCGGCATTGATCGCCGCAATGCTCTTGGTAGGATCTTCATCTACCGAAAGCATAAAGTTAATATATTCTTCGGCGATTTCCGGATTACGGGAACTGGTGGGCACGCACATAGCGTCTAAAAAGGAGTTCGAGCCTTCTTCGGGATAGAAGAAGCACAATTCATAGTCTTCACAGTTCCAGGTCATTGTAAAATAATCGCCGACATAATAGGGCGCGATGGCCGCGTTTCCGGTTTCCATTTTATTGAAAACCTCGTCCATTACATATTTTTGAATAATCGGCTGCTGTTCCCTTAACATATCCAGAGCGCGGATATACAGCTCGCGGCCGCCTTCATCTTCTACCGAAGCGTTGATATAGCTCTTTTCACCGGTGTATCCGTCTTCTTTCATCATGGCGAATTGCGCTGTGGCAAAGGCGTCACGGGAATTATTGAACTGAAGAATTCCTAAATCTTTATATTTTTCGTTCCAAAGAACTTTCCAGCCCTCCGCTTCAAATTCTTCCTGGGAAAAATCATCAAAGGTCTGCTCCAGCAGAGTAAGATTATAGATAATACCGACTTTACCAAATGTATACGTAGCGGAATAATATGTTTTTTCTCCGTTTTCCTCACGGTAGGAAAGACCTTCTACAATATATTTTTCCCCGATATTATCCATGTTGGGGATGTTTTCCCGGTTAATGGGCTGAATCAAATTTTCATCAATAAGCTGTGGGATCAGGTAATCCGATGGAATAATCACATCATAAGACGCATCGGAAGTGGTCATTTTGGCATACAGTTCCTCATTGGAAGCGTAGGTGGTATAATTTACTTTTACCTTTTTGCCCGGATGCTTTTGCGCATAGTATTCCTCAAAGGCCTTGTTGATATCAAGGTAGGGAATTTCGGTTACGTTGCCGTTTTCATCGGTATATTCCCAAGAACCTTCGCCGTCGGAGATATATTCTCCCCAGTTAAACACGTTCAGAACGATTTCGTCCTCACTGCTTCCGCAGCCGGCGAACCCGCACAGAGCAATTGCCAGTATAACGGCAGCGGCAAAAAATTTTTTTATCATTGATTTTCCTCCTTATATTTTTGGCGACGCAGTCTTCTTTGTTGGCGGCGCACCTTAATTTCCTCTCTGGAACCGGCGACATTGGCCAGTAACAACAATAAAAAGATGGCCAATATCATAAATGTGGAAAGCGCGTACATATCCGGCGTTACCGTTCCCTTGCCCGTCATGGAATAGATCAGCAGCGGCAGTGTCTGCACGGTGGATTTGGGTCTTACAAAATAACTGATGACAAAATCATCAAACGAAAGCGTAAAGGCCATGATCATACCGGTCAGAATTCCCGGCAGCAGCTGAGGAAGCTCTACTTTAAAAAACGCCTGCAGCGGACGGCAGCCTAAATCCAACGCGGCTTCGGTTTGGGAATGATCCATTTGCCGAATTTTGGGCAAAACCGAAAGAATGACATAGGGAAGCGTAAAGGTGATATGCGCAATCAGCAGACAGAGCATATCAATGGTATCATCATCCCGAAGCAATCCTGAAGCGGCGATGGTTCCCATAAACAGAAACGCCATGGATACTGCCGTAACGATTTCCGGATTGACCATGGGAATATTGGTAACGGTCATAACTGTTCCTTTGAACGCGCGGCTGCGCAGCCGGCTGATACCCAGTGCCGCCATTGTGCCGATTACCGTGGAGCACAGAGACGCGGTCACCGCGATAATCAGGGAATTGATCAGCGCGTTTTTCGCATTTTCGTTGTGGAGAAGAGACTCATACCATTTGAGTGAAAATCCCCCGAAAACACCGGTACTCTCCAAAGAATTGAACGAAAAGAAAATTAAAATCACAATGGGCGCATACAGCAGAATAAAACACAGCGAAACATAAAGTTTACTTCCGTTTTTCATGCGAGAATTCCTCCTGTGCCGTTCTCTTCGCTGTCGGTATAGCGGTTCATAATTAATGTGCTGATGACGATCAGAAGCATTAATACCAGGGAAAGCGTGGCGCCTTTATTATAATCGGCTGAAATCGAAAGCATCCGAGCCTCTATTGCGTCGCCGATCAAATATGTATTAGCGCCGCCTAAGCGCTGCGAAATATAAAACGTACTGACGCAAGGAACAAATACCATGGTGATTCCGGAAACGATACCGCCGATACTTAAGGGGATAATCACTTTTGTCAGAGCCTGAAAGGCATTGCAGCCTAAATCATGAGCAGCCTCGATGAGTTTTCCGTCCAGTTTGGTAAGCACGGAGTAAATCGGCAGAATCATATAGGGCAAAAAGTCGTATACCATACCGATAACGACGGCCGCGCGGGTATCCATCAGTTCAATATGAGCGCCGAAGAGACTTAAAAACTGATTGATAACACCGTTTTTTTCAATTAAAATGGCAATAGAGTCAGTACGGATAATAAAATTGATCCACATCGGCAGCATCAGCAGCATTACCAGAACCTTTTGTGCCGCGGGCTTTGTTCGTGAAATGGCAAAGGCTAAGGGATAGCCGATCAGCAAACAAATAACCGTAGCGATAAAAGCCAGCATCAGCGATAACAGAAACGTACCGGAATAGTGGGAAATAATCGAAAAATTCTCAAACCCGCAAAACGCCCCGGAGGCATCGGTAAAGGCATAGTAAAACACGTAGAGAATCGGCGCAATAATGAAAAGCACCGCCCACACATAATAGGGAGAAGCCGCCGCTTTTTGCATCAACGATCTGTTCTTCATTCCTCAATGACCTCCGTAACGTCGGAGAGTTTATCCAGTTCATCGCTGAACGAGGAATAATCGCCGAACGTATCGGAAAATTCCGATTTTTTCATAACATGAATGGCATCGGGTTCAATATACAAACCGATTTTTTCGTTCTCCCCCACAAAATCGGTCGTCTGTATCATCCATTTAAATCCGCCGATATCTACGATGATCTCATAATGCACGCCCTTAAAGGTAACGGAAGTCACCGTGCCCGAAAGCATGGCTTTATCAATCGGAACCACGTCTACATCCTCGGGCCGCACAACAATATCCACCGGCTCGTTTTTTTCAAAGCCCTTATCCAGACAGTCAAACACGTGTCCGGAAAATTTGGCTTTAAAATCCTCTATCATAATGCCGTCCACAATGTTGGATTCGCCTATAAAATCAGCTACAAAAGCGTTTTTCGGCTCATTGTAGATATCGGTAGGGGTACCGATTTGCTGAATCTTTCCGTTTGCCATAACCACTACGGTATCGGACATAGAAAGCGCCTCTTCCTGATCGTGCGTAACATAAATAAAGGTAATGCCTGTTTTATGCTGAATATTTTTCAGTTCGTTCTGCATATCCTTACGCAGCTTTAAATCCAGTGCTCCCAACGGTTCATCCAGCAGCAGAACTTTAGGATCGTTAATCAGCGCCCGGGCAATGGCGACACGCTGCTGCTGACCGCCGGAAAGTGTGTTTACATTGCGTTTCTCAAAGCCTTTCAGGTTCACCATGGCCAGCATTTCTTTTACACGGGTGCGAATATATGCGTCTTTCTCTTTTTTAATGCGCAGGCCGAAAGCAACGTTTTCATACACATTCAAATGCGGAAACAGCGCGTATTTTTGAAATACCGTATTGATGCTGCGCTTATACGGGGGAATATCGTTGAGCCGCTTTCCCTCAAAAGTGACTTCTCCTGAATCCGGCGTTTCAAACCCGGCGATTACTCGCAGCGTGGTGGTTTTTCCGCAGCCGGAGGGCCCCAGTAATGTGATGAATTCATTTTCGCGGATATATAAATTGATATGATCCAGTACCGTTTCTCCGTCAAAGCTTTTGGAAATATCCTTTAAATCAATGATAATTTTTTTCATAAAATACCTCAAAAACTGGGCGGTGTGCTTATCCAAAGCACAACAGCCTCGGTGTTGCCCGCGTTTTCTATATAATGTGGTTGATTGCAATGGAAATAGAAGCTGTCGCCCTTTTTACATTTCTTTTTTGTTTGCCCCACGCAAACAAAAATCTTGCCGGAAAGAACAAAGCCGAATTCCTCGCCCTCATGCGGATCGTCTGCCGCGGTAGACGCGCCGCCTTTAATGCGTACCTCGATAGGTTCCATCGAGTTCTTTTGCGCCGAAGGCACCAACCAGGTGATTACAGAGGAATCATCCTCTTTTACAAAATAATCCTCCGGTGAGAACACCAGCTTTTCCTCCGTGGCATCAGAGAAGAAATCCTTTAAATTTGTGCCTAAGCACTCCAGAATATCCATCAGCGTAGCAATACTGGGACTGGTAAGCTCACGCTCTATCTGCGAAATAAAGCCTTTGGAAAGCTCGCACCGATTGGCAAGTTCCTCCTGTGTCAGCCCATGCTGAATTCGCAGCATTTTTATTTTGGCTCCTATCGGCATGCATGTGACCCTCTTTCTGCTTATTCTAAACCACAGGTTTATTATTGCTAAACCAAAAGACCAGATAAATTATATCAAGCGTTTGTTTTTTGTCAACTGTTTTTTATCGGCTGCTTCTTCAAAATACTTCATTTTTTTCAAATCTTTATTTTGGCAATTTTTACGTAAAGCCCAGTGTTTTCAATACTTTTTCCTATTTTCACTATTTTTTCACGGCAGTAAAACAGAAAGATTTTTCCTCTGAAAGTTTAGCAATTCGCCTATAAAAATTTAGTATTTATAAACATTCTGCTTGGTTTTTTGCCGTTTTTTTATCTACAAGTTTTTTTGTGTTTGTTTTTTAAAAAAGATACGGCTTTTTGCATTTTTATAAAAAAAAGAATATTTTTCCTTGGGACAAGCACACATTCAGTTATATTTATCTCACTTTCTGCAATGTATTTGCAGGATAAAATACATTATAATAAAATGAACTTTATAAAGTAAAAAAGTAAAGGAGAAACGATTATGATACAGAAAACGCCCCCTATGGGATGGAACACATGGAATACCTTTGGCTATGAAATCAATGAAGATCTGATTCGTACCACTGCCGATGCTATGGTATCCACGGGTTTATTGGCAGCCGGCTATAATTATCTTGTTATTGACGATTGCTGGTCGCTGAAGGAGCGGGACGCCAATGGCCGTCTTGTGGCCGATCCGCAAAAATTTCCTTCGGGAATGAAGGCACTGGCGGATTATGTACATGCAAAAGGATTAAAATTCGGTATGTATTCCTGCTGCGGTACGCTTACCTGCGCCGGGTATCCTTCTTCCTATGACTATGAATTTATTGACGCGGAAACATTTGCTTCCTGGGGTGTGGATTATTTAAAATACGATCATTGCTATAAGCCGGATACCACGCCTTCGGATTTATTATACCGTAAAATGGGACTTGCGCTTGCCAACTGCGGACGGGATATTTTGTTTTCCGCTTGCTCCTGGGGCGTGAATCAGACCCACGAGTGGATTAAATCCACCGGCGCGCATATATGGCGTTCTACCGGGGATATTACCGATTGCTGGCAAAAAATTAAAGAGATCTATGACTTGAATGTTCCTCTTCAGCCTTATAACGGCCAGGGATGCTTTAATGACATGGATATGATGGTAGTGGGAATGCACGGCCGCGGACTGGCGGGTGTTACCGGTTGTACGGATGAAGAGTACCGTACCCATTTTTCGGTTTGGGCCATGTTTAATTCTCCGCTGATTATCGGCTGCGATATCCGTGATATGGATGAGATGACAAAACAAATTTTAATGAATAAAGACGTAATTGCCATCAATCAGGATCCTGCGGGCCGCCAGCCTTTCAGAGCCGGTCACTACGGCTGCGATACATGGGTAAAATTCCTTGAAGGCGGCGATATTGCTATTTTGATCGTCAACCCCTATGACAGTGCCTGCCGCGGAACGCTGCATTTAGCGGATATCGGTCTTGATGTGGCCAGCAATAAGGCGATAAAAGCGCGCGATCTTTGGTCCGGCGAAGATTTGGGAATCATTAAGGATGAGATTCTGTTCCCCTCGGTAGACGCGCATTCCTGTAAATTCTTAAGGTGCAGCATTGTCAACCGATAAATGCAGCCGCTGCGGTAAAACGCTTGTAAATGACGATATCGGAGCGACAAAAAAATTGATTAACCGCGGTGCGGAAACCTTTTTGTGTATTGATTGTTTGGCCGCCTATTTTAAGGTAGAACCGGCTTTGATACGAAAAAAAATCGAAGATTTTAAGAAAGCAGGCTGTACGCTGTTCGTTCCGTAAAACAGAACACAGAAATGAATAAGAGGTGCTCTTTTCCGAACACCTCTTTTTATATCCCCGGTATGGAATTTTTTGCTTTGCGTAATTTTTGGTTCTGTTGAAATTATGCTTTTATAATGGTATAATGAAACAAAAAACGATCAAGGAGAATGAAAATGACGGAAAAAGAAAAGATGTTTGCCGGAAAAATATACGATCCTTTTTGCGAGGGAATGCCGGAAGAAAGGACTCGGGCTCATATTCTCTGCAAGGCGTATAACGATACTACGGAGGCCGATGAAGAAGAACGGCAAAAAATTCTGAGCCGGCTGATGCCGAACCGCGGAAAAAACGTATATTTGCAAGGCCCGATTTATTTTGATTTCGGCACGCATATTTCTATGGGGGAAGGCAGCTTTGCCAATTTTAATTTTACGGTTCTTGACGAGGGAAAGGTCACGATAGGCAAAAATGTTTTTATCGGTCCCAATGTATCCCTGTTAACCCCGATACATCCTTTGCGATATCAGGAGCGCAACGCGTTTTATAACAAAAAAACGGGCAGCATGACGAATTTGGAACGAGCGGGCTCTATTTTCATCGGAGATAACTGCTGGCTTGGCGGCGGCGTGACGGTATGCCCTAATGTAACGATCGGCCAGGGGTGTGTGATCGGCGCCGGCTCCGTTGTTACAAGGGATATTCCTCCGCATAGTTTGGCCGTTGGCTCCCCCTGCCGCGTTGTTCGCTCAATAACGGAATCAGACAGCATTCATTTGCATCCCGAATATTTTACAGAATCGACAGACTTTTGAGCATTACGCCGGCGGAGCAAAAAATCATAGGCGGCAGGCAAACGCTCTGATGATGAAAAAATGGATAGGGCTTAAGAAAATCTTTGGGTCAACAAGTCAAGATTTTTCGCATCGTACGCTGTTCTTTCGATCTGTATGCTTTCAAGCGATGCGCGGTCTGTTTTCCGGCGCGCCGGGGGAACGTAAAAGACGGCGTTACCGCCGCGACAGTCTGTCGAAAAACCTGTTTGTGAATCGGTACAACTTTTATATATCGTGGGACAGTTACCGCTTCTCCCGCACTCTTTTTAGTAGGATTTCGTTCTCTTCGGGGGCATGGCCTTGCCCCGCTGCCCTATCGCCTTTTGAAAAAGGCGAGCGAAAACATTTTGCGCAACCTTTTTGACACGCTGCCGGTTGCGGATGCTATCGCCCGGTGTTACCGCTGCGAAAAAAGGGGTTATAAAAAATTTGAAACGGGCGGCAGTATATTTGCCGCCCGTTGTATTTTGTGATAGCAGGCATGTTTCTGCTAATTGTTTACGCTATGATGAATCGCGGGCGTTTCCTCTGTAATGGGCAAAAAGGTATAACCGTTTGCCTTTCCGTAATCAATAATTTCCTGCAGCGCGTCGGCGGTCGTCGTCTTTGTCGCTGCGTCATGCATCAGCACCACATTGTTTCTGCCTTTTTTCAGCCCGTTTTTGACATTCGCGGCGATTTGCGCGGCCGAAGCTTTTTTTGCCGCGGCGTCCCCGCTGGAAACATTCCAGTCAAAGTAGGTATAGCCTTGCTCTTCCACAAGCTTCGTCAGCCGGCTCATAATTCCTTCATTGTAGTTTTTGCTTACCGTATTACTGCTGCCGCCGGGAAAACGCAGGATAACCGAATCCACCCCGGTAAGCGCGTAAATTTTCTCCCGCAAAGCCGTTACATTTTCCATAAACGCTTCTTCGGACACGTAGATTTTCGCGTAATCATGGGAATAGCCGTGAATGGCAATGGTGTGGCCTTCCTCGGCCATGCGCTGAATCAGCCGGGCATCGGAATCTGAAAAATTGACAATAAAGAAGGTTGCTTTTATATTGTTCTTTGCCAAAATATCCAGAATCCTTGTGGTAACCGCAGCGCTGGGACCGTCATCAAAGGTCAGATATACCCGGTTTTGTCCCGACGGTACTTCCTGACTCCTTTTTACTGTAACCTGCCGCTGCTGCACCGCGGTGTTTCCGCTGTCATCGGTTACAGTATATTCTATTATATAGATACCGGCTACAGCCGTATTTACATTGCCGCTGATCTGTACGCGGTCGGTAAGATCGCCGTCGGCATTATCAAAGGCGGTAAACCCCGGCTCTTGATAGGTTCCGTTATACTCTATCGTAATCGTTCGGCTTCCCTTAAGCGTCAACACGGGCGCTTCGGTATCCTGAATGAGAACCTGCCGCACTTTCTGCGTCTCGTTTCCGCTGCTGTCGGCAACGGAATAAATCACCGTAAATCCGGCGTCACAGGATTCATAGCGTATGGTAACATTGGGGGTAATATCGCCGTCAAAATTATCTCTGGCACGGAACCCGGGTTCCGTATATTGCTCCCGCGCCGAAACCGTGATCACAGATTCCCCCTCCAGCGTAAGAAGCGGCGGCGTAAGATCGCTTACTGTTACCAAACGCTTGCGGATATAGTTTTTTCCTTTATATTCTACCGTGTAATTTACTTCATATTCGCCCGGAATCTTGGTGTTTACGTTATCATATATCAAAATTTCTTCTGTGATATCTCGGTTTCCCAATACGGCTACGGCGCCGGGATCCTCGTAACGGTCAAACACCTCCAGATGGATGATATCATTGCCGTTGAGGGTAATGCTCGGCACTTGTCTGTTGCTTTTTATCAGCAATATACACAGCACGGCTACCGCCGCGGCAAGCAAAACCCCGGCGGAGATTTCCAATATATATAAGAATCGATCTCTTTTGGGCATAGGGTTCACCTTCTGCTGTGTTTTTCAGCGTATTTTTGCGTTAAGAAATAAAATTTTTGTCTATCGACTTCAAAATACAGTCTTCATATACCGCTTTGATTTCTTCCGTCAACTCGCAATGCCCTTTTTCGGGAACAGTGTAATAGGTAATCGTATGATTGGGCTGCATTTTTTCAACAAAGCGGTCGCTGTGCTTTTGCTTGTTGACCGCCCGGTCTTTTTCACAATGAAAAAGATAGTAAGAAGATACAACCGGCATACGGTGGACAAGATGCAAAGGAGAAGCGGAGCGCAGAGCTTCTTCCATCGTGCCGTCATATGTGCCGAAAGCGCTGTACAGTGTGCGGGGAAGGTCGGGACGCTCGGTATAATGATAGGGTAAATCACATACCGGACAAATCGCCGCACAGGCGGAGGGGGTGTGTTTTGCATAAACCATATATACCAAGGCGCATAATCCGCCCATACTTCCGCCTGTGGAGACGATAGGTAAATTTTCGGGAAGATCATATTCTTTGAACAGTACATCTACCAGTTCGTTTGTATAGTCTGCCGTCTGCTTGTTCATCCAAGCCCAAGGGTTTTGATACGGAACTAAGTACAAAATTCCTTTTTCGGCATATTTCCGGCCTTCTTCCGTTTCCTCGTTATACATATTACTGCCGCCTAAACCGAAAAACAAGATGACCATACCCCGAATCGGCTTTGCGCAGATTTCATGATTGCAGTAAGCAAAATTACGCAGATTTTTTATTGTAATAATTTTTTTCATAAATCCTCCGCGGCTTTTTTAGCCTGTTTTTCTTGATCTGCGTCCTCAAGGGCGGCGTTATTGCTCAGTAAACGGTGGGCGCGTTCAACAGACCGGTACAACGCAGCTGATAGACATCCGACCACAGGGGCGAATGATGCGTACGCCATGAATTCGGACCCAGATAGGGATAATTCGGCACATTGTTATGAATGGGACCGAAGCCGTTGACGCGGGTACCGAACACGGTGATGTCTATTGAATGCTCTCCTTTTTCCATAAAGCCTAAGGAAACGCAATAGGGAGCTAACGCCGCAATCTGCGGTGCATTTCCGTCAACGCTTACCTTGACAAGCGCGCCGCCGTACTGGGAAATTTGCAGTGTGCGCTGGGCGCCTATGGGTTCGGTATAAGCGGTATGGTATGTAATATTGCCTGTATAGAACGGCAGTCCCTGATGAACCGCGTCGCCAAAGGCAAGCTTTTCGGGTTTTTTTGTTACGGTAACAAATTTTCCCTGCACCGTTACGCCGAAATCACCCAGGAAATAGCACCATTCCGTGCAGCTGCGCAGTTCAAAGGGAATTTCCACTTCAATGATAATTTCTCCCGGCTGCAATACGGGAAGCGGTACGGTTTGGATACACTCATCCACATACCAGCCGTCGGTTTGATTGGAAATCTGGCGGCCGTTTATCCAAATGGTTGCCTGCTGCGCAAGTTCCAAAGCCAAATGCGCGTTTTCAAGGATGATTTCACTGGTAAAGCGGAATCTTCTTTTTACCGTATGTGTTTTTAAATCCTTTTGCACATCTTCGGGAATTTCTACCCAAGGCTGAACGATACGCTGACCCTGATGTTTGGCAAAGAACCGCTTTCTGCCGATATCGGCCACCAGCAGGGAATCCTCCTGACCTTGATAGGGCTCCCCGTCAAAGGCGTATTCACACTGATCCAGCAATACCGCGTTCGGTTCATCCAAGGTGTATTCTACCATATCCTTTACCGATAGGGTATCGGCAGCGGAAATGTCCATCACCACTTTGGCGCTGGGTTTGCTTATGATCACATCGTTAACGCCCTGCGGCATAGGCCGTACAGGCGCGTTGCTTTCTACCAGTTTTTCTCCCTTTGCGGGCGTCAGCTTCAGCAGCAGACTGTCCTGCGCAAACATAGTGCGCGTTAAAACGGTTTTTCCGTTCTTGATACGGTAGCCGGGCGTATAAACGGCGCCGGTAAGCGTATCGTATTCAGTCAGATCATACTCTCCGTTTATGGTAAGCATCACGTTTTCACAATAGAGCGCGGAAACATAACCCTGCCGCTCTTCCATGTTTTCACCGTGGCAGAAGAACAGCCATTTATTTTCACCGTCATTACGCAGCTGGTGTACAAAATTACCGCAGCGCACACCGGTATCCATATTGGTAAAATCAACAAAACGGAATTCCTCTAAGGCGGAAACCAGAGCCGTGTAATCCACGTCCAGCTGTTTCCAGTTCTTTGCCGCTTTTGCCGCTGCCTCGGAAGGGATTGCGTCAATATATATCGGCGATTTTCCAACCAAAATTACCTTTCCGCCGGCCTTGGCAAAGGCCTCCAGACGCTCCAGGGTAGTCGCGCGCATGGTTTCCATCACCGGAACAACGATACAGTCATATTTCATTTCTCCCACGGTAATGGGATTGGATACCGTTTTGCAAAGCTGGGGGAAGAGCGATTCGGCAATAAAATCAAAATCAATACCGCTGTAAACCAATGCTTTTGTCAGCTGATCAAACTGCGCGTCCAAATACTGCCGGCGCAGCGCTGTTTTGTCATTAGGTCCGCAGTAGAGCCAAAAGCTTTCTACCGGATGAATCACGCCGACGCGAACCTGCGGCGTACCGCGGGTCAAAGCGGTATATAGTCTTGCAAAATGATCTTCAATATAACGGTATTCCCGGTACCACGGGGATTGATAGCCGATAGAGGCGGGATAATCCCGCTTGGCTTCTCCGTTCATGGATACCCAGGTCAAGTGATGTACGCGCACGGTTACGCCCAAAGCCGCTTGCCAATCGCCTTGCCGCTTATGCCCTTTAAAATCAAAGGCCCAGCCGGTAACACCGTAAAGCTCTGAGAGCATTCCCTCTCTGCCGTACTGATGCACCGCCGACTGCACTTGTTTAGCGGTGGTCAGTTCTACGCGGTCGCATAAAAGATCCATGCCCGGAATCTGAAAATTACGGTAGCAGCGCATGGCTTCGCCCAAAGAGTCTGTTTGGCTGCTGAGCGTCGGTTCCTGCATCATATGGCCGGTAAAAGCAATATTATGCTCCATGCACCATTGACCGATGGTATCTACAAAGGCCGAAACAAAGCGCTCACACATATGATCCATATAACGGTATCTGGTAAGCGCGCAGCCGCTGTCGGGCAGCTCCCATACCAGTTCCGGAGCTTTATCCAGCAGACTTTCGCCGTAAACAGCGCGATAGGTATCTTCAAAATCATCGGTAAAGGGAAGGGTGATATATCCTTGATCACCGGAAATTTTAAAATAGCTATGCCGCGGAACCTGAGGCTCATCGGTAAAAATGGCGGGAATACTGCTTCCGAAATCTTCGCCCACGGCTTTATAATAGCTGTCATAGGTTACCCGCACGAATTCTTCAACGGCTTTTTTATTCAGGGTATCCAGATAGGCCTGCCCGTTATACCAGGGGTTATCTTCACTTACCGAAATATAGGCATACCAAACGGTTCCCGCATACTCCTCGTCATTTTTCAGACGGCGGTAATCTTTCATGAATTTATTTTCATCAAAGGTAACGGCATACCGTCCTATAAAATATCCGCAGGGTTTTTGGCCGTTATCTGCCATGCGGCAGAATTCCTCAAAAGTTTCGGCAAAATTTTTACGGTTGTGCGGATCGGCAGAATCAAAGACAAGAGAGCGGCTTCTGTATCGATAATTTTTAGTGACGATGCCTCCTGCCGCGCCCGACGGCCAGCGGTCCTCGTCATACAGCCAGCAGAGCATATTCTCTTTTTTGGCCTTTTCGTCACACAAACGGATCAAGCGCATGAATTCTTCGCTTAAATACTCCGTAGCCATTCCCGAACGCACATGCATATGGAATCCGCCGATGCCCATTTGCTTAAAGATTTCGATTTGCTTCAGCAGCATTTCATCCTTGAGTTTCGTATTCCAAGCCCAGAAAGGCGCGCCCCGAAATTCCGCTGTGGGATTTTCAAACAGTTCCTGCGTGAGTTCCGGTGCCGACTTTTTTTTATATAACATGTTTCTTTCCTCCGTTTGGCTGGCTGTACGCCTTTTTCAGCCATATTTTTTGTTCATTGTAACATATATCAAACACAAATGCAATACCGGTTTTAAGGAATCTATTCGATTTTATCAACCGAACAGATTATTTTTTAATCAAAATTTTATCCTTGATTTTTTATCAACGGATTGCGGGAAAATGTATAAAAAAGAACGGAAGATATTTTCAATAAAAACGGAAAAAAGAACTTTTTTTCACAGCCTGTGGAAAAACCTGTTTGTGAACAGGGAGAAAGAGCAAAATTTTTATGCATTGCGTCGGGAGCAGGATTTCTCCACCGTAAAACATCCCGCTAACACGATTTATGCTCCTGCTGAGCTCTTTTGGAATTCCTCTTCCGGAGGGTTGTCCGGTATCCTATACCCTTAAAACACGGAGGAAATTTTTTTGTTTTTTAGCCGTATGATTTTTTGGACACTCTGAAGTACCTTTTTTATTTGTTTTAGAAGTCCGCTTTTTGTTTTGAGGATTCAAACGGCTGCTTTTAAAAACCGATTGGCGGATACGGAGTTGATTTTCATTTCCTTTAAAAATATTTTGCCGTTGGATTTTGTTTGCGCCGAGCGAATTTAAACAAGGCTTGAATCTCGCTTGCCGCGCGGAGTTTTGTATCTGCCGGAACGTCGGCAACGCCGAGAGAGTGTGTGGATAAAGTTAACACTCTTAGGGATGCCGCCGGCTTGAAAATCGTTGAATTTCGGATTTTAGCTTCATCAGTATTCCCGCCGTGTCTTTGAAAGACCGCTTATCAAGCGTTTTTTCATTTATATGCCTATGCAGTTTTTTCCGCCTGCCGCCGGAAAAACAAAATGCGGCTGAACGCCGCAAAAAATCAATTTTCAGGTTCGCCTACAGTTTGACGCGGCGGTACGCCGCGAAAAAAACAAATAGGGGATGGAGCCATCATCGGGGCCGCTTAAAAAGCAGTCCCCACAGACGGTTAAAAACGCGAAAAGAAAACACTTGGGCGGAAAGCGGATGAGGAAAAGTCAAGAAAAGATTTCTTCTTTGGCAATGCGGTTCCAAACAATCAGATTTTCCAAATTTTTTCCGGTCGTGCTGATATCCTTCAACAAAAGTTCGCAGGGACAGCCGTTTTTGCGGCAGGCGTCCAGAATCGTTCGGATTTCTTTACGAATCAATTCCGGATTAGAAGCGGCGTAAGGCAGATTAGCCGGGTTTGGCTTTGCGGAAATCACATAATTTTTTCCGATGGTTTCCGCCGCCCGATGGATATCCGCCCAAGGCGTAATGGATATTTTCCTTAGATGGGGAATCTTACGTACAATATCTATTTTGGTATCCAAAGGCTCGCAACAGCCGTAATATACAAGGCCGAAAGGTTCCATGGCTCTTTTCGCGTGCTCGATTTCAAAGGCTTCATGCATAGCCGGGGAGACTGTTGCAAGAATTTGCGCAAGACCCCGTCCCCATACATGACGCGCTTTTACTTGACCGTCCGCCGGCAGATTGTTCCTTAAGGTTCTTGAAGCCGCCGCGGAGCAATGGCAGTAAGTACTGTCCGGATTCAAAAGATTCAGTTCCTCGTATTGCCGAACGGTATCCAAAAAGATATCCGTAAGCTTTTTCACCAGCGCGTGCATCATCTCCGGTTCATCGATCAGCGCGTACAGCAGATCGTTCACGCTCATGAAGCTTGCGATGATATCCCATGCCTTATGTCCCAGCCCATAACCGGTATCCTCACCGACAAGCTTTACCGGCACAATATCCGCAACCGCTTCACTGATTTTCTCAAACCGGCGCAGAGAATCCTCTCTGTCATAAAAAATGACCGGATTATGAAGCTTTTCCACGTCCTCTATGGAATGAAACTGATTTTCATATCTGTGCGATACGATTTGGTTTTCCTTATCTACGGCCAATGTTTCTTCCTTTACCTCCACGCCGATTCCCGAGGTACGGATTGTTTTCTCTACCGGAAGATAGGCTTTTACCAGCATATCTGCTGGGAAATATTTTTGCTGAAATAAAGTTTTGCGGAGATAATCCTCTGCTTTCCGGTAGTCCGGATCCTGACATTGCAGGGTCAGAGAGCCATCCTGATTCAGTTCATGCCACGGCAGCTCATGAATCAGCACAATGGGACGCCGCGGGCATAAATCATTCAGATCCGCGTGTAATTCCCATAGGTGCTCTTCTTCCGCTTTATAGGCCAAAAGCATATATTGAACGGCCAGCGCTCTTAAAATTTGAATATCCCGCTCCATATCGTATTCTCCCTTTTTCCGGTTTTGCCGGATCACTCGTATTTTCGCTCATTGTATCATATAGGAAAGGGAAATACAAGACCGGTTTCGGAGAATATTTTTAGAGTTACCGCGTCCATCCATTCTGCTCGGGGGCTGAAAAATTTTCAGACCGCACGCATAACAAACCGGTGAAAATCGGAAAGAAAAGTAAAAAACGGCTTGACGCTCGCTCAATATAGCGTTCAAGCCGTTAAGGTGCTTTCTGTTTGCTTTGAAAATTTAAATTTCCTCTGATCTTAGCGTTTTTTTCTTCCGTTGCTTTTTCGCCCTTTTGTACGAACAATATTTCTTATGAACGGCTATGATTTTTGCGGTGTTTTTTCAGGCGTGAATCCGGCGGCAAGCATATCGGCAAAAATTTTGTCTTTTTCTTCTTCCGTATAGCGTTTCATCGGAAACGCCGCATTTCCCACGGCAAATCCGGAACGCTCCAGAATTGCCTTTACCGCCGGAATCAGGCTGTATTGAAACAGCGGAGACATGATTCGGTCGGCAAGATATTGACTTTCCCGGGCAGCTTTTAAATCTCCGGCACGAAAAGAATCGTAAATGGATTTTATACACGGCAGAAGAAAATTATAGGTAGTTCCGATTCCGCCGTCGGCTCCGGCGGCCAATCCCATTAAAAGAACCTCATCTGAACCGTTGATGATATTCATTTCTCCGTGCGTCATGTCTTTTAGACGGATCATTTCAAAAAAATCCGAATTTGTCCATTTAATGGAGGTGACATTATCGATTTCAAAGAAATGCGCCGCGATTTTCGCCGTGATATGAAACCCTGCCGAAGGATTAAAATAGATCATTACGGGAATGTGCACCGCGTCGGCCAACGCTTTATAATACTGATAAACATCCGCTTCATCGTAAGGAAAAAACAGCGGGGGAATTGCTGAAACCGCATCGGCTCCCACACGCTCTGCCTGCCGGGCCAAGGCGATTGCTTCTTTAAAATCAGTGGAGGCCACATGGATGATGCAAGGCTTACGATGGGCTATGTATTTTACGGATTCTTCCGCTAAAACTTCCCGTGCCTGCTGAGTAAGACAAAGTCCCTCCCCCGTAGCGCCTCCGATATAAAAACCGTCTGCGCCCAGAGAAAGCAGATGCTCAAGAAGCGCGTGAAGCACGGGAACATCAATGCTTTCATCGTCATGAAGCGGCGTAACAAGCGCCGGCATAATTCCGGTAAATTTCAATTTCTTTCAAACCTCCATTTCTGCTGAAGAATAACAGCGGGATCCGTTTTGTTGGGATAATGGGCATAGAATATCGTTAAAAGACAACCGTCTTGCGTTTCAACTGTGGAAGGATATCCCAGATCATAGTCTGTACCTTTATCAAAAAGGACATGATCCGTATCCCACGTCTTTCCGTCGTCAAAGCTGAACATGGCGCGGACGCCGAACGGCGCTTCCCGATAGCCGTAAGTGGAAATCACCGCGCCGGAGGAGTGGAGCATCAGATGCGCGGGAGCGCCTCCTTTGGGCGAAAGAACAGCGTGCGGCGCCGTCCAGGTCTTGCCGCCGTCGGTGGATTCCGATTGATAAGTCGTATAAAACAAATTTTCCGACTGTACACGCAGATGGCAGAGAATTTTTCCGTCAGGAAGCTGCAGGATATCCGGCTCACAGGAAAGTAAGGACATTCCGTTATGGACAATATTGGCAATCTTGCCGAGATACTGCATGGTGCCGTCGAGATGAACGCGGTAAGCTTTTACAATATCCTCGTCAGGAAATTCCGCGCTTTGAAAAGTCCTTCCTACCCAGAGGATCGTTCCGTCGGAAAGCTCAATAGGTCCGTGCGGTGAAGTAACAGGCGAATGATAAAGGGGGCCGAACGTGATTCCGTTGTCATAGCTGATGCAAAATTCCGAGGCATGAAATTTTTCAACCTGCGCAGGTGTTACGCCGTCAAGGTACGCGTTCGCATACGCGCCGGCATACGCGCGCTGAAACGCTACGGTGTTATTGAAGGAGGTGAAAATCAAACCGCTTTTGCCAAAAGGGGTAAGACCGACATCTCTGTCGTCAAGAGGGGTATCGATCACTACAGCCGGCGCGGTATATGTTTTGCCTTCATCTTCACTGTAGGATAGAACGGCTTTCCCAAACGGACAAATATGCGCCAAACGAAACCCAGAGCTTCCTACCGCGATTTTTCCATTTTTCAGCCTCGCGGCAGTCGGCCAGCCAAAATAAGAATGTATGCTGTTAGGGTTGCTTTGCACAATTTTCAGATCCCCGATCAATTCAATTTTCATTATTTTTCTTCCTTTCAAGCCTTTTCTTGAAGGCATATTTACAGATCAAAGGCTTTATGCTACACTATAAAAATAACTTACTGCTTTTTTATCATGTTAAAAATATCATAGCATAGAACCCAAGGCACGGCAATATATTGATGGGACGTTTTTAATCAGGATATGTCTTTTCGGGAAATATAGGGCCGCGCGAAACAGAACATCAAAACAGAAAGGAAATCCAATGAATACCGAAACGGTCGTTTATGTGGGAGAAAAACCCGTAAAAATCTATATGCAGCATGGATTTTACAATTTCCATAAAACCGCCTCCGCTTTTCACCGGCATCTTTATCCGGAACTTCATATCGTAGCAGAGGGAGGCCAGCGTTATTTGGCGGGGAACCGGCATATTGTATTGAAGGCAGGCGACTTGCTGCTTGTCCCCGGAAATACGTTTCATTTTTGTATACAAAGCGAAAAAAATACGCTTCATACGGCTTTTCAGCTGGAAGGACTGGAGGGAACAGACGAAATTCGGCAAGCACATCTTTCCCCAAACTTGATTTTAGAAGTTTTTTCGGCGATTTCCGTATTAAAACCGGGCGAAATGACCGATCGCGTGAAAGCGTTCCTTTCTCTTTTTTGCGCGTCGGTGACGGACGCGCCCGCGCGAAAAACAAAACCGATTTGTGACCGCGGTTTTTTGATTGATGAGTTTTTTTCACAAAATTATGCTTCGGAAACGGCTCTTTGCCGGCTTGCGTCAGAATTGCATTTAAGTAAAAAACAGACCGAGCGGGTGGTCATGCAATATACCGGAAGAAGTTTCCGCCGGGAGATCGCCGCGCGGAGAATTGAAGCGGCAAAATTACTGATGGGCGAAAGTGAACTGTCGCTTTCGGAAATCGGAAAGCGTGTGGGATATCGAACCTATAACGGTTTCTGGAAAGCTATGAAAAAACATCGGTAATTTTTCGCGTGTTTTTCGTCTGCACGGCAGGGAAACGATTCTTTTTTAAAAGCGTCGCGGTTTGAATATTCCGGATCGATGCGCGCATACTAAGAAAAAAGGAGGTTGCATAGTAATGATTGAGCAGGATACGATAAAATTACTGCGGGAATGTGACGCGGGCGTAAAGATGGGTGTTTCTTCAATCGATGAGGTATTAGAGCGGATTCAGGCAAAATCTTTTCGCAGGCGGATGGAAGACTGTAAGACGGAGCATGAACATCTGGACCGTGAAATTCAAGCGCTTTTAAAGGATTATCAGGATGACGGCAAAGATCCCAATCCGGTGGCAAAAAGTATGTCCTGGATGAAAACACATATGAAACTGGCCGCGGATGCTTCGGATGAAACGATTGCCGATTTGATGACAGACGGCTGTAATATGGGCGTAAAATCACTGTATAAATATTTAAACCGCTATCAGGCGGCCGACGAAAAATCAAAGGATATTACCAAACGGCTGATTCATTCGGAAGAACAGCTTGTTTCTGATATGCATGATTATCTTTAACGTCGATAAGATGCTTGAAAAGTTTGGAAAAATACCGCATCTCGCGTTCCCTGAAAGGATCCGCAAAAGGATGTTTTTTCTATGAGGAAAAGCAATTTTAATGATGAGCGAAAATAGAACATCGGCTTGGGGGAAGACGGGATCGCGGCAAAAGGTGGGAAGAAGAGCAGTATAAAAAAACGCGACGGGTAACGAATCTCTCGGGCAGGACGGAAATTTGCCGCGTGTAATTTTTAAGCTGCGGAACAAAAGAGACTGTTTCTATGATTTTTTAACCATAGAAACAGCCTCAAGCCCTACCGTCAAGCAAAAATCTTTTGCTGCAGAGCAAAGTTTTTTGTTTTTTTGACATGCGAGAAATCGGTTTTCCGGGGGGCTTTTGCAAGAGCACCGCTGAAAAACGGGGAATCGGGAATTTCTCTGTAGTTTATTGAAGTTGGTTCAAGCGGCGGATAGCCGCTTTTTTATCTCTGCGGAAAATACCGCGCTGCAAACAAAGAGAGTCAGTGAATAAAATTTAAAAAAGGGAAAGTTCCGGGTTTAGTGATTTCCCGATAGAACATAAAGGCGGCTACCGCCAGAATGGAAATCAGCGCTAAAAGAATAATTTTCCACAGGCTCAGCTTTAACGGCACAATTTCTTCCCGGTAAAATCCGGTTATCTTTAAAACCGGAAGTATGGCCTGAAAGAACAGGATTAGCAGCAGACATTCCACAGGGAACATACAGATATTTTTTACTACGCGCAGCACCGTGATCAATTGATACGATTCTCCGATATATACGCGCATAATCATGGGATTTAAAATAAAATTGCACGCGACAACTACGGCCAAACGAGCCAAAATAATACGGGGAATGGTAACCTTTCTTTTATAGAAAAACAGGGCAAAAATAAGCGATCCGGCAATTTCCACAAAAATAAACGGAAAAAAATAACCGCCTGAAGGAAAGAGAAAAGCGCCTACCGTATCGCTGATGGCCGCGGCGATAATGGCAACGACCGGTCCGAAAGTCATGGCGCCCAGCGCGTTTACTAAAAAACCTACGCCGATATTCAGTTGATTGGGTACAACGGGAATCTGAGTGGATTTTAAAGCCACACGCAGGGCGATCATTAAGGCTGTAAAGATCAGAATTCGTACGTTTGTCAGCTCTTTTGCCGCCTGTACCCAATACACCGATGAAAATATACTTTGTTTTTTTTGCTCCACAAAAAAATCTCCTTTCATTACGTCCGCCTTTTCGGCGGACCGTTTGCTTTAAGGAGAGTAATGGCATCCTTTGCAGCGGATGCAATGGTATATCACAAACGGAAAATCCGTTTCTTGTTTACGGGCAACTTCCCATCCCGTAACACTAAGAAGCGCTGCCCCTGCTGCAAAAGGTGTTTCCCCTCCGCCTTTTTCGCGGCTTTTGACATTGCTTCAGCGCATACCATCTACTCTGCATTAAATTTTGACTTCATTCTACACCTAAAACGGGTTTTGGTCAAATAATTCTTTGCTATTTATGCGGTTTTATATTATAATACAGGCGTTGTAAATTTTTTTGTGCGCTTTTAAAGCACGCATAAGGAGGCTTTTTATGAAATTAGGCGTAGTAGGTCTGCCGAATGTAGGCAAAAGCACGCTGTTTAATGCGATCACCAATGCCGGTGCTGAGGCGGCCAACTATCCGTTTTGCACCATTGAACCCAATGTGGGCGTTGTTGCCGTACCGGATCGGCGGCTGGACGAATTGGCGGAAATTTATCATCCGCAGAAAATCACGCCGGCGTATATTGAATTTGTGGATATCGCCGGTCTTGTCCGTGGGGCGTCCCGCGGGGAGGGACTGGGGAACAAGTTCCTTTCGCATATACGGGAAGTCGACGCGATTGTGCATGTGGTACGCTGTTTTGAAGACGCGGATATCATTCATGTGGATGGCTCTATTGATCCTGTGCGCGATGTGGAAACGATCAACTTGGAACTGATTTTAGCGGATCTTGAGACCTGTGAAAAGAGACTGGAAAAGGCGCAGAAGGCCGCTCGGGGCAATGATAAAAACGCGCAGGCTGAGGTAGAGCTGCTGCAGCGGATGATCGGGCAGCTGCAAAGCGAAAAGCCCGTGCGCGCTATGGAAATGACCAAGGAAGAAAAACAGCTTGCACAGAGCTTTTTCCTTTTGACCACCAAGCCCATCCTGTATGCGGCCAATATTTCGCAGGAGGATATTTCAAAAACGCCCGAAAACGTGAAAAAACTTATGGCTTTGGCGGAAAAGGACGGCGATCAGGTATTGACGATTTCTGCCCGCATTGAGGAAGAACTTACGCAGCTGGAGCCGGAGGAACGGGAGTTATTTTTGGGAGAGTACGGCCTGGAGGAAAGCGGACTGAATCGTTTGGTAAGGGCAAGCTACAAGCTGCTGGGGTTGATTTCTTTTTTAACCGCCGGTGAGCCTGAGGTAAGAGCATGGACCATTACCAAAGGAACCAAGGCGCCGCAGGCGGCGGGAAAAATTCATTCGGATTTTGAACGCGGTTTTATTCGCGCCGAAATCGTGGCGTATGATGATTTTATGAAGTATCGCTCCTATGCCGCGGCCCGCGAGCACGGTCTTGTGCGCTCCGAGGGTAAGGATTATGTAATGCAGGACGGAGATATTACGCTGTTCCGCTTTAACGTGTAAAAAGTGCTTGACGGCTTCTTTTTAACGGTTATATAATAAAGGCGAGATTTCGGGGCGGGGTGCGATTCCCCACCGGCGGTAATGGGTTTTAGACCACAAGTCCGCGAGCGAAAGCAGAAACGGTGAGATTCCGTTACCGACGGTACAGTCCGGATAAAAGAAATTCTCTGCGATGCTTTTTTTGCGTCCCCTGAAGGCTCTTCGGGGGATTTTTTTATCGCCGCCCGCTTCGAGGAAAAAACGGAGGGATTTTTATGAAAAATACCAGAAAACTTGTATTGACGGGGATCTTTACGGCCATTGCTTATGTGCTGATGCTGTTGGAGATGCCGGTTTCCTTTATCATGCCGTCGTTTATCAAGCTTGATTTTTCCGAGCTCCCGGCATTGATTGCTTCGTTCGCGGCCGGACCGCTTTGGGGCGCAGCGGTATGCCTTTTAAAAAATTTAATTCATTTGATGCATACTTCTACCGGCGGCGTGGGGGAATTGGCGAATTTCTTGCTGGGGATCGCGTTTGTGCTGCCCGCGGGAATCCTATACAAAAAAAACAAGAGCAAGAAAGGCGCGCTGATCGGAGCCGCGGCGGGCGCGCTGAGCGCGGCGATCATCAGCCTGCCGGTCAATTATTTTATCACATATCCTTTTTATACGAACTTTATGTCCATGGAAGCCATTTTGGCCGCTTACCGTGTTTTTATGCCTTCCATACGTTCTTTGGCTCAGGCATTGACCGTTTTCAATATTCCTTTTAATTTTATTAAATATATGCTTGACGCCGCGGTTACTTTTTTAATATATAAACGCATCTCGCCGCTGTTGAAAGGGAAACAATAGATTTTCAAAGGGTAAGCATTTGTTTTACAGCTCACAGAGATATATCATTAAGCCCGTAATGTATGATTACATTGCGGGCTCAGTATTTTTTGCGGCAGCGGATTACACTCCGTAGGGGCACAGGAATAACTTCTTTTTATAAACGCTATTCTAAATTCAGCTTTTTTTCCAGCAGATATTTGGAAAGAAAGAAAAATACAATGGAAAAAACAGCATTGATAATTATCATGAAAATATTACTTATATCATAATAGTTTGAGATGCCGTTTTGGAGATAAAGCGCGTCATAAAACAAAGTGGAAGATAAATTAAATAATGACACAAAGGTGCTTTTGATGGCGGAAACAGCAAAAACCAAGCCGATCGCCACGGCGATTTTATGCTTTCTGGCAATGACGGCGCCCAGAATAATGGCGGCGTAAACCATAAGCATGGTGCTGAGATTGGAAATAATGAAGTTTATAAGCCATAAAACGGCGGTTATCCACTGGTGGACAGTATAAAACTGGAATAAAGTATGCAGATATTCATACGCCGGAGATGCCGTAAAGTAACCGGGAAGCAGCATCAGTGTAAAAGATAAAACGGCGGCTATCCAGGAAATCATATTCCAGAAAAAAGCCGTAAACAGCTTTGAGGAGAGAATTTGCGCGGGAGATACCGGCAGAGTAAAGGTCAGATAAGCCTCGTCAGTGACCAGATTTTTATAAAAATATATCATCATAAAAATCATCATCAGTCCGCACAGAGCAAATAGACCGATAATACTAAGGGAAAGCAAGGTGGTGCCGGATATAAAGAAAAATATCTGCACGGTTGAGGCATTAGACGGGGGAAAAACTTTTATGCACAAAAAAGAGAAAACACAGCCTAAAATGCCCATGCACAAAATTAAAAAAAGTATCGGAAAGCCATAGCGCCGAGTATTGATAAAATCATGATTCAGCAATTTGGAAAACATCGAAACACCTCCCTGAAAAATTGATCCAGCGACATCCCTTTTTGTTCGCGCACGGTATTTACGGTATCGTGTACAAACAGACGGCCGTTATTGATAAAAATAAATTCGTCCAGCACCGGTTCTACGTCCTGTATCAGATGCGTTGAGAGGATAACCGAAGCTTCGGGATGATAATTGTGAACAATGGTGTTCAGAATATAGTCTCTTGCCGCGGGATCCACGCCCCCTATCGGCTCATCCAGCAGATAAAGTTTGGCTTTGCGGGCCATGACTAACACCAGCTGTACTTTTTCTCTTGTTCCTTTGGAAAGCGATCTGAGTTTCGCCTTTTCCGGTACCGCCAGCAGGCGGAGCATATCTTCTGCGCGCGCCCGGTCAAAATCAGCATAAAAATCGCTGAAAAAGGATAGGCAGTAGTTTACGGTTACCGAGGGACTGAAATACAGCCGATCCGGCAGATAAGAGACATAGGCTTTAGTTTCTTGCCCCGGCTCTTTGCCGTCAATTTCTATTTTGCCCGCCGTAGGGATCAGCAAGCCTGCCAACAGCTTCATTAACGTGGTTTTTCCGCTTCCGTTAGGACCTAAAAGACCGATAATTTTACCCTTGGGCAGTTCCAGATTGAAATGATCAAGCGCGGTAAGCGCGCCGTATTTTTTGGTAACGTCGGTACAGCGCAAAATGGGTTCGCTCATCGTTGTTTGTCCTTTCTTTTTTTTTTAATTAAAACTATTTTTTTCTCGGTTATACCGGAATTTTTTCATAACGCGCAAAAATCGACCGTTATTTTGCGTAACTTCTTTCTTCATGCGATTTGAAAAATTGGAAGTCTTGCGTTATCAGCTCTTGTTTGAAAAACCGATCTGTATTAACTTTTCTTATTTTTTGCATCGACTTGAAAATTGACTTTTGCGGACAATTGCTTAAGGAAGGCGTTTTTATATTGAGGGAAAATTTTGACGCGCGTTTCTTTTTTACCGCGAAACAATAGGTTGTTTTTGATAAAGCTGCCATGCCCCAACGGTTCTTTCTCTTGAAAAAACGCAGCTTTTTTGCGGTATCTTCTGCAACTATAATAGGATATTTAAAAGTAAAAGTCAATATTTTTTAAAAGATAGTATTTAAAAAATATTTTTCAGATTTTGGTCAGCATAAAACCGTATTATTTGTATCATTATTTTCTTTATTCTATCGGTCTGCTTTTTATAAAGCAAAAAAACAGCTTATCGAAAAAATGGATAGGCTGTTTTATGATTTTTACAAATGGCGCAAACGTATCAATAACGCTTTAATTCCTCCGGCTGTATGTTTTAAATTAAACCATAAGCCTTTCTTGTCTTCGAAATTATTTTCGGGAAGAGTATTTTCAAAACGGTATATGCCTTCGTAAACGGTATTCTTATCAAAAAAGTGTACCAACTCATCAATGGAATAAAAGCGATCCCGCTCAATACTGGTGCCGGCCATGCTTAGAATTTGTATTGCAAATTCAGCGCAGGTAAAAGCATTGGGAATCAGGATACGTTTTTTCAACGGTACGGCCATAGCCGAAAAGATATTATAAATATAGTCTGCTGAATGATGATTGATGACATCGATGTAATCTCTTATTAGTTGGTAGCCTTCGTCGCTGACAGGAACTTCACAGATTTTAACATAAGCGGCTCTTTCTTTGTGAATATACCTTTCTTTAGAATCCCTTACAAAGCCGCCGTAGAGAGGAACGGATCGATAATATCTGGAAAAAGTGTACATTTGTTTCATTTCTTTATCCAGCGCCACTGCTACATGATTATATTGCCAACGGGTCATTGCCCGAATAAAGGAACCTGTTTTAAACGGAGTGATGGAAAATATCAAATAAATTTTTTGTGCCATTCTTGTGCTGGCTCCTTTCTGTTTGCTTTAAAAGGACAGTTTTTATTGCTATGTATTGCACTTTTTTATTTCGTGTATTATTATATATATAATCAAATTTATGTCAATCGGTAAGGAGAAAGACGCGATGCTTGAAGAATTGAAACGAAAAGTTTATGAAGCCAATAGGATGCTGCCGCAGTACGGCTTGGTTACTTTCACTTGGGGAAACGTTTCCGGTATTGATCGGGAAACGGGAATTGTGGCGATTAAACCCTCCGGTGTGCCTTATGAGGAGCTTTCACCGGAGAAGATTGTGCTGGTAAATTCGGAAGGCCAAGTTGTGGAAGGAACACTGCGTCCCTCATCGGATTTGGAAACACATCTTGAGCTGTATCGAAATTTTCCGAAAATCGGCGGCGTGGTGCATACCCATTCAACCTTTGCCACCTCGTTTGCACAGGCGCAAAAATCAATTCCGCCGCTGGGAACGACACATGCCGATACTTTTTGCGGCGCTGTTCCTTGTACGCGCAAGCTGACAGCGGAGGAAATCAACGGCGATTATGAAAAAAATACCGGGAAGGTGATCATAGAGACTTCGGAAAATTTCTATGAACAAATACCGGCGGTGCTGGCGGCCGGCCACGGTCCGTTTGCTTGGGGGGCTACGCCGAAAAAAGCGGTGGAAAATATTGCGGTACTGGAGGAGATCGCGAAAATGGCGGTGTATACGCTGCAATTGACACCTCAGGCGGAAGAGGTTAGCCGTGCGCTGCTGGAAAAACATTTTTTCCGTAAGCACGGTGAAAATGCTTATTACGGACAAAAGGAAATCAATCGTTTTGATGGTTTGTTGGGGGAGTTCTCCTGTACTTGCGGAAAAACGCATCGGGTATCTGTTCGGAAAATTCTTTTAAAATCCGGCGCGCTGGAAGAGTTGCCGCGTTTGATTAAAGAGGTAGGCGATTTTCGGGAAATTTGTATGATCTGTGACAGAAACACTTATGAAGCTGCCGGAAAAAAAGTAGAAACACTTTGCGCTGTTGCGCAGATCGTTTGTTTAGATCCGAATAATCTGCATGCGGATGAAAAAGCTGTGGCAGCCGTTGAGAACGCGTTGGCCAAGACATGTGATCTGCTGTTGGCTGTAGGCGCGGGAACACTGCACGATATAACCCGCTATATCGCGTATAAACGAAAAATTCCCTTTATTTCCGTTCCCACTGCTCCCAGTGTGGATGGTTTTGTTTCGCCGGTAGCGGCCATGACGCTGCGCGGCGCGAAAAATACGGTTCCGGCGGTATGCCCTGTGGCAATGGCTGCCGATACCGAGGTTCTTGTTAACGCGCCGTTACGGTTGATTCATGCGGGTTTCGCGGATCTTTTAGGTAAATATACTGCGCTGGCGGATTGGAAAATCAGTCATTTGGTAACCGGCGAATATTACTGTGACCATATCGTCGCATTGGAGGAAAAGGCCATACAAGAGCTTCTTGCTAATATTGAGGGAATAAAAAAGCGGCAGAGCAAAGCCATAGAAAATTTGATGTACGGACTGGTGCTCTCCGGCATCGCGATGCTGATGGCCGGAAATTCACGCCCGGCTTCCGGAGCGGAGCATCATATTTCCCATTTCATTGAAATGAATATTATTAACGGACCCAACGGTGCGTTGCATGGGGAAAAGGTAGGCGTGGGTCTGGCACTTTGCTGTGATCGTTACCGACAGCTGGCGCAAAAACTCGGATCGGGAATTTCTGTTTCGCAAAATACCGCATTACCGGTAGAGGAGATCCGAAAGGTGTTCGGACCTGTGGCGGAAGAAATTTTAAAGGAAAACCAAGAAAATCCTCTTTCCGGGATTTCATCGCAAAAGCTTCTCGGAGCGTTTGGAGAAATTAAGAAAATTTTATCGGATTTGCCTTCGGGCGAGCAGATACGCATGTGGCTCCGAGCGGTAGGCGCGCCTTGTACCCTCGGCGATATCGGCCTATCTGAACAGATAAAGGAATGTCTTCTTACTTATGCTCCGTATGTGCGCCGCCGCTTTACTTTTTTGCGCTTAGCACAGATTTTATCTGAAAAAGATTGAGCCGGACAATATAAAAAAAGACAAGGCGATAGAACAAACATGACGGAGGATTTTATTAAAAATATCCTCGTTTTGCAAAAAAACGAAAAAACAGGAATCCTTATGATTCGGATCAATAGTGCTTACGGATTTTACGCCGCGACGGCCGGTTGCTACATACCCGTTCGCGGTTTTTTCTATGCCGTTATTTTATTGAGTTCGGCTTAATAAATGAAGAAAGCATTTCATTTTTTTTATACAGATATTTGATGAGCGTGAGAGCCGCTGCGCGGAAAAAATGCGGCATTATTTTTTCGCTTGTTTATAAAAAACTTTTTCCGGCAGAGTCCTTCTTATCGTTTTTCGCATAGAATAAAGCAGGTGATCATATGAAAATAGCAATAACCTGCCGACGGGGCAGAATTCCTGTTACCTATATAAAATGGGTGAAACAGGCCGGATTGGAACCTGTTCTTATCAGCCGTATGCGGGATATTCCTAAGCTGGAAAAAGCAAACGGCATTCTTTTTTCCGGCGGCGGAGACTTGTGGCCCGTCTTTTTTTCGTCGGAAACAATCGGACACGACTTTGATCTTTATCGGGACATTTTGGAGCATCAAGTTTTTAAGCAGCGTAAGAACAGAGCAGTTTTGGGCATTTGCCGCGGAATGCAGCTGATTAACGCGTTTTTGGGCGGAACGATAACAGATCTTTCTGAGGCTCAAAAGCACCGCGGCGAGGCACGCCATTTGATCCGCACGGTTCCCGGATCGCGGATACACCGGATTTTAGGCGCGCAGGCGATCGTAAACTCGTCGCATCATCAGGCGGTAAAACGACCGGCGCCTTCCCTCGTACTGACGGCGTATTGTGACAATGTACCTGAAGCCGCCGAAGGAAACGGAATCTTTTTGGTTCAGTTTCATCCCGAACGAATGAATGACCGTCGTATTCTCCGATTTTGGAAAAAATTTTTAAAGAACACTTTGCAAAAGAACGGATATTTTGACTAACGTACATATTTCTTTTGTCCGTTTCATACGCTTTACAGAGGTGTTGAATTATGACGGACAGTTTGATTGTTTTAAACGGCAACGATAACTTCGGCGGAGAAGGCTTTTTTAAATTTGAAAACGGTTATCGCAATATGACAGTTTGTTTCCAAAAAATTTCACGCAGCGGTCAATATATGTGGGCCGCCACGGACGCGGGGCTGGTATCCGGCGCTTTCCCTCCCGGAAAGACGGTACTTTGTCTGCCGTCTTCTTTGGACAGAAAACCAAAAAAATGCGGTATCTTTTTTATAGAAGATGGAAAAGCCTATACGGTGTTGGCTTACGGCGACGACAGGGAGCTGTTAGCTGATTTTTGCCGGCAAAATAAATTAGAAGCGGGAAATACGCCGAACGCGCAAATTGCTGTTGAAACTCCGGTTCCTTCGACGGCAGTGCCGACGCCGGATACCGAAGAACCCATGGAAGAAATCTCGGCCGCAGAAGAAATCTCCGAACCCCCGGCAGGGCAAACAAACGCTGTGTCGGACAATAAGGAAGAGAAGCAGACGGCGGTTCCCGCTTCTTCTGTGGAGCCGAATACGTATTGGGATTGTAATAAAGATTCTTTTTTAAAAATATTACAAGAGAATCCCGAGGAAGAAGAAATGAATGTTTTAATTCCCGGATCCCGATGGGTAAAAGTCAATGATGACGGCGCTCGCTATATTATGGGTGTTATCTATGACGAAGAGGGAGAGCCTTTATACTTATGCTATGGCTTTTCCGAACCCTGGAGTGAGACACCTCCGGAAAATTTGGACGGATACAGCCAGTGGATTCCTTTGGACTGCGCAAAACCGCATGATGAAGGGTACTGGGTGATTTATATCAATGCCAAAACGGGAGAGAGAGTACGCTGAACATTCTCCCGTTTCGGGACGATGCGTACCTGTTTTTATAAAAGTTTGAAATGAAAAAGAGTCATTATAAAAATGCAAGCCCTTTTTCAAAGAGCTTGCATAAATTTTTAATGGCAACGGCTAATTCAGTCGGCAGTATTGTTTTACCGGTACGCCGAGTTTTATTGGCGGCATTGATCCAGCAAGGCCTGCGCTTGGGTAAAATCAGGAAAAAGTTCCAGCAGTTCTTCTAAAATTTCAGCCGCGCCGGTTGTGGCTCCGCTGTTATAAAGCTGCTGCGCCTGCTCCAGTTTCGGTTTGCCGTAGGCGTCTAAACAGTACGTCAGAAACTGCTGCGCCGAAGCATATTTCTGCTGATCCTGTTGGGATACTTTCCGCAGCTCTCGTACCGCTTCGGGATATTGCCCCGCGTTGTAGTAGGCGGAACCGTCTGTATAGGCTTTGTCGGATACGGACTTATAATTAATCTCTTCGGCACATTCGGAGAGCATATCGTCGGCAAAGCCGAACCGTCCGACACGGCTTAAATAGGTCTTTGCCTCTTCCTCAGAATATTCGTCGCGATAAAATGCCGCGGTGATTTCTTGCAGCTTGTCGTATACAGGCTGCTCAATTTGGGTTTTAAAAATTTCAAGTCCCCGGTAAAGCGTCCACGTATCAGACGTATACTCCGAAGAAAAGCAAACGGCGAAATAGTTCTGCAAGTGCTGCGAAAGTTCTTCACAAAGCGTTTCTTGTTTGCCTTTTGCCTCGGCATCTTTCCAAACGGTGGCCGCCGCCTGATAATTGTTTTCCTCAAGCGCCTCGGCAAATTTCCCCGTACTGGTATGCGCGTAAAGAAAGCCGTTATCACTGAACACAAAAAAATAAATCAAAAATGCGGCCATCAATAAAATGACTGTCATCAAAAAGACCGTAAGCACCGGAGAATCTTTCTTTGAGGCGTGCCTCGGCGCAGGTCTGCCGTGTCTTTTTTCCTGAGCCATGTATCACCCTCCCAAAGTTTTTATTATTATAACATAAAAAGGCCGCGTGCGGCCGTTTTTTTATTTTCTCTTTCCTTTTTTGATCAGCAGACTGTTGATTTTTGTAGAAGGATCCAGCAGTTCGCTGATAGACGCGTCATGATTCAGCGTATCGGTAATATAAGCGATATATTTGGAAAGATCTACGCTGCAGTACCATTCCCTTGCAAGCAATTCCGGCGTACTGCGTACGGAGTTCGTGGTAAATACCTTGCGGATATATCCTTTTTCATAGGCATCGTCAAAATGCTGCAAGCCTTCACAAAACAGCCCGAACGTAGCGCAAACGTAAATATCTTTGGCTTTCAGGTCTTTCAGCTTTACGGCTAAATCCAAAACGCTGTCGCCGGAGGAAATCATATCGTCAACAATAATCAAATCCTTTCCGGACACGTCGGCGCCTAAATACTCATGCGCCACAATGGGATTGCGGCCGTTGATCACAACCGAATAATCCCGGCGCTTATAAAACATACCTAAATCAACGCCTAAAACGGAGGAAAAATAAATACCGCGGCTCATAGCGCCTTCATCGGGACTGATAATCATCAAATGATCTTTATCTATGCTGATATCCGGAATCGCGTTGACCAGGGCTTTGATCATCTGATAGGTAGGCATTACGTTTTCAAAACCGTGTACGGGAATCGCGTTCTGCACGCGCGGATCATGCGCGTCAAAGGTGATAATATTCTCTACACCCATATCCACCAGCTCCTGCAGAGCAAAAGCGCAGTCAAGAGATTCTCTTCCCGCCCGCTTATGCTGGCGGCCCTCATAAAGCATGGGCATAATCACGGTGATTCTTCTGGCTTTTCCGCCGATAGCGGCAATAATACGCTTTAAATCGGCATAGTGATCATCAGGACTCATGGGAACTTGCTGGCCGTACATTTTATAGGTTAAGGTATGATTGAACACATCGCAGATAATATAAATATCCAGCCCTCGTACCGACTGCCGGATTACGCCTTTCGCCTCGCCGCTGCCAAAACGGGGACAAACGATATCGATCATATAGGTGTCGCGCTCATAGGCTACAAATCTCGCGTCATTACGGAACTCGCTGTCGCGTTCTTTCCGCCATTTGGTAAGATAGTAGTCAATGCGTTTTCCGATTTCCTCGCATCCGGGCATGGCAATGATTCCTAAAGGGGCAAAAGGAAGGCTTGTAAGATTCTCTAAATAATCGGCCATAAAAAAGTTCCTCCTAAACGGTTATTCCTTTGTTCAAGCATAATTATACTATCTTATAGTGTTTTTGTAAAATGTATATAAAAGAATTTTTTGTTTTTTTGTAAAAAAGAATAATAAAAAGGCGGGAAAGCAATTCCCTGATACGCTATGATTTCCGCGGAAAAACGCAAAGCGTTCATTTATAAATGATGCGGTTAAAAAGACCTTTATTTTAAGAGCGGTTGCTTTTTCAAGACTGTGTGAATTTGGCTAATTTCATTAGGTGCTGTCGGTATTTGTTTTGCTGATTTTCATCGGTTCGTTTGATTTTTCGATTTGCCGGATTGAATTTCCCATTGCCGAAGAATATCGGCGTATTCTTCATATCGATAGGGGCGAATCGGTCGCTCAAACGGGTAGGTTTTAAAATACAGCACCATACATTCCCCGATACGGCCGTAATCACGAACAAAATCGTATCCGGTTAATTCGCCGTTTTGAATTCGCTGCTTAATTTTATTATGATACGGATACATGTTAACGCCTCCTTTTCCCCCGTATTTTATTGTTCTCTTTTTATAAATTTTTCATAAGAACATGAAATTGGGAAATACTGTTTGTGAGGTGATTTTATGAAAAATTCGAAAAACAAAAAATCTTCAAAAAACGCTGCTGATCAACAGGGTATCGATACAGATACTCAAATCTGAAAATGACAATACCGCGGCGAAACAGAAACAAAAAATAGCATTCTGTCGCTGACGCTCTTTTGTCGGTAAATCCCGCTTTATCGGGTAAAAAATACTTCTTCGGCTTTCTCGCCGGAGAAGTATTTTTTTTACATATTTTTATTCATAAATTACAGCATGAATATTTTCTTTCTATTCATAACGAGATATTGCTTTTGATTTTTTCGCATTATATAATATTTTTAGAACCTATAGTACACTTCAAATGAAATATACAAAGGAGCGATTGGAATGAAAAAGATTATAGCTGTTTTCTTTATTCTTATGCTGTTGACCGGCTGGGGGGAACAACCGGTTGATGTAGAGCAAACCGCCGAGCCCCCCGCTGTTCCTACGCCGGTGCCCACCGAATTTGTTCCCGCACCGTTAGAGCCGGCGGAGCTGACACAAGAGCAGTGGGAGAAAATGAGGACTTCCACACAAACTATTATAAAGAATGACGGAACCAAAATTTCGCGTACGCAAGGACTGTTGGGCTTCGAATTCGTTGATTATTTTGGCACCTATAATGGCTATATAGCACTTCGCCTTCATAACTATAATTTGCCGATGACTGAAAATGAAACGGTAGCCGGTTATACGCTCTATTATGCAGGCGTAACCGACGACCTTTACGGCAGAGTTTTGCTTTGGAAAGAGAATGTTTTTTATCATTTGAAATATGCATATGAACAGAACTGGTTGACAGAAGGAGATATTAAGACGATCGCTTATTATAATAACAAAGGCAGAATGGTACCCGCCGAACCTATTACAACACCGAAAGATGCTATTCCGTTGCCGGAGGATTTTGTCCCCGCACCGATCGAGCCCACGGAACTGAGTGAAGAGCTTTGGACAAAAATCATGCAAACCGATGAATGCGTTGCTTACGGAGAACGCTTTCGTTTTCCTGCATTGAAACATATGAATAGTACATTCATTCGATACTACGGTACCTATCAGGGATATATTGCGATTTACGCTATTTCTGAAACACTCTATGGAGGCCCGAGCAGAGGCTATAATATTGCCGGTGTGCGTTTTGACAATTCTGTTGCATGGGGTTTTTGGATGTACAGAACAGTGCTTCTTTGGAAAGACGATCTCTTTTATCAATTGGAAGACGCCTATCAGTTAGGCTTAATAACCGTAGAAAACATTCAAAACATTGCGTATTATGCAAACAATGATAGTTATGACGATGTATTATGGCAATAAATAAGAAAAGGAGATATTCTGTGAATGAATAAATTAGCAATACTTTGCGTAATATTTTTCATTTTTACTGGCTGCGGGGAACAACCGGTAGATGTAGAGCAAACCGCCGAGCCCACCGCTGTTCCTACGCCGATACCCACCGAGTTTGTTCCCGCGCCGTTAGAGCCGGCGGAGCTGACACAAGAGCAATGGGAGCAAATGCAGCAAACAACAACGTGCATGACCGCGGACGGCGCGGTGGATGAAAAGATCTCCACACGCCTCTATCCTCTTCGCTATGTAGATTACTACGGTACTTATGGGGGATATATCGCAATTCGTATTTATGATACACAATGGACGGTTACAAATCAGGAAGAAGTGGCTGGATGTACGCTCTACTACAGCGGTTACGGTGATATCCTTTTCTGCCGTGTTCTGCTTTGGAAGGATAATACTTTCTATTATCTGCAATATGCCTACGACCATGACCTGATTACCGCGGAAGATGTTAAGACGATTGCTTACTACAATAATCTGCGTCATTTTGAGCCGATCGTTTCCGCTTCTCCTGCGCCGAACATTTCTACCTCTTTGCCCGAGGACTTTGTTCCTCAAACTATAGAGCCGGCGGAATTAAGCGAAGAGGTTTGGGAACGGATACGCAACACCTATCAACATGTGTTAAGAGGAGAATTTTGGAAAGGTCCTTTCATTGAATATCATACCAATCCCCAAGATTTAATTTACTGTGGTACCTATCATGGGTATATTGCATTTTTTATAAAAGATCTTTCACCTTATGATTGGCGTGACGGAAGATATGATGAAATCTATCTTTGGAAAGATGATGTATTTTATCATGTGCAGGACGCTCTGAACTTGGGATTTATAACCGATAAAGATGTAGAAAATATTATTTATTACTTTAAAAATAACAGGTATTGATGAAAAATCAGTTGAAAAACATAAAATACGGTAATAAACATAAAATACCGAAACTGGATTAAAAAATCTCTAAAACCGGCGGCAGTCGCCCTGCTTTGTTTTGCTCTGCTGCTGCCAACCCTGACGACCCATGCGGAAGAGGATTCCTACGAGCCAAAAGTATACAGCAACGCGACATTAGAGCAGGAATTTGACGACAGCCGTATTTTAGTGGTTTTAGACAAAAGAATCAGCAAAGCCAATAAAAGCTGAATAAAAACTTTTTCGGTTTTTTAAAAGACGATAAAATTATGAATCTTAATAATTTTTTCCATTTTAAGGTTGTATTGTTGCTGGTAATATTATGTCATATAATAGAAAACTTGATTTTTCTGCCAAGATCTTACACTAAAAAGTTCTTTGCGGTGTTTTTATTCAAAGGAGCGATCGGAATG
>ULSF01071237.1_pt1 | contig 36470 bp, 30 predicted proteins | sample 1956121 | NCBI WGS metagenome assembly ULSF01 (sample SAMEA4835701, study PRJEB28245) | human gut metagenome | biome: gut microbiome; material: fecal sample | place: Denmark | collected 2008
GTACTGGGCGGAGATCTTCTCCCCGCAGGAGCGGCACCTGCCCCCCTGCGCCAGCCAGCTTGCCACGGGCAGCAGCTCGTACCACCGCAGACGATGGCCGCAGGCCATGCAGTGCGACGGCGTTTTCACGAACTCCTCTCCACGGGGCAGGCGGAAGATCAGCACGTTGCAGAAGCTGCCGACGCACAGACCCAGCGCCGTCCAGAGCAGCAGCAAAAGACAGGTCATGGGAAATCTCTCCTTTTCGCTCAGGGGTCTCCCCCGCCCATCCGGGTGATAGGGATACCGGACGGGCAGGGCGTTGTTTCAAATTGCTTGGGGCTGATGTAGGGGTGGATTAGGACTCGGGCTTGACAAGATCCCACTTTGCCTCGGAAAGCTTCCACGTCGCGCTCGTAGCACCGCTCTTGAATTTGAGGCCCGTCGAATTATAATAGGGCTTAATTGCAGTAGCATCGACATCAGAAACGGCAGTCGCACCGTCAGTCTCTTCAGTATAAACAGAAATCGTGGCAAGAGTATTATCAGCTGTAGCGGGCTCAACTTTGATCATCTTAACGTCCTTAAAATCGTCATCATTGACGTGCTTATCGGTATAAGCGAAGACAGCGGCGGTCTTGATGGAGTCGAGCTGGGTAAGGTCGGCGGCCTCGTTGGCCTTCTTGATGTAGCCGGAGTAGGCGGGGACGGCGATGCCGGCGAGGATGCCCAGGATCGCGATGACGACGATCAGCTCAACGAGAGTAAAACCGGACTTGGAACCAAACTTTTTCATAGGAGTTTTCTTCCTTTCTTTGTTTTGCGTCGGATTTTATATCATCGCCATGCGGCACGGGTCCCTATCTCCCACGCCAGAGGACATGGCTTGGATATACGGATTTACAGGTATTTGTCGAATGCCTTGGTCATGTTGATCATCGGCAGGTAGATGGCCAGCACGATAATGACCACAAAGACCGCCATGAAGATGATGATGGCGGGCTCCATCAGGTTCAGGAGCTTTTTGGTGGCCTCATCTACTTCTTCATCATAGTAGTCGGCCACTTTGCCCATCATGCTTTGCAGGTCGCCGGTCTCCTCCCCCACGCCGACAAGATTCGACACCATGGGCGGAAAAATACCCGTCCGCACGAGGCTCTCCCGCAGGGGGGTACCCTCGGCGACCAGGGCGCGCGCGTCGCGGATGGCCTCCAGATAGTAGATGTTGCCCATGTTGCTGGCGGCGAGGTCCATGCTGTCCGTCAGCGTCAGGCCGGAGCCGATCAGCACCTCCATCGTGCGGCAGAAGGTCGCGCAGGCGGTTTTCACCGTCAGGTTGCCCACCACGGGCGTCTTGCGGGCGAGCCAGCCGAAAAAGTGCTTGCCCTTGTTGGTCCTGTGAAACAGGACGCCGCCCACGATCAGCGCCACCAGCACCAGCAGCGGCACCCACCACCAGGACTTGAACCATTCGCAGACCGCCATCACGCCGAGCGTGATCTTTGGCAGCTCCGCGTCCATATCCTCGAAGGTCTTGAGGAAGTTGGGGATGATCTTCGTCATCATCACGATCAGCACGACGATCATGACCACGATCAGCACGCAGGGGTAGATCATGGCGCTGGTCACCTTGCTCTTGGTGCGCTTGCTGCGTTCGAAATAAAGCTCCATCTGGCGGAAGGATTCCTCCAGATTGCCGGAGGCCTCGCCCGCTGACACCATATTCACCAGAATGGCGGGGAAGATCTTGGGATGGCGGCGCATGGAAGTAGCAAGCGCTTCGCCCTTTTCCACGTCCGCCTGCATTTCGCGGATGGCGGCGCGGAGCTTTTTATTGCTGGTCTGCTGCCCCAGCATCGCGAGCACGGAGGCAACGGAAACGCCCGAGCGCAGGATGGAGACGAACTGACGGCAGAACACCGCCATGTCCTTCGCCTTGGGGTTGCCGAGGAACGGGATCTCGATATCGCGGTTGAGGGTGGTCTGCTCCTTAATGTCTAAAATCGTATAACCGGCGCCGCGAAGGGAGCTTTTCGCGGTCTCGATGGACGACGCATCCAGAGAGGAGCGGACGCGCTTTCCGTTTCGGTTGATCGCCGTATAGTTGAATCCGGGCATGGAGCCGCCCTCCTTTCTCAGGTCTGCCGCCCTGTCTTGAATTTATCAGGCTCGTTGGCGGCGGCGAGGGCAGTCTCCAGCGAAATCACGTGACGGTCGACCAGATCCTCCAGCGCGTCGTCCAAAAGCTGCATCCCGTACCGCTTGCCGGTCTGGATGGCGCTGACGATCTGGAAGGTCTTGCTTTGCAGGATCATGCTGCGAATGGCGGGGGTGACGATCATGATCTCGAATACCGCCGTGCGGCCGCCGCCGATCTTCGGCAGGAGGGTCTGGCCCACGGCACACTCCAGCACGTCCGCCAACTGGATGCGGATCTGGTTCTGCTGCTCGGCGGGGAAAGAGTCGATGATACGGTCGATGGTGTTGGCGGCGCCCTTGGTGTGCAGCGTGCCGAACACCAGATGGCCCGTTTCGGCGGCTGTGATGGCGGTGGAGATGGTCTCCAGATCGCGCATTTCGCCGACTAAGATCACGTCGGGGTCCTGACGCAGCGCAGCACGAAGTCCCGCGGCAAAGCTGCTGGTATCAGCGCCCACCTCGCGCTGGTTGATAATACATTGATCGCTCGTGTGCAGGTATTCGATCGGCTCCTCCAGCGTGATGATGTGGCGGCGCTCGGTGTGGTTGATGTGGTCGAGCAGCGCCGCCAGAGTGGAGCTTTTGCCCGAGCCGGTGGGGCCGGTGACGAGCACCAGTCCGCGGGGTTTATCCGCCTGCGCCACCACCACGGGCGGAAGGCCCAATTCCTCGGCGGTGGCAATGCGCAGCGGCAGCAGGCGAAGCGCCAGCGACGTCATGCCCCGCTGACGGAACACGTTGCAGCGCATACGCACCAAATCGTGATAGGTCACGGCGAAGTCCGCCTCGCCCATTTCATGAAATTCCTTGAGAAGTCCGGGCGTGATCAGCTCCTGCACATAGGCGGTGGTATCCGCCTCGGTCAGCGGGACCTCCCCAAAGTTGGTCAGCTCGCCGTCCAGTCGAAAAACGGGGGGTTCCCCCACCGTGAGGTGAATGTCGGAGGCGTTGCGCTCCAGCGCGTCATGAATGAGTGTTCCCAGGTCGATCATGCGCCGTCCTCCAAAGGATGAGTTTCTTCCGCCACATTTTCAACGCTGATGCGCTGCATCTCGCTGATGGAGGTCGTTCCCTCCAGCACAAGGCGGCGGGCGCTTTCGCGGAGGGTGTGCATCCCCTCGGCAATGGCAGTCTCCCGCAGCGCGCCCGTGTCGCAGCGGTGGGAGATCATCGTGCGCATACGGGGCGTGATCTCCATGATCTCGTAAATGCCGATCCGGTCGAAATATCCGGTACCGGCGCAGCGCTGGCAGCCCACCGGCTCGTAAACCTCGGCGCTGTCCTTCTCCTCCGGCGTCAGTCCCAGATATTCCAACTCATGCTCTAAAAGAACGTGCCGCCGCTTGCAGTTGGGGCAAAGACGGCGCACAAGGCGCTGGGCGATGATGCCGGTCAGCGCGTCGGCGATGAGGTAGCTTTCCACGCCCATGTCCAGCAGGCGCGTGACGCTGCTGGCGGTGTCGTTGGTATGCAGCGTACTCACCACGAGGTGACCCGTGATGGACGCCTGCACCGCGATGGACGCCGTTTCCCGGTCGCGGATCTCGCCGATCATGATAATGTCGGGGTCCTGACGCAAAATGGAACGCAGGGCGTTGCCAAAGGTCAGGTTCGCCTTGGGATTCACCTGCACCTGATTCACGCCGTCCACGTTCGCCTCCACGGGGTCCTCCACCGTGACGATGTTCACCATGTCGCTGTTCAGCTCGTTCAATGCGGTGTAAAGCGTGGTGGATTTACCGGAACCGGTAGGTCCGGTGACCAGCACGATCCCGTTGGGATGGCGCAGGATCTCGTCGAATTTTTCCAGTTCCGACCCCGTCAGGCCAAGGGCGCGCTTGCTGCGGCGCAGCGCCTTTTTCTGCGTCAGTCGCATCACGCACTTTTCGCCATAGACCGTGGGGAGCGTGGAAACACGCACATCGTATTCCCGGCGGTCCACCAGGATGGAAAAGCGGCCGTCCTGCGGTCTGCGCTTTTCGGAAATGTCCAGATTGCTGAGGATCTTAATGCGCGCGATGATGGCGGGCAGCAGCTGCAGGTCGTAAGTGGCGGTGGTGTACAGCACGCCGTCCACTCGGCAGCGGACCCGGACCTTGTCCGGTCCGGACTCCACGTGGATATCGGAAGCGCGTTGGCGCACCGCCTGCTCCACAAGAGAGTTCACCAGCACCACCACGGGGGAGGCGTTGACATCCTCCTGAAAGACCTGATCTTCCAGAGAGGCGCTTTCCCGCTCGTTGGTCTGGGTGTAAAGCTCGGCAGCCTCCTGCATCTCCTCGCTGCCGTAGCAGCGGTCGATGGTCACGAGAATGTCGGATGTTGTCGCTAAAAATGGCTTAATGCGACACTTGCTGGCAATGGCGACCATGTCGCGCCCCTTCATGTTCATGGGCTCGTTCATGGCGACATACAGCGTGCCGCTGTCCTCCGGATCAAACTGGAAGGGCATCATTGTATATGTACGCAGGATATCCGGGCGAACCGCCTGTCGGACATCCATGGGGATGGTCATTTCGTAAAGGTGCACCACGGGGGTGCGGGTCAGCGAGGACAGGGCTTCGATGACCTGTTCCTCGGGCAGGATGGCGCGCTCCAAGATCAGCTCGCGGATGGACTTGTTCGTTTCCTCCTGAGCACGACGCAGCTCGTCCGCCTGTTCCGCGGTCAAAAGCTGCTGTTCCAGCAGGTATCGCAGGAGCTTTTCGTTCATGCGCGCCCTCCTTTCTCTTGTTTTTCGGGGCAGAAATTATTTTTGAATCAGTGCTTTTCAAAAGTGTGAGACGACAGACCCGCCAGGCTCTCAAACGCGAATGAGCCGCTGACGCGCCTAACGTCTCTTTTTTTATGCTCCCCCTCCCCCGGCGGGGCGGAATTGCCCCGCCGGGAAGAGGTGGTCCGAATGATGGATTTGTCTTACGCTGTCAAATTACTTGACGTTGATGATGAGGTTCGCGCTGGCGCTGCGGGTGTTGTAGTTGACCGTCACCTTCTGACCGGCAGGGTCAGCGAAGCTGTTGATGCTCAGATCGCCGAACTTCGCGATGAGGTTCGCAAGCTCGGTCACAGCCTCGAGAGAGGTCTTGGCATTGCCAAGCGCCGTGAGGTCGTTCTCCGTCAGCGTCACACCGTTGAGGGTGATGCTCGCGCTGTCGGGCAGCAGGTTCTGCGCCTTGGCAACGATCTTGCCGAGGTACTGCGCAACATAAGTGTCGCCCTTGCTGCCGACGATGTCCTTCATGGTCTGGCTCTTGAGCGCGTCAGCAAGCTGGGTCGCGGTCTTGGTCTGGATGCCATTGGCGGCATCGAACTTCAGGCTGTTGAGCAGATCGATCTTCTTCTGATACTCCGCCTTTTCAGCAGAGCCGTCATTCAGGATCGAAGACACATCGATCGAGGCAAGCTTATTATTCAGCTTTTCGGCAAGCTTTGCCTTGCCCTCGTCCTTGATGGTGGGCTTGAGGTTATCCAGCGCAGAAGCATTGGCGGCCTTCTCAGTATCGAAGGTGAGATCCATCTGCACGAGCGCGCTGTAGATCAGGTAATTCTTCAGACCGGGGTTCTTCGCCAGCAGATCCTTCAGCGTGGCGGAAGAAGTCAGTGCAGCGTCAAGCTCCTTGGTCGCAGTGTCAACGATCTCCTGCTTGAGCGCATCGCTGAAGGGCTTACCGCCCTTACCGGAGAGCGTAATCGTGGCGCCAAAGCCTCCCTTGGTAACATGAGCCTTAATCTCGGGTTGAGCAAGCAGGAAGTTGATGTCAGCGACCGACTGGATATCCAGCGTTACGCCGGCAGGCTCGAAGGTGACCGCATCAAACCCCTTAACAAGATCCTTCGCATCTTTCAGCGTACCGCTGTTGTTCGCCTTATCGACGATCCACGCCTCGTTGATCTTCTTCTCCGTCAGCTTCTCGCTGATCTGGTTCTCGATCAGAGCGTTCACATCGAGCGCGTCGATGTCCTTCTCGATCAGCGGCCACACGGCGTTGATGAGGGCGGTGTTGTCAAGACCCTTGAGGGTGCCGCCGCCGGTGGCAGAGTTAACGAACGTCGTCCAGTTGGTCTCGACCCACTTGTCTGCCTCTGCAAGAAGAGCTGCCTTGAGCGCGTCCTCGGTGGCGTTAGTCAGGGTGATATCGTATTTCTTCAGAGACGTCTCGATCTCCGCATAGATCTCGGGGAGACGCGTCTCCATTTCCTTCTTGACCTTGGCGACGACCTTATCCTTGGTGCCGTCGGTATAGGCGAACTGCGCGGCGATCTGGTCGAGGCCGTCGTTATAAGCCTTCTGGACGTCCTTGCTGATGTTGAGACGCAGATAGTTCTCATCGCCCTCGTACTTGTACTCGAGCAGACCGTTGCTGTTGAGCTTCGGCGTCACGACGAGCTTATAGTTGTAGGTGTAAGCGTCGGTCTTCGCCTTGATGTCCGCGTTGGCAGCGGGAGTGAAGTTGACCTTCAGGTCGATATTGAAGGTGAAATTATCCGTGTAGGAGGTGCCCTGCGCCTTCATCTGCTTGTAGATCTCCTTGGAGATGGCAGTGCCAAGCTCCTTGACGATCTTGGACTTGGCGGCGGAGAGAGAGGCGCTGTTTGCGCCGACCTGAACGGTGGCGTAGGTCTTGCCGTTGAACACAACGTCCACATCGCCGCAGACATAGTTGCCCTTGCCGTCGTGGAAGTTCGCCCACAGGCTCTTGCCCTCGGTCTTGAGCTTATCGACGACCTGCGCCTTGATCTCGCTCAGGGACTTGTTGGTCAGCACGATGCCGGTCTCGGACTCGACAGCGTTCTTAACACTGGTCAGGAAACCGTCGATATCGTCGGGAGTGGGCTTGCTCGTGGTGCCGGTGATGATCGCGTTGGCAAGCTTGTTCGCCTGCTCGATGGCGGAGACGACCTGACCGTCCTTCACCTCGAGAGCGACGTTCCAGGTGACCTCGCGCTCGGTCTTGTTGTCGCCGGAGGTGAAGTTTGCCTTCACGTCCTCGACCTTGACCATGTCGTTGACAATGTTCTTGACCTGCTGGAGCTGTGCATCCGTCAGGTACTTGTTGTCCTTGTTGACCGTTTCAACGGCGCTGACAACGGCGCTCTTCATGTCGCTGAATCTGTCGTTGGCCTGCTTGACGGACTTGAGAACGGCATTGCCGATCAGGTCATCGGAAACGACCACGGGCGTCTTCGCCTGCCAGACGGCGTACAGGGTGATAATGGGATAGGCAGAGGTCAGCGTGACGGTGCTGCCGGCGGGATACGCCGCAGTCGTGGCGCTTCTGTCAGTCGACCAGCCCAGGAAGGTGTAACCGTCGCGCGTGGCGGTAGCGTTCACGGGGAAGCTGCAAGTGGTGCTCGTCGTCGTCGTGGAGACGGGAGACGCACCGATCAGCGTGCCGCCGTTGGCGTCAAAATACAGGGCATAGGTGTAGGCAGTCACCGGGGGATTCACCGGGGGGTTCACCGTGCCGCCGGGATTAACGCTCGGGGTGTTATCCGGCTTCGCGTTCTGCACGAGGAAAGACATGCGGTAGATCACCGCTGCCACCTGCGCACGGGTGGACAGTTCGTTGGGACGGAACGTGCCATCCTCAAAGCCGTTGACCAAGCCGTGACGCTGGCACTGCTTGACCGCGGCGAGCGCATACGCGGGGATCGCGTTCTCATCGACCATGACGGAGACGGAGCCGGTCTCGGGCAGAGTCACCTTCCATGCCTTCTTATAGAGGGCGAGGTAACGCTCGATCATGGTGCACATCTGCGCACGGGTGATGGGATCGTTAGGGGCAAACTTGCCGTTGCCCACACCATCCACGATCCTGTTGGCGGCCGCCCAGTTGATGGCATCGGTGTACCACTCGCCGGGAGCCACATCGGTGAATGCGCTCTGGCTGCGATCACCCTTTGCACCGTCGAAACGGAACAGGACCGTGACAAACATCGCACGGGTCATGTTCTCCGCGGGGGCGAAGGTCGTCTCTGAGGTGCCGTTGAAGTAACCCTTCGACGTCACATAGTCTACGAACTGGTAGTACCAGTCGGATCTGCTGACGTCCGTGAAATCGTCAGCTTTTTCCGCCAGCGCTGTGGGCACCAGGGAAAAGACGATGCACAATGCCAGCAGAGCACTCAAGATACGCTGCTTTTTCATCTTCTTAACCACTCCTTTTTTTTACTGATGATCTTCGAGTACCGCAAAAGGGTGTCAGCGTTTCCGCCCCAAGCGCTGCTCGCAGCATCCAAAACCTGTCCCTGTCCGGGCGTGCGGATAGACGCACGTACTGACAGTAATACAGTCTACATAAAGTCTATCAGATATTTTCTCTTTTTGCAAGCAGTTCTTGCTTTTTTTCTATATCCTTCCAGGGGTCTTACATTCGAAAATTAATCGCCGCGAATTGCTCGGACAAGTCTCACGTGAGACCGCCCTATCCTTCTTCAAAACAGGAGAACGCCGGATAGTAGCGCAGCGGGATGGGCTGTCCGAGCGCGGCGGAGCGATTCTTGAGGATCTTGAGCTCCAGCTCGCGGGGGTCCTTGCGCTTTTCCTCGTCGATGTTGAAGCCGGGCCGCCCCGCCCCGCGCGCCTGAAGTCCCAGCAGCACGTCGGCGGAGTAGTCGATGCCGCCGGATTCCTTAAAGGCGTTCATGGAGACTTCCAGATTATAATTCTCGCGGTTGAAGGAGGAAATGGCGAGGATGGTCAGCCCGTGCTGGCGCGAGAGCTTTTTCAGCGCGCAGACGATGCGGTCAAGGTTCTGCTTGTCCGTGAAATGGACGTCCACCGGGGCGATGATCTGGAGATAGTCGATGAGCACCACGGGCTTTTGTCCGGTCTCGGCGATGTGGCGCGCGACCTCCGCGCGGATGTAGTCCAGCCCCGTTTCGTGGTCGCCCTCGCGGAAATAGAGGTGCTTTGCATAGGAGGCGTAGCGCGTCTGCGCCAGCTCCAGATGCGCGAGATCCTGCGCACTGTAGCCCGCCCAGCGCCTGCCGTCTAAAACACCGCGTGCGGTCTTGGCAAGGCGGCGGCGCGCGGAGGTGTCGAGCAGGAAGGATTCGCGGGAAACGGAACGAGCCATCAGCTCCCATGTCATCATTTCTAGGGAGAAAATGAGAACGTCGCGCCCCTGCATGGCAAGCTGATCGGCGATCTGCATACAAAAGGCGGTCTTGCCCAGCGAGCTGACCGCGCCGATCACATAAAGTCCGTCGTAAAGTCCGCCGTCCAGCGTCTGATCCAGCCCCTCAAAGCCGGTTTTGAGCGCGGGACGCTTTGCCTGCGCCTCGATATAAGCGCGGAATGCCTCCATCTGCCCCGCGGCGGAGGTCTCGGCATAGGGGGGCGGCTGCTGCGCCTGCCCATCCTCGACCGCCTGCGCCAGAAATCGCGCCGCGCCCTCGCGGTCGGCGCAGAGAAATTCGTTCAGATCCTTGCCGGTGGGAACGCCCGGGCAGCGATACAGCCACGGAAATTCCTCGGAGAGGGCGGCTGCCCATGTTTCCCCTGCCGCGTCGTTGTCCGTCAGCAGCAGGATGGGGGCGGGTCGATACAGGCCGCGCAGCAGAGCCGCCGCTTTTTCGCGATTGCCTGCGCCGTTCAGCGCGGCGGCCCGATAGCCCAGCTCCTCTGCCGAGAGCGCGTCAAAGGCGCCTTCCAAAAGGAAGACCGGCTCTTCCCCGCCCGCAGTCAGCAGCTCCGGCTGAAAGAGCGGCGAAGGCTGCCCCTTCTCGTTGAGATAGCGCTTTTCCGCGACGGCGCGGCGCACGCAGCGCCCGTTTTCGCATGGCAGCACCACGCAGTCATGCTCAGGGTCGTAGCCAAGGCGGAATCTCGTCACCGTGGCGTCGGAAAGCCCGCGTTTGGCAAAATAATCGGTTTTTCGGCGGTGAGAAAAGCAGCTTTCGGGGTAGGAAGCGGGCAGCGTTTCCCTGCTCAGGCGGTCAGCGGGGCGTGCCTCTCCCGCGTCGCCGTGCCCGTAGCGCTTGCTGGCAAGCGCCAGAGCGTCGTGCGGCGAGGTGAGGTTTTCGTCGATTGCCAGCAGATCGAAGAGATCATAGTCCGCGCCGCAGGCAAAGCAGTGTACTTTCTGCCGCTTTGCGTCGTATCCCATGGAGGGATCGCGGTCGAGATGCTTTGGATTCAGGCAGCGAAAGCGTTTTTGCGGGTCAATGCCCCGGTCGTAGAGATAGTCAACGATGCGGGGGCGCAGGTCGTTAAAGGTGTCCGGCATGGGATCGCCTCCTTTTCTTGTCGTTATTATAGCATAAGACCCCGCGGAGGAGCGATTCCCGCGAGGTCTGTAAGATATCTTAAGATATCAATAAGGGGATTTTCGGTAAAAAAAGAAAATCCGAAAAAAATTAGATGAAACAAATATAAAAGTATGATTCGACAGAAAATATCTGTATAAAAGTTTGAAAAACATGGAAAAATGGCTTGGGTGATTTTGGGTCTCCTGCACGACTTGAGGTCGGCTTTGCACGAAATGAAGTCGTCTTAGCACGGCTCGAAGTCGGAATTGGACAGGCTGTGACCCTCGTTTTGTCCACAGGATGGGCACAGACGGTGGATAACTTCCGTGAAAAGTAAGCGTTTTGGTGGGAAAAACGGACTTTTGTCGTCAAATTTCCGTTTTTTGTGGATATCTTTTCCACGGATGCTTTGATCTTCGATCTGTATTTTGGAAGTAATTCGAAGAATTCAGACGTGGTTTCGTGCAGTTGCTGAGGGGTCACTGCGTGCTCTGGGGCGGCTTTTTAGCGGGCTTTTTCTTCGCCTCGATCTGCTTGACCGTCTTGTTTTTTTCGATCTGCTGGATGTAGCTCTGCATGGTGGCGTCAATGCCGACGTTCATCTTGCCGCCGAGGAAGGTATTGATGTCGTCATAGTCGAAATCCATGTGGATCGAGCCGCCCGAGACGTCCTCGATCTCCTCCACCGCCTTATTGAACGGGCGGATGATCGCCTCGTCATAGTTGCGGTTTTTGACGTCCTCCTTGGTCGGCAGGCCGATATAGTGGATGATGTCCTGGATCTTTACCCGGAAGCTGCCGTCGTCATCGACGGGCGCTTTCCGCGCGCGGTAGAAGAGATAAAACGCCATGCGGTAGGCATTTTCGCTCAGATGACCCATCCAGTCGGGGATCAGCTGGTAATACTGGGTCAGGAAGTGGCGCACGTTCTCGGCGAAGGAAATGCGCACCTCGCCGGTGTACTTTTTGATGGATGCCTCGGTTGCCAGATGGGTGATATAAAAGGATTCAAAGTATTTTTTGAAGGACTCGGCAGTGATCTTCATGCCTGTGATGGACTGCATATCTTTCTTGATCTGGCGGTAGGCGGCGTCTCTGGAGCGGAGCCCCGCCCAGTCCATATATTCCTCGATAGTAAAGCTCGCGGTGTTGTTTCGCCAGTTGTCAGCGTTGCCGCGCATCAGAGTGTAGATCAGCAGGCGGTGCGCCGTCCAGGAGAGATTTTTCGTGTATTCCGCGACGGCCTCAAAGATGATGGTCATTTCGTAATCCTTGTTGCGGTAGCGGATGTTCTGGTTGCCGTAGGCGTCAGGCTCGGAATAGGTCACGGTGATGCCGTTGGAGGAGGGATGAAATTCCCTGCCGCGCTTCATATTCGCCCAGACGCCGCAGATGAAATAGGTGGCGGGGCTGTTGCCCAGTACATCGTATTCCTGCACCCTCGCGGTGACGGTCTTATCAAAAATATCCAGCAGCGTGGCGGCGAACGTGACGGTCTCCGACGCGCCGATGGTCACCGCGTCTGCCACCGCCTCCGGCGAAGACAGATCGTGTGTCTGAAGATAACTGTCCATCAGGGGGTAAATGTCGCTGAAGTCAAAGACGTTCATCTGATTTTTGAACTTTCTGGGGTGCTCTTTTTCCAGCGGCTTCAGCTTGTTGTATGTATCCAGCATCTCCTGAAACTGTTCGGTCTCCAGAAAACGCAGGGGGGTGTCCTTCAATTGCTCTGCCGGTTCGGGGAACTGGGACATGGTGCGACCCTCCTTTTGGGAAAAGATTGCTTTTTTAGAAGCTTAGTATAGCATAAGTTGAAAAAAAGGGAAAGAAAAAGTTTTTTTTCGCAAATCGCGAGGAAAATATTCTCATCGCTCGGACAGGTCTCACGTGAGACCTGTCCGAGCGGCGCGTTATTTGTCCGTCAGCAGCGGCTGCCGTTGATGATCTTTCGGATCTGGCGCTCGCTAAGGCGGAATTGGGCCGCAAGACTTCGGTAGTTAGAGCCATTAAACAGGGCGCGAATGTCCCGATCGCGGGCGCCGCGCTCCAGCGATTCCCGCTTGGGAACGTACAGCGTTTGTCCGCCGCACAGCAGCGTCAGGTGGACGAACGCCTCCATACCGATGGCGTCCACGATGTCTCGGTACTCCTCCGGGATATCGTCCGTGCGGATGTGGCGGGCAGGGGGGATGCAAGTGGTAGACATAACATTTTTCTCCTCTCTGAAATCAGGTGTGAAACAGGACGAGTTCCTAAGTCTCACGTGTGACTTGTCCGGCTTTGTCCAAAGAACTGTTTCTACCATTCAGCGCCGCCGAGGGAGGCGTTGTATCCTTCGGTCGAACAGAGCGGAAAATTTATTCCTTTTCGCGAGAGAATATCGCTTGTAAAAACAAAGAGAAAATTGTCCAAGTGTCGCCGCTGCCGTTCTGAGCTTTTCCGGAGTGATGAGAAAAAGGGCGGAAGACCGACTTGGAAACGTGCAGTTCGCTGTGTGTAATTTTCGGAATTCCGACGTGCTCTCGTGCATGATGTTTTAGGCAGATGTTTGGGAAAGTACGACTTGAAAACGTGCAGATGAGAAGAAAATCAGTTCCAAGAGATTGGATATCGGCGCGTGATTAAAACACCAGATGTAGTGAATTTGGACAAGTCTCACGTGAGTTTTTGTGGGAAGGCGTTCCGATTTCGGCAAGAAATCGAAAGAAGTCTGCACGAAACCAAGTCGGAAATCAGCTGGAACAGGGAAGCGTGGGTGCACGAAACCAAGTCGGAATTCGTCGAAGGCAGGGGAGAGCGCTGCACGAAATCATGTCGGAATTCGTCGGGGAAAGGGGAAAGCGGGCGCACGAAACCAAGTCGGAATTCGTCGAGAAGATGGAGGAGATGCCGCACGAAACCGAGTCGGAATTCGGCGAAAGCAGGGGAAAGGCGCTGCACGAAACCGAGTCGGAATTCGGCGAAAGCGGGGGAAAGGCGCTGCACGAAATCAAATCGGATTTCACCGGAGCGATCACCGCTGATCGGGGCAGGGGAGGGGGAGGCCTTTTTTTCCCGGTGCGGCGTAAAGCCCTTCGCGCAGAAGATGACCATTTACCTCAAATTGAGATCGTTGCGATGGTCGGTGCGTTCTATCGCCTGGTTGACATGGTGCACGAATTTTCAATGCTGCGCACGCGCTCGGTGTGGAGGCAAAAGAGATCGCGCAGTATGCCGACAGATGTATGTTCTGTGTGTCCGAGGATTTTGGCGCGCCGATCGGCTCACTGGTCTGCGGGAGCAAAGAATTCATTTATGAGCTTCGCCAGACGCGCCGCCTGCTCGGCGGAGATCTGCGCCAGGGCGGCGTTGCCGCTGCCCCCGCGATCTATGCGCTGCGGCACAACATTCTCCTTTTGAACGAGGATAACCGCCGAGCGGAGAAGCTTGCCGAGGCGATTCAGGGCTTGGATAAGACCCGCGTTCGTCGGGTGTTCCATCTGGGAATTTCTGAAGAGGACTACGGTAAGGACAATTCAGATCTTCAAGACCGTTGACTGCGAAATGACGCAGTAAACGGCAGAGCGCAAGGATAAGAGCGATCCCCGAACCGGTCTGACAATGAACGGTTCGGGGATCCTTTTGTATTTATGGACTTGGCGGGCTTTACCGGGGGAGGGGAGGAGGTCGGCTGCTTTTTTGCTTTTTCAGTATTGCGATGCGCTCCCGCGCGCGTTACGACGGAAGTTCGTGCTTGAGGTTGCGAAGATGCAGATAGACCGTGTTCTTTGAGATCCCCAAACTGGCGGAGACATACACGACTGCGTCCTTGATGTTGAAGATGCCCTGTTGGTAGAGCTGGCGGATGATCTCCTTATTGCGGTTGGTGGAGGGAATATTCGGCGATGCAGAAACGCTCTCTCTCGCCTTTGCCATCGCGGTGGAGATGACCTCATCAATGTCGGCATTAAAGCTCTCGGTCTCTCGGGATATGGTCAGGTCGGAGGTGGTGGGGAGGAATGTGGAGATGAACTGCGAAAACGGCACATCGCACTGGAAGTTCATACAGACGAGTCCGATGATGCGCTCCCTCTCGCCGATCACCGGGATCGTCACAGATTTAAGAGTGTGCCCCTCTCTCCTGTTGAAGTAGACCATGGAGTGCGGGGCCTGACTTTTCTGAATATCGTGCAGCATGGAGAGTGCCAGGTCGGTGATCGGCGCGCCCACCTCACGCTTGGTGTAATGACCGTTGATGATCTTGATTACGGAGTGGCTCAGCTCATCCAGACTGTGGAGCACGATCTCATAGCTGTCGCCAAGGTAGAGCGCGAGACCGTCCAGCATGTATTGGTAGGACCGAAGGATCTCACGATCCACTTCTGTCAGCTCAAATTTTTTCGGTGCCACAGGATTTATCCTTTCTTGAACAAATTTTCTTTGATTATAACTCAAAAAATAGCAAAGTGCAACAAAAACATTGAAAAAATTAATGCAAATGAGATAAATTAATGCGGATGAGAAAAAAACTATTGACTAAATTATAATTCATTGCTAATCTAAAGTTAACCTGACCGGCAGCCTATTCCATATGTGTGTGCGGGGCTGCCAGGGCAAGAAATACTATGCCGCACCAGCGGCAGGATGGGAGATCATTCTATGACAAAAGTCGAAACTTCTCAGGCGCCAGCCGCGATCGGCCCCTACTCTCAGGCGGTTTGCATGGGCAGGGTAGTGTTCACCTCCGGTCAGATCCCTGCTGTTCCCGAGACCGGCGCTGTACCTGAGGGCATTGAGGCGCAGGCGCACCAGTCCTGCAAAAACGTGGCAGCCATTCTGACCGCTGCGGGCAGCAGCATGGAAAAGGTCGTCAAGACGACTTGCTTCCTGGCGGATATGGCAGACTTCGCCACCTTCAACGCCGTTTATGAGCAATACTTCACCCAGAAGCCCGCGCGCTCCTGCCTGGCGGCGCGTGCGCTCCCCAAGGGCGTGCTGTGCGAGATCGAAGCGATCGCAGAGATCGACACCTGAAAATGACCTGATAAACCATATTTTATTTGAAGGAGGAAATTACAGTGAAAGCAAAGAAAGAACTGTCCACGGGGCTGGCGTTGCTCGGCTTCCTGCTGCCGCTTGCGGTATTGCTGACCCTCATTTTCCAGGGCGTGAGCATCATGCTCGGCCTGACGGCGGCGATCTGCGTGGAGGGGCTCTTCGGCATCTACCTCGGTTACTCCTGGGATGAGCTGGAAGAGTCCGCCATGAAGGGCATCGGCCGCGTCAACCAGACCGTGATCGTGATGATCCTCATCGGTATGCTCATCGGCGTGTGGATTTCCGCCGGCAGCGTGCAGACCATGCTCTACTACGGCGTGAACCTCATCAACCCGAAAATTTTCCTGCCGATCGCTTTCATCATCTGCATCATTACCTCCATCGTCACCGGTACATCCTGGGGCACCGCGGGCACGATGGGCATCGCACTGATCGGTATCGCGCAGGGCCTCGGCGTTCCTGTTGAGATGGCGGCAGGCGCTATCATCTCCGGCGCGCTGGTCGGCGATAAGCTCTCCCCGCTGTCCGATACCACGCTGCTGGCCTCCGCGACCTCCGGCGTCAAGCTGTTCGACCACATCACGTCCCTGCTTTACGTGACCGTTCCCGCCTCGCTCATCTCCATCGTGGTGTATGGGTTGCTGGGGATGCGCTACGCCTCGGGCGATGTTGACCTCTCCGCCGTGAAGGTCCTCTCCGACAGCCTGCTCGGCTCCTGCCATGTCAGCGTGCTGATGCTGGTGCCGCTCCTGTTCGTTCTGGTGCTCTCCGCCATGCGCAAGCCCACCATCCCCGTCTTTGCCGGAGGTCTGGTCATCGGCTGCATCTGGGCGATGGTCTTCCAGGGTGCTTCCCTGAACGATGTGATCTCCGCCGCCATCAACGGCTTTGTGAGCGCAACCGGCAATGCGGATGTGGACAAGCTCCTCTCCCGCGGCGGCGCCCTCAGTATGGCGGAAACGATCTTCCTGTGCATCGGCGCGGGTATGTTCTCCGGTATTTTCGAGCGCACCGGCGTGCTCCATCGCCTGATGGACAGCCTGTGCAAGGTCGTCAAGTCTGTCGGCGGTCTGGTGCTTTCCCTGACCGTGACCGGCATTGTGCTGATGTTTGGCGGCGCGGGTCAGTCCTGCACCCTCAGCCTTCCCGCCATCGCGTTCAGAAACGCGTTCGACGATATGGACGTCAATCCCTGCGTCATGTCCCGCACGCTTGAGTGCACGGGAACCGTGCTCGGCTCCATCGTGCCCTGGGACGCCTCTGCCATCCTGTATACTGGTCTGTTCGGCGTGTCCGTCGCCCAGTATCTGCCCTTCAACCTGATCGCGCTGCTCTCTCCCATTCTCGCGGTCGTCACGGCGTTTATCGGCTTCGGCGTGTTCAAGAGCAATGAGACGGTGCATTTCACGCTCAAGTGCAAGAAGTACGACAAGCAGACCGGCAAGCCCCTCTAAGGAGTGCGCATATGACAGGAATCGAACTGGAAGCTGCCCTGACAGCCTTTCCGCGCAGCAGGCTGTGCGATTTTGCTACCCCTGTGCACCGTCTGCCGCGTCTGGAGCGGAAGCTGAATACCTGCCCGCTCTACATCAAGCGCGACGACCTCAACGGCGTCGGCTCCGGCGGCAACAAGGTCCGTCCGCTTGAATACCTGCTGGGCGAGGCACAGGCGCAGGGCTGCGATGTGGTGATCGCCTCCGGGCAGGAGAACTCCAACTTGTGCTCTATCGCCGCGTCCGCCTGCTGCCGACTGGGGATCAAGTGTATTCTGGTGCACAACAACGATCAGCCCACGCATCTTGCGGGCAACATCCTGCTCAACAAGCTCTCCGGCGTGGAGGAGCACTATGTGGGCCCCATCCCGGAAAAGGAACGCAATGTCTATGTGGAGGAGCTGACTGAGCGCTTGCGGCAGGAGGGGAAAAAGCCCTTTGTCGTGGAAAATGGCGCGACCTCCGTTCATGCTGCCGTCGGCTATTTCCACCTGCCGATCGAGCTGGTGAATTCTCCCGCCGGCGCGCAGATCCACGATCTGTTCGTCCCCGGCGGGAACGGCGGAATGGCAGCGGGCATCGTGTACGGCACAGCCCTTCTGGGTGCACCCTTCCATGTGCACGTCGTCTCCGTGGAGAACACGAAGGAGGAGCTTGAGAGCATACTCGACGATCTTTTCCGCGGATTGGAGCGCTACACCGGCCTTACGCCTCCTGTTCCCATCTCGTCCGTCATGACCGTTCACGGGCAGTACCGCGGCGACGGCTGGGGAATTCCCACCGAACAGTCGGACGCGATGATCGAGCAGATGGCGCAGTTGGAGGGCGTGCTCCTTGAGCGCATCTACACGGCCAAGACGGCTTGGGGTATGTGCGATCTGCTCCGCCGCGGCGAGGTAAAAAGCGACGGTGCGTGCCTGGTCCATTCGGGCGGCTTCGCCTCTCTCTTCTACCAGTACGGATAAAGGTACAGACACCTCAAAAGGCAATAGAGAAGTCTCTTTTGACCGGCAGCACGACTTGCACAGTGCTGCCGGTCAAGCCTGTTCAGGGGCAGGCGCAGCACACGTTTTTCCGCGCAAAGGTCATAATTCCAAGGCATTTTCTGAAATTCGGCGTATCGTGCTGCAAAAGCGGCGTTGTCCAGAGAAGAAAAAAATCCGACGCATTTGCGTCGGATTTTTTTGTATAGGACCCGTTTTGGGCGGTTTTTGTTTTCCGTAAGTCAGTCGTCCAAAACCATTTTGAGAGTCTCCACGGTGCGGCGCAGCTCCTCCAGATTTTCAAGGCAGGTGTCAAGCTTTTTTCTGGCGGTGTCCTTGTCCACGTCCGTGCTGAGATCCAGCTCCTTCAGTTGGGCGATGCTGCGCCGGACCGATCTTCCGAAGGAGTCGACCGTCCGCAGGGGGTTGGCGCTCTGGGCGGGCTTTGCCGGGGGAGGGGGGAGCTCAGCCGTCTTTGCCCATGCGATGGCGCGGTGCACCAGCGCGGGCAGGTCGCCCTTGGCGTCGTTCCGGGCAACATACTCCTCTACGACGGGCTGAAGATGGATGTTTTTCTGACGCGCCAGCTCATAGGCGTCGGTCATGGTCATCTGCCCATGCTCCGCCCACGCGGTAACGGTCTCATCCAGATTCAGAAGATCCAGATACCGTTCCACGGTGGCGCGGCTCAAATCGACCTGAGATGCCATCAGCTCCGACTGCTCCTTCACATTATCGGGGAGCCCGCCCTCTTCCGCCAGCGTGCTGCGCAGGGTCTCCAACTGGCGCGCCATGTCGAAGGCGGAGATATTCCGGCGGTGGATGTTGGCGCCCATCAGCGCCCGCAGCTCGGAAAGCTTACTGTCGTAATGGCGGATCTTGCAGGGCACGGTGGCGCGGCCCAGCTTTCGGGAGGCGTGGACGCGCCGGTGACCGCTGATGATGCGGTAACGGCCTTCCGTGTCCGACGGGGTGACGATGATATCCTCCAGCAAGCCGTCCTTCTCCATGGAGTGCATGGTGGAGAGGAATTCCTCATCCTCCGCCATGGAAAAGCGGTTCAAGGGGTTATCCTCCAGCGCGTCCAGCGGGATCTGGTGGGTGAATTCACCGTTCACGGCGCTGGCATTGGCAGTGGTCTTTTGCAGCGTGGAGAAAATGGAGGGATTCTTCTTGCTCGCCATTCATCAGCCCCCCATTCTTTCAAGCATTTCGTCGCACAAAGCGGCATAGTCGACAGTCGCGGCGCAGCGGGGAGAGAAGAAGCAAAGGGGTTGAAGCGCCAGAGGCGCTTTTTTGACGTCAATATTCTTGCGGATGAAGGTGCGGAACGCAAGATCGGGCAGCATGGCAGGGAAGTGGGAGATCATTTCCTTATCGAGACTGGAGCAGACCTCCACCGCCGTCATAAAGATGCCCAGCACGCGAATGTCGGGGTTGGCGATCTCGCGGACGGACTGGATGGTTTCCAGCATCACGTCATAGCCCTCGATGGAGTTCTTGTCCACCTTGATGGGGATGAGAACATACTCAACGGCGACCAGTACGTTGATGTTAAACAGGCTTTCGAGAGAAGGGGAGCAGTCGAAGAATACAAAATCGTATGTATCGGGAAGCTGCGGCAGCAGACGGCGCAGGGTGGTGTCCCTGCCGAAGGGCATTTCCTGCATGGCTGCCAGAGCCGGAGCCAGCAGACCGCCGCCCCGGATGAGATCGAGGTTTTCGATGCTGGTGTGGCAGATGGTGTCCGCCAGGACGGCGGTTTTGGATACGATCACGTCGGTCAGGGTGTAGGGGGGAACTTCCGTTAGCTGGAGGTTGCTGGTGGCGTTGCCCTGAGTGTCCATGTCCACGATGAGAACCTTCTTGCCGCGGCGAACCAGCTCGCCCGCCAGATTGATGGCGCTGGTGGTCTTGCCGGTGCCGCCTTTCTGGTTCATGACAGCGATCGTTTTCATAACTGGCTCCCTCCGTTCTTTTCCAGCTCCTCAATGCTGACGACCTGCTCCAGCACGCTGTCCAGGATCAGCTGGCTCATGCTCATGTGCAGCTTGGCCGCGGCCATTTTGATGCGTGCCCGCTCGTCCTCCGTGGCGTAGACCAGCAACTTGACCTTCTTTTCCTGTTCCATCGACAAGACCTCCGTTCGTGCGTTGTTTGATGTCGGTATCTGAAAGTTTCGGTAAGATCGTTTTTGCGGCTGCGGACAGTCCCACAGCGATCGTTCATTGAGGGTATTATGACATTATAATGTCATGCCGTCAAGAGGAGAATGGTCGAAATGATGTCATAACGAAAAAATTTTTACTGCATATTGATGGCGTGTCGTGATTCTGAGAGTTAGGTCGGAAGCGTTCTTCCAAAATTTGATGAATAATAGAAGAATAGGGGGGAGCAAATATGATTTATTTCAAAGATTGGGAGATCTCACACGACGGCAGTATTCTGGCACGCCAGTACGACCATCTTTCCCGCGTGCTGCTGGTGCGCGGCACGCCGCAGGGCTATGACTGGGAGATGCGGGTACGGAAGGGGGACTGGTACGAGGTCATTCCCCTGAGCCCCATGGAGGGGGACGTGGGCTGCGTGCTGACGGAAAAGCATCTGGCGCTGTGGGGCTGGTACAGCCTGCAGCTGGTGGGAACGCTCCGCACCGACGGCGTGACCGTACAGCACAGCAATGTGATCAGCGTTTTTGTGGCGGAAAGTCTGACGGACGGCGAATGGCCCGCCTCGCCCGGCGAGTTCATCCGCTTGGAGTCCAACGTCCGGGAGATGAATGGTCATCCGCCCATCCCCGGTGAAAACGGCTTTTGGATGCTGTGGGAACTGGATAGCCACAGCTACAAGGAGAGTGCTTTCCCACTGCCGAAGGGACTGGATGGCGTAAACGGAAAGGACGGCGCGGACGGAAGAAACGGCACAGACGGCAAGAACGGCGTAGACGGCAAGGACGGCGTGGACGGCAAAACGCCGATTCGCGGCGTGGACTACTGGACCGAGGACGATGTAAGCGCCATGCAGAAATACATCGACGGACGGCTGGGGGTGGTCGAAAATGGCACTTACTGACAAGCTGACGGCGATCGCGGACGCGATCCGCGCGAAAAACGGCGGCACGGACAAGCTGACGCTCGCGCAGATGCCGGAAACCATCGCAAATATCCAGACCGGGACGGACACGGGCGACGCGACGGCGGAGGCGGGCGACGTGCGCAAGGGCAAGACCGCTTACGCCAAGGGGCAGAAGCTGACCGGCACGCTCGAAGAGAGCGGGGGCGGCAGCTCCGCTTATGTGGTCGGCGCGCCGGTATTGTTCACGCTCACCGGCTGGGACACCGCCGAGCAGGGGACGACCTACACCTTGACCGCCGAGGGCTACAAGATCGGCGAAAACGGCGTGCAGCTCGGTCTGCCGTCCGATTCCTCCACCGTCAACACGCAAGCGGTGATCGCAGCGGCGCTGACCGTCGTGAACACCGCTGTTACCGCTCCGAACAAGAATACAAACACGGTGGGCTTCACCACCATCACCATTTCCGCTGTGAACGCGCCGAGCCGGGAACTGACCGTCGCCATCTTCGGGCTTGAAGAGGCGGAACGTGTCACGGTGACGGAGCCCGTCATCGAGGGCATCCCCGCGCCGGTTGCGCGCAAATATCCCAAGAAGGTCGTCCAGGAGGGCAGACAGTTCACCGGCACGGTCGCGTGGTCGCCGAACGCTGTGGCATTTAACTACGCTACGGTCTACACGGCGACCATCACGCTGAAGGCAAAGGTCGGATATACATTTGACGGCGTGGCGGAGAACTTCTTCACGGCAGCGGGCGCGGCGAGCGTCAGCAATGCTGCGAACAGCGGCGTTGTGACCGCCGTTTATCCGGCGACCGCCGAGAAGGGGGCGAAATCGTGAACCGGCTGAACCATGTTGCGGTCATCGCCGACGGAAACGGACGCTGGGCGGAGCAGCGCGGTCTGGAGCGCTCCTTGGGGCACGAGCAGGGCTTGAACAAGGTGGAGGACATGATGCACTGGTGCGTGGACATGGGCATTCCGGCCCTGTCTGTCTACTGCTTTTCGTGGGAGAACTGGAACCGGCCCAAAGAGGAAGTGGACGCGCTCTTTTCCATGGCGAACCGGTATTTTGAACGGTATCGGGAATTTGCGGCAAACAACATCCGCGTGCTCATCTCCGGGACGAACAAGCGCGTTCCGCCTGAGAGCATCGAAAAAATGGAGCGCATCCAGCGCGAGACCGCCCACTGTGACGGCCTGACGCTGAACCTGTGCTGCAACTACTCCGGGCGGATGGAGATCGTGGACGCCGTTGCCAAGGGCGCGCGGACGGAGGAGGAGATCACGGCGGCGCTGTATCAGGATCTTCCCGAGCCTGACCTCATCATCCGCACGGGCGGCTTTCAGCGGCTCTCCAACTTCCTGCTGTGGCAGTCCGCCTATTCAGAGCTTTACTTCACCGAAACGTTGTTCCCGGACTTTTCTATTGGAGAGTTCCGCCACGCGGTCAAGCGCTACGGCAGTGTCAGAAGAAAGCGGGGCAAGGTATGAGCTATACATCCAATCAGTACAAGTATCTGCTGCTGAAGCGGCTCCAGCGGCATTTTTCCATGGGCAACGCCTACGACAGGGCGTATACACAGAGCTTTTTCTGGGAGCTGTTCGACGATTCCGTGACCGTTACGGAGGAGGCCTATCAGAACTTCTGCCGCCTGATGGACGACGAGCTCGCGCTCTGCGCGGAAAAGGGCTGGTATACCTGCAACAGCATTCCGCAAAAAGACATAAAAGAGCATGGGCTTTTGCTCACAAAGGCGTTCGCGGAGATCGGCGTCACGCTGAAGATCGGATTTCCCTCGATCGAGGAGGGGACGGCGACCTTCACAAAACCGAATGGCGCGGTCATGGTCTACACGGTCTCGCCGGGAAACAGTGCGGGCTTCAACTATTTCTACATCAACGCAAGGGCGGGCACGGAGTACCAATATGCCGCAGCGTCGGCGCCTGCCTACAATATGCAGGGGATGGACGTGCCGGAGGAGCTGGGAAACCCGAAGATCGCGGGTCCCGGGACGTATTGGAGCTACAACGCGGGCACGAAAACGGTGACCGTTTCCGGCGACGGGGCCTACGCGGGAGCGGCGAAGGACGAGCAGCTTGGCAGCGGGCTGTATCATACGGTGATCCTCGGCGCGAACGTTTCCCGTCTGCTGAAGGAGTGCGTGATCCCCGGTGCTTCGGCGCTGGTGCTGCTGCGGCCCTCGGACGCAGGCTTTGCGGTCGACCCGCAGTTCAACCGCAGCGAGAAGCTGAACGTTTACACAGACTGCACTGCCGCCATTGAAGCGATGAAAGCGGTGGAAAAGCCGGAGAACATCACGCTGCACAGCTTGTCGGAGTGGAACGGATAGGAAAAGGGGCGCTTGGCGCGCTATGCGCTATGCGCCCTCCCCTGTATTGAACAAAAATTTGATTTTGTTCAATTATTCGACCGTGTTCCCCTCCGCGCGATCCTATAGAACGCCCATGGTCGGAGACGCGGAAAATCAGGTGCTTGTTGTATCTGTTGTTTTCTGCTATACTGTATCCAACTTTTTTGCGGCTTGGAGGTGTCAGCCCTATGACGGATACGGAACAGAGCTTATTGACCCTTTTGCGTCGCGCCCTCTTTGGATGTGAACTGCCGCTGCCATCGGATGTGGACTGGCAGCGTGTTTTTGAGGAAGCCGTCAGCCACAGCGTTCATCTGCTGGTTTATGACTGCCTGACGGAACAGGAGCGAGCTGCCATCCCCAAGGAGACAGCCGTCCCCTGGCGGCAGGAGGTCCTCTCTGCCATGTGGTATAACGAGCAGCTCCTCGGCGAGCAGCAGGAGGTGCTGAAGGCACTTTCAGGGCTCCCCTGCGTGATCTTGAAGGGCAGTTCCTCTGCCGCGTGCTATCCACGGCCGGAGCTGCGCTGCGCCGGAGACATTGACCTGCTGCTCTTCCCCGCCGATGTAAAAAAAGCGGAGGCGATCCTCTGCGCCAGAGGCTATTGTCCGCCGGAGGACAACCATCCCTTCCATCGCTCCATGCATCGGGAGCAATTTCTTGTAGAGCTGCACTTTGAGCCGCCCGGTATCCCTTCCGGCGACAGCGGCGCGCCCCTGCGGGAATACTTCCGGTATGCCGCGGGAGAAGGAGTCCTTCGCGGCGGTCTTCCCGTCCTGCCGCCGGAGCGTCAGGCTGTCTTGCTGCTGCTCCACAAGCTGGAGCATATCACGAGCAGCGGTCTGGGGCTTCGGCAGCTCTGCGATTGGGCGGCGTTTGTCCACCGTGATATGACGCCGGAGCGGTGGGAGGACTTGCTGCCAAAGCTGTCCCGATTCGGACTGCTTCCCTTCGCACGGGTCATTACCCGCATCTGCGTGGAGGAGCTTGGCCTGCCGCGGGAGGATGCCCCGTGGTGCATGACCGCGGATGAGGCGCTGTGCCGCGCGCTGCTTGCGGATATCCTGCGCACCGGGAACTTCGGCTGCAAGGAGGAGCGCTACGGGCAGCGGCTCTTTACCGACGGGCGGGCGGAAAATCGACTGGTCAGCTTCCTCCGCACGGGCGTTGAGACCTGCCATACCCATTGGCCTGCCTGCAAGGAGCATCCCCTTCTCCTGCCTGCCGCGCCTGCCGTGCTGGTGCTGCGTTACCGCAGGCAGAGAAAGACGGGAAAACGTCCGCCGTTTCGCCCCCTTGCCGCGTACCGCAGCGCCGGAGAGCGACAGAAGCTTTACCACGCCCTTCACCCCTTTGAACCGGAGGACGCGGGATAGAACGGAATATAGGGAGGCTGCGCTTCACAAGCGCAGCCTCCCTTTTTGGCATGGAATTACACTTCGCTGAGCAGGAAGTCCAGCGCCTTTACGATTTTGATACCGTCCACGTCGCTGATAAGGTCGCAGTCCATGGCAATTACGATCTTCTCGTAATTGTCCTGCACAGCTTGCAGCGGCGCAAGCTCCCGTGCGCGGGTTTCGGGGGCGTTCATGTTGTCGGTGACTTGGATATACTTTTTCTCATTCATCTTTGTTGCGATGAAGTCGATCTCCTTTTCACCGACCTTGCCGATAGCCACCTCATAACCACGTCGCAGCAGTTCAAAATAAACGATGTTTTCCAGAATGTGTCCCACATCGCCGCCCCGGTTTCCTAACAGATAGGTGCGGAGACCGGGATCGACGATATAGTATTTGCCCAGCGTCCGCAGGTAGTCCTTTCCCTTGATGTCAAACCGCTTGACCTCATAGAAGATATAGGACTCCAACAGTGCGTCGATATAGGCAGAGATGGTCTGCACCGCAGGCTTGGTCTTTCTGCCATCGTCCAGCAGGCCCTCGCTGACAAGGGTGCGCCCGATGGACGCAGCCGAGGTGTTGTTGCCGATGTTATCAGCCAGAAACAGGATAATTTTGCGGAGCAGCAGCGCGTCGGTAACGGCCCGCTGTTCTTTCCGTTTGCCGCGTTCCAGAATATCCCGCACAACAACAGCGGAATAAATGCCGTCCAGCAGCATATTGGCGCGCTCCTGATCCAGCTCCGCCTCGGCCAGCGCCGGCATACCGCCAAACTGTGCGTAGGCTTCAAACAGGTCTCGCAGCTCATACGCTTCGCCGTCTTTTCCCTTGGCGCGTTTTTTCGTCATTCCGTTGGGGGCTTTGTACTCATCAAGCAGATAGCCGTGGAAGTCCAAAAACTCGCGGAAGGACAGCGGCAGCATCTTGATCTCCACATAGCGTCCGGACAGATACGTGGACAGTTCGGAGGACAGCAGGTAGGCGTTGGAGCCGGTCACATAAATGTCGCAATCCAGATCCACGCGGAAGGAATTCACGGCATCCTGCCAGTCCCGAACCTTCTGCACCTCGTCTAAAAAGAGGTAGAGCCGCTTGCCCTTGGGTGCGCGTTCCATCACATACTGATAAAGGCTTTTGCTGTCCATATCGGCAAACTGCATGGACTCAAAGTTCATCGAGAGGATCTGTTCCTCCATGACGCCTTGTTCCCGCAGATGTGCCATCATCAATTTCAGCAGGCTGGATTTGCCGCAGCGCCGGATTCCGGTCACGACCTTGATGACCTTCATATCCTGAACGGAAATGAGCTTATCAAGGTACTGCGATCTGTTTTTTAACTCCATGATCCTGTCACCACCTTTGTCAGCCATTATATCACCCCCTTTGCGTCAAGTAAAGTTTTTAACATCAATGTGAATAACTTTTTTCTTGTCGAAATTATTCACATCAATACTACTTCTGTCGAGCCTGCGCCCCGCGGTATCGCCGCCTCACGCGCTGCGCCTGAGGCGCAGCAGATTGGTTCGGGCGACGAGCTTGGACTTGCGCGGGTACGGGATGCACTGCATTGCGGTGTTCACTGCCTCGCGGCTCCCTACGAGGATGACCTCCTTCCGCGCTCGTGAGATCGCGGTGTAGAGCAGATTGCGATACAGCATTTTTGCAGTCGCCGTGCTCACCGGCATGAGGATGGCGTCATACTGGCTGCCCTGACTTTTATGCACCGTCAGCGCATAGGCGAGCGCAAGGCGCGGCGGGGGCGCGTCGTCATTGGCAGCGCCGTATTTCTCCATACAGTCGATCTGCCAGGTCTTCAACGTTCCCCTGACCGCAAGCGTGGCGACACGGTGAGGCTTCTCTCCGCGAATATACAGCACGCCGACACCGCCGTTGCAGATGTTGTAATAGGAGTTATTCTGCGTAACGATGACACGGTCGCCGTCACGGAATGCTCCCCATGTCTGCTTTTCCGCTGTCAGCGGGTTGACTTCATTTTGCAGGCGTGTGTTGAGCGCCTGTACGGAAAAGTCGGTTTTGGTCTTCACCGGAGAGAGGACCTGAATGCTCTCGCCCGCCCGGTAGCGCCGCGCAGCCTCCTCGCACAAAAGATCGGGAATGATCTTACTATCCGCGGAAAGCAGACGAAAGCTGTCATCCCATTGCAGTTCCCGCTCATCGCTCAGCTTTGGGAAGGCTGCGACGTTCTGCCGCAGCGCCGCGGCAGCCGCGCTTTGACGGTACTGCTGCTCCAGAAAGATCGAGGGGACGCCGAGCTTCAGAAGGTCGGAAAGGACATTTCCTGCCCCCACGGACAGCAGCTGATTCGGATCGCCGAGCAGGACGACGCGGCAATTCCTGCGAACACGGTTCAGGATACCGGCGAGCATCTCCAGCGACACCATCGACGCCTCGTCGACAACGACCAGTCCGGTGCGGATCCAGCAAACGGCGTCCAGAAAGTTTGCATCCGGGACCTTCCCCAGTGCGCCGTGGACCGTGCGCGCCTCGATCCCGGTGCGCTCGGTGAGGTTGCGCGCAGCCTTGCCGGTCGGGGCGGCGAGCACATATGCCTCGGAACTGCCAACGCTCCCTCTGAAACAGTGTACAATGGCTTCAATGAGCGTGGTCTTGCCGCTGCCGGCGCCGCCGAGGATGACGGCAAGGCAGCTGTTCAGCGCCAGACCGATCGCCTTGCGCTGCTGCTCGCTGAGAAGTATGTCCCCGGCGCGGAGCTCCTTCGGGATCTCCATGACCGGCAAAGCCGGGTCTTTAAGGATGTCAGCGAGCTGCTCCGCCGCAGTCACCTCATATTCCCATGTCCGCTGGGCATACAGATGACACCCCTCCTGATGGAGGAAGGCGGCTTGCAGCAGGAGAGATTTATCCGTGTAGAATTGCTGTTTGGTGAGGTCAGGTCTCACCGTCTTGCTGACGCGGAACAGGCTCTCATCCGTGCAGTAGGCATCCCCATTCTTGCCGATGGTATCCATGGCAGTGAGGATGTGCTTTCCGTTTTCCTTGATCTCCCACTTTTCCTCGTCTGTAAAGGCCTTCGCCGTGGCGGGCTTCTTATCCATATGGTTTCCTTTCCGGCGGTTCAGGGATCCGCCTTGGCGTTGAGCGCCTCGACCGCTTTGGCAAGCGCAGGCGCAGACTGATGCAGATAGCCCTCGGTCGTTTTAATGTCTGCGTGTCCCGTGAGCGCCGCAATGGTCTCCATGGGAACGCCGCCTGCCTGCAGCATCGTCACATAGGTGTGGCGGCAGCAATGCGGCGAAAGCGGCCGCACCTGACCGACATTTTTCAGCGCCGTGTAGAATCGCCGGCGGAAGGAACCGATGCCATAGAGCGGGGCCTCACCGGGGCAGGTCCAGACATAGGGTGCGCCGCTGTGCTCTCGAAGATACCGAACGTAGGGACGAAACTGTTCCGGGATCGGAATGACACGACGGCTGCGGGCGCTCTTGGGCGGTCCGAGCTGCGGCACGCCATTCACCATCTTCACAGCGTATTCAACGTGGATCACAGAGCCGTCCTCACTGATGTCCTCGGGGCGCAGTGCCAGCAGCTCCTGCACGCGCATCCCGCTGCACAAAAGCGTGCGGATGCTGTTGCCGAGCAGATCGTCCGGCAGCGCCCCTATCAGTCGGGTGACTTCTCTTTCCGTGAACGCGTCCTTATCCTTATGCTCTCCGCGAAAGCCGTTCTGCTTGCTGCGCACGGTCTTGGTCTTGCGCGCAGGATTGCGGAGAACCAATCCGTTGCTGTCAGCGGCATCGAAGATCTGGATGAGCATGGCGCGGCATTTGCGGATCATCGAAAGCGAGTAGCCGTCGGCACTCAGCTTGTCCAGAAAACGGTTGATGTGGATGGGAAGGATCTCTGCGAGCGGCTGCTCCCCAAAGCCTCTTTTCAGCGCCTTGAGCGTGTACTGATAGCCGGAATAGGTCGAGGGCTGCACCTCGCTCTTGTAGTCGCCGTACCAGGTGTCTGCCCAGTCGGAAAAGCACATCTTCTTGTCGATGCGTGCCCCGGATTCCATTTCGGCTCGGTATGCGCGGAGCTTATCGAGCACCCCGGCGCGTGTCTTGGCTGTGAAACGGACGATGTGCCTCTTCCCTTCCGGCGTGTAGCCGTCCATAATTTCTCCGCGCCAGCTGCCGCTTTTTGTTTTGCGGATGCAGCCCTCGCCGTTTGAGCGTTTTCCTGCCATGATATCGCCTCCCCTTACGCGCCCGGCATCAGGCCGCCGGGCAGAAGAGTTCTCGTCTCGATCCACGCAAGGAAGGAAGCCTTGGGGATGCGAATGCTGCCGTCGAAACGGCAAATCGGAAAGGCATTGCGGTGCGCCAGTTCATACGCCTTGGACTGCTGATGTTGAGGTAATCCTTGACCTCGTTGATGGTGAGATAATCGTGGTTGAGCTGCTTCATTTCGTTCATGATGGAATCCTCCTTAAATAATGCAGTCAAAAGCGCTATGCAGGCCGGTACCCGCATAGCGCTTTGCTACATTCATAAGGAGACCCCATTCTGCCGCCGCTCCCCCAAAACGGGGCTTGCGCGACGGCTCAGAAATGGGTATAATACCCCCGTAGCGTAGTTTCACTACTGTGCCGGTGCCTGAGTCACCTGTGCAGGCACGTGGGAGGGTCCAGCTCTCACGTGCTGCTACTTTTTAACTTGGGTACATCATACCACGTATGACCCCCATACTGTCAACCGCTATCAAAAAAATTTTTGATATATGAATACGAGGCAGAGAATATGGAAGATAGAAAGCCACTGACAGAAGCTAGAAAGAAGTCGATAAAGAAATACCTTTCCCAATTCGCTGACTTTAAAGTGCGTATTCCCAAGGAACAATTAGATGAAGTCCATAACCATGCCGCGCAAATGGGAGAAAGTACCGCTGCCTTTATGCGCCGCGTCATCGCCGAGACCATGGAGCGCGACAAGCACAGCGAAAAATGACCATATCCTATCATAGCGGAAGGGAGACTCACGAGGGAGTCTCCCTTCCGTTTATTTTATGTGAGGATATTGTCCCATGTCTGTCCAGCCGCTGTCTGCTTTTGCGGTTACCCTCAAACGATCCTCACCGAGCATATATTCAAGGGCATCGTCAGCCGTATCGCATCATGCTGTCGATTGCGCTGCAATAGCAAAAAGGCGGACATGGGCGCACCTTCGCCATGATAATGCCGTCGTCCTCCTTGACATACAGCGCCATGCCATCCTGCGGGGCTGCGGCGCCGCCGATGCCGGTGAGCTATTGCAGCGCGATGAGCTGATAGTCCTTCTGAATGTGTGAGGCAAGATAGCCGCATATTGGTATCTTGGTGGAACCTATGCAACGTTCTCCTCGTTCTATAGCTGCATCAACAAGACGCCGACACCTCCGAATCCGTCGGCGTATACGCACTCCTTCGGCGACTGGGAACCCCTGAACGACGCCCAGCACCAGCGCAGCTGCACCTGCGGCGAAACCGAGCAGGCTGACCACACGCTGGGAGAGATTTGGGCCACCACCAAGGAACCCACCACCACGGAAACAGGGCGCAAGGAACTATTTGCACCGGTCTAAAGAGCCGGCGAGATATCAGATGGCAAAAGAGGAACTCGTTGCAATTTCAATAAGAACAAGAAACCGTATGGATACCGCAGAATTACGCAAGAATTGCATAACAACGGCATTTGCATCAACCACAAGACCGTGCAGAAACTCATGAAACAGTTGGACTTAGTTTGCCATGTCCGTGAAAGAAGAAAGTACAATTCTTACAAAGGTGAGATTGGCGAAGTAGCTCCAACCCTGTTGGAGCGGAACTTCAAAACAAATGCACCAAACCGCAAGTGGATTACAGACGTCACTGAATTCAAGGTCAATGAACAGAAAGCTCTACCTGTCGCCAATTATTGATTTGTTTAATGGAGAAGTGGTCAGCTACAACCATAGCCGTCATCCTGATTTCAAACGGATCACAGATATGCTTGAAAATGCTTTTCAGAAACTTCCCGACAAAGTGGACAATCTTATTCTGCACTCAGACCAAGGTTGGCAGTACCAGATGAAGATCTACCAGCGAATGCTGAAAGCAAAAGGAATTACACAAAGTATGTCTTGCAAAGCGACCTGCTTGGATAATGCTGTCGTCGAAAACTTCTTCGGTCTGCTTAAGACGGAATTGTTCTATTTGGAAGAAATCGATTCCGTTGACCAGCTCGAAAAGCTATTGTTGAGTATATCGACTATTACAACAACCGCCGAATCAGAATAAAACTAAACGGTCTAAGCCCTGTGCAGTACAGGATTCAGACCGTTCAGGCTGCTTATATTTAAACTCTGTCTAACTTTTGGGGTTCACTTCACAAGTGCGGTGCCGCTTTTCCTCTCCCACCGCGCGTCTGCCTCTGGACACAGTGCGCTGGAAATGCTATAGTGAAAAAAATATAGGTCGCGTCCCGCGGCGCCCGAAAGGAGTACCGAGCATGCCCGAGCTGGTGGATTTCATCGTAATACTGGATGACCGCATGACGGTGCGGCACGTGGAGTGGGTGGCGCATCCGCTCTCCCCCGCAGCCGAACAGCTGACGGAGGGCTGGATGGGACTGAGCCTTCTAAAGATTCCAGATGCTGCGTGGGATCTTCCCGGCGGCTCGCTGCTCTGGCAGGGTCAGCACTTTGACATCGCACGCTGTACGCTCGACGGCAGCACGCATTGCATTCTGGCGCGACGGGAAAACGTGCGAGAAAAGCTGCTTGAGGGCGCGCTCGACGCGATCTCGGACAGCGTTCAGGTTTACGACAAAAATCTGCGGGCGGTCTATTTCAACCGTGTGTTCCGAAAAATGCTGGACGTCCCCAGCGGCATGAGCTGGGAGGGCAAACGCCTGCTTGATATTTTTGAGGTCGACGAGACGTATAGCACGACGATCACAGCCCTGCGCGAAAAACGGGCGGTGAGCGGCCGCTTCGACAAATATAAATCCATGACCGGCAAGGAGCTGCAAACGGTCAACGCGGCCCACCTCATCATGCAGGGCGAGCGTGTGCTCGGCGCAATCAGCATCGAGCGCGACATGCAGCTGACCAAGAAGATGATCGCGGATCTGCTTGAGGATCAGAACATTCTCTCACAGCATTTACAGCCTTCTGTCCACATGCAGGGCAATGTGCGCTACACGCTGCGCAACCTGATCGGCTTTTCGCCCGCGCTCGTCTCGGCAGTCGAACTGGCGCGCAAAATGGCGCCGAATGAAAGCGCGATCCTCATTCAGGGCGAAACCGGTACCGGCAAGGAGATTTTTGCCCAGGGCATCCACGCGCTCAGCTCGCGGCGGGATAAAAACTTTGTCGCCGTCAACTGCGCGGCCATTCCCGAATCTCTAATCGAGGGAACGCTGTTCGGTACGGTCAAGGGCGCGTTTACCGGCAGCGCGGATAAGGCGGGACTGATGGAAGAGGCCAACCACGGCACGCTCTTTCTCGACGAGATGAACTCAATGAGCCCTTCCATGCAGGCCAAGCTCCTGCGTGTTTTGCAGGAAAAAAAGCTGCGCCGCGTCGGTGGAACCAAGGAAATCCCCATTGATGTGCGCATCATTTCCTCGTGCAACGAGAATGTTTACGCGCTGATTGAGAGCGGAAGGCTACGGCGCGATATTTTTTACCGGCTGTCTTCTGTTGTGATTGAAATCCCGCCGCTGCGCGAACGCGGTCGCGACCTGGAGGAGCTGGTGTGGTACTACATCCGCTCCACCTCGGGCGTGGAGCCGGTCAACGAGATCGAACAGGGCTTCTGGGAGCGGCTGTACGCCCACCGCTGGCCGGGCAACGTGCGCGAGCTGTTCCATATTCTCGGCTACGCGCTCAATGTATCGGAAGGCGGTGTGCTGCGTGAGCGGGATCTTCCCTCTTACTTCCCCGGCGCACGGAGCGGCGCAGTACTGCCGGAACCGGAAACGGTCATATCGGAGCCGCCGGAGAGCGGGCCGGATAAAAGCAGCTACGCCGCAGGGTTCAATGCTCTGTGCGCAGACTATGAGCGGCGGATCATCAGCGGCGCATTTGCCACCTGCAGCGGAAATCTGACCAAAACGGCCGAGCTTTTAAAGCTCAGCCGCCAGAATCTTCAATACTACATACGGAAATACAATGTAAAATAAATTTTGCTGCAAAGATTATTTGCTGCAAACGGGACTTGCGGTAAAGCGCAGGTCCCGTTTTTTCATCCGAAAAGAATGCTCTTTTCCCATGGCTTTTACGGAATTATTGTGGATATTGTCATTTTTAAGAAAAGCAATTCTTGGCGCGCACTTTGCTTTATGAAGCGTAAAGCGCTTAACGCTTTACAAAATACGAGAAGCGAGGTAGAACCACATGGATATGTCTGTCAAAAAAGCAAGAAGCATCCAGACCGTTACCATCACCGACTGCATGCTCTCGCTCAAAGAGTTCATTGCTGTCGCCAAGTACGGAGCCAAGGTCGAGTTTTCCGCCGAGATGGTTGAAACGGTCGAAGCCAACCACCGCTTGCTCGACAAATTTCTAGAAGAGGGGCGCATCATCTATGGCGTGACCACCGGTTTTGGTGAAAACGTGCGCTACACCATCTCCCCCGAAGATGCCACAACCCTGCAGGAGAACATCGTGCGTACGCACTCTGTCGCCGTCGGCGAGCCGCTCGACCGTGAGCAGGCCCGTGCCGTGATGCTCATGACCATTCTCAATGACGGCAAGGGACACTCCGGCATCCGCATCGGAACGCTCGACCTCATTCGTCAGATGCTGAATCTGGACATCTATCCCTGGGCGCCCGGCGAGGGCTCCGTCGGCTATCTCGGCGTCGAGGGCCACTTCGTCATGGCTTACATCGGCGAAGGCAAGATCTACGATCATGGCGAGCCACTGCCTGCGGATCAGGTGCTGGCCAAATACGGCATTGAGCGCCTGAAGCTCTCCTACAAAGAGGGCCTGTCCATGCTCAACGGCACGATCACCGTTACCGCAATGGGTCTGCTCGCGCTTTACGAAAGCGTTATCACCATGCAGAACGTCGAAATCGCGGGCGCGCTTTGCTATGAAGCGCTGCGCGGCACCGACCGCGAGCTTGACCCCCGCATTCACGCGGCCAAGAAGCACGACGAGCAGATCGCGGCGGCGAGCAATCTGCGCCGCATGCTCTCCGGCAGCGAGATCGTCGAAAAATACCGCAATTCCAAGGTGCAGGACGCCTATGTCATGCGTTCGATGGCGCACATTCACGGTGCGGCAAAGAAGCTTATCAGCGAGGCTTATGAGGTCATCGTCAATGAAATGCACTCCGTCAGCGACAACCCCGAGATCTTTGCCGAGGGTGAGGACGACGGCGTTGCGCTGATGTGCGGTAATTTTGACGGCAGCTTCGTCGGCTCCCACGCCGATATGCTGGCAATGGCCGCGGCGATCGCCGGCAATCTGGTCGAGCGCGGCACCGACCGCATGGTCAACCGCAATCTCAACGACGGTCTGCCCGCCTTCCTTGTCTCAAACCCCGGACTCAATAGCGGCTTCATGATCCCGCAGTACACCGCCGCCGGTCTGATGAACGAGATCAAGCATCTCGCCGTTCCCGCAACGATTGACTCCATTCCCACCTGCGCCGGTCAGGAGGATCCTGTTTCGATGGGCTACTACGCGTCGAAGAAAGCGCTCATGGGCGTGAAGAAGCTTCAGTATGTCACCGCCATCGAAATTTATGTCGCGCTGCAGGCAATGGACTTCCTCAAGCCGCTTGAGCCCTCTCCGGTGCTCGGAAAGCTGCGTGACTTTATCCGCAAGGAAGTTCCCTTTGTCGACAACGACCGCTATCTCTATCCCGACATCGCCTACATCACCGACCGCGTGCGCGATTGCTCGCTTGTCGATCTGGTGGAGAACGAGATCGGCGCACTGGAATTCTGAAGCATCTTTCCCCGTTTCCCGCCCCTGACTGCCGGATGTGTGCAGACGGAAGACAGAGACAAACTTTAATCTTATTATACGAGGAGGTTTTTTATGGAACTGACGATCATCATCTTATATCTGCTAGCAATCTTTGGCGTTGGCATTTACTGCAACAAGTTCAACAAAGGTCTTGACGACTATCTGGTCGCCGGTCGCCGTCTCGGCGTCGGTCTTGCCACCGGCACGCTCGTTGCGACCTATTTCGGCGGCGGCTACGTCATCGGCGTCGGCGGCGAGGCGTTCTCCACCGGCCTGAGTGCCTACTGGAGTCCCATTGCCGGCGGTCTGGGCATTCTGGCCGTCTGCCTGATTCTCAAGAAAATGGAAGGCATGAAGCTCTACACCGTGACGGAAATCGTAGAGCGTCGCTACAATAGCTCCGTGCTGCGTCTGTTGACCACCATTCTCTCCCTGCTGGCGCTCATCGGCATTCTGGCCAGTCAGGTCACCTCCGCGGGCAGCGTCATCGCCTCCCTCGGTTTCGGCTCGCTGACCACCTGCTCGATCATCGTCGCTGCCTTCTTCATCGGCTTCACCGCTTTCGGCGGCATGTGGGCCGTTACCGTCACCGACTTCGTGCAGATCGTTGTGGCCGCCGTCGGCCTGATCGCGGCAACCATCTTCACGATCGTCAAGAGCGGCGGCTGGGCTGCGATCGTGGAAAAGATCGCAGCAACCAATCCGCCGGACAACTACTATAACATCCTCAAGGGAACCGAGCCGTCCTATGTCCTCTGGCTAATCCTGCCCATGTTCATCTACACGCTCATCGGTCAGGACGTCTATCAGCGTCTCTTCGCTGCCAAGGATACCAAAACAGCCTACAAGTCCGCGATCCTCTCCTGCATTATTCTCATCTTCATCTGCCTGTTTCCCGTTCTCCTCGGTATGGCGGCGCGCGGGCTGTATCCTGAGATCACAGTCTCATCCCTCGTGATCCCGACCGTTATTCGCGGCGTTCTGCCTCCGGTCTTCTCCGGCTTCACGCTGGCGGCGATCATTGCGGCGGTCGTTTCCACCGCAGATTCCATCCTCACCGCAGCAACCTCCCATGTGGTCAATGACTTCTATGTCCGCTACCTCTGCAAGGAGGACACGCAGGATCCCGCCGTGCAGAAAAAGCTGCTCAATCTCTCACGCGTGGCGACGCTGGTCATCGGCATCATCTCCGTGGTCATCGCGCTGGCAATCCCCTCCGTGCTGACGATCCTCAATTCTTCCTACACGCTCTTTACCGCCGGCGTCTTTGCACCCGTGGTCTGCGGCCTGATGTGGAAGAAGGCAACCAAGGCCGGCGCCTACGCTGGCCTGATCAGCGGCCTTGTATTCGTGGCCCTCGGCTGGAGCGGCTTCTCCTTTTTCGGTATCCCCAGCGACATTGCCAGTTCCCTGCTGTCCGTAATCGTGCTGATCATCGTCTCGCTGATCACCTACAAGCCCGAGCAGGCCAAGGCCTGATTCCGACAGTCAGAATTCCGCATCCAATGGAAAAGAGAGATCGCATTTATGCGATCTCTCTTTTTGGCTTCAGCTTATTTCGGAGATTCTTCTCTCTGGGAATGATGAACTCAAAGTTCTCGTTGATCTCAGACTTTGTCTGCTCTCTGTCGGGCACAGCAATTCTTTTCAGAGGAAATGTCCTGATTTCTTGGGCGGCTGACAGCCCGCCCAAACGGTATTTTATTTTTGTCGTTA
>ULSF01073587.1_pt1 | contig 36020 bp, 33 predicted proteins | sample 1956121 | NCBI WGS metagenome assembly ULSF01 (sample SAMEA4835701, study PRJEB28245) | human gut metagenome | biome: gut microbiome; material: fecal sample | place: Denmark | collected 2008
TCTTGGTCAGGGACGCCGCTGACTCAAAAATGGTTGATTTTCAGACTGCATTCTATCCTTGCCAATGCCACCTCTGTGCCATTAAAAAGCCACTTATCACGGGGTTTTTCGCTTATAAGGAGTTTTTCTGGCGTACCTGTCGCCGGAAAAACAAAATGCGGCGAACGCTGCAAAAAAATCAAAGTTCAGGTTTATCTGCAAGCTAAAACGGTTTTTAAAAGCCGTTATTTTTTATTTTCCAAAAACTCTCGGCATTCTTTGGCTCCCAAAACAGCACGCTTTAATTTATCGTCAGAAAACTTATCTCCGCAGGAGATTCTGAAACGAAACTGTTCTTCCGCGTCTTCATATAGACGCAATGCAATATGATAATTCTTTTTTTTAATAATGCCGTTAAAATAGCAATCGGCAAGTTTTAAGCAAATATCGGGATACAAAATCTCATCCAAAATTCTTTCGGAGGCTTTCTGATACGCTCTTTCATAACAGAAAACCGCTTTCTTTTGATCAATCTCCACACCGCCCAGCCCGTTCATATAAAAATCGCCCAACTTATAAAGCGCGCGCACATTATCTTTTTTTGCGGCAAGAGAAAAATAATAAAAAGCCTTCCCTAAATCCGGCTCGGTACCTTTTCCGTAAAAGTAGCAGTTCCCGGCTCGGCAGGCCGCTTTTAAATTGCCCATATCCGCCGCAAGCGTATAGTATTCAGCCGCTTTTTTCAAATCCTCTTCGGTACGGTTCGCTTTATGATAATAAACGGAAGCCAAACGAAAGGCCACCGCGGAATCTTTTATTTTTTGAGATAAAGCAATCAATTTTTGTTCCGTCATCCATACCATCCTCACGAAATATTCGTTAGAATATATAACATTAATATATCCGTATAATAATAGATATATGTAACTTCTGTTATATTTATGTATGCTTCTTTGAAACACTGCGCACATAGAAAAGTATGTTTTTCAGCGAACATAAAATAACAAACGGTGTTTTTACCGTTTGTTCAGACATAGCTGAGTTGTGTTTAAGAAAATACTCACCATTTTATTCTGAGGGCCTACAAACAATTTTGAGCATAATTCTTGAACTTCCTGTCGTTTTTTCAATTCCTTTTGTTATCTTTATGATTCCCACGTTTTGCTCCTTTTTCGATACTTTTTCCTCTTTCTTTCTATAAAAACAAAGCCCTCAAAACGAGGACTTTATCTACAGGATGAAGGACAGTGACCCAAAATTACTGCCTCTTTCATATTTATTATCGATTTTATCAAGAAAAGCGTGCTAATTTATCAAAGAAAATATCTGTATAGACTTGGATATTTCCCTAAAAAGAAAGGTTTCATGGCTTTTTACCGTTATTTATAAGAAGGAATTACCTTATTACTTATCTAAATGATTATGAGCTGCCTCAGCAGTAAATTGACTGCCATACTCAGATGTTAACGGATCAAAGATTGCTTTTTCACACATATGCATCCTTTCAGAACATGTTTCCGCCTGTTTTAATGCATTTTCATATTCAAGCTTCTTTCTTTTGGAAATCACAACCTTAATTATTGTGTCCTCTTTTACGGTTTTGTTTGCTTTTTTGCTTTGGCTGATTGTCGTAATAAAAAAAGCTGAAATTTCATTGAACAAATGGGTTGGAATTGCAGCACCCTTTATTTTTTGTCACAGGATTTCAGCGTTTTTGTAAAAGCACTTGTCCGATCCGCATGGATATTCTTAAAGCCCATAAACAAAGCCTAAAAAATACCGGTCGAACAGTTTTGTTCAAAATGCAACCGGTATTCAACCATACTTTTTGGGCTGTTGAATTTGAATCGACAAATTTTTGCAATAACAAAAGACAGCAACAGACCAAATCAGTCCGCTGCTGCCTCCTTTAATTGTTCAGTGGTTAGATGGATTGTTTCTTTTTCCTGTATGTCATTACGCTGAGTACAATACCGGACACAGACAGTATCGCAATCCAAAGAGCAATATTGTTGTTATCGCCTGTTCCCGATGCAGTGGATTCAGCTTTCTTTAAGATTTCAAACTCACCGGATGTCTCGCCGTCTGTGTAGATCACCGTCAACGTATGCTTGCCAACAGACAGCGTGTTCAGGTACTCCGGCTTCAAACTGATGATGGTACTTCCGGGTTTTACCGTATAGTTTGCTGCATCGACTTCTTTTCCGTCTACTTTAATGCCTACGAATTTCTCAACGGAACCGTTGGCTGTCATGGTAACGGAACCGTCCTCTCCGACTGTCCACCGGCTGCCGTCACCTTCAATGATTCGATAGTCCAGAAGATCCCCCATCAAGTTTTCCAGTTTCTCCTTCAGTTCCTCGGAAATCAAGGATTTTTCATGGTTGGTCAGCAAATCATACTGCTCTTTTGCCTCATTGATCAATTTTTCGGCATCGGTATCATCCGGTTCTACAGTGTCAGGCAGTACGGTAATCGCATCCTGCACTGTCACTGCTTTTTCAATGCTGTTCAAGGCGTTATTGATCTGTTCGAGCTTTTCTTCCAACGCCGCTTTTTCCCCTTCGGTGTAGTTACCGCCGAAGTTTTTCAAAGCATTTTCCAGATCTTCTTTTGCAGCAGTCAGATCCTCTTTATCTTCCGGTTTCACATTGTCGGCAGTAATATCTTCCACCTTCTCGGTATTCCCGGTACTTCCGGCCTGTACAGATTCTTTAAGCTTAGTAATCAAAGATTCACAGCTATCCAGTATGCTTTTCAGTGCTTCCGCTTCTTCATCGGTAGCCTCATCAGTGTTTACAGCCTCCACAGCTGCTTTTACTGCTTCAATCGCTGCGTTGTCCTCCGAAGTTACATTGTCGGTTGTGATACCTTCAATAGAGTCAGCAAGGCTTCCGATTGGCTTCATAGTGACTGTATAGTTTGTAACATTTCCGGCTTTATCGGTGGCCACAACGGTATATGTTTCTTCCACATTGCCGGGAAGGGTAAACGCGGAAGCGCTCTGTACCTGATTGTTCACGGTAACACTTGCAAGATTTTCATCGGTTACCGTAACGCTCTGGGTGGTGTAATAAGTCGCTCCGTTCGTTACACCGGCAATGACAGGCGCAGCAGCATCCAGCACAACACCGTCGGAACTGAGATAGGTCACATTTCCTGCGTGATCGGTAATTTTTGCATAGATGATATATTGATTGCCGGGATTGATATTGAAACTTCCGGTGTATGCTGTAAAGGTTTTATTATCCAGTTCTTCTTTTGTCAGCGCCGTATCTCCGGTATGAAGATAATATTCAATTTGAACTCTTTTCTCTTGGGTGTATCCATCATGATCGTAGCTGTCATCCTGTGCTGTAATTTCAACCGTCTGAGCATCTTTGAAGAACAGATCAAATGTAATGGAATCAGAGAATTCATTCCAATTGTTTGTTCCGATGGAAATTTCCCCGGTAGGCGCAATGGTATCCGCCGAAAGCTCTCCGTATACCTGATTGCAGACCTCGCAAACCGCCTTTTTAAAGTAGGTTGCCTGACCACCCTTATGATTTTCTTTCCCGTTGATTGCCGTACAGCCATCATTGGTGCAGGAATACCAGTGAGAAGTCGCATCATATTCTAACTTGGCAAAATTATGCTCAGGCTTTGTCTGGTAAACTTTTGAAGAGTCATTGCTGTATGTGAGGCTGTCGGAATAGCAGTATTCATATCCGGCATAGACCGCTTTGCCGCCTAAAACAGGAGCGCTCTCTGTGCCGATAGTCTGTCCCCAGACAACTTCGTTCCGATTTGCGTTGAGCAGATATGCCACCTCTCCGGAGGCAAACTGCGCGGAAGTTTTTCCGCCGGCGTTGTTTTCTGCTGCGTTGATATAATAGGTGTTTTCAACGGCACAGCTGCCAAGGCGGCCGCCGACAATAGGATTTGCCGTCGATCCGTAGCCGGGATATGTAGCCGTAGCTGTTCCGGTGCCATAGCAGTTTTTAACTGTCCCACCGTTTAACTCACCGCAGATGCCGCCAACATACCACGCGCCGGTAATATCGCCGGTGTTGTAGCAGTCGATAATCTCGCCGCCGTCATGGGAATACCCGGCGATGCCGCCGATAGAAGAGCCGTAAGTAAATGTTGATTCCACGCTGCCGGTATTATAGCACCGGCGGATGATTCCGTCATTTTCTCCGGCGATGCCGCCGCCATATATGGAAGCGATGCTGATCTCGCCGCCTAGATTGTAGCAATTTTCAATTAGTCCGTGGTTGGTACCGCAGATAGCCCCTGCGCCGCCGGAACTGGGCTTTATGCTTGCGTTGATCATGCCCAGATTTTTTACGGTTCCGTTTTCTCCAATGGTTTTGAACAAACCTTCGTTGCTGTATACACCGGCTTCTAATTCCGCACTCAAGTTTGAAATGGTATATCCGGCGCCGTCAAATGTTCCGTTGTAAGGTGTGCCGTAGGTTCCGACCTTCATTGCCACCCAGTTCATTCCCTCCGGCATGGTGATGTTACTGGCAAGACGGGCGTTGAGAGCATCGTTATCATCGCTTTCCGCAAGCTTTTCCGCAAACCAGAAGAGGTTGCCGGCGTTTTTGATCTCGTAATACCCGTCGTCCGCCGGCGCTGCCGGCTGGAAGTGTTCTTTATCCTCGGAAATACCGTTTTCATCGTATACAAGGGGCTGAATCTTTATGTATCGATAGTAGTTCCAGCTATTTTCGTCATAGGCTTGAAGTACTTCCCAGCTGTTTAAAATAGCAGTGGCGGAATAGCCCTCATAGCCGCTGAAGTCCGGTTTAATATTGGTTGCATAGCAAGAATAAGGTGATGTTGACTCTGCGTCCATCTCCACCGTGCCGCCGTTTATCCGAAAATAACGATCCGGAAGCTGCGTTCCATAAGAGCCATCTACATAGACAGCATAGATTCCCCGTTCACCGTCCGCATCAATTTTGACCGTGCCGCTGTTTATTACAACACCGGCTTCCCCATCGGTATATCCGGTTGATATCACTCTCGTTTCACTGCTTCCGTCGTTTACTTTAAGGGTAAGCGAGCCGGAGCCGCTGATTTGAATCACACCGTTGGCATGAATTCCTGCCGCGATTATTCCGTCTGAGATATTTATGCTGTTATCGCCCGTCAAGGTAATGTTGATATCGCCCGCTGCATAAATGCCGGATGTATAATAATCGCTGCTTGTATAGGCCTGATTGATCACGGCGCCGTTCAGCGCTAAGGTGTTTGACCTAGCATCATAGCTTACTGTGCCGTCATCAAGGATATTACCGGCGTTTTCGCTGGTGACCTGTTCTCCGGCCACCCAGATGTCATAGTTAGTGACAGGAGGAGGTGTTAATTGCGTTGCCGGTGTTGCAGAGGTGATGCGGTTCTCCGTCTTTTCCAGCCACACCTTGCAGTTTTCAAAGCTGGTCACATTCATATCAGATGCCGTAATAGAGGCAGTGCCACTAACCGCTTTTGCGTAGGCGCCGTTGCTGTTCTGCACCACCAGATAGGTTCCCTCCGGCACACCGCTGAAATTTACGCTCGTTTTGTCCAAGGAGATCTCCGCCGTTCCGAGGCTGTCCGAGGCATAGCGGAGGGTGAAGGCACCGTCCCCGTCCGTATCAGTCAGGGTCAGTGTACCTTCCGCCGCTGCCGCCGGGGCGGCAGACCCGAAGAGAATCTTAGAAAGATCGATCTTCACCGCCGGGCGTATGGAGTATGATCCTCTGACTACTCCATAATCTACACCATAGCAAGAATCTGCAGTTAGCGCGTCAATGTTAAAATCAGGAATGGGACTTCTCAGCCAAGAATTCTCTGATCCCCAATAGCTGCCGTCCACCCGGAGTCCACTTTCAAGAGAATTCTCGCTATTTTCCCCCACATAAAAATATGTTTTATCAAATTCATAGGTCGCATACCCCAGATACAACTCATCCGCAAGGGCATACACCTTATTATTTAATGTGTCTTCGGTATAGATGGTAGAAGTCTTCAGCAAAGCGCTCTCTGAAGCGTTGAAAAGGCTTTGGGCCAGCTCCTGCAGCTTCGCTCTGATCTGGCTGGCGCCGTAGTGGTTGGCGTACACCTCCTGCCCCTCATACTCCTGATTTTGGAAGGTCTCTTGAAAGTTCGCGTCTCCCAGAGAACTTGCCGAAAAGAGCACGAGGCTGTCTCCGCTCTGACTGCCCGCGATCCACCATTGCCGGTTATTTTCACCCAGGTAGATCTTGGCGGCGCTGACAGAGCCGTCCGTATCATCGGTATTGAATGTTTTCAGCTGCTCCGCGGTGGCAAACTGCTCCGATGTGGGAGCAGTGGCTTCAGCAGTGTCGATGGCAAACACCGTTGCAATCACCATGATCAGAGATAGAAAGATCGTCAATAAGCAGCCGAATGTTTTGTGTCGTATCATAAATTTCCTCCCGTAGCTTGGATATTATATTCTATCTGTATTAAGAGTCGATTCCTTGTATAGAAAACAATATTATTATAGCATTTTTTCCTTTATTCTTCAACATAAAAATTATGTTCTGTATTTCAGAGTGTAGACAAACCCGAACTTTCATTTTTTACGGCGTTCAGCCGCATTTTGTTTTCCGGCGACGGTGTGCCGCCTAAACTTCTTATAAGAGAAAAACCGCTTGATCAGTGGCTTTTCAAGAGCATAGGAGGGAATATAATGCAGTCCGAAAAGCAATGATTTTCGAGCCAGGGCAAAAGAGCGTCGACTTTGCCGACACTCTTATTTAAATGTTTTTTAGCAGAAGATTAACTATGCGTTGGTTTCTTCTCAATGTTGGGCGTGTGAAGTAATATCCAGGATTCAAGCAGCCGGATAAAATACTGCTATAAAAATGAATTCAGCACGGAATTAAGCGGTCTGTATTTCAACATTTTTATAAGAATACTGCCTGAACTGTTGCTCTTAAACCCCGTAAAAAAAGCCTTTCTATAAAAAATACCGGTTATGATCCGAACCGTTTTGTTCAAATTACAACCGGTGTTCCTGTGTAAAAGAAAAAGAAACCAAGCCAATCGATCGAGTAATCAATCTAAAAGATAACGCTGAATCCAAAACGAACTGGGTCCGGCGTTACGCTGTAAAGAGGGATTAAAAAAGATGTCGTTGTGGACGCGAGCATCTTCATTGATTGAAAAGAAAAGAGCCTGAACGCGAATTGCGTCCAGACTCAGTTTGTAACTAGGAGCTGAAAAAGATGCCGGCATTGAATTGACGCGAGCATTTTATTTAGACAAACAAAAAGCCTCGAACGCGAATTGCGTGTCGAGGCTCTCGACTGGTCGGGATGACAGGATTTGAACCTGCGGCATCCTGCTCCCAAAGCAGGCGCTCTACCAAACTGAGCCACATCCCGAGTTTTATTTTATCCTTTAAAATTGCAAAATAAACCATTGTAAAAGTAATTTTTACTTTTTAAAAGCCTCCCAAGGTAAATGCTTTGAAATATTTTTTATCTTGATTCTATCGACTGTACCGCTACTTAAAAGCATTAAATTTTTCTATAGGATTGCAGCAAAACAGTCAAAACCTGTTAAAGATGCTTTTTCATTATATGCATAAAACAGTTTTTTGTCAACAATAGTATTTTGTATAATATAGAAGATACTTATATGTGTCACACATCATTGTAACATATACAAAAAATTTTGATATTTTTTTGTACTGTGTATTGAATTTAAAAAAACAATATGGTATAATTTAGTACATATATAGTATTTGTGCGTAAAGGATAGGCGATATGAAACGAGCGGTTGTGGGATTTTTGGCTTCGGTAATACTTCTTTTTACTTGTTGCGCTCCTGCGCCGCATGACACCGGCACACTTGTTGACACGCCTTCGCCGACGGTTTTTACCGCTGAGGAAGAACACGTTTGGAGCGGAATTGACGAGTTTTCATTCACGAGCCAAACACCGCTTCCGGAACAGACATTTCCTCTTTTACAGGAGTCGACGTCTGCCCCGGCGATATCGTCAGGACCGGTGCAAACACCGGGTTATCGCGCTTTAAGCTGCCGCGCGATCAGTTTTTCCGATATGCTGCAAAGCGGAATTTCTTTTGCGTCCGGCGGCCGCCGTCTGGCGTTGCCGCTGCCGGAAGATTGGGTCATAGAGACAACTGCCGCATCGGTTATTCCTATCCGTTATAACGGCCGGCAAATCGGTACGATCAGCAGCACGCTTCCGCATACGCCTTTAGAAAAATATGAGATTCGGGCACGGGCAGAAGAAGATCTTCAGGCGGAACGCGCGGTTCACAAAGTGCAGCAAGACGGAAAAACAGAATATAAGCGAGTCTATTCTTTTACGGATACCGTAAACAAGAGTACAATCTACATCAGTTTTGATTATACACAAATGGATGATGCTATCTTTCTGCTGCTTTTTGAAAACGCAAAAATTCCGCAGGATGCCGGGGATACGGAGAAGGTTACGCTTCTTTCCGATGCTTCCGATACAATTTTGATTCTCGGGAACAGTTTTATCGGGACTTCGGAGATCGGCGTGTTTTTAGAGCAATTTTTACAGCGGGGCGAAAAGAAATATCATTTGCAGGCGGTTTCCCGAGGATATGCCTCGGTAGAGGATTACGCGCAGGAAGAGTGGCTGCAGCAGATTCGGGCGGGAAAATACTGCGTGGTCTTTCAGTGCGGGTTATATGCTCCCAATGATGTGGAACAGTTTATAAAAGTAAAACAGGCATGTGAGTTTTCGAATACGCGGTTGGTGCTGTTCCCGGCGCATAATGAAAATAAGAGTTTTATTCAACAGATTCAAAGCCGGTATCCCGATGTGATTTGCTTAAGCTGGCAGGAGGAGATCGACAGACTTATAGAAAGTCCGCGGTGCAGAGCGGCTTACGCGGATTTTTGTATTGACGATGCACATCAGCATACCAAGCCACTGGGGGGATATGTAGGCGCGCATTTGATTTATCGGGCGCTGTTCCAGGAAATTCCTCCGCGTTTTACGGGGAATTATCCGATGCCTATGCAAGAAATCTCCATGCTTTTAGGCAGCTATACAGATACCGGTAAGATCGAAGAGATCGTATTTGATAAACTGTATGCGTTAAAATGATTTTGAAAATGTGATGTATTTTATAAAAACAGCTTGTTCTGTAAAAAAGTAAAATGAAAGGAATAAAATCAGATGAAAAAATATTGTGCGGTCTTGTGTGCGGCGGTGATGCTTATTGGTTTGCTTGGAGTGACGGGCTATGCGGCCCCATCAAATAATTTGCTAAACAGCGCTGATTCCTATATGACAAGCCCCTATAATGCCTGGTATGTGTTTCAGGAGGGGAACATTGAGTATTCTTCGGGTGAAAATCCATATATGATCTTTCAGACCGTCAGCGGAAAAAATTGGTGTTCACCGGCGCTGAATTTAGGAGCTGTTCCCATGGGCGGCATTTTTCAGTTGGATTATGATATTTATTTAGTATCCAATCAGAATACCACAAGCTTAAATAATGTAATCCGCTCCAAATATCAGCTGAGCGTCAGTACGGCGTATAATCAGTCAACGTCAAGCTATTACGGAAGTATCGGCAGGCTTTCAAACGCAAAAACTAATCAATGGGTGCATTATACCACAACGTTCGGCATTCGAAACGAAGAAAGTCATTTGCTTACGCAGGAAGCTTTATTTTGTTTTGATAATATCGGCGCGGACATTGCGTATATTTATTTGGATAATGTTGAACTTCGTTTACTGGAATATACTTATACGGCTACCATGCAGCCGATTGATATGGAAAACGGGGAACTGAATCCGACTCCGGTTCCTACACCGAGACTTTCCGATTCTTCCGGCCCTTCCGTTGTCACCATGCCGCCTACCGCGCCGCCGCAAACGGTGCAGACACCCCCGCTTCCGTCAGCTACGGGCCATGTTGCGCAGGAGACATGGGCACCGTTTTTGCCCACGCCTGTTTTAGGAGAAGAAAATCTATTAGAGGCCGCTTCTTCCACTTTTGAGGGGATACTTCCCGGTATGGAGGTTTCTTGGATCAAGTATAACGGAACGCTGAAAATTGATGAAGACGGTTATGAAGGCAGCTGCCTAACACTGTATAATATTTCACAGGGAGATTCTCCGTATTTAAAACTTTCAAAATACATTACCCAACCGGGAGATTATACGGTTTCCATGATGGTACGCGTTGCCTGCGAAAATGAAACTGATCCGATTCTTCCCACCCTTACCGTGCAAAGCGATATGCCGGCTTCTTTATTTTCTTCCGCGCAGGACGGCGGTTATTTTACAAATATCGGCGAAGCGTCTGAGACCATGGTAACACAACGGTGGTATGAGCTGAAAGGAACTTTTTCTGTAGGACACAATGATTTGCCCGGGGAGGACATACAATGGCTGCTTTGTCTTACGGGATTACCGGAGGGAGTAAGCCAGATCAGTGTGGATAATGTGCTGCTTACCCGCGGAGAGTTGACTGTGACGGAGGCACCGCAGCAAACTGATTCTTCAGATAACACTTCAGGATTGCAGAATGATGTTTCATTGCCGATTGGTTGGATTATCGCGCTGAGCTGTGTTGGGGGCTTGGGTGTGATTTGTTTGATTGCAACGCTTGTGATATTGGGAGTAAAAAGAAAAAATTCTCAGAAAAATAAAACGGCTAAAGAAGTAGACGAGGTCTCGGAGATTTTTAAATAGCGTGATAAAACAATCACTTCTGCACAAAATAAGCAGAGGTGATTGTTTTTATGCGTATATTAAAATATTTTTTGCTGATATTAGGCGCTTTTATCGCGGCTATGGGATATGTGCTGTTTATCCTTCCCGCTTCCTTAGCGCCCGGCGGGGCAAGCGGTATTGCCGCGCTGATTCATTTTATTACCGGATTTCCTGTGGGACTTTCTATTCTTCTTATTAACGTTCCGCTTTTTCTTTTCAGCCGCAAATATTTGGGATTGGAATTCGGTATAAAATCCCTTATAGGAACGGTGGCGCTTTCGGTTTTCATTGATGCTGTTCCCATTCAAAGTCCGGTGGAAAATGAGCCGTTGATTTGCGCGGTATTCGGAGGAATCCTTACCGGGCTGGGACTTGCGCTGGCGTTTTCTTCCGGAGGGAGTACCGGAGGTGTGGACATTTTGGGAAAACTGGTGCATGCGCGTCGCCCGGAAATGAGCTTGGGATCGATTATGTTGGTTACCGATACCGTGATTGTATTAGGATCGATGATCGTTTCCGGCGTTATGACGGGATTGTATTCGTTAATAGCAGTATTTTTTTCTACAAAAACCATAGATTATATATTGAATGGGTTTTCCAGCGCAAAAGCATACTGTATTATTAGCGGCAAAAATGAGGATATCGCGCGACGGATCATGCAGGAGCTGGAGCGGGGGGTTACCATTTTAGAGGGGCGCGGCGCTTATACGGGAAAACAGAATAACATGCTCATCTGTTTGGTTCAGCGGCAGGATATTTTTCGGTTGAAGCAAATTGTAAAAGGAGAGGATACCGGCGCTTTTGTGTTTGTTCTTCCCGCCTCGGAAGTAATGGGGAACGGATTTTCAATAAAAAATTGACTTTTGGTTTTCCGGTATGATAGAATAATTACAATAAGTATTTGGGGGAAATTGCCGATATGAAACAATTCCTATGTGTTTTATGCGTAGCGATGCTCTTGATTCCGCTGCTTTGCGGCGTCGGCGTTTATGCGGTTACGGGAATCAATATTCTTCCTGAGGGAACGGCTGCAATGGACTCATCAGCCAATGATTGGATACCGTTTGGCGGCGGTAAAATCGAATATCGGCAAGTCGGCGGCAATGTTATTCTTGCCTATCAAACAATACCGGGGAAAAGCTGGTGCTCACCGGCGATAGAAATTTTTCAGCCGATTCTGGCCAACGGTTCGGGCGTATATCAGCTGGAATTGGATATTAAGGTATCGACCTCTCAAGAGACCACATCTTGCAACACATTGCTTCGCTGTACCAATCGGACCAGCCATTGTACAACTGCCAATGAGGATAATACAGAATACCGCGGCAGTTTGGGCAGAATCACCGGCCTGCGTAATGATTTTTGGCAGCATTTTTCAACTACTTTTGAGGTAACAAAGGAAGATATCAGCGGTGCGGATACTTGGTTTTTTTGCTTTGATTCCATAGGCGAGGATATTTCTTACATATATCTTGATAATATAGCGTTAATTAAGCAAAGCGAAGACTTCGCGCCGACACCGATTATGCCCACGCCGATACAGCCGACACCTAAGCCGTTTCAGAACAATACAGCCAATTCTTTTTCAACGGTAACGAGTAATAAAATCACTACCGATAACGGCAAAAATTTAATAGAAAAAGCTTCGGCGGAGTTTGAGGGAATTTCCAATGTAACGAATACCCAATGGTATGCTTTTCAGGGGGAGAATATGGTAGTGGACGGTACCGGGTATGTGGGAAATTGTATTACCATGCAAAGCGTACCCTATTCTTGGTCCTCCCCGGCGATCAATATTTATCAATATATCACCGAACCGGGACCGTATACGGTTTCCCTTATGATGCGCGTGGTTTTTACCGGCGAGGCAACAACACCTTCTCTTACACTGCGGGGAGACGCGCAGAATTCCTTTATACAAAAACAGGATACTCAGTTTTTTACGGGAATCGGTTCGGTACAGGATAAGATAGAATCCGGGCAATGGTATGAGCTTTTAGGTACCTTTACCGTTGTCGAGAGTGATTTGGCGGGAGCGCATAACTGGACAATTTGCCTTGGCGGCCTGCCGGAGCAGACGGTAAGCGTGAGTATTGACAGCATATCTTTGATAAAGGGAGCGGCTGTGCTGCCTGCGGATGAGAATAACGAAACCGAACAAAACGCCGCGGCCAGTAAGGTTATTTTTAATCCGCTTACCGGTGTCGCAGCAATCGCAACCGCGGCGGTTACCGTTAGTATTGTTCTTATTACGATTTCTTTAAAAATCAAGAGCAAAAAAAGAGGCTATTTATCAAATTCAAGTTCCTGTATATCCAAGCCCGATTCCGATTGCCCGAAATAATGGCTGCCTCCGGCGGAAAGATCGGCTAAAAACGGAAGAAGTTTTTGCGTAAGCTTGTTATCGGGAACACTGTAGGATCCGTCGGGTTCGTTTTTTAATAAAAATAATTCAGCCGGCGCGTCATCTTCCGGTAAAAGTTCCGGATCTAAAAACACGGTGTATTTTTCGCCGTTACATAAAAAGCTTTTATATTTTAGTAATTCAACGGTAGTACCGTCGGTTAATTTTACAGTGCTTAAAACAATCATTTTAGGATTCCTCTTGTATTTTTCATTAATACAGTAAAGCATAACAGGGGAAAATGTCAAGTATTGTTTTATAAAAAAGGAGATAGAAAGATGAAAAAATTGGTTTCATTGCTTCTAAGTGTCTTGTTGGTACTGGGGGGAACTTCTGTTACTACTTTTTGTGAGGAGCAGGAACCTTTTACCATCGCCGGTGCCTTGGGTGACGATATGGTACTGCAGCGTGACGCGGAAATTTGTATATGGGGGACCAGCAGTAAAAAAGGCGCGGAAATTTCAGTAACCTTTAAAGGAAAAACGACCACCGGAACGGTAGATGAAAACGGTAAATGGAAGGTTATGCTTCCTAAAGAGAGCGCGGATAAAAATGAAAGCGAGCTGACCGTGACCTTGGGAGATTATACAAAAACGCTGACCGGTATTTTGGTGGGAGACGTATATCTTGTAGGCGGTCAGTCCAACGCCGAATTGGCTTTAAGCAGTGTCGCGGCGGAATATAAATCCGCTCTCATAAGCGATATGATCGAAGAGCAGGAAGGTATGATCCGTTATTTTACGCAAAAGAGAGATGATGCGAAAAATAATCAGGAGGCAATGGCTTCCCCTCAGGAAGAACCGTTAAGAGGAAATAGATGGAAAAAAGAAACCAGATCTACAGCAAACTCGTTTTCCGCTATGGGATTTTTCTTTGCGCATCAAATGGTAAAAGAAACGGATGTTCCTATGGGAATGATTATGGTTGCTTCTGCGGGATCTCCTTTGAGTCAGCTTATGAGCATGGAAGCTGCCGCGAAGGCAAAGTACATGCGTTATGAAAATAATATTCCTGTTTCGGGTATGTATAATGCGCTGATGCATCCCTTTATTTCCATGACAATTAAGGGAATGATCTTTTATCAAGGGGAAAGTGAAGCGGGGCTTGCAAAAAGTGATTACGGAAAATATAATGAATATATGAATATCTACGTGGAAGATCTTCGTGAGAAAATGGAGCAGGATTTCCCATTCTATTATGTGCAGCTTTCTTCTCACGGCGGAGACGGCTTAACCAGCTGGCCTCAGATTGCTGAACAGCGCGCCGTTCAGTTTGACGGATTGTCTGTTGTAAAAAATTCGGGAATGGTAGTATCGATGGATCAGGGCTATCGGGAAGGGGATCCGGACTGGGCGCATCCGCTGTATAAAAGACCGGTAGGCGAGCGGCTCGCCGCGCTTGTTTTGGCCAGGGATTACGGCATTGGAGATGAGGAACAGGTTGCTTCGCCTATGCCGGAATATGCCTATAAAACAGATGACGGTATTGTAGTGCGTTTTAAAAATGTAGCGGGAGGATTAAAAAAACTCGGCAGTGCCGACGGAATAAAGGGATTTAAAGCAATCGTAGCTACAGGCTACAGTGATATCGAGGCAACGATTATCAATGAAAATGAAGTATTGCTAAAAACCAATTCTTTCAGCGGTCTTTCCGGCATCGGATACGGTCTTGAGCTTTTAGCCTTTACGGATTATGATGAGGAAAAATATATTGCAAATCTGGGCAACGGCAATGACCTTCCCGCGCCTACCTTTAAAATTACCGATATTTTAGACCAGGCGCCTTCGGAGAATAACGAGGAAATCAGCGGCGGGACGCAGGCTACGGAAACCCCCGCAGCCGATCAAGCTTCCTCCAATACGGGCGTGATCCTTGCCGTCTGCGCGGCGATTGTCATTCTTGCCGGCGCGGTGGTTACCGCGGTATTGATCACCAGAAAGAGTAAAAAGTAATTTGTGCTGAAAACGTATGGTTGCGGCATGGTAAATAAAGCAGGTTGTTTTTCAAGAAACAGCCTGCTTTTATTGATATGGTTAAATGTAAAAAGAATTCCCCTGCTTTATAAAGAGAGGAGAAATACACAAAGCCAGATAAAAAACGAATGAGTTTACCGTAATTTCCAAAACACCTGAAAGCTTGCGTATCATTGTAAAGATGCGATCATTGCTTTATGGATTCTTGATGAAAACAGGAAGGTTTGCTGATCACCTTACAACGTGCTTCTTTCGGGAGGGGAAAGCGGAACGGAAAATCTTTTTGGGAATGGATTGTATGAATATGGCACCGTCGGGCGGCGGCCTATTTGTAAAACTGTTTTCGCGTGAACTGTTAAAAAAACGGGCGAAAATGCAAAAGATGATGGATAGACATTTTCGCGTATTTCTTTTATAATTTATTTTAAAGGTATTGTTAGGAGGAAAAGACGGTGAGCTTGGGAAAAAATCTGTTTAATGCCCGGAAAAAAGCAGGATTATCGCAGGAGGAAACGGCGCAAAAGCTGGATGTCAGCAGACAAACAATTTCAAAGTGGGAAACGGATGAAACTTTGCCGGATATTTGTCAGGCAAAAAAATTAGCAGACCTGTACAACGTATCGTTGGAGGAACTGATCGAGTTTGACACCGAGGTTCGGGAGATTCAGAAAATCATAGAAAAAACCAATGCTTCCGATAAAATTGATTGGACAAAAATGTGGGGAAAAAGATATCCCATATTGATACAATATCAGAAGGAAGTGAAGGTTGAGCAATATTCAATACAATTGCGGGAAATGCTTTCGCGGCTGAAAAAAGATTACGGATACAGTGATCAGGACGCCTGTTTGGTGCTGAAAGATATTTTGGCGCACACATGGAATTCAAAAAAGAAATAAGCCGGTATTTTGCAACTTGCTTTTTGCTTTCTATGCGGAGAAAACATATAAATTTCAGCAGGAAAAATTTATATGTTTTTTTCTGTAAACCGTTGACTGAAAGGCATTGTTAATGATATGATATAAACAATGATTTTTATATTCGGAGGGGAGAAACTGATGAAAAAAGTTCTCGCATTTGATTTCGGCGCCTCAAGCGGCCGCGCTATATTGGGCACTTTCAATAACGGAAAAATAGAGCTTGAAGAGCTGCATCGCTTTTCAAACGATCCGGTTGAGGTAAACGGTCATTTTTATTGGGATATTTTACGGCTGTTTTTTGAGATTAAGCAGGGAATACTCAAATGTTCGGCCGCAGGGCATAAGGATATTGCGGCAATCGGAATCGATACCTGGGGGGTGGATTTCGCGCTGATTGATAAAGACGGCGAAATTCTTGCAAATCCGTATCATTACAGAGATGCAAAGACGGAAAATATGGAAGAAACGTTTCGGGAACTGGGAAAGGAAAATATATATGAAAAAACCGGACTGCAGTTTTTAGCGTTTAATACGTTGTATCAGCTGCGCAATTTAAAAAAGAATAAGCCGGAAATGCTTGACCGCGCGGAACATCTTTTGCTGATACCGGATTTATTCAATTATTTGCTTACCGGAAAAATGGCGGCGGAATATTCCAATGTTTCTACTACACAGCTTTTGAATCCGAAAAAAGGCCAATGGGAATTTTCCCTTACCGATGCGCTTGGCATTGACAGAAAACTGTTTAAAGATATCGTAGATTCGGGTACTGTGCTCGGCCTTTTAAAACCGGAACTGGCACAGGAGCTGCAGATGCCGCGGGTACCGGTAATTTGTGTTGCTTCGCACGATACGGGTTCGGCCGTGGCGGCGGTGCCGTTTGAAGATCCGCAAAAAAGTCTTTATATCAGCTGCGGAACATGGTCGCTTATGGGTACGGAGTTAAAAGAGCCGTTAATCAATGATAAAGCTATGGCGTTTAATTTTACCAATGAAGGCGGTGTTGAACGCACAACCAGATTTTTAAGTAATATTATGGGGCTTTGGCTTATACAGGAAAGCCGCCGGCAGTGGAAGAGAGAGAATTTTGACTATTCTTTTAACGATATGGAAAATGCCGCAAAGCAATCCAAACCGTTTGAATCGTTTATCAATCCTGATTATGACGGGTTTACGCCTCCGGGAGATATGCCGGGGCGGATACGGGAATTCTGCAAAAACGCCGGCTTAAAGGTTCCTGAAACGATGGGCGACGTGGTTTTGTGCATTTATCAGAGTCTTGCGTTAAAATATCGGTATGTTACCGAGGCTATGGAAGGGTTGATGGGCAGTAAGATCGATACTATTCATATGGTAGGCGGCGGAATAAAGGATCAGTTCCTTTGCCAGATGACGGCGGACGCTACCGGCAGACGCGTTGTCGCCGGTCCCACCGAGGCTACCGCTATGGGAAATATTGCCGTACAGCTGATGGCGCTTGGAGAAATTGAAAATCTGGAAGGAATCCGAAGAGTGATTAAAGCGTCCACCGATACAAAAGTATATATGCCGTCAGGACAGCCCGGATGGGATGAGGCATATGAACGGTTCAAAAAGAACTGTTTGGAGCAATAACTGAAATTACGGACCAGATATTTTATCTTTGTTGACAAAGTCCCTTTTAGGGGCATTGAGAGTGTGGAGAAACACTCTCTTGGCCGGGGATTGAAAATCGTTGATTTTCGGACTGCACTTTATCCTCGCCCAAACACTCCTTGCACTTTTGAAAAACCGCTTATCAAGCGGTTTTTCGCTTATAATGGATGCGCCTGTCACCGTACTCTGCTTACATACCCCAACAAACCCGGTATGCTGCTGGGGCTGGCGGGGGTGTTATCATTACGGGGGAATTCAGAAGAAGCTGTTGAATTGATCGAGAGAGGATTGCCGCTTTCGATCAATGAAAAGCAGAAATTTACCATGCGTGCGGTGCTTTGCTTTTTATATCTGAAATGCGGAAAAACAGAAAAAGCAGCTATGCTTGCTTCCGCATTGCCGCATATAAGAGAGAGTCGTGAAGTCATACAGCCGCTTACAGCAAAAGGCTTGATGATTATGAGATCAATGAGAAGATCAAAAATATTCTACTGGGCTGTTAAAATGAAATCATTGCCATTCGTTTTTTCATCAACAAATAGCAAATTCCATAAAAGATATCGTGATTTCCGGCCTGAAAAAAGCTCTGTTTTTACTGGAAAAACAGGGCTTTTTCGCAGACTGGAAATACGATAGGGCAATTATTGCTCGTTTGTATGCTTTTGTAGGGTGATGATATCAATACATTTTACCGGACAGGCCTCATGGCATTTTCCGCAGCCGGTACATTTTGTATAGTCTACACGCGCTAAATTATTTTCTACCGTAACGGCTCCGTATTCGCAGGCTTTTACACAGCGCATGCAGCCGATACAGCCCATTTTGCATTGTTTGCGTGTATTGGCTCCCTTATCGCGGTTTTTACAGATTACCGCTCCCTGAGGCGTGTCTACGGGAAGCAGAGTAATTAACCCTTTGGGGCAAACAGAAATACATTTTCTGCATGCGCGGCATTTGTCGGGATTTACTCTTGCCACACCGTCGCAGATAAAAATGGCTTGGTAAGGACAAACCGCCAGGCAATCACCGAACCCGAGACAGCCATATGCGCAGGCCTTTTGTCCGCCAAAAAGCTGCGCGGCGGTTCTGCAGGAGGGAACGCCTTTGTAATCCAGCTTATATTCGGCGTTTGTTCGGTCACCCTGACATAAAACAACGGCGGCCATGGGTACAACTTTTCCGGCTTCTTTTCCTAAAACTTTACTCAGTTCTGCGGCAACGGCATTGCCGCCCGGAGCGCAGAGGGAAAGCTCGGCGGTTTTCTCCTGAGCCAGTGCGTCGGCATACCCGTCGCAGCCGGAAAAGCCGCAGGCGCCGCAGTTTGCGCCGGGCAGACAAGCGCGGATTGCTTCGGCTTTCTCATTTTTGGGGACCGCGAAAAAGACAGAGGCTACCGCCAGCCCGACGCCTGTTAAAAGTCCGATGACGCTGACAAGGATTACGGCAAAAACAATTTCATTCATTTCCTCTTCCTCCTTAGCTCAGCAGGCCTTCGATAATGCCTGAAAAGCCCATAAATGAAACCGATACCAGCGAAGCGGCAATCAGCGTGATGGGCAGTCCTTTTAAAAATTTGGGAATATCGCAGGTATCCAATTTTCCCCGAACGCCTGCAAACATTACCATGGCCAGCATAAAGCCCAATCCCGCGCCGACAGAGGAGAACATTGCTTCGGCAAAGGTATATCCCTCTTCTACATTTAAAAGTACTACGCCCAATACGGCACAGTTAGTAGTAATCAGCGGCAAATAGATGCCCAGGGAATTATAAAGCGGCGGCATATATTTTTTCAGTAGAATTTCCACCAGCTGCACCAGCGCGGCGATGACTAAAATAAATACAATAGTTTGCAAATAAGCATATTTTTCACCTAAAATATATTCATTGATAGGCCAGCATACAGCCGTTGAAAAGGCCATAACAAAAAGTACCGCTATACTCATGCCCAAAGCGGTGTTCAGCTTTTTGGAAACACCTAAAAAGGGACAAATGCCTAAAAATTGGGAAAGAACAAAGTTCTTTGTTAAAATTGCCGCAAGCAGTATTGAAAATAATCCCGTCATCATTCATCCTCCTTTTCTTCCTCGCTGCAGCGCGTACAGCTGCCGTTCATGGGACAGCCTTTGCAGCCGGTAAATTCAGCCTTTTTATGTCCTTTTTTTTCGGCCAGCGCGTTGACACATGCCATCAGAATCCCGAATACGAAAAAGCCGCCGGGCGGTAAAACAAAGATTAACATGGGATTCTGGCTTAAAAACGGAAGTTTAAATTTTAATCCGGCCGCATAGGAAGTCAGATCAATACCGCCGGTACCTAAAATTTCACGTACCAATCCCATACACATCAGTGCCGCGGTAAAGCCGATCCCCATACCGAGGCCGTCCGCCGCGCTGGCTAATACCGGATTTTTCCCGGCAAAGGCTTCCGCACGGCCTAAAATAATACAGTTGACTACAATCAGCGGCAGATACACGCCCAACTGCGCGTCCAGAGCCGGCACATAGGCTTTGACCAGCATCTGAACAATGGTTACAAAGGAGGCGATAATAACGATATAGGCCGGAATTCGTACTTTAGCCGGAATCACTTTGCGCAAGGCGGAAATTACGGTGTTGGAGCACAGCAGCACCAGCGTTGCCGCCAGCCCCATGCCGATGGCGCTGGAAAGCGAGGTGGTTACCGCCAGCGTGGGGCAGGTTCCTAAAACCAGCCGAAGCACCGGGTTTTCGGCGATTAAACCCTTGGTAAATTCTTTTTTTAAGGATTTTTGTTCCATTATGCGGTACCTCCTTGCAGCAGGCTAAACGCGATCGAGGCGTAATTTACACAGTCTATCACCGCTTCAGAAGTATAGGTCGCGCTGGTCACACCGGTGATTTTACTGCCGCTGCCGCCGGATTTTACCCAGGTGAACGGCGCGTTCTGACCGGAAAAGAGCTCTAAAAACTCATCTTTTCCCGCGTTTTGTCCCAACCCCGGCGTTTCATCATCCATGGAAAGAATCAACACTCTTACAACTGTACCGGAGAGATCCATGCCCGTCATAACCGAAACAGGACCGCCGTAGCCTTTGGCGGCACAGGTGAACACATAGCCGATGGGTTCACGGTTTTCATTCAGAGCAGCGGAATATTTTACCACGATGCTTTCGGCAATCGTTACAGAATCTTCCTCGGAAAAATCGTGGGCTGAGGCAAAAATGAGTTTTTTGCTTTCTTCTTTTTGGGTAAGCTGAGCCTGTTGTATTTTTTCTTTGGTTATCGCATTGGTGCAGGCTAACAGCAGCGAGGCAATCAGACAGATTAAAAACAAAGCCACTATGGGAAAAAGAATTTCCCGCAGATTAAATTTTTTCATACGCGTGCCTCCTTTTTGCTTTTTGCGGATCCGAAGGGACGGGAGAGTGTTGCCCGGTTAATGAAAGGAACGAGAATATTCATCAAAATAATGGCGTAGGATACGCCCTCGGGCATGGTTCCGTATAAGCGGATAGCAGAGGTAAGCAAGCCGCAGCCGATCGCGTATAGGGCGCGTCCCTTGTTATTGATGGGAGAGGTTACGTAATCCGTGGCCATAAAGAAAGCGCCCAAAAAAAGTCCGCCGCTGAGAAGCTGGTAAACAGTAAACCGTACATCAAAGCCGCTGGATAACAGCATACAGATTCCCACCGTACCGATAAAGCACAGCGGAATCACCGGGGAGATTACCCGGCGCAGGATCAGATACACACCGCCTGCCAACAGAGCCAGCGAGCAAACTTCGCCTAAACAGCCGGCGTGATTGCCCAGCAATAGATCCGAAATTGTTAGGGCAGATCCGTCGATTGATTCCTGTATTTGCGCCAATGGCGTAGCGCCAGTGGCGGCATCGGGTATATTACCGGGAGAGATCCATGCCGTCATAGCCGCGGGGAAGCAGAGCATCAGGATAATTCTGGCTGTTAGAGCCGGGTTTACAAAATTTTGACCTAAGCCGCCGAAGCACTGTTTGACCACGACAATGGCAATGACGCTGCCCAGTGCCCCCATCCACAGAGGCAATTCCGGCGGCAGACAGAAGGCCAGCAGAAGCCCGGTGACAACGGCGCTTAAGTCGCTGATGGTATTGGCACGTTTCATTGCAAGGCGCGAAAGGTATTCTGCCGCCACGGCTGAGAATACGCATATCACGCAAAGCAGCAGCGCATATATACCGAAGCGAATCACTGCCATTATCAGCGCCGGTATTAGGCCAATGAGCACATCCAGCATAATTTCTTGTGTAGTTACTTGACTGTGCGCGTGCGGAGACGCGCTGACGGTAAGCTTGTGTGCCATTATTTTTTCTCCTCTCTTAACAGCTGTTTGGCAAGCCGCATATATTGTACCAGCGGCTGTCCGGCAGGACAGGAATAGGCGCAGCAACCGCATTCCATACATACCGGCGCGCCTAATTTCTGCAGCATTTTGGTATCTTTTAAAAGAGCGGCGTTTTTAATGAAAGTGGGCGTCAGGCTCATGGGACAGGCCGCGGCGCAGCGACCACAGTGAATGCAGGCGGTCTCTTTCTTTGCGCGGCTTTCGCCGAAAACTAAAAGCGCGTTATTTTGCTTGCACAGCGGCGCGTCAAGCTCATAAATAGAAACGCCCATCATCGGTCCGCCGAAAATAATTTTTTGCGGTTCTTTTGAAAATCCGCCGCAGAAATCGATGATATCTTGCAGCCGTGTACCGATCGGTACACGCAGGTTCTGCGGATTTTTGATTGCCGTACCGTCTACGGTGAGGGAACGGCTGACCAAAGGCTTTCCGGTTTTTAAATACCGTGCGATAAAAGCTACCGTGGCAATGTTCATTACAATACAGCCTACGTCCGCGGGAAGTTTTCCCGGGGGAACTTTCCTGCCCGTAGCGGAGTAGATGATCATTTTTTCTGCGCCTTGGGGATACCGGGAGCGCAGCGTCATTAGTTTTACAATATTGCCGATTTCATTATCCTTATCGGCAATGGATTTTAAAATACGCAGAGCCTCGGGTTTGTTATCTTCAACGGCAATGATGACATGCTTTACTCCCATTAGTTCACTGAGAGTATATACTCCCGAAAGCACATCCCAGGAGTTATCGATGGCTTCGCGATAGTCCACGGTGATATAGGGCTCACATTCGGCGGCGTTGACGATGATGGTATCGACCTTATCTTTGGGAACGTTTAGTTTTACATGGGTAGGAAAGCCGGCGCCGCCCAGCCCCACTGCGCCGGATTCTCGTACGGCCGCCAAAAGATCCTCTCGGTTTTCCACTTTCGGCGGATGAATGCCCTCCCAAAGCTCCATTGCTCCGTCGGATTCAATGGTGACGCCCGTACAGGTCATTCCGTTTGCAAGGCGGACATCGCTTACCTCCGTTACCGTGCCGGAAACAGAAGCGTGTACCGGTGCGCTCATAAATTTTTCGGTATCGCCGATTTTTTGCCCTACTTTTACCTTATCTCCCTTTTTTACCAGAGGCTCACAGGGAGCGCCGATACTTTGCGCCATGGGCAAAACGATGCGCTCTGGCGCGGGCATTCGCTTTGCCGGCAGTTGGGCTGTGTTTTTATGGTACGGTACATGAATACCGCCTCGACTGTGGGCTACAGCTGAAAAGATGGATTTTGTTTTCAAAATGGTTCACCTCTTGTGTGATTTTAATCGGTTGGCTGCGGAGTAAAAACTTCCTTCCGTTATGACCGAGTTGCTTTTTTCAGTACGGAATTCATAAAAGGCAGCAACGCCTTAAAAAGAATTCCCGTTACACTGCCGGCAGCCAATGCGAATAGTATAAGGATCGGCATGTAATACAGCAGCGCCGGCGTACCGGTAATGAAACAGGCAGCGGCAAGCTGTCCGGCATTATGAGCCAGTGCCGATAGAATTCCGATGCCGATAGCAGAAAACGGGCAGCGCTTTGCTTTTAAACACAGCACCAGAATCATTGTGGAGAGCATACCGCCGGAGAAACTGAGAACAAAGGCTGTTCCCCCGCGGGTAAAGAGGGCAAACAGCATTTTTATCAAAGTAATATAGAGTGCGCCTCCCCAGCCCCAGCAGGCCGCTGCGGTCATGGTTATGATGTTGGCAAGACCCGGCTTTGCGCCCGGCGGCAGAAAGGGAAGCTCCCAAAAACTTTCTAAAGCGGAAACGGCCAGCGCTAAAGCGCCTAACACTCCCCATAAGGCTACTTTCTTTGCTTTCATACAATCACTCGGTTATTGCGTCGGGCACGTTTTTTGCACTTTTCAGCGAGATTACCGTTTTAGCCGGTACGCAGGCCATTGTGTCACCGCTTTTACTCAGCCAGCCGTAACTTGTGCACAGCTGATCCTCGCAGTGAGCCTGCAAAAAACAGATTCTTCCCGGTTCTACGGATAAAACGGTTTGTCCCATATCTAAAAGATAGGGCTCCGTTACCCGGTTTAAATTGATTTCTTTTATCGCAACGCCGTCCTGATAAATAACGGCGATCAAGGCTCCGCTGTCCTGCCGCATAAACAGAAGAAAAGCGATTGCGGCAATCAGAAGAAACCCGATTAAAAAGATATCGGCGCGCTTGACTGCTTTCATAACGGCTCTCCTGCTTTCAGATGCGGCGCGGTCAGCGTAAAGGCCTGCTGCAGACCGTCGCTTACATAAACGGTACCGTCTCGGGTAATAAAGATTCCCTCGGCGGAAAATTTTTGCAGAAGCTGCATTCCCTCTTTCAGCCCCAGAACAAAGCAGGCAGTGGAAAGCGCGTCGGAGAGCACGCCGCCGTCTTTGGTTACAACCGTTACCGAGGAAAGACCGGATTCGGCCGGAAAGCCGGTTTTGGGATCGAGAATGTGATGGTACCGCACGCCGTCGTATTCAAAAAAACGTTCATAATCACCGGAGGTGGAAATAAATCCTTCCTGCAGGGAAAGGATACCGGCATAGTCGGTTTGTTCGCCGAAGGGATCCCGCACGGCAACGGTAAAGCCGGCACCGGAACGGGAGCTTTTCCCGTAAAGAAGAACGCTGCCGCCAACAGAAATTACTGCGCCGGGAATATCGGTTTGTTTTAAGTAAGTCAAAGCCGCGTCACAGGCGTAACCCTTTGCCACCGAGCCGAAGTCCGCTTTTTGATCCGGTCCGATGGAAAGCGTTGCGTCCTTTATTTGCATTAAGGAGCCGTTCACCTGTTTCAGCGCTTGTGTCAGCTCATTTTGATCGGGAATATGCGCACCGTCTGTGCCAATACCCCAAAGGGCGGAAACAGGGCAGACGGTAATATCAAACGCGCCGTTTGAAGCGGCGTATACTTCCATACATACTGTCGCCTGTGCCAGAAGGATCTCGTCATTTGTGCTGTGAAATTGATTGAGAGCATTCACGGCGGAATCTTCTATTGTCAGGGAAGAAGCCTGTTCAATTTTATCAAACGCCTGATACAGCTCGCTGAAATGTTGGGTATCGGAATCGCCGAACAATTTGATGGTAATAACCGTTCCCATAGCCGTGGTGCTGCGGGTATCTGCGGAATATTGCGAAAAAAAAGAATGAAATAAAATGCCGCCGAGGATAGCGCAGAAACAGAATACGGCGGTAACAATATATCGTTTTTTTTGTTTTTGTTCAGGAATAGCAAACACCACCGAAAAATGATTTTTTCTATAGTCATTATACTGTAGAATGTGTTTTTTTTCAAGAAGTTTTTACCGTAATTCCCCGGGGAATCTTCGGTACTGAATTCTTTTTTTATAGGGTTGACGGAGATAAAAACACCGTGTATAATAGGAAAAGATTTCAGGCTGAATAAGAGGCGGATAGGCTTGCGGGCAGGGTATACAACTCTTTTTCAGATTAAAAAATAAAAGAATCCGCAGCACGGAAGGAGAAAAAATAATGATACTCGTTTGCGGCGGCGGTCCGGCAGGGACCATGGCGGCAGTGGCAGCGGCAAGAAACGGTGCCGAAGTTCTGTTGGTTGAAAAAAACGGTTGCCTTGGGGGTACACTCACGGCAGGCTTGATAGGAATTACACTGGATTATCAGAATAAAAAAACGGGGCTGATTCGTGAATTTATGGATTTGCTTGAAAAAGAAACAGCGGTTTCGGGGGCTCCGGTATATGAAGCACAGAAGTATATTTTGGAGCAAATGTGTGTTTCGGCGGGCGTCAAGCTTTTATATCATGCGGCCGTTACCGAAATAAAAACGGAAAACCGGAGAATTACGCAGGTAACCGTTGCGTCAAAATCCGGCGTGGAAACCTTGATACCCGAAATTGTGATAGATGCTACCGGTGACGGTGACATCGCTTTTATGGCCGGCTGCGGCTATACGGTTGGCAATGAAGAGGGGGCAACTCAACCCATGAGTATGGTGGCCGTGATAGCGGGTGTAACGGAAGAAGATATCCGCCCGTATATCGCGTATCCGGATCAACCATTTTGGGATAGCCGTAAGCGCTTTTCAGCGCTGCTTTCACAAATTGGCATCGAACCTTCGATGGGATGTCCTAATATTGCAAAGATCAATAACAGTTTGTTCTACTTGAGCGTGAATCATGAATACGGCTTCCGCTTTGACTCTGCCGCCGATATTACCGCCGCGACGATTGAGGCGAGAAAAGAAATTTATGAGACGATAAAGGCTCTGCGGCAATATGGTCACGGATTTGAAAATATTACGCTGGCCTGTACGCCCGAGATGATCGGCGTACGGGAAGGACGGCGAATTCACGGCCTTTATACCGTTACCTTAGAGGATATGCTTTCGGGTAAAAAACAGGAGGACGCTGTTTGTACCGTTACGTATTGGGTGGATATCCATGCGCTTTCCAAGGGCGGTAACAAGAGCTTTACCGGCGGTGATATTCAGGTAAAGCCGTATGATATTCCTTTGCGCGCGTTGATTCCGCGGGATTGCGATAACTTATTATTGGCCGGAAGGAGCATCAGCGGCGACTTTTTTGCCCATGCCTCTTATCGGGTGGTGGGCAATATGGCCTGTGTAGGCGAGGCTGCCGGGAAAACGGCGGCTGAATGCGTAAAAGAACGAAAAAATATAAAGGAGCTTTTTTGATTGCCTCGGACGGCAAGGGCTATTGATATCATTCCATTATCATGCATAAGTTTACTCATATAAAAAACAGTTATGACCATACCATATATGCCGCGTATATCGCATATATCACGCAGGCAATCCTCAATAATTTTTCACCGTTGCTGTTTGTAACATTTTCATCTGCCTACGGTATCAGTCTTGAAAAAATTGCGCTGATTGTCAGCTTCAATTTTGGTGTACAGTTGCTGGTGGATTTGCTGGCTTCAAAATTTTTGGATAAAATCGGTTATCGGCGGGCGGTGGTGGCGGCGCATCTGCTGGCTGCCATCGGTCTTGTAGGATTGATGCTCTTTCCTGCTTTGATGCCGCCGTATATCGGGTTATTTGTGGCAACGTTCTTTTCCGCGTGCGGCGGCGGCTTAATTGAAGTTATTGTCAGTCCTCTGGTAGAAGCATGTCCTTCTACGGGAAGAAAAGAAGCAGCCATGAGCTTACTGCATTCCTTTTATTGTTGGGGTCAGGTATTTACCGTGTTGGCATCTACCGTTTTTTTCTTGCTTTTTGATATCGCCTCTTGGAGAATTCTCGCCTGCCTGTGGGCGTTAATTCCGGCGGTAAACGCGGTCTACTTTTGCTTTGTTCCGATTTGCTCTCTTACCGAAGAAGGGAAGGGCCTTTCTCATTCACAGCTTTTTAGAAAGAAACTTTTTTGGGTATTGCTGCTTTTGATGGTGTGCGCCGGCGCCTGTGAACTGGCAATCAGTCAGTGGGCGTCAGCCTTCGCCGAAAAAGGATTACATGTAAATAAAACAGTAGGCGATCTTGCCGGCCCTTGCGCGTTCGCGATACTGATGGGGGCTACCAGAGCGCTGTATGCAAAATTCAGTAATCGAATCGCGCTGGAGCGGATGATGCTTTACAGCGGTATTTTAGGGGTAGCAAGTTATCTTACGGCATCGCTTGCGCCATGGCCGGGCGTCAGCCTTTTAGGCTGCGCGCTTTGCGGCATTTCGGTAGGGGTGCTGTGGCCGGGCACTTTTTCACTGGCGGCTAAGGGGATTGCCAACGGCGGTACGGCGATGTTTGCCTTGCTGGCCTTGGGCGGCGATGTTGGCTGTACAATCGGTCCGGCATTGGTAGGGCAGGTTTCTCAAGCCTTTGGCCAAAATCTAAAGGCCGGCGTATTGGCCGCCACGGTATTTCCGCTGCTGCTCATCCTTTTTATATTGATTTATATAAAAATGCAAAGAAAGGGCAGCCGTTAATGAGAGTACGGTTTTTAAAAAAACACATTCTTTTAAAAAATACTCGTTTCAAATTCAAAGCTTTTCCGAATACATTCTAATCTTTTCAATTATGTATCTTTGAAAAGCTGCTTGCTATCAGAATTTTTTTATAACTTATTTTTTGCCGCACCGGTGAGCGTGAAAAAAATGCGGCGTTACCGCCGCAAAAAAACGAATTTTTGTTTCATCAAGGCTTCCTTTTTAGGAAGCTTTTATTTACGCTTGTTGATGGCACTTAGACGCGCCATGGCTCTTGCCAGAGAAACCTTGGCGTGTTTGCTTTCATAGATGCTTTGCTTTTGCCGCAGTTTTTCCAAGGCTCTTTCTTTCGCGCGCAGGGCACGGGCTTCGTCCACTTCTTCGGGCCATTCACAGGCTTGGGTGAAAATAATCACTTCATCCGGCCGAACCTCCATAAAACCTTGGGAGCCTATCGCGCTGCGCCATGAACCGTTTTCTTTTATCTTCAGCTCTCCGATAGAAATCGCGGCGATCATCGGTTGGTGCCCCTGCAGTACGGTAAGTTCGCCATCGGGGCATTTCACGGTAACGGCGTCGGCCTGTGTTTCAAGAAATTGCTTTTCCGGAGTAATAATCTCTAATTTAAAACTCACAGCGTTTTCGCCTTCTCTCTTACCTCATCGATATCGCCTACCATGAAGAAAGCGGCTTCAGGCAAGTCGTCTGCCTCGCCGTTTATGATTTGACTGAAGCTGTCTATGGTTTTTTCCATGGGAACGAATTTTCCCTTTTGACCGGTAAAACCTTCGGCAACATTCATCGGTTGAGAAAGAAAACGCTGGATTTTTCTGGCACGGTAAACGGTCAATCGATCCTCGGGAGAAAGCTCTTCCATTCCTAAAATAGCAATAATATCCTTTAATTCCGCATAGCGCTGCAGACATTCCTGTACTCGTCGGGCGGTGTCATAATGCTTTTGTCCTACGATTTCAGGCTCTAATACACGACTGGAGCTTTCAATGGGATCTACCGCCGGATAGATTCCCTGTTCCGAAATACTGCGTGAAAGTACGGTAATTGCGTCCAAATGGTTAAAAATTGTAGCGGGCGCCGGATCGGTAAGGTCATCTGCCGGAACGTACACAGCTTGAACGGAGGTAATAGAGCCGTCGTCGGTGGAGGCAATGCGTTCCTGCAGCGCGCCCAGCTCGTTGGCCAGCGTGGGTTGATATCCCACTGCGCTGGGCAGCCTGCCCAACAACGCGCTTACCTCATTTCCGGCTTGAACAAAACGATAAATATTATCAATAAAAAGCAACACATCCTGCTTTTGCACGTCACGCAGATATTCGGCCATGGTAAGACCGGTATAGGCAATACGCATACGGCTGCCGGAGGGTTCGTTCATCTGCCCGAACGCAAGGATCGATTTGTCCATAACGCCGCTTTTGCGCATATCACTCATCAATTCATTACCTTCCCGGGAACGTTCGCCCACCCCGGTAAAAACCGAATAGGAACCGTGGTTAACAGCTACGTTATGAATCATTTCCATAATCAGAACGGTTTTCCCCACACCGGCACCGCCGAACAGACCGATTTTTCCGCCTTTGGCATAAGGCACCAAAAGATCAATGACCTTGATGCCGGTTTCTAAAAGCTCGGTTGTGGGTTTTTGTTTTTCTAAGGGCGGGGCTATACGATGAATAGGCATATAGGTATCGGACTTTATCTCTCCTTTTCCGTCAATAGGACGGCCCAAAACATCTACGACTCTGCCGATAACGGATTTGCCCACCGGAACCTTGATACATTCCCCGTCGCTTTCAACCTGTGTGCCGCAAACGGTACCTTCGGTGGCTTCAAGCGCTACGCAGCTTACCTCACCTTTCCCTTTATGGGCAACGACTTCCATATGCAGCCCGTTTGCCGAACTTACAAGAGAATTGATTGGCGGCTGTTCCCCGCGGTCAAAGCGCAGCTCGACAACGGGCCCTGTGATTTTTATAATGGAACCTGTATACTTCATATTTTTCACCCTTTAAACAGATCTGCGTAAAAGCTCGCTGGAGGCGGCTATTTCAGTAATTTCATTTGTGATGATTAACTGCCGGGTGGCGTTGTATTCGGCAGTGAGACTGTGGAGCATTTTATCGGCATTGCTGGTGGCGCTTTGCATGGCGTTCATTCTTGCGGCGTGTTCCGAAGCAGAGGACAGATTCAGCATATCATAGATCATGCCGATAACATACTGCGGCACAATGCGGTCAAAAACCTTTTCCGGCGTGGGGGAATAAAGAACATCGGCGGAGTATTCGTACTCAACACTGATATCATCAAAGTCACGGATATTCAGCGGAAGCAGGCGGATACAGCGCGGTGTTTGAATGCTTACGTTTTTATAATGGGTATATACTACATATACCTCATCTACGGTATTTTGTTCATACATATTCAGGGCGCCTTCCCCAATTTGCCGGGCATAAAAGAGCGACGGCTTTTGCGAGGCACCAAACCATTCCACTACCGGCTCTATTTTGTGGTTGGCAAAATATTCGTTGCCGAACAGGCCGATGGAACCTACCTGAGCCGATGGAAATTGCCGCAGCATCTGCATGGCTAAATTCAGCACCGAGGAGTTGTAGGAACCGCACATGCCTTTATCACTGGAAATGACGATAAAAAGCGCGTTTCCGTGTTTTTCACGCCCCGCATAGAGGTGCTGCAGCGATTCGGATTTTAATAAAATATCCTTGATGGTTGCGCGCAGCCGATTCATATAGGTCAGGTTATAGTCAACACGCAGCATCGCTTTGCGCATACGGGAGGTAGACAGCAGATACATGGCGTTGGTAATCTGCCGTGTTTGTTCCACTGCGCGCTGATGCTGACGGATTTCATTCAGATTTGCCATATTCTTTGCTCCATTGCAGCAATGCTTCTTTCAGTTGCTGGCGCACTTCATCAGTAAGCATTCCGCTTGTATTGATTTCAATCTCCGTGCTGGAAGCGTTTTTGTGTATAAAATCCAGCAGCGAAACAATGGCTTGGGGAAGCCGGGAAATATCGATGCCTTTTAACGCGCTTTCCTGAAAAGCAAGCAAAAGCGTAACTTCTTGCGCCAGAGAATAGGTGGCGCCTTTTCGCTGATTTAACAGATAGGTCAAACACTCTCCTCGGGCTAAAAGCTCTTTTGTCGATTCATCAATATCTGAGCCAAACCGAGCAAATACTGCCATTTCCCGGTACTGAGCCAGCTCAATTCTTAAAGATCCCGATACGGCGCGCATGGCCGGATGCTGTGCCGAACGGCCTACACGGGAAACGGAAAGTCCCGTATTGACCGCCGGGCGGATTCCGCTGTGAAACAGTTCGCTTTCCAAATAAATTTGTCCGTCGGTAATGGAAATTACGTTCGTGGGGATATAAGCGGAAATATTTCCACCCATGGTTTCTATGATCGGAAGCGCCGTCATGGAGCCTCCGCCTAGTTCTTGGGAAAGCTGTGCCGAACGCTCCAGAAGCCGGGAATGAAGGTAGAATACATCACCCGGATAGGCCTCACGTCCCGGCGGCCTATGCAGCAGCAGAGACATGGTACGGTAGGCGATGGCATGCTTGGAAAGATCATCATATACCACCAATACGTCGCGGCCTTTTTCCATAAAAAATTCGGCAATTGAACAGGCGGCATAGGGCGCAAGATATTGCATAGCTGCGCTGTCGCTTGCGGTAGAGGCAACAACCATAGAATATTCCATGGCGCCGGTATCTTTTAGTTTTTGTACTGTTTGCGCGATGTTTGAGGCCTTCTGACCGATAGCACAGTAGATGCAAAGAACATTTTTCCCCTTTTGGTTCAGAATGGTGTCCAGCGCGATGGTTGTTTTGCCGGTCTGTCTGTCGCCGATAATCAGCTCACGCTGCCCGCGGCCGATGGGTATCATGCTGTCAATGGCTAAAATACCGGTTTCAAGCGGCCGGTTAACCGGACTGCGGTCTATAATCGGGGGGGCTTTGCGTTCTACAGGATAATACTCCGCGGCGATCAGCGGTTTTCCGTCCAAAGGTTTTCCGATGGGATCAAGTACACGGCCGAGCACACAATCCCCCACGGGTACATCGATCGTATGACCGGTGCCGCGAACGGTATCGCCTACGCTTACCGTGTCACCGGAATTCAGGATAACGGCGCCTACACCGTCTTCTTCCAGATCCATCACCATGCCGAAAACACCGTTGCTGAATTCCAGCAATTCGCCGTAACAGCGGCCGGAAAGTTCGGCAATGCGCGTAACGCCGTCACTTACTTTGGTGACGACACCGTATTTATATACATGCGGTTTAAACGTAAAGGAATCGATCCTTTGCTTGAGATCACTGCATGTATCTTCTGAAATTGTGAATGAAATACCGGGAATTTTCATAATAAGCTCCATTCTGTCTTAAAACAGACGGTTAAAATGCGGATACGAACGGTTTTGCTGAAAAACAAACGGATTCTTTTGTCGTATAACAAAACAAGCCTTTTTCGCGCAAAACAGCATAAAGTACTATTCCTCCAGTAAATGATTTTTCAGATCCTGAAGTTTTGTAGAAAGTGACGCGTTATAAATCTGACCTTCAATAATGGCTAAAAAGCCGCCGAGCAAAGCAGGACTTTCCGCCACATGAAACGAAAGTGTGTGGCCGTAACGCGTCTGAAATTGATTTTTAATGTATTCCAGTGTTTGCTCAGAGGTGTTTTTTGCCACATATAATATCGCCGTTTGCTGCATTTTTACACCGCCTAACTTTTATTTTCCTGATCCAGCTGAGAAAACAATTCCTGAGCATAGCGCATATTGTCGGTATCGTTTACATTCCGTTCAATCAGGCGCTGAGCAATATCCATTGCCAGCTCTACTACCTCACCGCGCATTTTTTTTGAAATTTCAGCGGCGGTATGCTGTGCCTCTTTTTGGGCGTCCTCTATAATAGCGCCTGCGTCTTTTTGCGCTTTGCTGAGGATAACGGCGGCGTTATTTTCAGCCTCCGTATTGGCGTCGGCAATAATTTTTTTTGCTGTTTCCTCTGTTTGCTGAAGTTTGAGAGTATATTCCTCTTTCAGCTTCAAGGCTTCTTCCAGCTTGGCATCGGCCTCTTTTTTTTCGTTTTCGGCCTTTTGCGCGCGGGCGTTCATAAACTTGCGTACCGGCTTATACACTAAAAAACGTACGATTAAAAACATGATGACGATATTTGCCAGATTGATGGCCAGGTCAAACAGCATTTCCGGCCTTAACCCTAAATCACCAAACATTTTAACACCTGCTTTAAATTACTTTTGTAAAGAGAAGAATCGCGATAACGAAACTGTAAATTGCCGTAGATTCTGCCAATGCAAGACCCATGATCAGTACGGAATTGATCTTTCCGCTTGCTTCGGGCTGGCGGGCTACGGCTTCTACTGCCTTTGATGTGGCAAAGCCCATCATCGCGCCGGCTGCGGCGCAGGGAAGTAATGCGATTGCTGCTGCTAATGCGGTCATTTTTTTTTCCTCCTGAATTCTATTCCACTGCCTCATTAATAAAGGTAAGGGAAAGTGTTATAAAAATATATGCTTGAATCAGCGGATGGAAAAGATTGAAGTAAAGTCCGGCCACTGATGAAACACCTAAATGATAACAGCCCAGCGCGCTGTTTAAGAGCTCCATAACCACCATGCCGCCCAACATATTGCCGAAAAGCCGGCAGGCCAGAGAGATAGGCACCGCGATATCGGAAATGATTTTAAGCGGCAGCATCAGCGGCGTAGGCGAACACATTTGCTTGATTCTGCCGCGCAGATGCTTCTTTTTGATTCCGTAATAATTGATCAGAATAAAAGTAATAAGGCCTAGGGAGATGGTCACCAGAAGATCCGAGGTTGGAGCCCGCAGACCGAAGAGTTCGGTTGCCGCGCAGCCAATAAGGAAAAATGCCACGGAAAACATATAAGAGCTCAATGCTCCGGTATCCTGATGATGCAGTGTGTTGGCTACAAAATTATCCATTGCTTCCACGGCAAGTTCCATCACGCTTTGCAGTTTTTTCGGCTTTTCCTGAAAACGCGGAACAACAATAAAGCGAAAGATAAGCCCCAGAATCAAAGCGATGAAAACTACACAGGAAGCAATCACGGTTGTTTGTGAAAGATGTATGCCGAAAATACTGAAACTTACGGCAGGGGAAAACATTTCCACACCGATATTGCTGATATCTCCGGATACTCCGCTGGCGGCCGCTAAAAGCGTGCCGATAAGGAACCAAAAGGAGAAAATCAAAATACAGAAAAAAATTGTTTTCTGTATTTTATTCTTTTTTGTAATTTCACCGTGACGCTGCTTAGCTTTGGTAATGATGAATCCTACCAAAGAAAGCGCCGCCGCTATGGTAGAAGCGGCTACCTTGATGACATCGGTTGTGGTCAAAAAAATCATCTCCTGGATTGAATATATTGGAGGATCGTGCCTATGATCAATGCTGCGGCCAGACCGGTAACAAACAGAATTGCCCAGTGGGGAAAAATTAAAAGTAAAACCGTAAGCGCCGCCGCATAAACGGCCAGTTTTGCTGCGGCAATCAGCAAAGCGGCTGTTGTTTTTCCGCTTAAAAGAAACCCCGTAAGCTTTTTTAAAAGGAAAAATTGTATGGCGCCGCAAAGGATTCCGCATAGCACTGAAATCATATTCAATAGACCTTTCAGTAAAATTATATTATTGCATTATAACACCGCGGACATATTGTGTCAATTTTGTTTTTTTACATTATTATATATTTTTTGTGATATAAAATTTCTATATTATCTTACCCTTTTCAAGAAATTCTATTTTCTTGTTATAAAAAGCAAAAAACGGCTGCGGAAGCAACCGTCATTGGCAGCAAAAAATTTTATGTTTTTTATATTTTGTTAAATATCGGTTTGCGTGAGCTCCATTACCGAATTCAGATGAATAATTTTTACGGGAATTCCCGTAACCGTATCGATATAAATCACTGCGCTGTAAACGGAAAAATCGGTATTCGGCCGCAGTTGTATTTTATTGCAGAGAAAGGTTCCGGCGGCTACGGTGATACTTTCCTGGCCCAGAGGCTCATATCTTACCGCCTGCAGTCGATCACGGTTTCCGGCAGAGAGCCATAAAACGGCGTTTTGCTCTTGAGGAAAGGCCGCCAGCAGAAACGGCAGAGAGTCTTTGTCAAAATACTGTTTTTCCAAGGAAACGGAATACAGGTTTTCCGTCAGTTCCGCATCGGAAGTAGATTTATATTTTTTTGTTCTCAGCAAAGCCATCTGCAGGTTGTGATCATGTTCGGCAAGCAGATAGGTGTATTGTTTTTCAATAATACTGTTGGTAAATTCTTCTTCTACCGTAAGGGGCATGCCGAAAGAGTCGGTCTCGTCATAAATTAAACGGCTGGTTGCCGTAATTCTTTGCACGCCCTCTTCACTGTCTTCGTCTTTTTTAAAAGGAGCTTCCGCTACAGAGGATATCACCAGATTTTGCACGGCGTCTTCCTCCTCCAGCGCTACGGAATAGGAATTGTCGTATTCCAGATCTTCGCCTTCATCGATTCCGTCTTTTACGGTGATATGATACGTTGCCGTATAATTTACGGGAACGCGGCTTTTTTCAAGGGAAATTATAGGAGTATCCGTGCCGCAGCCGCACAGCTGCAGGGAAGCAAACAATAACGCGCCGGATACGGATATCGATTTTAAAAGCTTTTTCACGGTAACCCCCTCTTTTCTTATTTATTTTAATATTATAACACTGTCCCTAAAAAAAGAAAAGTAAAAATTTTATGAGAATATTCGGGCTTTTTTCAATACGCGCAGCGCTCTTTACCGCACTTGCGGCGGTAAAAATAGAAAAGATACAAAAGCGCTAAAAATTACTGGACAATTCACAAGAATTTTGCTATAAAAATACTGTGATAATTTCTAAATAAAAATAGCTTTGTTCTTTTACGCGCTTGCCATAAGCGCGGCTGATTTATAAATAGGAAAGGAAGGAATTTTCATGAAAAAATATGATGTTGCGGCTTTTATTTGGCCC